>OGZQ01000200.1_pt1 | contig 50463 bp, 40 predicted proteins | sample 1576841 | NCBI WGS metagenome assembly OGZQ01 (sample SAMEA3541527, study PRJEB24748) | human gut metagenome | biome: human gut; feature: human-associated habitat; material: faeces | place: China | collected 2012
CAAAATAGAAGCATCGAAGATGCGATTTTGCGAATGGGGTTCTGAATAGTTACAATAAATTTTTGTAAAACAATGTTTACCCCCGCTTGTATCATTTGTACTTTTCAAGACATGAAAATCATATTAGAATAAACGCTGTTTTCTGGATTTCCTCCCTTTATAAATTCAGCATCTACTGTTTTGCGATAAAACATCTCGGCATCACCAACCCAGCCAATAACTGCATAACCATATCCATATTCCTTCATAGCATAAAGCGTTCTTAATAGAAGGGACTGACCAACATTTTTTCCACGATAATCGGGATGCACACCAATAGGTCCGAAAAAGCCCTTTGCTGATGAATCATAACATGCAAATCCGATAACCTTTTTATTTTCTACCGCAATAAAACACTTTGGCATCTCCTGCATAATGGCATGCTCTGCTTCATATACCCAGCTGTCTGAAAAATTGCTCTTGATAAAGTTTAAAATTGCTCCCTTATCACCTACAAATGCTCTCTTAATCTGAATTGTATCCTTCCTATCCTCTAACTTCGGAAGTCTGTACAAATTTGTGATCATATCATTGCCTTCCATATTTGACTCTCCTTTTTATTCCCTTTATCTTTTAACTATCTTTTCTTATTGTTCACACGATTCTTTAATCGTATTCCAGATACAGTCAGCTGCAAATTCTGAGCCTTCTCTTGATGCATGAGCATTATCTTCTGCATACATTTCCACTTCCGGATGATTTTTACGATATTCCCACCACAGCTCTCCGACTGGTGCTAAAAGCGCATTTGCCTCTTCTGCAGCCTGTCGAAATGCTTTTGTCATGCAAGCCTGTTGATCTGGCTCATCCTTCTTTGCCCATGTCATATACACAAGCGGCTTTGCATTTGCCTCGCGGATCCATGTATTTAACTGTCTAACTGCATCAAACAATTTTTCCTCTGGTCCAAATGGATGTGAGTGCTCCTGAAGTACAACATAATCATAGTGACCATATAAAATATTAAATCTCACATCTGGCTCCTGAACATGCTGCTCCAAAAACCATCCTCCGTGAGCAATCATCGTTACCTCACAATCATATCCTTCTTTTCTGGATTTTTCTGCCACCATATTTGGCATATCATTGTAATAAGTATGACTGTTTCCGATAAATAAAATGCGTAATTTTTTCATTGTTTACCTCCGACAAATATATACATATAAATTACTTTATTGGTATCTTAGCGTACTTAAATAGTAAAGTCAAGCCAAAACACTTACCTAAGCCAAAAGCAGCACAAGCTGATGTCGCCTGTCATTTGTATACTTACTGTCTGACTTTCTTGTTTAATTGATCCAATCTGTTCAAACGGCACTGTGATATCTGAATAGATTGGCTCACAAATCTTTTGCTGTTCTCCTCGCTCTTTTTTTGCATTGTTATCTAGTTCAAACATTGATGTTGGCTCATACAGGCGCGTATCACCGCTCCAAAAGGCTGCTCTTTTTCCATTCACACATAGTTCGATACTGCCGCCCTTTGCGCTCTTTGCCAGAAAATGGACTTCGCGCGCCTCCATTACTTGACAGTCACGCCATTGCAGTAGCGCTGGCTTTTCTTTATCTTTTGCTGTTGCTGCTGTAAGTGCCATGATTCCCTGTGTCAGTTCAATGTTCTCATATTCGTCAAAATGATCTGCTCTGATGCGCTTTGTCAATACTCGCGTTTTTGTTTTTTCACCAGCAAGGAAAATAGTATCATGAAGTGGTGTCTCTTTGCTTGATGAACCCACAAAAATCATATAATTTCCTTCCTCTACTAAAAAACTTCCACTGATACAGTCATAAAAACGAAGCTCATTTGTAGAAATACGCTTTATAACATGCCTTACTTCATCTGGCGCAATATCATGAAGTCGTTCAAATGCAAGAAGCTGGCGGCGAGGCTTTGGAACACGAGATTTTGGCGCTGATGCATAAATCTGAATAACTTCATCGCTAGTCTGTTTTCCCGTATTTTTAACATCAAATGCCACTTCTATATGTGCTGGATCTGACATATAAACTGAGAGGTTTGAATATAAAAACTTTGTATAAGTCAGTCCATGACCAAACGGATACAGCACCTCTTTGTCAAAATAGCGATATGTCCTCTTTCCCCGAATAATGTCATAATCATCAATATCAGGCAAATCATCATCGCTGTTATACCATGTCATATTCAATCGCCCAGCTGGTACATTTTTACCATATAATGTCTGAGCCATTGCTGTTCCCATATCCTGGCTTCCTGTCGCGCTCCATACAATCGCTGGAAGCGTATTCTGTACAGTATGAATCGTGTACGGATAATTGGAGAATAAAACACAAATAGCATCTGGCTTTATTTTACAAATCATTTTTGCCAGTTTTTCCTGATGCGGCGGCAATGCAAGTGTTGTGCGGTCAATTTCTTCCTTTGCATTAACCATAGGATGACAGCCAAGTGCAATAATTACTGTCTTTGCACACTGCATAAGACGCTGTACTTCTTCAAAGCCATCTACGACAGTCTCCATTAAAAAGCTGCTTCCCTCTCCAGTCAGTGCAGAATAAAGTTTTTTATCCTTGCTAATCTGAATTGGCTGATCAAAACGGTTAGTAAGTCGTACTGCTCCATTCTCTGCAGGAATGATATGAAAAATCGCCGTAACAAACCAGTCAAACGCAGCATCCTTCACTGCCACCAGTGCGCCGTCCTCCTCTTCGCTTTGACGGCGCCCCTTTGAAATAGTTGTCACATACTTTCCTGTATGCTCACATCTAAGATTTATACGTCCATCGCCCCAATCCTCTTTCACAAACAGATCTGCCTTATCTGACAGACAAAGCGTGCCATCTTCCTGAACTGCCACATACTGATCACCAGCACGAAGCGTTATGCGATCCCAGCCATCCACACAGTGAATTTTCGTATTCAAAAGCTTCTCTAGGCCTTCTTTTAGCGTACTCTTATGATGTGGCTCACCACCGTACCAGTCCTGATACCAAGCATCACAAAGCGGTCCAACTAAAACTGGATCTTTATGAAGAGTTTCTGACAGTGGCAAACGATTATCTTCATTTTTAAGAAGAACAATTGATTTTTTTGTCAGCTCCAGACAAACTTTCTGTGCTTGGCTGCTGCATAGATCTTTTTCTGTAACTCTGTCATACGGATTTTGTACTGTATCATCAAACATACCTAGCTTTAATTTTGTACGAAATACATTGCGAATAGCTTCATCCATCTCATCTTCAGATAAAAGACCATATTCCAATGCTTCCCGCGCTGCTTCCTCTACAACCAGCATAGGATCAGACATTGCATCAACACCAGCCTTTACAGATGCGGCAAGTGACTGTGCGTGTGTTCCAAAATAGTGATGCAGATTTCTAACAAGCTCCATTGCACCGCCATCGCACACTGCATGCTTTAAACCATATTGCTTCTTTAAAATAGATTTCACCTGCGGATTTAACATTCCCGGAATACCGTTGATTTTATTGTAGGACGTCATAACTGCCTCAGCACCATGCTCTTTGATGCAGCGCCTAAATGGTTCAAGATATAGCTCATACATATTTCTTGGATCAATAGACGCATTTTTCCAGCCTCTGCCACGTTCTGTGTTATTCGCATAAAAATGTTTCAGCGTTGCCGCAATGCGCAAATAGTTAGGGTCATCACCCTGCATACCCTCTATGTATGCTCCTGCCATTGCTCCTGTCAGCACAGGATCCTCTCCATAACCTTCCTCATTTCGTCCCCAGCGCGGATCTCTCTCCAGATCAACAGTTGGTGCCCAACGGCTTAGTCCACCAGCCGGATGACGATGCCACAGTACTCTTGCCTCTGTTCCAGTGACTTCTCCCGCCTTCTTTATAAGCTCTGTATCCCAGCTGGCACTCATGCCAATTGGCTGTGGAAATGAAGTAGTTGGCTCAGGTATATTTCGCCCATTCTGATCATTTCGAGCCTCAACACCGTGAGCAGCCTCACCGCCTACATAACTCATATCAATTCCAAAACGCGGCAGCTCAGGCATAGTTGAAGCCATACATGTTATCTTTTCTTCCAGTGTCATATTGGCTAAAAGCCAGTCTAATCTCTCTTCAATCGGAAGCTTGGCATTCCAAAATGGATTTTGTCTATTTTTTTCTTCCATGTTTTTACGACTCCTTTCATTGCATTAACTAGCATTTCACTTACTGTCCAAGCAATACCATTTTTACAGGTCCACTTGAATGCCTTCCATTAAGTGATACATCTACAATCAGCTCCAGCCTTCCAGACATAAATGATTCTGTATTTAACTCAAATTCCTTTTCCGCATAAGAAAGATAAAGATTATTTAGTGGCATTTCCACTTCTGATACACCCACTGCTGTGACACCATCTGGCAAATACAGCTTTATTCTAACCCACTGCTGTTCTCTCATTGTATTCGAGTTGATCACTTTTACTTTAAATTTTCGATTTTCTCCTTTTTTAAAGAAAGCTGATCCCTCATAATCAATCAAAACCTGAAATGCGGTAAATTTATATCTAGCTACATATGGCTGCGCACAAAGCTCATTTAAAGGTGTCTCATACATTCTGCCGCTTAAATTAATATATGGAAGATAGTCATCTATTTTCTTGCAAAACAGTGCTTCTCTTTCACAACACTCAATTTTCATACCGCCCTCTGCAAATACATCGCAAAGATCCTGTCCAAGAAATCCTGGAATATCTCTCAAAATACGCTCTGCAAGCTGAGTTGCCGTTTCTGGCACCCAAATGCCGCCACCTGTTTTATTGATACACATAGTAACAATTTTATCATTCAGCGGATCAGTCCATTTCTTTGGAAGTTTCGATGCGCCATTCATGATACCTAAAAGTGCGCCTAACGTTGCACATGTGCAGTCAGTATCCTCGCCGCAATTATTTGCCAAAATAAGACTCTTTCCAAAATCGCCTTCTCCATATAAAAGGCCAAGCACAACAAATGCCACATTCTCCGGTGCGTCAAAACCAGCTGCACCCAATTCCATTCCCTCATTATTCTCTGTCGGAATTTCACTAATCGCGATTCCCTGAATGCCAAATGTTCCAGGTGCTGTATTATGAATCTGTTTTCTAGCCTCACTGAAGTCAACTCCCGAATGATAGCAGTCAACTGCCTTTCGTATTGTCTGCGCAGTTATACAGTTCTCTGGAATATAAGAAAGACCTATTTCAACAAGCTTCTCTCTATCACTCTCTACAAAAGCTGCACTTTGTATTGCTGATGTAAAAATTTCTGCATACATTCCCTCATCAGCATGATCTACAATTGCATCCTCAAATGCATAGCGCGTTGCTATTTCAGGATGTCCCGGTGCAAGACAAGCCCACAGCTCTGAACGAATCCAGCAGCCATTGCTATTCTTATAAGTATTATCTACATCACCACTCAATGGCGGAACTAAACCTGCACGAAGATTTGTTTTCCCGGTTCCATACTCAACCCAGTTTGGGATAACAAAGGATAGCCAATATTCTCCAAGAATTGACGCATTTACATTTCTTCCATACCGCTCAACAGCAGCCAGCCACACAATCTGTAAATCTAGGTCATCATTTGCCGGCGGTCCCTGAGTAAGATCCTGCACATAAAAATCTACATCTGGAATCATTCGTTTGCACTCAAACGGTGCTCCAAGCACACCTCCTACATTTTTTCCGGTCCAACATCCAGCCAGCTTATCACGCAGCTCATTTAACTGTAAAATCATTTTACGTCCTCCTTTTATTATTGATTTTAACTGACTTTTATATGCATTTTTACAAGTATTCTGCTGTAAGTATATTCCAGAAATCGAATTTATTCAATGTACTATATTTTCATTTTTGTCAAACAAAATTAGCCGCCAGGACTATCCCAGCGGCTAAAATAATTTAAGCGGAATCATCTTAATCAGTGGTGCAATCACCTGCTCTGGTAAAGCAGCAACCATATCAGTTTTTGTGATACCAGGTGCAACTGCATTTACACGGATATTGCTTGGTCCAAGTTCTCTTGCAAGAGACCATGTCAAACCATTAATCGTCTGAATAAATGAATTCCAATCTTTGATCCCATATTCCTTAATCATATTGAACGTTTACCTTACTTTACCTTATTTTACTTACTTTGTTTCACTTTCTTTTGCCTTACTTCATTTTACTTTAATTTTTATTTTGGATTTTTCATCTTATCACCGACAAACCAATAATCACAAACCTTTCCGCCGCTTGCCAATGTGTATTTTCTATTTAATTTTGCATGCATCAGGGAAGCTGTTATATGGTCAATATCGCACATAACCGGCAATACCTCCAGATAGCCCTCTCTTCTTGCAAATGTATTCAATGGACACTGTGTAAAATAATAGTAGAAGCCATCCTTGTGTTTCTTTTCATCGAAATGGAAATCCCACGAATATTTTTTATACTGCGGATGCTCGTCCAGCCACTTCGCATCTCTTTCCATCATTTTTTGAATTCGTTTTATACCGCTCGCCTTATTGGCATTGATCAAAATGCCCATTACCTTCATGATCGGAGCGGACAGCACATCTTTTGAAATCGCACGCAGATCTTCTACTGAAATTTTTCCATCAGCAGCTTTCCATATTGCCAAGAAGACCAGACATTCATATGTGTTGGACGCCATCGGATTGTCCCTTCCAATATCATCTGAGCGATTTAACATATCTCGATATTCTGCATCTGCTTTTGGAATCAACGCTTTCGTATATGCTTTTCCATAGCGCTTATTTAAGCTCTTTTTGATAAACGGCATAAGCATGTTCCAATATTTGTTGGTATATTCCATCATAATTTTTGTTCTCCTTTCCTATGCGTTCACACATTCTTTATGCTTATTATTATCTATACATATACATATTACTTTCACATATTACTTCCGTACACATTCTGTATACACAAGCGGAATGCGCGCTCCCAACTCTTTTGAAAACCGCACACGCCAACCATGAAATTCCAACCATCGAAGATATTCCTCTGATGTCCATTGATGTTCAAAGCGAATTCCTGCAATTTTCAAAATTCCTGACCAAATGCGGCTGATAACACCCTTCTTATGTCCCACAAAATTCGGTGCAATCAGCAAGCCTCCATCTTTGAGCACACGATCAATTTCTTTCAGCGCCTTTTGCGGTTCTGGCATCACATGGAGCGCATTGGCAATTATGACCACATCAAATGAGTTGTTCTCATACGGCAGACACGTCGCATCTGCCACTTCAAATTTCAGCTGTTTGGGATAGTTTCCCTTTAATGCCTCGCAAATCATCCCTTCTGAGTAATCCGTCGCGATCATTCGCTTCGATACCTGCGCTACATGCTTCGCCAAAAGTCCCGGACCAGTTGCAATTTCCAACACTTCTTTATCCACTACTCGTCTTGAAATGCGCTTATACATATACGCATAATATTTCTGATCCATACGCATTGCCTTCTCATAAATCGGTGCATACAAATCCCATATTTTTTTATTCATATATGATGCTCCTTTCCGTTACCGGTTCTGTTCCATTGGGATATTCGTTCTGCTCAGCTTACGATAAAATAACGGGGCCTTTTGCTGTCATCTTACAAATTCCTCTCGGTGTAATCCGAAGCTCTGGAATTACTGGAAGTGCCAGAAATGAAAGTGTTACAAATGGATCAATCTGAGAGGCAACACCCATTTGATGCGCTTTTTGAATCATTCGCTGCAATGCTTCATTCACATTTTCAAAGCCAGCATCGCTCATCAAGCCCATAATCGGCAGCGCTAATGTCTCATATACCTTTCCATTTTCCACCACGGTATAACCGCCCTGAGTTCGTATAATCTCATTGACTGCAATCGCCATATCGGCATCATTGTCTCCGATTACAATAATATTGTGCGAGTCATGTGACACGGATGATGCCACCGCGCCATTTCTGATTCCATACCCTTTTGCCACGGCAACGCCGATCTTACCTGTATTGTGATGCCGCTCAACCGCTGCAATTTTTGAATATCCGCCGAATGGTTCAAAGTTTAATGTAGGAGGAAGTGAAATCGTCAAATCGGTCGTCGTGATCTGTCCTGCATGAATTTCAATCACATGCGTCTTTTTCTTTGAAATCGGCAAAAGAAATCGCTCTGCCTTGACTTTATCCAGATGAACGGTATGCTTTAACACGTGGCTGCAAGGACGCACACGAATCGGTGCATCCTCGTTCAATCGTTTTCCTTTATAAAATACGTCTGTCACATTTAAATCTGTCAAATTATCAAGTACCACAAAATCCGCCTGAAATCCCGGTGAAATTGCACCCAAATGCTTTAATCCATAACACTTTGCAGTATTGATCGTTGCCATTTTAATAGCACGAATCGGATCAAGTCCAAGCTTTACCGCCATTTTTACGCTATAGTCAATGTGACCATCTCTTAAAATATCTTCAATATGTTTGTCATCTGTGCAGAAAGAAAAATATTCCGTGTCAATTCCAGTTCGTACAATTCCCTCTACGATATCCTTCAGATTATGTGCCGCACTTCCTTCACGGATGTGGACATGCAGTCCCCTGCGCACCTCCTCCAATGCATATTCAAAGGTTGTCGCTTCATGGTCGGTATCCACGCCAGCCATCTTATACGCGCTCAACTCCTTGTTCGGCAAATACGGTGCATGTCCGTCAATTGTTCTGTTCTCAAAGAGATTCATCTTTACAAACATGCTCTCCTCTGCATGAATAACAGCCGGATCATCCATTACCTCTCCTAAGCCCAACACTCTTGGGTTTCTCACATACGGATACATGTCGTTTGCGGAAAATACACATCCATTATCATCCACACTCGTCGATGGCACACAAGATGGCATCATTACATAGACGTTTGCCGGTGATTTTTCTGTCTGATTCAAAATATAATCAATGCCAGCCGCGCCGCTCACATTTGCTGCTTCGTGCGGGTCGACAATAAACGTCGTCGTTCCATGCTTTGCAGCCGTGCAAACGAGTTCATTTGGTGTCACCATCGTGGACTCTAAGTGCAGATGTGCATCAATGTAGCCCGGAGCCAGATACCGACCACCCAGATCAATCTCCTTTTTCCCACGATAGCTTCTCGACACACCGGCAATCAAACCATCTTTGACTGCCACATTTGATTCTACAATTTCACCAGTAAACACGTCCACTAACTTTAAATTCTTTAAAACTAAATCTGCTTTCTGTTTTCCGAGCGTTACATTGGCAAGTTTCTTATACTGAGTATACTCCATAAAATCTCCTTTGCTTTTTTCTAAGCATATCGCCTAAAAAACAGTTTGTCAACGCAATTTGATAGCAGAAATTTCGTAATGAAACGTATTTTTCTTCTTAACTCTCAATTATCTTCGTTGCAAGTTCCAATGCAAGAATTGCGACGCGGTCTTTCTCCTCCACTCGCGCCTCATTGCTTAAACTACGCTTATCCCACTGCTCTGCTGCAAGATTGTCTGCCGCATAGAAAAACTCAAAGAATTCCTTCTCGCGAAACTTTGCAACTGCTGTCGCTGCTGCACATTCCATTTCTACACTGATACAGCCACTTTCAATTCTTTTTGCCATTTTTTTCGGTGTTTCACGATAAAACGCATCGGTCGTCCATGTCTTTCCTATCGTGTAATGCGTGTTAAACTCTTTCAAAATGGATACAAACTCTGGTATGTACTTTGGGTTCACCTCAATCTCATCCGATGCCGGCATATAGTGATAACTTGTTCCCTCATCTCGTATCGCAGCATTCGGAATGATAATGGAACAATCCTCTATTGATTTATCGAGTACCCCACAAGTTCCAAACATGATAATCGTTTCCACACCCATTGCATAGATTTCCTCCATTGCTCCCACACAAGCAGGTGCTCCAACATCGGACATAAACAGACAGATCTCATATCCATGATATACTGTCTTGCAAACTGGAATCTCCATATTCGCTACATTGGTGCTTGCAATTATTTCTCCCCCAAACGCGGATAGCATACGCGCAAAGGTGACTCTTGAAAAACAGGTTACTGCTACTTTCGGCATTCCCTGCACCATATCACTTGTATGCCATGGATTAATAATTGCGTTCTTTTCATAATCAAATTCTGTTAAGATCATTTTTCTTCCATTTTACCTTTCATAATTTTCTTTCAGCTCCCGAATCTCTGGATCTTGCTTTATCTTTTGGATTAACCCATTCATTCTACCATCACTCATGCATGAAAACTTGAATCTTAATTCGCAGCCAATTTCCCTTCTTTTCTTTTTCCGTAATTTTTCCAAAAAGAAGCTTTCCTGCATCCATCAAGCGTGCAAATATGATATTATCTTTTTGAGGGATATATCCAATCTTTACTCCATCCATTGTTTTAATAAGAATTGCAAACTCATCATATGGATTATCTGGTTCTCGAAAAAGATTCAATCTGTCACCACTTTTTAAATAAGGCTCCAGTTCATCAATTCCCTCAATATAAGTTGTTCCTGCCACATGAGTATCTAAAAGAAAAATGTCTCTCTCAAACGGCTTTGGAATCAAAGACTCTCCATTCTTTCCATGGAATAACGCAAGCAGTCCATCTCCCCCTAATTCAATCAAGTTATTCATGCGATTTCCCCATCATTTCCTCAATTTTTATTCTGTAGAATAAAATACGTTCTTCATATTGGCCCAAAATCTCCTCATATTGCTGACGCAGCTGCTCTGTTTTCTCCTCATCCTCCAAAATTTCCTTCATTGTATATGGATATCTTGTTTTTATCTGCGCAATACTTTCCTGTATTTTTTTCAATAAATTCTGTAGACGTCTTTTTTCCTCGTTAAGCTGCTCAATTGTATCACCCGACTGTTTTACAAGTGTTTCGCTTCCCACCATTGCATCAATCATCCTTAATGTTGCCAAATCTCCATTTTTATAGGCTGTTACTGCATGCTCAAACAATTCTCTTTGAGCGTCTGTTCTCTCTGGATTCATATCAGAATGTAGGATTTTAACCAACTTACGATATAGCATTTTCAATTCCTTGCTATCCGATTCTGACAAAGCATCCGATTCCTTCCATTGTAACGCCTCATTCATTTTACTGATTCGTTCATCAAGCTGCTTTTGATATGAGGCAAATTCCTGATCAAGTATTTCTTCTATTGCTACAATACTGACCGGTTCCTGCCGATTTCTTTTTGCCTGAATCAATTCAATTTTTCGTTTCAAACGCAGTGCTGTACACTGCGCTTCATACGCCCGATATTCAATACTTCCAAATTCTAACGTATATTTTGCTTCTATATTCCTGCAAATCACAAATTGAAGTTCGTCGCGTTCCAATAAAAGCATTGACAGTTCGATACGAAGTCTTTCAATTTCGTTTTTTATCTTATCGAACTCTGGAAATATAATTATGTCATCTGCCATTTCTATTTGCTCCATTCCCCACAAAGCCATTCTCTTTCAGTCGATCAGTAGTATTTCGCCTCCTCGATTAAGCTCACATTTCCGTTTTTAATTTCAAACTTGTTTACCGCACAATTTCCCTGATATACACCACTCCAGAAATCCTTTAACTGTTTATGAAGCAAATGCAGAAAAAGTGCTTTGTTCAATGCGCCATGACCAGATATTAGAACTGTTGCATCTGGTTTATTTTCTTCAATTGGAAAAAGTACATTTTCAATAAACGCCTTTGTTCTTGCCAACAATGACTCATATGACTCTGCCCCTTTCTCTGCTACATAATTCTGTGGATCATCAAAGAAAAGTGCAAAGCTTCCTTTACGTTCTTCTACTACAGTTCCTTCGTATAGTCCAAAACCAATCTCTATCAATCGTTCATCTTTCACGATTTCTGTGTCTCGGCTTCCTCTGATAATGCATGCCGTCTCATAGGCACGCTCCAATGGACTGGAGAAAATATAATCAAACTTTATGTTTTTCAATCCATCTGCCGTTTTTTGTGCAAGCTTTCTTCCATCCTCCGAAAGACTGATATCCGTTTTTCCTTGCATTTTTCCCATCTTATTCCACTCTGTCTCACCATGTCGAATAATGTACAAAATCATAACTATTTTTCCTTCCTATGGTCAGTGGTTCATCTCGTTACGCCAACAAATTTGCAAAGTTTCTCCGTCACGTGATCTCTCCAGTTAGGATTCTGTGTTTCGTATTGTATTAATTCCAGCCACTGGCTGTCATTTACAATATTTTCTTCATAACGTGCTTTCTGCCAGTCCGTCTCTTGTGGAATGCAGAAAACATTATGGTCAAAATGGAAATTTTCACCTTCATCAAAACAACAAATCTGGATTGGCTTTTCATGGAAAAATAAATTTCCATACCATTCCGTTAAAATGCCCTGATCATATACGGCAATGCCTCTTCCATCTCTCATACTGATATTGTAACGCAAAATAGTCTTTTCACAGTCTCTATTGTGATTCAGCTTCATGCAGTCCAGCCAAAATCCCCCTTCATTATCATGCGAATAGTTATACTGAAAAACTGTCGTACCCGCAGTTCCCCAGTCTGTATCAAACGCAGTTCCATCATTTTCAAACATTCTGGTTCGTGCCACTTCATTTCGCTGAATCAGCGCATCCCGTGTCGCACAAACCCAGATACCGGCAATCAGCTGGGTATCTTCAAGTGTACCGAGTGCTCCTGCATCAAAACATACATTACTGTCAATCAATGGAGAAATACAATTTGCCACAATAATTCCATCTGATCCAGTTCGTTCAATCCTATTTCCACGCACAACTACATGTGTATGATGAATATCATTTATAAAATCTTCCTGCTGATTTACACGTATACCACTTGTTCTAACATCGTGAATGTAGTTATTGCTAATAATAATGTCATGAAGATGATCTTGAGATGATGTACGACCCGGAAAGGTAACATACACAGCCCCATTCCAATACATGCTCTGGTATACTGGCATTGCCCGTCGATTTTCACCGTCTACCTCAAAGATTTCGCAATCAGAAATTTCGATTCCTGCTGTAATTCCCTCTGACTTTGCACTAATGCAAATTCCCTGACGCACACATCTTTCGCTGCTATGATTACAAATACGAAGTCCCTTTACTTTCCAATAGCTCACTCCATCCAGTAATATCGCTGCATATGCACCATTTCCATCAATTAACGGTGCTTCTCCATCCCCATATGTTCCAATCTGTGCAAATTGAAAACGATCTCCATCCCCGTGTGGGCAAAGCATTCCTTTCCACTCACAACCACATTTTAAAAGCAACTTATCTCCAGCTCCAAATAAAATCTGATTCGCAGCTTCAAGACTTTTCAGCGCTGCATCCGGTGTAATTCCACTGTTTTCATCATTTCCATTCACAGCATCCAGATAAAATATTCTTCCCATATTTCTTCTCCTCTTTCTTTTCTCTGCTTTCGCAGTATGTTTGAATTCAGGTATTCCATTCACTTCTATAAATGTTTCTTGTCCTTAGCTTGCAATTCTTTTTCCAATGCTGACTGTTTTTCAAGAATAGCATTGACCTTATCGTACAAATCCTCAATCATAATCTCAGTTTTTAGATTGACCTTGTAGTCATTTTCAGCTCTGCGGCGATCCTTTTCCTCCTGTCGATTTTGGCTCATCATTATAAGCGGTGCCTGAATTGCTGCCACGCATGAAAGCACCAGGTTTAATAAAATAAATGGGTATGGGTCAAATGCCTTTGATGCCAAAACAGTATTAACAATCATCCACAGAATAAGCACACCTGTAAAAGAAAATATAAACGCCCAGCTTCCAGCAAATTTTGCAATGGTATCCGCTGCTCGCTGTCCCAACGTATATTTTTCTTTTCCACTTTCAGGGCTAACAGAAATCTTACTGTCTGCCAATAAATTCAACACTTCTTCATCAGTCATATCATGACGTATGTCCTTAAGTACTTCTTTTAACAACTTTCTGTTTTCCTTCATAGTAACTATTCCTCTCTATTATTTTTTATATTCACAAAAAAATCTGGTCCCTTTTCTTCAAATAAAAGCAATGAACTTCCAAGAAGCAAATCTACATGTACTGCAGGATCATCCAATGGAATATTAAAATCATCTCGTATCCTGCGTATTCTATAAAGCACAGTATTGCGATGAGCAAAAAGGGCATCGCAAGTTTTCTTCAGTGAACGACAGCATGTCAGGTAACGATAAAGTGTTTCACAATATTGCGTATCTTTTTCTTTATCGTAGGCAGCCAGTCTATGAATTTCCTTTGCAATTAAATCGCTGCGTCCCTCTAAACTTTTCAGTAAAAGTGACGTGCGCAGCTGCGCTACCGTACAAACATTTATTACCTCCATAAGCGGTGCTATTGAAGTTGAACCATCTACCATTATTGTTCACTTTGGCCTCAATGAAACAAATGTGCTCGCCTTTCCAACTGCCACATACTGTTTTTCTACAGTTTCCTGTCCTATCAACGATCTCTATATTTGCAATCTTCCAGATGATCATTTACCATCCCTATGGATTGTAAGAATGAATATGTAATCACAGGGCCTACAAAAGCAATTTCTTTTTTCTTCATGTCAAGAGCCATCTTACGAGACACATCTGAAACTGTCGGTATCTGCTCTACCGTCTTCCAATGACCATCTATGACATTATTCTCAGTAAAATGCCACAAGTATGCGTCAAATGATCCGTATTGAGCTTGAATTTTTTTTACTGCCTGTGCATTCTTGCGCACACTGAATATCTTACTGCGATTGCGTATGATTCCTGAATCCAGCATAAGATTCTCAAGTTCCTCATCTGTCATTTCACTGCATGCATCGATTTGAAAATCATGGAATGCAGCACGATAATTTGCTCTCTTATGCAAAATTGTTTTCCACGATAAACCTACACTTGCTCCTTCAAGACAAAGCATCTCAAACTGAAAATTGTCATCATGATTTACTTTGCACCACTCATTGTCGTGATATTCCTCCAATATCGGATCGCCCTCATACCACGCGCGACATCTATTTTTTTCTCTTTCCATATATACTACTATATGTCCTCTCTCATTATTTGCTATTATAGCTATTATGAAACAGCTACTATAGAGACTCTTATCAAAGCATCAACCTGATTTTCTCTATCAATGCTTTATCCGCTGGAAGCCAATCCACACCATCAAGAGATTCCTTCGTCAGCCACCTTGCCGCTTCATGTTCTTTTAGCTCAAGTTTGCCGCTCACGATTTCACACCAAAAGCAATCCATTGACAAATGAAAATTCGGGTAATCATATTCAATCGTGTCAATGCGTTCTTTCACTGATATCTCAGTATCTAGTTCTTCCTGTATTTCTCTTTTTAATGCTGCCTTTGGTGTTTCCCCGTTTTCTATCTTTCCACCAGGGAATTCCCACCCATCTTTCCACTCACCATAGCCGCGTTGCGTGGCAAATATCTTTTCATTCTGACGAATTACGGCTGCTACTACTCTTATTGTCTTCATATTTTTTGTTTGCATTTCCTTTCAAAAAATGAATTTTCATGCCATCAGTAGATTCTTTCTATTCATACCTCTCCTTTGGTAACGGTCTAGTGTCGTTCTTCTTCCAATCATATAAGTTATATGCTATTCTAAGCGCACATGGATATTCATCATCAAAACTAAAAATTGTTTTTTCCCATTTTTTTGCCTTTTGCAAAAGAATATCTACATTTTCAATAACATAGAAATCCATATCTGGAACATATGTAATTGGCTCACCTTTATGCAGTTCCCACTTTATTGTGAAATCTGTTACATCTTCTTTTTTAAATTCATGAATTTTAAAAAGCATGATATCCAATACTTTTACAGAATCTTCTCCGTTTTTACTTACAAAGCGCATAAAAACTCCTTTCTATAATGTTAAACCCTAAAATTTTTATCTTACATTTATTCATGATTCAATAAATTACTTTAACAAATCCGATAAGCTGTATTCCCCTTTAGGAACATTTGCAGTTCTTCGATATTCTTTTATTGCATTTATCAAAATCCGCGGATTAGTAAAATAGTCCTTCACAAAATCATATCAAGCTTTCTTTCAAACGTATATATGCCTCATAAGTAGGCGTTGTTCCCTCAAGGAAACCACTTTGATAAGCGTCACTCCTTTTAATGTCATTACGATTCAAAATATAGCTTAAATTTTCTACCGTAATTCCATTACGATTCCTTACAATGTATATTCCGTCATTTCGATCATACTCATCTAACAGCTCTGGATAATGTGTTGTAAAAATCAAGGTCCCCCCATTTTTGTTAAAGCGACTGTCCATAAAGAAACGAACCAAAGTTGTCACTATTTCTTTATTGAAATGATTTTCGATCTCATCCACCAGAAGATATCCGCCTGATTGAAGTACTTCTTTTACCATTGAAAATGTGATAATACCTTTAATTGTACCAGAGGATAAATATTGTTCAAGATCCACTGCATTATTTAAAACAATTTCTTCTTCATTTTTAAACTTCAAGTGAATAAAAGTTTTTCCCTCTACTTGCTCAAAACATAGTTTCTCAATTGTAGGATCAAGAAAAGCAATCACTTCTAGCGGAATATTCTCCGTAAATGGTAGTACATTTATATTTGTGTGAAAAAGCAAACTGAATACTTCTACTGTATCATTTACCTTTTTGTTATGTGCAATAATAAAGCTAACATCATCTGGTAGATATATCTCATCCTGATTGCGGATTGCTGTTGGTTTCATCCCTGCAAAGTCTGTCAAATATTTCTTTGATCTAACGCTGCCAATCGGCTTTTCCCACAATCTTTCAGATATTATTGAATAAATATATTCCCCATTCTTCGATTTCTTCGCTGTGATTTCAGTCTCCAGACAGCAAGCATAATTACGTTTATCATAAAAATATGTGCAAATTGTAGCTTTTTTTGCTCCTCCAAGGATACTCTTAGTTTCCGCATGATTGATAGGCTCATTTTTTATAATGCTTAATGCTAAGTTGACCACTTTAAGTACAGATGTCTTTCCAGATGCATTAATACCAATAAAGGCACATGCTGAATGAAGATAATAATTTTCAATCATATTATATAAATTATTCTTATCATCCTCGCTCACACGCTGCTGTGCATAAAAACAAATATCCAGATCTTCCTTAAACAATGGAAGTCCCTGTGCTGTAATACGAAGTATTTTCATTCACCTGTTCCTCCTTTTAAAAACGGTTTTCTCGTTTTTATTACTATGTGATATTATTATATCTCTCAGCAATAAAAATATCAACGTATTTTGTGTTTTTATTTTCTTCAAAATATTATTAACTTACTATAAACCATTTTGCAATGCAAATGAAACTTTTTTCATAACTTGTCATTTAATTTATAAGCATCTGGTGACATAAAAACTTTTTTACATCACCAGTGACTTCCTATCGTTCCATTAATTTTCTACTAATCTCTCTTACTGACCCTAATTGTTTTTCAAACATTATATCCCATAATTCCAAACATTTATCAGCAATTTTCTTTCCTGAAATTGTTAAATTTATAGTTTCATCATATAAAGATATAATTAACTTTGAAACCTCGCTTTCTATTCCCCATTGACTTTGTAATTCTTCAGGTTTTATCTGTAAAATATTTTCACATAATTCCAGAATAATATCAGCGTAGTCAATTAATGAGATCGCATTTTCCTCCAAATACTGTATAAACGCATTTATTTGCCTTCTACCTGCTTTGCTTTCTATGAATTCTTTTATAAATATTCTATCTTGTCTAGCATCTACTAAATTATCATAAAATATTCTTGACAATGGAAAGTTCATATCTTTATCAATATTTTTATAGGCCAAAATTATATTTTTTGCTTTCTCTTGATAACCATCAACTTTTAAATACGTTATTGCCATATCAAGTATAGCCTTCATTTGTTTTTCACTGTTAGAATCACAGGCTAGTATAATATTCTCAAGTTCAGTATACAGCATATATATTTTACAAGCAGTATATCCTCCTATTTCTATAAGAATCTCATCCTCAGATTCAAAGCACCTCTGAACTATATCACTGACTTGTTTTTTGTACTGAGGATATAATCTCAATAGCATGTTCTTTGAATCATAAAAACTTACCATACGAATATCGTTTTCGTACAAATATATTATTTTTTCCTTCGCCCAATCTCTTTCAATATTATAAGCCGGCCATATAACGCATAGTGCTGCAAACTTTACTATTAAATTTTCATCCTTTATTACTATTTCAATAATATTTTTAAATTCAGAAAATAATGTTGTATTTTTCCAAAGTAATTGTCCCATCGCTTTTAATGCACTTCCTCTTACACTTGAATACACTTTACTATTCAAATCTTTACATGTTTCTTCATCCTTATCTGTTGTTTTTATTATGGAGTTTTTTTCCTCTTCTAATGCATACTCATCTAAAGCAAATTTTTCTAGTTGTTTTAATATGTCAAAATTCCAGTTAACATCATCCAATTTCCCTATTATTTCACAAAAGTATATAGCTCGTTCTCTTCTTTTGTCACACGGAAATACCAGTAATACCTTTTCTATAATATCCGGTTCAATATCTTTTAGTGTTTCTGACATTTCTATTCCAGAAAACATAGCATCTATAAACTCAGGGAATACTCGATCTTTGTTTTCCAAAACAAGTTGTATCATTTCTAACGTCCTATTTCTCACTGCCATTTGAAATTCACTAATATACATTTCATAAGAACTTTCAATAAATCCTCCTTTTACCGCAACAGATGATGTCTTAATTTTCAATATTTCATTTGTTATTATTCTACCCCATTGAGCTTTTCCAATATTTTTACCTGAAATTGGTGATTTCACCCACCCTGAATGTCCCCTTAAATTACGATATAATTTTTCTTTATTGAAACGTCTTTCAAGTACATCCAACAACATTTTCACTTGTTTACTAGTTTTTTCCTTAGGCAAACATGGTAACAATTCATATTGCAGTTCTCCCCAAAAACTCCAATATACTGGTTCATGCTCTTTTTTTTCATTTTCCTCAATTCTGCGTTTATAACGCTTAATTGCATTCGGTGATATATATCTATAAATTGCATTCTCTAACATCAGAAATGCATCTCTGCTGCAAAACTCTACATGTTTTCTTATAATTTCTTTTGCAAGTTCCAACGGTTCATCTTTTCCGCTTGTATAATCAAAAAGATTTTCACTCAAGTTCTCACAAAGATAATATATAACTCGATTACTATATTGAGAAGGTAGCTGAACTAACCCCGTCAAAATAATTTCATTAAACACATAATATCCTTTTCCCATATATGGCTCGTAAATTTGCCAAAAAACATCTGGTAATGTATTAATTAAGCTTTTAGTTGCTTTTTTTATTAAATTAACACTAATTCTTTCAAGATTTCTTTTAGGGCCAAATAACTCTGACCAATTACTATATTTTAATTCTCCACTTCGTTCTTTTGGCACATAAAAAAGCAATTCTTTTAATATAAATTCTTCATTACCAATAAAAAAAGATTCCTCTACGTTCATCAATTCCGCTGCATAATAATAACTTGAATTTTTCGTTTTATTGCGTAACCAAAAAGAAATTATTCTAATTATTCTTCTTGTAAGCCTACCTTCCATTTTCTTTACGTCTATATAAGTTTCTTTTGCATATTCAGGATAGTGTTTATAGAACTTCATTCTCAATTCAAACATTTCGTCACTATCCTGCTCTATACCACGCAAAAAACATCTCAGAAAATTTTCATCATCATTTTTATCTCTAAAAGCATGTTTTTCAATAAAAGAAACATCTTTCTCCTCCAAGTCCGGAGCAATACTCTGCAACAACCGAAAAACAGTTGTCCTCTTTTCCTGTGTTGCTAAATACCAGCTTTCCAATATACCTTTATCTCTTAAAATATTTATATATTGTTTGTGACCAAAAATAGTATTATTCACCAAATATGATCCATATATAGGATTCTCACAATTATCTATAATAAACTGAGCTACACTTTCATCTGGTTCTTGAATTTGCCCTAAAATTTCATAAAAAAGATATTTAACATAATACCTTATATTATCAGAAGCCAACATTTTTTCTCCAATTTGGATAAAATCGTTGCTTTCATATTCTAATATATTTTGTAAGAACATCTGCACTTGATATCGTCGTGCTGGGTCTTGTTTACTTTTTTCTCCAATAATACTTTCTATTGGCTGTTCCTCAAAATATTTTGTCATCATGTTTTGAGAAATAAGACAATCCAGAATAGATTGATGAACAAATCCTATTTTATTATTTTGATTTACAATAATGCCAGATGAAATCAAATAATCTAACCCTGCTTGCTCAGCATTTAACACCTGCTTTGGAATATACAAGCAACCACGTTTGTCTAATGTATTGACTAATCTGCTTTGTATTTCCTTAATGTTTTTTTCCTCTAATCCTGCCGACACACATTTTCTGCATAACTGCTCAAGCCATTTCTCAATCAAATGGCTTGTTGTTGAACAACTATTATAATTTTCTTTTTTATCCAAATGTTGCCAAATGTAAAGATTGCTTGGTATTTTTAACACTTTTTTTAATTTAGATGTTAAAGAATCATAATTATCACCAATTACTAGTTTAACCATGTCATCGCTAAAAGTATTTACTTTAACTATTTTCCATTCATCTTTCTGTAAATTTTTATTTTCAAACAGCTGTTTTATATTATTATCATTTTCTAAATCATATGTTCTACAAGCAAACACTATTATCATTTTCTTTTTTCTTTCATAATTCAACTGTTTTACTTGCCTGATTAACTCCATACAAACAGTAAGTGCCTCACTTGAATTTGCCTGAGTCCATCTTAATGCATCTAGCTGATCTAAAATAATTACCGCTTTTTCATTCTTAGATAAATAATGTATAGCATGCACAATTGAACCTGGAAATCCCAATTCTCTGCCCCAAGCATCACAATTTTTACTTGGAATTCTTCTATCAAGCTTTACTGCAACATATGGAATCCTATTTTCCTCACAATAATTCAAAATGGCTTCCATACACCCACTTTTCCCACATCCTGCATTTCCTGAAACAATCACCATTTCTTCAGACTCAATTGCGTCTATACACATACCAAATTCTTCTCTTTGTATTAAACCATCTTGTAACGGCACAAAAGTATCTTTATATTCTTCATTAATTTCTTGAATCCTTGGTGCAAGTCTTTTATCTCCTGCTTTCATCTTCATGGTAATGTTTTGTTTTGTAAAATAATCTAACAATATTGTTTGTGTAATTTCCTTCCCCAATATATCTTTTGATTCAATCAACGAAATCATTGCATTATAAACTTCGTCAAATTCATTACAAAACCAATACTGTATATTTTGATGTATACGTTCATTTATCTCATACTCTGATATCTGTTTATAAGAGATTCTCTTCAAATAATCAGTTGCCCACAAAACATCCGTCTCATTATTTTTATCTAATTCCATTTCAGAACAAAAAGCCTCATAAAACTTTATAAACTCTTTGCCACTATTAAAAATTTGCTGATTAAAATCTTCAGCTTTCCCGCTAGTATTCTTTGCCCTCTTGCACAAATCCTCTAAGTTTGTACATACCATTGGGCTAACTAATGCTACCTTTCTTTCCTCATCTCTATCTAGTTGAAACTTCCATACTCGAAATATATTTCGTGCTTTTAAATCGGAAGCATCCCAATGCTCTTTGCTTGAATTTCGTGCTTTACATTGTTGATGTTCTTTCTTACCATCCGAAGTCGTTACTAATATATCAGTGCCAACCTCATTCATTCCAAGCGGTTCAATAACCACACTATAATTTCTTTCATTTAATACTTTTATCATTTCATAGATTATACAATCTTTTTCATATTTATTTCCTTGTTTATCTGCTCTTCCTCCTTTTTCAAACGGCATGCTTTCTTCTCCTCTCTTACTTATTGTATTCTGTTTCATATTTTTCCTAAGCTCAACAGTTCTTTAAATCATTAATCTATTGTCTTTCTTTTTATATAAGTGTAGCACAACTACAAACAAAGTCAATTCACTTTCGCTTTTTTATCATTTCTAATTTCCGCTTTTCTAGTTTTTTTCTCGATCATCGAATCCGAATATCCCACCCCTCTCATACTCGCAGCATATAATAACATTTCATATCTATAAATACAGAAAAGCAGGCGACATACAAAATTTTGTATATCACCTGCTCACTTATAGTTTTATTCTGCTATTTTTACACAAACATCTGCTGCAACAGACCTTTTTTCAGTTCTTCCCACGCAGCTAATGTTGCTTTCTGCTTCGCAATTCCATCATCCAATGATGAAAGACAATCAGCAATTTTCTGCTGTTCTTCTACTGCCTGTAGTAAATAAACAGGAATTTCTTTTTAAAGAATCCGTCATGCCAACCCTATCGTGTAAGGTGGTCTGATTCCTTTACATTTCTATAACAAATTGTTTTATGTTGGAACTCGATATTGGACTGTTATAATCTATTCAGATAAGATCATCGTTATAAACTAATGCTATTCCCTTATCTGAATCTACCTTCCATTGCATTCTAGGTTGTATATCTACTCCATCAATTCTAAATATATTCGATTGCTTTATCAATACATAGCTATCCTCTTCTTTTAACTCAACTAATAAATATCTTTCTAATAAAAATAATGCCGTTAATGCTTCCAAAACATTTTCAAGATTAGCTTTTGAAATATTGTCTAATCGATTATGTTTAATCGCATTGTATTCTTTCCACCAAGTCATTCCGCTTTCTAACTTTTCAAAAGGTTGAATTTCTATATTGAAATAATTAACCTTAATTTTTTTCTCTTTTATCTCTGGACATTTATAAATAATATCATTTTTGTAATCCCTCATCGTCCTATTATCATTACCTGAATATCCGCAAATTTTCTTAAACAATAAATCTATCTCTGCACCAATGTTTTGAAAAAGTGACACAAACTCATAAGAAAATACATTAAAATTCCTGCTGTCAAAATGCACGAATGAACTAATATGCATAAATTTTTCTTCCAGATGTAAATAGTAATTCCAATATTTTTCTTCAAATTCCGATATCTTCATTTTATTTTCTCCCTTCATCTATAATAGTCTCTCGGAATCTCTAAGCCTGTATTTAAAAGGCTTCTGAGATTCCATTTTTATTTTTTCTCCACCTTTTTTCAAAAAGCCCTTGACATTTACCTCTAAAAATGCGGCGCTTTGCGCCTCTTGATCAATAAGGTATATCGTTTCGGCTCTGCCGAAATAGACTTCTGATTTGGAGGTGTGTTTCATTGAAACCTATTAACATCGGCGGTCATTCCGCCTATCAGGAACGTGTCCTGACTCAACTTCGTAAATATTATCCGAATGCTGCAACTTCCCTCTCTCCTTCCTCTTGGCAGATCCTTGATAAGTTTTGGAATCTTGATCTGTCACCAATTGATGATCTTATGCAAGACCGCTATTCTGTCTTTGGCCCTGAACCAAGATTCCCTTCCGACATGCTTCGCGCTATCCTTGTTTCTGTTGAATTTAAAATTACTTCCTACACAAGATTTGCTGCCGATCTGAAAGAGAATTATCTCCATGCCATTATTTCTGGCTTTTCTGTTGGTGACACTCCTGGCGTTGGTACCTTTTATGACTTTCATAGACGCCTCTAGTTATCTCCTGAAAAGAATCTTTCAAATCCAGTACATCCCCCTAAAGAAAAACCTCAGAAGCCAAAAGGAAAAGAATAAAAAGCGCCTCCTGTCGAAAAACTTACCGTTGATGATCTCTTTCGGCAGTTTGAAAAAAATCCGCCTGATGATATGGCTCCCTCCTCAAAACTTTGGGAAATTTTCAATATCTTTTTCCTTCAACACTCTGCCAAACTGGGACTCATTTCTTTAAAATCCCTTGCCTTAGCTGGTGACGGTACTCCTGTTTATACTTCTGCACAGGAACGGAAAACGAGAACCTGCAACTGCTTGGAAAACGGCATCCACAATTGTAAATGCAACCGCATTTATCATCAGCCTGACTGTGATATCGGTTGGGATTCCCACCGCAATCGCTATTACTTTGGGTACGACTTATACATGCTGACTGCTTCTGATTCTGAAAATGACCTGCCTGTATTTCCCTTCCTGAGTCCTGCTTCAAGGCATGACTCGCACGGCTTTTTGTACAACTGGTTTTCCATGAAAAAGATGCTTCCCGATGCAATCGTTACGAAACTGATTCTGGATTCTGCACATGATGCAATACCTTACTATGATTACTGTAACACAAACAATATCACGCCTTTTATTGATCTGAATTGGAAATGTGGCAGACTCCTGTCTATAAAGATGAAATCTCCATAAACAGTGATGGAATCCCCTTATGTCCAAAAGTTTTTCCTATGAAGCAGGCTGCTGTTGAGTCCAGAAAAAGACATATCAAATATCGTTGTCCTAAGATCACTGCCAAGGGCGATACACCTCATTGCACTTGCGATGAACCTTGTTCTGATGCAAAGTATGGAAGAAATGTTCACCTTGTATTAAAGGATAACCCAAGACTCTTCAATACCCCGCCACGTGGCAGCAAGGAATGGAAATTGGAATATAATGCAAGAACATCTGCTGAACGTTGTAACAAACGCGAAAAGATAGACTATAAATTAGAAGACGGCAGGTACCGTTCATCTATGATGTGGTACTGCCGCCTGTTCGCCATCATGATGTGCTAACATCTTGATGCCTGGACTTTGCCAAAGACTTCCCGACTAAAAGACCTCTTTGACCAAGCCTCTTAATTTCATAAGCAATACCATTATAACCCATATTTAACTCTGGGTCTATAAAAGTGCGCCAATTTTTCATCATTTATTACTTTTCATGTCCGTTCTGGATAATATTTACTTTTCAAAGTTCATCCGACCGATGAAGTTGGTCGGGAAGCTCACGATTCCGAGAGCCTATTATAGATTACTTCTAGCGAACAATTTTTTCAGCTTTTATCTTTAACATTTATTATATTTTATATAGTTATATATGTCAAATCAACCATTTAACCTTCCATTGTTTTAAGATATCTAAACGTTTATTATTCACATAATTCTCCAATCCAGAAAGTAACTTAATCATTTTAATAATATTTCTATCACTTCTCCCAATATCTTACATTATATAACATTTCATTTGCTTACTCAAACAAAGGAAGTGCCGAGAGCGATAAACTTTCAGCACTTCCTCTTCTTTTGTTCTTATAACTTCTTTCGTCAATCTATAAGTTCAATCATTCTACCCCCAACGCCTTAAACACCGCATCCTCTGCACTTTGATATGGAATCAGCTGAAATGCACTCATTAGATCAGCTGGAACACTTGCGAAATCTACAAACGAGGTACTTGGAATCAGCACCTTCTTTGCACCACTGTCCAAGCACACTTGAAGCGTATTTGCAAGTTCATCCACCTTTATCATCGTGCCGCTGATCGTAATATCACCCAGAATTGCCAAATTGCTGACAGTTGGCTTTCCTAGTGCAATGGAACAAAGCGCAATCAACGTAGGTAATGCCAACTTCTCAGTCATTCCTATTCCCTGCAAATCCTGATAATTGATGATATAGTCTTTCATTGATGTGCTGATAGAACCGCTGATCCGGTTGCCATTTGCTTTCAAGTAATTAAATGCCGTGTTCACAGCTTCTTTGCTTTTGGAATCGCTGCCTAAGCCTGTCCGTTCAATCTTACCATTGCCAGGAAGCATCTGACTTTCCAGACGAAATACGCCAATCATGCCGCTTTTTCCTCTGGATACAGTATAAACCTGTCCTGGATTGCACATTCCGTCCGGTATCAGCTTACCGCCACCCTGCTCTGGTACGGAAACATAATGCTCTGACATATCATCTAGGTCAATATAGGAGAAATTCACATCATAAAACTCCATACCACCCAGTTTTTTCAGCTGCTCTTTCACACGGCGGCGCATTTCCAATGCAATTTGAATTACTTCTTCCAATTCTTCTTTGGTAAACTCACCATTCGGGTACATCAGCTTCAGATAACCGTCTACCATTCGACGAACTGCAATGGTATCACGCTGATTCAAATTTCTTCCAAGACGAAAATAATGATCAAGTGCATCACCATATTGTTCCTTGCGAAGTTCTCGGATAAATTCAGCCAGATAATCACTGATAAAACCGTAATCATCTGTAAAATGTTCCGGTCTGAACTTCGGTATCTCCCAACCTGGAAGATAACAGTGCATACGGTCAAGAAATGCCGTATCTGTTCCCATTTCCGGTGGGAAAGGTGCGAATAAACTGGATGTTTTCAACAGCACATCCACACTCTGATTGATATTTCCCACAAATACCATGGACGCAGCAGCAGCCTTTTCTTCTTTGCCACGGGCAAAAGAACCAGATGCCATGTAGTCTTTCATAATCTGAATGCCATCTTTATCTTTAAACTTGATACCTGCCACTTCATCAAAGGCTACACAGTCCCATAAGCCGACCAGTCCGACCGTTTTGCGTCCCATATTGTAAAAGAGGTTCGCAACTGTTGTCTGTCCACCAGAGATCAATATACTGTTCGGAGAAATCTCTTTGTAGAGATGGGACTTTCCGGTGCTTCTCGGTCCCAGCTCACAAAGGTTAAAGTTGTTCTCAACCAATGGAATCATACGGGTCAGGAGCAGCCATTTCTCACGGTATGTAAATTCATCCGGTTCCATGCCGATAGAACGAAGAAGAATATCCAGCCATTCATCTTTCGTAAAAGCCTTTCGTCCCTGCTTCAGCTCATCAATATCAATGTGCGGCATCTGGATCGGTGTCAGCTTACGGATACTGATTGGAGAAATATCTTTCTGCTTTTTCTGTTTGGAACGAAGCGGATTTCCGTCAATATCTTCAATACCAAAGTTATTGTCGCCCTCAACCTCGTAATCCAGCTGAACGATACACCAGATACCACCGCAGAGCAGACGATCAAATTTTTCCGGGTATTCATCGGCAATCGGTACATTGCCAACTCCCAAATTGGAAAACTCTGCAAAAAAGCAGTCCCTTTTCATATCCAAATGAACAGTCACCATATCAATGATAGTATGGCTGCCTTTTTTTCGCAGCTGAGACAGAATCTTCTGTGATTCATCTGGACGTACAAAATTGTCAGCAAGAATACGCTTCACATTCTGTACGCCTTTTTCAATGACCGTTTCATCGTCTGAGCTGCAATACTGACCCAACAAAAACTCAAGAACATACACCGGGACATTCGCCCCTTCCTTGATTTTCTTTGTCAGGTCTTTCCGAACAATCTTACCGTCAAAGTTCTGACGGAGCTTGTTCTTTATTTCTTCACGGGTGCTTTCGCCCTCTGTAAATTGCTCCATCTTTCCATCCTCCTGCGGTATTAACTAAAGAAATCAAACTCATCCACTGCAAAAGCAATGTCAATCTGGAATGGCTCACGCTGCGGCATTTGCAATCCCTGTTCATCTGCAATTACCAGATAGTAAGTAGCGGTATTGCTGTATTTCAGAGATTTCAGATTAAACTGGCAGCGGAAAGTTCTCTCTGCACCGTTATCACTAATCTTATCTGCAATAATCTTCTGAACATCACTGATCTGCTTGCCGTTTTCGTCCGTAAAGTAAACCTGATAGGTAGCTGCTTCACGGTTTGCACTGACTGCATCCTTCTGATAGAAGTTCAGTGAGAAAATCATATTGCTGATTTTACGGTTTGCAGACAGCAGATTAACTGTTACTGGCTTGGTATCATATTTCTGTTTATTGCGCTTGTATTCCATAGAATCATTGCGCAGATAATGGTACTCAATCACTGGAACAACCACTTCCTGCAAACTGATACCGCCATGCACAAAGTTCATACCGCCGCCATTCATCTTGATGCGGATACTTTCTCTCGGTGCAAATCCATCAAATTCTGTTTTGCCGCCCAGGAACTTCACAGGCAACAGGTAGTTCGGCTGTGCGCCTTTCTGCATGATTGCATAGCGTCTGCCATATTCCACATCCATACCGTTAAAGCTGGACTTGTCTGCCTTATCATCCTCGGTCAGCGGACTGTATGTATAAAGGAATCCATGGTCAGCCGTAATCAAAATATTCGTGCCACCAAATTCATTTACAATAATACGCACAAGGTTTTTCAATTCTGAAATTGCCTTATCACAAGCAGAAAAAACAGCAGTATCAGAAATATGGCTGGCTTCATCAATGGTATCATGATAAATATACACAACGTCCATACCTTTCACCAAAGCACTTCGCTCTGCTCGCTTCATGGCAATGATATCATTGTATTTCAAAGCAACGCTTGCCGGATCTTCTGCCTTCAGAACTTTATCCCGATAAGTGCTTTCCGTAGACTGACCATCTGCCAAAACCGTCAAAACATCGTTGCGAACTTCTACTGTCAATTCTTTATGTGGCAATAATGCTGCCATACCAAACTTTGTTATAGATGGGAATATGCTCTGCATACTGCTGATAGAAACCTTACTCTGTGTTTCTCTCTGCAGCTGGTCTGCCATAGCAGCCGCCACTTCATAACGCATGGCATCCGAAATAATCACGAATACCTTGGTGTCAGAAGTCTTAATACGGGAACGATAAAATTCTTCCTGCTGCGGTACTTCCAAAACCTTACCGTAGGTTGCCAGTTCATCTGCACACACATCTGACCAGTTATTACCCAACTCGCCTAAGAACCAATGGGTATAAAGTCCTTCCACCTTATCAACAACGTGTTTGAACAGATCATCCAACATAATGTTGGAAGTCTCCAGACTCTTTTGGAAGCTCATGTGGAACAAACGGTAATAGGTATCCATCTGATAGTAGCTTTCTGTATATTCTTTCCAGATGCCTTTTGCTTCTGCGGTATGAAATCCAGCAGAATGTTCCTTAAAGAAGCTTTGCATATTTGCCACTTGCAAAATACCGTCATAGAAATTTTCAAACGGCTCATACCATGCACAAGTTCTTCGCTTTTCAACAGTTGAAGTAATCGTATTCACATCAATGATATGGTCGCTTATCTCTGTCATCAGTTTTGTCAGAATCACTTCGTTGATACATGGGAAGCATTCCGTCCCCACCAAATCATCCACAGTCAGCTTTTCAAATCGCTGATGCAGACGGGCTTCATCCTCAACATAACGTGCTACATCATACAATTGCTGCTTGTCTTCACTGTGAAGCCATTCAGAAATAAAATCGTAGCAATATGCCTGGTACGGTATAGAAATTAAGCTATCCAGTCCTGCAAGATACTCCTGCCGCATGGTACGGGTGGAAGCAGTCAGCAGCAAATGGATTGCCAGCCGTCCAAGGTCTGGCTCTTCCTCTGCAAATCCGCAGCCCTGGCGAACCATCGCCCAGAATGCGCCATCTGCATGATATTTTACAAAATCCTGATAAACCGCATTATGATTCAAGTCCAGTCCTGCCCGGAACACACTACGGAGAATCATATTCGGCTGTGCGTCTTTCAATCCACAAATTGCCGCCATGACAGCCATGTGCAGCTGTGCAGGCGTTGCCGGAACTTTATTTTGTGTGCTGACTTTCAAGCGACGATCTTTTGCATTGAAATAAGCACGGTAATTCTTGACCTGCTTACGCATGGCCGGATTCGATGAAAGCCCCATCTCATCCATCCAAATAGAAATCAGGTCTGCTCGGAATTCCTCACTGTAAAGTTCTATATCTAAAAGCCAATTATCATCCGGGCGATCATAGACATACGGACTGTAAACCAGATAATTCGTGGTCAAATCATCCACAGTAAGCAGTTTTTTCACGGAAAACGAATTGTTTCCGGTCAATGCAATCACTTTTGCGTTTTCCAGAACTACTTCGTCTAGCTTGTCCTCAAATTCTTTATCTTCATCGTACCAGAAGATGATACGACGCTTATAAAATTCCGGCAGTGGTGCTGCAAAACGCCGGTTCAAATCTTGTACTACTTTATCGGTGTCCATGCGTAGTTGTTTTCCTCCTCTTGTGTTATCAAGAACTTTTTTATTGACAAATATGTTTTACATTTTATAATTAGATGCAGGTTTATAGTGCATCGCGGTGTCTGTTTACAGATGCTTCGGTGCCTGTATCCTAGCTATATGAGGCTCCGTGATGGTGTCTGCTTGCAGGTGCTTGACTCACGGGGTCTCTTTATTTATAGCTTAGTTTTCTGACAATATCCCCATTTCATTTTTATCTAATATTTATTCAATATCTACACAATACATATACTAAAATTTCCGATATCACCTAAAAAAGTTCAACTTCAAGTTCTCAAGAATCTGAATTTTTTTTCCTAAATCTATTGACTTTTTGCTTCCTATCACATATTATAATAATACAACTCATCTAACATGTTTAGAAGGAGAATCCGGTTTTCGCACAGCGATTACCGGCTTTTTTATTTTGTCTATTTAGCAATATTTTTTTGATAATCCTGATAATCTTTTTCGTAATCTTTTTTAGCACTCACAAAAAATATTGGATAAGCAGTTATCAATCGAACTTTTTTCTCTCCTTTAGCTTCAAACACAATTAAATAATCCAATTCATCTTCCTGATATCGCAAATACAAACGATTTCGCTTCTGCGAATTTACTTTTTCCCAATATTTAACTCGCGCATCATTTGCATTATACATCTCAATGATTTCTCGAATCCATCCAACTCTTAAAGCACGATATGGGCACTTAGTTCGAATTTCTCCATTACTCATATGTATGGTATGCGTACCCAAAATACAATTATCTGGACAAAATACGGATGAAAGATCATTCGTACATGGTTTAATATCTAGTCTTGGTTTTGGATCTATACTGGCAGAATGCCAAAATATTTCTGCTTTATTTTCTATCCATTTCAAAGATACTTGTATTTCCTTTCCTCGAAGCAAAGGCTTATCCTTTGTAGCTATCGTTTGTTTAAAACTGTCATGGCACACATTAAAAATTTCAGGAAATGGTAGTGCTTTATCAATGGCAATAGGCGCTAATTTATCTTTCATTTTCGCTCTCCTATTCTCTTGGTTCCCAAATGAATAAATTAAACTTTTGTTCACTACGATCTGTTTTAACATCAATGTTTTGTTTTTTCTGTAGCGACTTTATAAATTCAAGTTTTCCTTTGTTTCCCATAGCTTGTACATCAAGTTTTCTATAGTGATATGCCAACGCCCCATTAATCAGATCTGCCAATTGCAAAATCTCAGATTCTCTGGAATTGATCTGACCAATATGAGTTATTACTTCTCCATTAAAATCGTATATGTTATTACACATAACCTCTTTTAATTTCTGGATTCGTTTTCCACCTCTTGTATCTTTTATATCCACAAGAATATGATATTCATTTTCCTGTTGAACAATAGGATCAAGCGTTCTAAAATACATTTTATAGTACCATAAATCATAATCACCATTATTATATTTTTCATGATTCAATTGATCCTTACCAGTAGCCACTAATCCACGGTAATGCAAATCCTCATTTTTCCAAAAATAATCAAGCAATTCTAGATAAAACTCTATTTTAGATTCAGACACTTTTGTCCACTTAATTTCAAAATAACTACTTAAACCATATTTTTCTTTGATTGCGCGAATATCATCATAAATCTTCTTTTTCCTTTCATATGGACAATACATCGCGCCTAGAACCATTATCGGAGACTTATCTTTCTGTAAATGACAGCTCTCATCACAAAAGACAGTATATAACATATTTTTTCCTCCTCTACTTTATTTTAGCCAAAACATCTTGGAAAATTGCATAATTCTTCTTCACGCCATCGTCCAGGTCAATCGAAATCATCTGATCGGCAAGGTGATGAATCTTTTCCTCGTAGGTTCTGATTTCAGTATCCTGTGCCTGCAAGGTGGTCAGCTTTTTGTTCAGCTTCACACGCTCGCCAGTAGAAGCATTGGCAATACGCTGTTCCAGATCAGCAATAGCAGTACGATAACGAGCCTGCTGTTCATGCACATAATCGGTACGAATACGGGCAATGGTATCCGGCTGATAGCGGTGCATATAAATCAGTGCCTTGAATCCATTCTTCTTGCCGCTATCAAATAGCCAGTAAATCGGGCGTTTCTGATAAATCTTGCAGTGATCGGAATAGAAATCGTTGAGGAAGTAATTGCGAATCACATCCTTCGGCTGACCCTTGCCGCCCAGTGCATCGGCAATAAATTTCAGATTTTCGTCCAAAGTACCTGCACCGTAAACAGTTTTTACAAACTTCACAAACAGACCAACAATATCATCCTCAAAGTACTCATCGTCACAAATCGGGATAATGTTATCCTTATCTGGAAGGAAAGAAGCATACTTGCTAGCATCCCATTTGCCACCGGCATAGACAAGACCATCTTTACCCAGAGAGTAACGACCGAACATACAGCCAACTGCATAGGAAATGAAAGAGCGAATATCTCTGCCAAGGTCAGCCTTGCGGACAGTGACATCCTTATCCTCAACCTCTGGGGTCAGCTCATCCTGCAAGCCGTAAATGTCGATGAAAATACGGTTCAGTTCTTCCTCGTTAGCTTTCAGCTGGTTGAAACGGTCATCACATTCAGTTTTCCACTGTTCAAAGGCTTCAGCAATAGTAGATACTTTGCGAAGTAGTGGATGGTGCCTGAAGTCCCATGAGGTTTCAAATGAATCCCAGTCATTACGAGATATATTTATACAAGACTCGACCTTGCCTTCGATGTTTTTCTTATAAGGTTCATATTTTATTGCAGGCAACTGTGCTATTACGCCACAACCAGTATTGATTGTTGGGTTTATGATATTTATAACATCATTCATTATCGTGCAATTCAGTAAGCCTGTAAAATACAAATAATCTGTTTCGTCTTTTACAAAAAAGCTATTTGCACCAGAGTCGAAAATCATCCCATCAGGGTAGCTGCGTACACCAAATACTCTCGCACCTACTCCAGACCAAGTTAAGCCCTTCTTGAAATAAAATTGCTCGTTACTAATTTTCCAACCAAGATTGTCACCTAACTGAGGATAAACACGTCGAGTATTTTCCTTTATTTCATATCCGTCATTTTCCCAATTAACCACGTATTCATTATTTCCATACCATTTTCTGAAGCTACCGCCTTTGCAATATGGAAACCACTTTTTCTTACTTTCGCAAGCTTCCTTTGCATTAGAATAGTTAATCCCCATCTTTTCAGTTTTAACTTCAAACCAAAACCGCAAAAACCTTTCATTGTCGCCTGTTCTCATGCCGATACATGAGGAACCATAATCTGACATCTCGTGTTTGCCGAATATTTTTAAGTACTTTTCAGAAACCCAGTATGCAATCGGCGAACCAGGAATAATGTTAAAATTAGATTGGCAAGAGAAATACCTATTCATTCCAGACAAGAACATTTCTTCTTTTCCTTGCTGTGAGGTAGGCTCAACTAAGCGACAGTATTCGCCCTTGTAGTTCACAATATGATTTTTACAGATAACAAATGATGTGGTCTGTACTACTTCGCCGCCAATTTCTTCAAAAGCCCTTGCTCCAAGATGCGCCATATTGACAATGTTAACCGTCTGTAGCATTTTTGTGCGCAGCTTTTCAAAACTGGACAGAAACATCCAAGCGTGCTGTGTAATCATTGCCTGATAACCATTTCTCTTTGGCATCTGTCCACATTTTTCAATAAACACAGCAAACAGGTCACTTTTACTGTCAGGATAATTCTTTTTCACATAATCCGACAGCTTTGCACTCATGCCAGAGCTGCCCATATACGGTGGATTTGTCACAACTGTATCATACTTCTGTGCCAGAGCTTCTGCCACCTGCACCAGTGGCAGTAATTCTCGCAGTGCCGTTTCACGGGACATATTTATATCTTCTGTAATCTCAGCAAAGCGATCATACAGAGCAGACCAATCCTGCGGTGTTACGGTCAGAATTGAACCGTATTCCTTTGCATCATGTAATTCTTTGATGATGGTATCCATAGCGGCTGTGAGCTTCATATCGCCATTACAGAAATAATCTACTGCAAATTTGTCTACATGGTTGCTCTCCACAATGGCATATACATGGGGCTGAATACCACGGCTGAAGAAGCGGCGGTCATACTGACGGGCTTTCATCATCACCGCAAAGTAAGCCAGCTGTGCCGCACGGTCATCAATATCCAGACCGTAAAGATTGTTCTCTACAATACTTGCCACCGCTTCACGGGTGGTATAGCCGTAGGATTCATAAATCTTCATCAGCACATCAAACATATACGCAAGGATATGACCAGAACCAGAGCATGGGTCAATGACTTTTAGAGTGGACAGTTCCCAGTTGTTAGTGGTCAGTTTATTTAGTTCTGCTCTAACTTCTTTTGTTTGCTCTGCTTCTGGAAGATAATATTTCCACCCCATTTGCTCTGCAAGCTCTTTTTCTCTTTCTATTCGTCTCTGTTCACTCTCCACTGACCACTGTTCACTATTCTGCCCACTGCCCACTGACAGCTGATTACTGATATATAAACGACCAAGACTGTTCTCTACCATATAGCGAACAATCCAGTCCGGTGTGAAAAGCTGGGTTGCTGCAGGGATATTTTCTTTTGTGATTTTCACATTCTTTTTCAGTGCTGCAAAAACATCGTCCTTTTTCTCGCTGTTATAATACTGATACAGCCAGCCGATGATCTGGACAGCATCCTTCCAATCATCCTCCGGTATCAGCTCAATCATCTGCTGAATGACACTGCCTTCACGGAGCAGATTGTCTGGCAGAAGAAGCTCAGTGTAATCCGAGAGTCTCTGGAACATTCCCGGCAGAATCTTATTCAGAGCGTTACACTGCACGATCAGCAAATATTTATACAGTTCTTCGGTCTTTTCGGCATCTTTCAGCTCATAGACCTTTTCCATATCCAATCCATCCAACTCCAGATGAATGGCTTCGGTTATAATCTGCGGCTTAAAGTTGTTTTCCTCGTCCGTGAATACACGCACATGGGAAGGAATGTAGCCGTTTACTTCCATGAATCGCAATGCACAAAAGCGGTTGAACCAAGTATAGGCAACCTCCTCCATGACCTGCTTATATCCTTTATCAATAATCTCAGTAATCAGAGCTTGTCTTTGTTTCTTTTCCATAACACTGAAAACTTTGCCGTTTGCACTGTCAGCTGACCACTGCTCACCGCTCACTGACCACTGCTCACTTTCCTCTGTGATACCGTATTCCACACCTTTCAGAGAAACACGGGCGATCAGCTCTGTTCTTGCCCAGACAGAAAATTTTTTAATCGCATTCTTATCCATACTCGTCTCCTTAATTCAGCTTGATCTCGTCGCAATTCTTCAGCAACTGTTTCAGCTGAGAACGAATCTTCTCTACATAATCATCAATATCCGCATCCGTCTGTAAAGTTTTTGCCTGGAATACAACCTGACGGTTATAGGCACGAACCACTTTCTTCTTTGTTGGAGCTGCTTCTTTTCCAGGCTGTGTCGGCTGCACTAGCGGCTTCGGTGCAGGCGGTGTCAATACAGACTCGATATTGCTGACGGTATCATCCTTATACTGGCACATCGGCAGGAACATGGCATCCAGAAGGGCAAGGCTCTTTAATTCTGCGATTTTCTCCTTGCACTGGCTGAAATACCTGTCTGATTTTTCAATCAAATGGGATGCTTTGGAATCGCCGTTTGCGGCAGTGTGAGTTGCTTCCATACACTGACGAACCGTTTCCAGAACCTCGGCACGTTTTTCTTCCAGCATCTTATCATGGGCATTGCGAACCGTATCCATCAACGGATTCAGTTCACGAATCCGGTTATAGTTGAACTTGTTTCCAGTCTGAACCATGGTAATCAGGCGAATAGTATTCAGTGCCTTATATGCTTCCTCATTTTCTGCAATACGCTCAATGTCGTCATGCATAGATTTTTCAAACTGCACTGCCTGATCGAATACCGTTACCTGAGTTTTGAAGAAGTTTTCAATGCCGTTGCTCATGGCTTCTTTGTTATCGAAAAGAGCATCCTCTTTTTTCAGCACACGCTCAATCAGGGCAATATTGTCTTTCTTCTGAGAAAGTACATCGTCCATCAGATGAATGGCTTCCTGCACCAATACACGATCTGGGTATTTATGTCCGTCATAACGGTCATCCAGAGAAGCATAGTGATTTCGCTGTTCTGTAAACTTCTCAGTCACAAAACGAATCAGACTATCTTCATCATCTGGTACATCCATGATATCGAAATACTCACGGAGCATTGCTTTTACGTCACGCATCATCGTAGCTGAAATTGTTTTTCGCTTGCTGATGGAAGTCTTGCCGATTTCACTCTTTTTACGGAGCATATCTGGCAGTTTCGGGTCATCTGGCTGAATAGTATTACCCGCATACTTGATGGTTACTTTCTGAGCGAAAATTAGCTGTGCCGCAACCGCAGCAATATCAATTTCTTTCCATCCATACGGAATTGCACCATATTTGCTTTGCACGTCTGCCATAGAAGTCGGCAGCTTTTTCGCATCCTGCATTTCCAGATATTCTTCCATAGCAGAAGCAGCATCACGGTTCGGTTCTATGCCCGGAAGTGCTGTTACCGCACCTGTCAGAATCGCAATAATATCTGCGTCACTGCCTGCATTATCTGTAATCAGGTCGAGCTTGCTATATACATGAGCAACCAGATATTCCAGAGACTGGTCAATCTTGCTCTTGGCATTTCCGGCTTTGATTTCCAGATGCTCACCGTCTACATAGAACTGCGCCCCTTCTATGGCATTTTGTAATTCGGTCATAGCACTCAGTTCATATTTTCCTGCTTCGTCCTGTTGGTCACTGATGATTTTCTGCACAGTTTTTGGAAGCTGGCTTACATTTCTCTGCTTTACATACTTACGAATCTTCATAGCAGATTCCAGAGATTCATAATAAGGAGTATCAGCCAGAACAACGATTGCTTCGTTACCTTTGGATTCTGCCATCAGACGGTAATCTGTTTTTTCAATGGCATCAGTAGCAACGGTCAGAAAACGCAGACGCATACCTCCTGTTGCCACTCCAACTGTAATGCCGTCCACCATCTGATCGAAAGCAAAATCATATTTTCCATAACGAAACTTCTTGGTCGTGAAAATATCACCGTAAATCATCTGAGCAATACGCTCCACGATAGAAACTGTATCCACGTTGGTGTCTCTGATTTCACGCTGAATGTCCTGTTCTTCATCGGTCAGGAAGTTATATGTGTCGCCAGTTCTACTGATATAGTTCTGGCTCATCAGACGGTCTAGGCATCCACGAACAGCTTCGCGCATAATAATCTTATCTGCACGAATATCGTCTGCCATGAGAATCACGATATTGTCCAAATTAGAAGAAATATCATCTATATATCGAATCAAGTACAAGAGTTTTAGTACATCCACATCCTGCTGTTCGATGCCATCACCATTGTCAGCTGCCTTCTGGCAACGCTCTATTACTCGGCGGATAGAACTATCTAGGAAAGTATGTACGGTATCATAAAAACGGAAGAACGGAACAAGCGCATACTCATCTTTCTCCTGAATTTTCTGTGCAGCTTCCTGAAAACCAGACAGCATGGAACGCTCACCACCCGACAAATGCTTACCAGAATTTCCGTGCTTACGTATTTCAGCAAATACTTTCTGCATGATGATAAACTGATACGGCACAAACGGGAAGTTCTCAGTAAATTCCCTTGGACCGGAATAACCTTTAATATCCAGAATAGAGCCGCTAAAGCTGAACAGGTTACGCAGAACCGAATCATTTTGCTCATAAACGATTTCCAAATCCGTTGTTGCTTCTGGTTTCTTTTTCAGAATACGCTTCTGGATGACTTCATCCACGGAGGAAGAAGATAAACTCAGTCTTGTCTTGAAACGAGCCTGGATACGGGAGAACTCATCCGCACGAACTTTGATGATTTCATCAATGGCTTCCTGCCCAGTGCAGATCACCCAAATCTTACCTTCACACTCACTTCCGATTTTTTCGGTCAGAGACTGGAGGTTCAAAAGCATATCGGTATCCGTACCAACATACTGACCAACCTCGTCAATCATAAACAGCAAACGGAAGTTGGCAGGCTTGGTATCCACATAGGCTTTCATATCTTCCACGAGCTGTGCGATAGAAATTTCTGTTGCGGTTTTATCATTGAACCACGCCTTAGCATCGTCCTCACTCATATCCAGAACTTCCATCAATGTCGGGATGATGAACTTGCCATTGAAAGCAAAGGCACGACGCATTTCAAGCCAAGGCTTGCCTTTCTTTTCTTCAAAAACTCTGCGAAACTCCTCGGTCTTACCCTGCTGGTCAATATAACGCTCCATCATGGCAACTTTCAGATTTTCACCGTAAAATCCCAGATGGTTGTAGAACATCTTTGCAAAAACACGAAGTACAGCAGTCTTGTCTTTATTGCTGAAGCCTTCAATATCAATGTTGAAAAGAATGGTTTCCGTCTGACCCTTCGTGGCACGGTCGATCAGCATAAAAGTTGCCGGGTCATCCTCAAATTTTTTACGGAAACGCTCCACACTGCGAATGCCTTTTACCTCTTTATTTTCCAAAAGGTAGGAAAGCATTTTCAAGAAGTGAGATTTACCACTTCCAAAGAAACCGGAAATCCAAACACCCATATCGGCTGTCGGTTGGTCGAAAGCATCACCGTAATAATTGAAGAACGTAATAAAGTGTTTCTTCAATTCTCTGGTAATGACATATTCATTTAACTCCTGCTCGATCACATCATCAGCAGCCTGATCTACTTTAATTACACCATTGATTTTGCGGTTAATATCATCCGCAAACATATCTCGAATCATCATGGTTTTATCCTCTCTCGTACTATAAATTTCATTAAAGTACACTAAATGCTCTATAATAATCATTAGGCAAAAGCCTGTTAAATAATTTTAAATGGCGCCCGTCAAACTCTCCTGGGTACATAACTAAAATCGGAAGCCTTGAAAAATGAGGCTGCATTGCTTCTAATAATGCATGAACTCGCAGAAATGGAAATACTTCACCTACTCCTGTCAGCATTAACACATCCCCTAATTCATGTGGCTCATATTGAATTTTATCAATAAATTCTCCATTACCTATTGCATACTCTATCTGTTCCAAGAGATACTCTCTTCCATCTTCTTTTTCCATGTTTGGAATCTCATCTATAATATCCATATCTTCACAGATTGAGAGGAATGTTTTATATAAATTGCAAACCTTCAAATGACACTCCAATGATTGATCAGTTTCCAACTGATTTACGAAATGCCTAACAATCATTTCGTCTTTAGGATCATAGCAGAATATTCTAATATTCACTTCATTGCTTAGTCCCTTACCTTCCAGAAAATCTGGTTCTTGAATTAATGTCCTGACGTTGTCCAGACGCTTTTTTATATCACTCATCGGTGATACCTCCTATAAGAAACAATTAAATGCAGGCAGTACCGCCGTATTTCCACTGTTTTTGATGGCGTTTTCCAAAACTGGATGCAGCCATACTGGATTTAAATGATCTGCTTTAATGTTGTCAAGATACTCTGTCTCGACAAGTACTCTGGCAATAACCTGTTTTAATTTTGTTATTGTTGAATCGCTCCAAGAAGCTACGGTATCGCTCTGCTCTTGCAAACGCATAAAAAATATATTGAAATCTATCTTGCCAAAAGAAGTATCCCTTAGCCGATACTTCTCTCCTATGACTGTCAGCATAAATTCATATACCAATCGGCTCTGCTTCATCAATGCGTAAAGACAGATCTGTTTTGCAACATCTGTTGGCTGAGATGCAATCGCAAAAATAAGAGAATCATCTTCCATTGCTTGAAGCCGTTTAATACAAGCTTTTGCCATGCGTGTAATAGACTTCTCTGTTGGATATTGAAACAAATTTTGATCCACAATTTCTTTTACAACAGCTTCATCCGAAAGTCCTGACACCATCAACTTTGCAGTTGAACGCATCTCATAGAAAAGAAACGGTTCTCTAGTCAAAGACGCAATATACTGATAAGAATGATCCATTGTCTAGCACCTCCCCTCAACATTTATTTGTCATAACTGTTATTATGCCATAAAATTGTATTTCAAGCAATCTAATATCTTAAATTTCAAATATTTCGTTTACTCCTTTTTAAAAGGAAATGAAGAAGCGGCCCCTGCTTTCGCAGTTGCCGCTTCTTACTTTATCATGTTGTTCAACTAAAGATGATAATAGAAATTAGTAATCTTTTTCATGTCATTCACGACTTTGATTATTAAGACTTCTTCTTATTTTACTCATATGATTCATTATATCATATCGAATTTTTTCATCTTTTCCAAATTCGCGTTCAGCATTATTAATGTAAGTAAAAAAGTTCCCTCTTTTTCCAAACGCTCCTCGCTCTGAATATCTTTGATAAAGCTTATCTGCACCTTTTAATTCCCTATTTTTGGCAATTACTTTAGCTTTATGATTCATACGATAATAATATTTGCTAACTGTTTTAGCTCGTACAAATATGTTCTTTCCATCAAACGAAAAGCCAAGAAAATTAATTTTCTTTTGCGAATCATCTGCATCTATAGAGAAAGATTTTCCGATATTAATAACGGTTGATGTATCTACCTGGAAAAACTGTGTTTTCCTATTTTCCAACTTCAAACCTGGAATTGCGTTTATAATATCAATAATACTTTTGAATGTATCAATCTGATTTTTCCCTGGTAATACAACAATAAAATCATCGCTATATCTCATATAAAATCCCTTGCATTTCATAACTGCCTGATAAATTAGCGCATCTGCATCCAACATATAAATATTAGCTAATACAGCACTTATTGGAGATCCCTGTGGAATTCCATATGACACTGAATTTTTCTTAATGTGTTTTCTATTTGCTTTATATTGTTCTTTCGTCAAAACTACTTTTTTCTCATTCAGCTTTCTAATTTTTCCTTTTACATCACTAAGATCATTTAATTCCAATAAATCATCTAACTCCCATGTACTATATCTTGTGATATTTTTATATACGGCGTAATGATCTGATGGAAGTTGCACACTTTCTATTAAATCGCCCCATCGTTTTTTCAAATATTGATGATCAAGGCTATCGAAAAAATTTGTAAAGTCTCCAATCATTACACAGCATTGTGGATTTTCCTTTATAAAATCGAATGCTTTTTTTGCGGATTGTATGTTGCTTTCACTTAAATCTGTTCTATAAGCTACTGGCACTTTTTCTATGCCTAGTTTTCTTATCCGTTTATTATAAAGCTCATTTAACCCCCACGCATAATATTGATAAATACAGCGATCTAAATGAGCCGCATAGCAAATTTCTCTTTTTTTAAGTTTTTTCCCAGTTTTTGCATTATATTTATTCATTTTCATTGTATAATGAATAAACGGATAAAATCCGTAATGAGCAACATTTTCTGGATTTTTAATGAATTCTGCTGCTTTTGTTATATCAATTCTATAATCAAAGTGAGCATATCCCTTTTTGCTTTTTTGTATTGTTTTTGGGTTATCCAACCACTCTTGTACATTCATTCTTTTTCCCCCATAATGCAATACCCACCGACATGGAGGATAGCATTCCTTAGCCGATGGGTATACGAAAAAACTTAGTAATCATATGAAAGGCATGCCTTTATTTTTGATTGCCAGCTATCCAATTAACTGCAATACTTAATTGCGGTATAATTACAACTAAGCAGGAGATTATCGTCATGTTCATTACAATCTTAATTCTGGTCACGATGACCAGTATCAGACAGCCTCAAACCATTTCTTATAAATGTTTGTTCGAACTGTTGACAACAATACCATTCCTTTACAACATACTTGTAAAGCACTTTTATTATATTGTATCTTATTATGATTGTCAATACAATTTAGCTGACCATTTAATATTTTTATTTCATCCTCCCTATTATCTTTCCCCCATTCTCTTTAAGCCACTTCACCTGCTCTTTATAGTTAGGAATCACCTTCTCTACCTCGGCCCAAAATGCCACTGAATGATTCATTTCTTTTCGATGACATAGCTCATGCACGACAACATAGTCAATTACTTCTGATGGTGTCAGCATTAGTAAGCAATTAAAATTAAGATTTCCTTTGCTGCTGCAGCTTCCCCATCTTGTCTTTTGATTGCGAATTGTTATTTTTCCATATGTAACACCGATCTGCTTTGCATAATAGCTTACTCGCTTCGGAATGTGCTGCAAGGCTTTGTCTGCAAGTTTTTTAATCTCCTCATTTGTCAAATACTCACTTTCCACAGACTCGCCTTGTGTTTCTTTCTTCTTTTCTTTCATCTCTCTGATTTTCTCGATATGCTTTTGTATCCAGCCTTCCTTCTCTCTTAAAATACGCTCAATATCGCTTTGAGGCGCATACATTGGTGCTCGCACTGTCACTGATAAATCTGGATTGATCTGGATTGCTAGCGTCTTTCTGTTTGAGCGTATTATTTTAACATTCATGGCGAATCTCCTATTTTTATGCGGTAATTATTTATACCCATCACAAAACACAATTTTGCATGGCTCCGAATAGTTACCATTATACTATACAAGAAAGATGCGTTCATTTCCAGATCAAATCACCGTTTTATCCATGAACTATAACGTTACAGTTCACGGCAAAGCCCGAAGGTGAATGGATTTCACGAGACGGACACTTGGAGCAGGTCTTTCAAAGTAATGTATAATAAGAAATAACATAAAAGGAACCTGCGGAGTTTGGTCCGTCGACGAAACCATTGCACCGAAGGGCTTTCGTAACGTAGCCCCATGAACAGTAACACTATAACTTCTTTCTCCCCCTCTTCTTATAGTCCTCGTCTATCCGTTTCTTCCAGTCTGACTTTAACGGTGCACTGCATCTTACGGAACAACTTGCATCACTGACTACTTCGTAGTTTAATGCTGTTCCCTCACTGTCGCAATTATAGTTGACTGCACGGTCTGCTCCTATGCCAAAGTGACTTGCTGTTTCTACTGCATCGATATTTGCTCCAAGGAAAAGAAATTCCCAACCATACTTTACCTTCTGGCGCTCGATCATCTTCTTGACTTTTTCGCTACTGTAATACCGGCTGGCATTCTCCATTCCGTCTGTCGTGATTACAAACATAGTGTGTTCTGGTACATCTTCTTGGCGTGCATACTTATGGACATTTCCAATATGATGAATTGCTCCGCCAATTGCATCTAGATCGAGTAGGAGGCGGCTTTCGCCGCCGACCTCTCACACCACCGTGCATACCGTTCGGTACACGGCGGTTCAGTTAACTTGACATTTCATAAAGTACTCTTCAGCGGATAACAGACCAAATTTTGAAAGTCGCGCATTTGACATTGCGAAGCAAATGGATTCATTTCGACAAACTCTGGCATATCCGTGTGTCCATGCCGCTCTTGCCGCATTTCCTTTACTTATTCCTAGTTTTATTAGATTTCTAAGTCGATTTCTTGGTGTTTTCCAATGCTTCCATATACACATTCGAAATCTGTATCGGGTGATCGCATCTAGTCTCCGAGTTACCCTTCGAATATCCCCTATTTTAAAGTAGTTGACCCATCCTCTTATCAGCTCTGACACCTTCTTTGCCTTATACGCATTACTTACTCCCCATTTCCGAGTTGTAAACAGTTTCAATTTTCTTACTATCTTGTCCACTGATTTCTTGTGTGCTCTTGGTTTGTATTCCTTGTACTTGTAAAAGGTAAAACCCAAGTATTTTATTTCTTTAGGTCTTCCGATTTTACTCTTTTGGCGATTTACTTTCAGTAACAGATTCGTTTCAATATATCGTGTAACTGATTCCATTACTCTTCTTGCCGCTTTTCGGCTTTTAACTAAGATAATGCAATCATCAGCATATCTTACGAACCGAAGTCCTCGTCGCTCAAGTTCCCAATCAAGCTCATTTAGCATAATATTTGCAAGTAAGGGAGAGAGATTTCCTCCCTGCGGGGTGCCCATCTCTGTTTCCTTTACTTGTGTTCCAACCATAACTCCGCTTACCAGAAGCTTTCGAATCAATGACAGTATCTTTCCGTCTTTGATTTCTTTATTCAAGATAGATATAAGTTTATCATGGTTTACTGTATCGAAGAATTTCTCTAGGTCAATATCGACAATCCAGTTACATTCCTCGTTCATGTATTCTACTGCTTTCAGTACCGCTTGTTGCGCGCTTTTCTGAGGGCGAAATCCATAACTGTTATCATGGAACTTTTCCTCATAAATAGGCGTTAGTACTTGCGCTACTGCTTGTTGTATTGTACGATCTGTTACGGTCGGGATACCCAGTTTACGCTTACTTCCATCTTCTTTTGGTATTTCTACCCGTTTTACTGGCATCGGCTTATAGGTTTGATTTCTTATACTTTCTTTGATTTGCTCCCCGTTTTTCCTCAAATGAGAGAGCAGGGCTTTATATTCCATCCCGTCTACTCCAGCTGCCCCCTTATTCCTTACTACTTGTAAATAAGCGTTATTTAGGTTGTCTTTCGATAGGATGTTTTCTATAAGCGTACTTTGTTTCATGCGTTGTTTCCTTTCCTTTTCGTGAGTTCTGAACACTCAGTACCTATGTACCCCTTTCGGCTAGTGTATTATCAGGACTCTCAATTGGGATTTACTCCAACTGATTAACTGTTTGGTCCTTCGCTCCAGTGAGTTTCCTCACCTTCTCAGCTACTATGACCGCTGCTGACTTCCTGTAATTCGTTGTTACTATGGCTAATGAAACCACTTACAGGATCTCCCCGGTTAAGACTCGTTACCTTTCCCATCATCTATTCGCCATGTCTACTCACAGCCTTTGGTTAGCATTTGGACTTTAACTTGATCAGCAGTCTTATCCAGGCTGTAAGCCTTATACATGATTTCTGTCCGTCGAACCGATGGTTTGCCGCAGACTTCCTTCAGATTCTACCTTACGGCGGACACCCTTGTCTTGTTGGCTATGTGCTTCCCGCTAACAGGCGCACTTAGGACTTTCACCTTTAAGATTAACGCTCGCGCCGGGCGAACTGATACTCCCACGCGCGTTCTTGCGAACGGCCGGGGTTTTCTGCGCTGAATCATTATAATTATTATCCTTTTTTCTCTCAATACACGATTCCTAAATTTTACGAATCTCTGCATTCTGATCAAGCGGATCGCGATGCTGATAATCAAATAAAACAAACTGCTTTTCATCTGTAAATGGTGGCACAAAAACTTCAATGTGATAATCACGAATCACATCCTTATAGGAACTCTCTGGAAATGCTTTCAGGCATACTGCACGTATCTCTTCCTTATAAGAATCCTGCTCAAGCGCAAATGATGGGCGCTTTCTCGCATAATCACGCAGATAATAGTCAAGCGTCAGAACTTGCCGTACAAGTATATCATCAAGCGTTGTACGCGCTGCAGCGAAGTCACGGATAAACTGATACTGTGCTTCTCTGCTGTGCTTTTTTTCATGCATTTTTCGAGCACGGTATTCATCTGAAAGAGCCTCGTACAATAAAAATGGACGGTCAAATTGTTTGCACAAAACTTTAACAGTGTTAGAAAACTGTCCGCTGTTGTAGTATGTCTCAACCATCTCTTCTAAACCTTTCAGCCTAATAATGTCATCATAAGAAAGCCATGGTGTTTTTAATACTTCATATGGCGGCTCTGCCTGTGACAATATTCCATACTGGCTTGCCTGTGCTTGCATCGGAGAACCCTTTAACACTTTCAAAAAGCCTAACTGCAGCTGGCTTGGCTTCATCTTATACACCACATCAAAGGAATGACCAAAACTCTCATAATCTTCTAATGGCAGACCTGCAATCAGATCAAGATGCTGATGAATATTATGGGACTGACGAATTGTCTCTGTCACCTGTGCTACACGCGCCAAATCCATCTTTCTGTTGATCGCATGAATTGTGTCGGGATTTGCCGTCTGCACACCAATTTCTAACTGCACAAGTCCCGGACGCATTGTCTTTAAAAGTGCAATTTCTTCCTCATCAAGAATATCTGCTGCAATCTCGAAATGAAAGTTAGTTACGCCATTGTCGTGGTCGCAAATAAACTGCCAAATTGCCATTGCATGTGATTTTTTACAATTAAAGGTGCGGTCTACAAATTTAACCTGTGGCACGCGCTGCTCTAAAAAGAAGGCGAGCTCCTTTTTTACTGTATCAAGTGGGCGAAAACGCAGTTTCTTATCTATTGATGAAAGACAATAGCTGCAGGAAAACGGACAGCCTCTGCTTGTCTCATAATAAATAATTCTATTCTTAAAACCATCCATCCGTACTGCCTCATCATAAATAAATGGAAGATCTTCCATAGGTGTGAGCGGCTGCCGACTTGTCTGGTGGAAGATTCCGTTTTCATCCAGCCAGGCTGCTCCATCAGGAAATGTCTCGGAGGGTGGATTTGTATTTCTTTCACGCGCTGCATAATACTCTATCAGCGCTGGAAAGCTTTTCTCTCCCTCTCCGTACAAAATTCCATCCACCTGAAGAAGCGAACGCAGGAAACTCTCACAGTCATAGGAAACCTCTGGTCCGCCAACCCAAATTTTGACATTTGGACAGAGATTTTTCAAATTTCGCACTAGCTGTCTTACATACTCGATATTCCATATATAGCAGGAAAAGCAGACAAGATCGGCATGATGAAGATAGATATCATCAAAAATCTCTGATGCGTGATGGTTTATTGTGTACTCAGCCAGTTCCACCTCTACCCCAAAAATCTGCTTTTGCTTTAGATCGCGCAGTGCGCACTCGCGAAGCAGGTAAACTGCCGGGTTTGAATGAATATATTTTGAATTGATGGCCACTAAAAGGCACCGCATAATAAAATACTCCTTTTGATTTTATGTTTAGCCTCTTAGAACACTAAGTGCTTTTCAAGAATCTTCACACAATGTTCCAGTCCACTCTGATCCGTCTCATCAAAGCGAGCCAGATCTGGACTGTCGATATCAAGTACTGCTGCCACTACACCGCTCTTGTTATGAATTGGAATTACAATCTCCGAGCGAGATGCACTATCACATGCTATATGTCCCGGAAACTCATGTACATCCTTTACAAGCTGTGTCTCATCCTTTTTTGCTGCTGTTCCGCATACACCTTTTCCAAATGGAATGCGTATGCAGGCAGGCTTTCCCTGAAATGGTCCTAGTACAAGCATATTTTCCTTCACAAGATAAAATCCAGCCCAGTTAATATTTTCTAACGCCTCATTTATCGCAGCGGACGCATTTGACAAATTTGCAATCAGATCTGGTTCTCCCTCGATTAATGCCTGAAGCTGCTGTGCAAGAAGTTCATATTTATTATTACTCATGATACTTTTTTTCCTTTCTGCAATTTACTGGTTATCATTTTTGTTTTTACACTAATACATAATAGCTATGTTTTCCAGCTCCCTGAGCCTTCATTTGTCCTTTTTCGCATAGCTCTTTAATCAATTTAAATGCTTTTGTTGAACCAGAACCAATTAATTCCTCAACTTGCTTTCTAGTTATTTTTCCATTCTTACTGACAAAATCAAGCACCTTTTGTTGCTGTTTTCCTGGATTTTTTTTCGTCTTCAAAGACTCTGCCTGAGTAAACTCTCTACCCGACTTTTCTGTCTCATTTCGATTTGGAAGAGTTACACGGAAGACACCTTTAGCAGTTTCAAATTCTGGCTGCAGTGGCTCGCTTTTATATGCTCTTTGGATCTTTCCAATTCCTGTTCCATAGCTTTCAATCAATCTCATTCTATAAAAACAAGCTGCCAAATTTGGATTTCTTGACTGCGAAACGCCAAGAAAAATTGATTCTAATTCAAGACCAGAAACCAATCCTCCTAGCGAAACAAATTCCATCCGATCTTCATAAATGTTGATCAAATTACTTGCACTAAACGAATAATCCCGATGTACAACACTATTTAATAGCGCTTCTCTTACCGCTTCTTCTGGATAATCCCTCTTATCAGTTCGATTAAGTCCTGAAAAACTGGCTTTCGTCCTATTAACAAGATCTATAAATTCATATACATCTTCCAACTGCTTTAAAATTGATCCTGAAAATTCTTTCCGATCTCGAAAAATTTCTTTATCAATTCCTTGAAACAATGCCACTTTTATTGTTGTTTCACACTGATCTGAAAGCAGCAATGCCAAATTGGTATATAACCCATCTTCTCCTATTAATTTTAATGTTTTCATTTGAGCAGAACCTATCGCAATTGATCGTGCCTCCATTTGTGCTGTAAATTCTTTAAATGTTAATTCCTGATTCATACTTCTGCACGATTCAAAAGATCTTCCACTATTCTCAATAATCATTTCGCGAATCCCTTCTTCCGTCATCGGTTGAGTTGAACTTCCTTTGCGCACATATACACCACTTGGCTTCAAGCCCTTTTCTCTAAGATAATATGGACGGTTTGTTCCTGTTGTTACATGAATTTCAACAACATGCTTCCCTTCCATTTGTTCTGCCTGTACTTTAACAAATGGCATTATATCTGGTGCAATGAAGTCTCCACGCCCATGCGGTGCATAGCTCCTATGGACGTGGTATCAAAAGAGGAGCTTCGCTCTGAAAATACACACTAAAAGCTATGACCGATGTTTGTAAAGTTTTTGATGCCGTGCTACTTACGTCTCTCGAACGTAGACGAATGAGCCTATCGCTAGCCGTGCATGCAAAGGACTGTTCACGAAGTCCTTTATCCATTGGCGAATGAAACCTTTGGAATACTTAGATCCGGATCTTTTCAACCTGCCTTGCAGGGCGCGTCCGGATGACGCAATTCTACTACTTATTTCTTTTTATTTGCAGCACGTTGTTTCTGTCTATTAGGAATTGAGCTTGGATTTAAGCTTTCAAATCCGACAGAAGCAGGTGTTGACAAAAATTGGAAATCTTTGCATGCATCCCATGCATGCGGAAACGCTTTTCGAAGGATATTGGCAGCCCCGTTACAGTCCGCATTGATGCAATATCCTTCCCTGCACAAATACAATCCTCGCTCGATACGACGGCCTGAGAATACCGGATGTGTCCTTTCCTTTCCGTATACCGGAATCAAGTCACCTGCAGTACAGTCTGCCTTTGAAGTATAGCTTTCTTCCTGCCAGATTACTTCAATGCCGGCAACCAATGCTTTGTAGGAGATCATCCAACGAAGCCTTTCGTGAGGGATGGAGACAAACTTCTGATTATTCTCCTTACTCATGGATGCGTGTTGCTTCCACAAGCGATTGGTTCCAACAACAAGAATACCGATTCGATGAGCAATACAGTACCGGACAATGGCTGTACTGAGTTTGTGCATTTGATCTTTGAGAAAACAATCATGCTTTAAAGAAAGATTGCTCAAAAATGCAGAGGACGCATGGCGGTGTTTCTTTCCTTTCGTAAGGATAGATACAGCAGATGCCTTTTGCTTGGCAAAGAACTGATTTGCGGACAGAATGGCACCGCCCTTGTATACAACAGACGAGCCGTCTGTGCATGCGATAGCTGCGATGTTATCAGTTCCCAAATCCATTCCTGCCATATTCGGCAGATCCGGGTAAAAAGGTGGTACCATATCTTCAATGATAAATGTCATGATATACTTTCCATAGTAAGGCTTAAACACAATCTCACGAAGATTAGAAGTATCCTTCAGATAAGAAAGTTGTATCCTGTTAGGATCCATCTTAGGTAATTTCAAAAGACACCCCTTTCCATCTTTTGTCGGATAAAGAGCCGCATCCTGATTTGTCACCTTAAAAGTCTTTTTATCCGCCTTACAATAGCCGGGCATTTTCGGTTTTCCCGTAAAGGAAGAAGGATCTTTCTTATAAGCTTTTAATGCTTCAAGCCAGGCTTTAAAGTCAGTCACTGCCTGTCTTACAATACTCTGTGCTGTTTGCATGGGCAGACCTGCAAAAAAGTCGGGATTACTATTTGCACGCAAAATCTTGTCTAACGACGGATAGGAAAGAACGCGACGACAGGAGAAATTGCCATAAGCTTCTTTCGCACACTTAATTTCATCAAAGACAGACTGCTCTAATGGAGTACGATTATCTCCCTTGTCCCACCCTGTAAAGACCTGACGGATACGAAAAAGGGCAGCATTATATAGTGCTTTTGCAAGCTTTGAATACTGCTCTGCAAAAGCAAAGATCTGTTTGAAATTATCTTCTGATAAGATCATCGGAACTGCCTTTTTCATAATGGATGTACCTCTTTACAACAATTTATTTCTATGCTATTATTATATCACAAAAACAAATGGATGTAA
>OGZQ01000206.1_pt1 | contig 50046 bp, 49 predicted proteins | sample 1576841 | NCBI WGS metagenome assembly OGZQ01 (sample SAMEA3541527, study PRJEB24748) | human gut metagenome | biome: human gut; feature: human-associated habitat; material: faeces | place: China | collected 2012
CACTGATGCTGCGTACCCAAATGGTGCAGAATTCCTTCGAGGCGAGCCAAATCGATAAGTATATTTTGCCCAATCTGGATTCCATACCTGATCACTTCCGACTATAAAGCAACAATACTCATCATCAGATACGCTATTAAATTCTCCTGCATTAACAGGAAATGTATTTACATACTTTTTGTCGAAATCCAGAAATTTTTTTTGCCTTCGTATATTTTTCATCTTATATGTGAATTTGATGCCATCTTTCTTTATAATCATCTTAACCAAAGTTTTAAGGAGATTAGGTCGAAAATCAACCAATGAAACAGCATCATATCCTTGACTCGTAATAATTCTCTCTAATGCATAATTTTGTAACCTATTTCCATAATTATTAAAATCACTCAATGTTACAATGGCTATTTTTTTCATTGGTCACTCCATCCTATTTCTAAAAAATATTATTTTTCGACGATTGAGATACTATAACTTATGCTTTCGTACCCCCCCATTTTTCAAATGGCTATTAATTCTGTCGATCTGTTTTAATGCCACAACTTTAGGGTGGCACATGAAAAAACTCAAATCGAACCTTTTTCCCTTCTGTAGTAAAGTAATAAATTTATCTCTCTTAATAGCTGGCTTCGATGGATGTTTTAACTGATGATTTGACGCTACAGCACGTTCTAAATCAACAGCCTCCAAAGTCATCTTAGACTGTTCCAATAAATCTATTCCTTTTTCTGTCTGACAAAGAATTAACGAGATTCCTTTTTTTTCTTCTTCTTTGATGTCACTTCCCCAAGAATCACCAATACTAATATCTGACACTCTTTCTAATCTAGCATACTTGCAAGAATAACAATTATCCGTGTAATCCATGCAGGTTAAAAAAGCATAGGTATATAAATCTTGTACACCAACAGGTTCAAGTCTTATCCTTTTTCCTTTTAATGCAAAATTTGTTTTGCTTCTGAATTCTATATTTCCAATTTGCTTAATATTATATCCCTTTTCATTCAAAAAGCGTTCAAGCAACATAGGCGACGGAGAGCCATGACAAATTAAATCAATCGTGTATAACTTCTCTTCACATCGTTTGCCTACAAAGCTCTTGACCGCTGCTACTTGACACGGTAGCCCAATAAATAAAACTTTTTTACCCGACTGCAGTAATTGTTTAATTTTCCTATAAACCCCTTTAGGATTGCTTTTCACATACTTTGAGCCCGAAAATCTTGCAAGCTTGTTTATGTCATCCTCAAAGTCAAACACAAATTCACCTTGTGAAAAACAACAACTGCAGAGAATGCCTTCATTTTCTACAAAACTTCTTGCGATAGCCGCAGCTGCTCCACCTGAAGAACTTTTTTTTCTTATATTTACATCTGATGCCCATCCCTGCTTCCACATTATAGGTTTCGACATATCTATATTATTGTTAACCTGACAAACGTTTCTGCATGCATTACAATTAATACAACTTTTTTCATCGATAATAGCATTATATGATTTTATGGAATCTTTAATACTAATTGCATTTTTTGAGCACACTTCCAAACAAGCCATGCATCCTGCACACTTATCTTTTTCACATACAGTCACCATATTATTTTCCTCTTTAACGTACTGTTCTTGCCTCCAAATATAAATCAATCACCCTTTTATATTGTCTTAAGGATATATGAAATATTGGCAGTTTATGTATACTATCATGAAACATATCCCATAATTCTTTTCTGAATAATGTTACTCCTTCATCCTGCAGTCCTTTTGTCCAAATCAGAAATGACAGTGCATATATTGTCTTTTTATAATTCATATAAACTGAGCAAGATGGACAGTTATCTTCAACGATTTTACTTTGTTCTTTTACACCCCAAAGCCACATCTTCAAAATGGAGAAAGATCTTTTAGACGATGCCGAATCAATTCTTTCGAGATAATGATATCCACTGCTTTGAAATACAACAAGTTTTTCTGCTCTGCAATATATCCGGCAAAGCATAAGAGCATCCTCACCTATTTTAAGCTGTTCAAATCTTAACTCATTATAAAGTGCTCTTCTTGCCAAAGTGCTCCACAAATAAGCTGTGAGGTTACCCATCAAGTACTCTTGCACAATTTTCTCTCTACTCTGTATGTATTTTATTTGTTCTTTGTATTGTTTCAATGCAATTGAGATATCAGCATTATATTCCTTTACAGCGTTATACAATTTTTCTATATACTCCGGCTCAATTGAATCATCGCTATCTACCCAAGCTATGAATTCTCCTGATGCCTCAGATAGTCCCTTATTTCTCGCTGATGCTACGCCACCATTATTCTGATGAAAGACTTTTATTCGGTTATCTTGTAAGGCAAATTTTTCACAAATGCTTAAAGAATTATCGTTTGATCCATCATCTATAAGAATAATTTCAAGATTTCTATAAGTTTGTCCTACAACACTCGTTATGCAATTTTTTAGGTATTTTTCTGCATTATATAATGGAATAATAACGCTTATCAAATTTTTATTATTTTCCATCATTCTTCCAATCCCTCCCTGTGCAACTTTCTTTTTGCAAATACTATTCCCCAATACACAGCCATATAATTAATAACTGTTGACTCAATAAAGAAATAGCTAAAAGTTGCAAAAAAGATTGTAACTATCATTGAAAATGAATATATAGCAAGCTGTTCCGTATGTTCTCTAAACTGATAGTACCATCCTCTAAAGAGCATTACGATAAATGCTATTAACAGGAATAGACCAAAATATCCATAATCATGCAAAGTCTCTATAAAATCATTATGTGCCTTAATTCTAACATCACTATATATGGTAACCGTTTGAAAAACTGAATTAATACCGTGTCCAAATATTTTTCTCTTTAAATCGCTATTTGAAAAACTTGCAAGTACCTTTGCCCAAACAATATTTCGTCCAGATCCACCGTCTGAACTCAATTCACTAAATCTGCCTAAAACATCAATACCAAACCTACTCAATACAAGTATGAGAAACGCTATAACAATCGATCCCAGTATGGTAATTTTAACAATTCGCTCCAATCTCTTTTTAATAGGTTTCTTCGATTTGCCATCCGTTAAATAAAAGACTGCGAATCCGATACTGGCCGCCAACATTCCTGTTCGTTTGGTTGTTGCGGCAATAACAATCAATGAACAAAGAATAGGTAAATAGCGACTTTTATACTCTGTTGCCTGTAAAAGTAGCGGTACAATTGTCAATACTAGATATGTAGAAAATATTACCGACCCGTTTAGACCTGCACCAGACAGATGTATACCAATCAGTGGAAATGATAATCCTATAAGAATTGCATACAAAAAATACAGCATCTTCTTACTAACTGGAAATTCACCATAGTACAATACTGAATAATAGCTTGCGGCGCAAATCGGAATCCACATCAATGTTTGAGATATTAGAGTGTGATATATTTCCTGATAATTCATTCTTGCAGTTATTATAGGGAAAACAAAGAGTAATAATAAAACACCACCAAGACATAGTGGCATTTTTAGATTTCTATGCAGCTTGAATACGGCAATAATAAATATTGCCAAAATCATTGTTGCTGTGCCTATAATATACCTCTTCTCTAGGAAACTTGAATCCATACCACTTATATAATACAACATTGTCATTGAATGATATACTGTTATCATTATCAGTAACAATGTGACCATTACCTTTTTAGGTGAAACTTTCCAACTCACTTTATATTCTCCTAAATATTACTTTTTAGATACTCCAATGTATTTGTTCTATTTACCGCAATAATTTCATTTACTGATTTATAATCAATCTTGGAATTTAAGATAAAATCCAAATCACTAATTTCTTTTATTTCGCGATCATTTAAGTTAAATGTACTCAACAAATCATTTAACTTTTCACAGTTCCCATATTTTTCACCATTACCTTTTCTTATCAATGTTCCAAACTGTTTATTGTATTTAATCGAAAATACAGTTCCATGGAAGGTATCTGTCACAACATACGCTGCATTCTTAATAATTGATAGTACTTCAAATGGCTTAGGATAAATCGACACATCACAAAATGAATGCTCTCCACCTATAGCAATCAACTTCAATCCATTCTTCTTTGCAAAGCGTTTAATTTCCTTTCCTTCTAGTTTAGTTATTCTGCTACTGTAAGCATAGACCACCATATACCTTTCAAATGGCATGTGATAAGTGCAAGATGTAACTTCTTTTTTGTAATCATATATCAAGACAGGATCCAAATGCTTCTGAGGCATCTTACCCGTTAATTCTTTTACAATAGCCTCACTATTTTTATCTCTTACGGAAATCGCTGTGAATTTTTTTAGCAATTCAGCAATTTCATCTTGAACATCAAAACGTCTTAATTCTTTGATTCCTGTATTTCCAAATGATGCTGCATAACTTATAATTTTTTTTGCCCTTGAATCTTTTCCAAATAACTCCATCGAGCATCCTACATCCGGATTTGATTGGACACAATTGAACACCTCATCGCTACCTATTACTAAGACATCTGTATCAGGGCGTTCTCTTCGTTCATCAGACACACCAATAATTCGAAGATATTTACCAGAGTAATTCTGATAGAACTGTTTATGTTGATCAAAAGGAATCTTATATGCAAAACACTTAATTGCATTCATTAACCGAAATGCCTTATCTTTTATATAGGTATCTCTACCTTGCTCTACTTTTTGTGACTGTATTAAACAGGTTTGTACTCTATAATCTGCAAAATCAACCTGATGCCCTAACATTTCAATTGTTTTTTTTAGAGCATATGCCTGTAGAAAAGAACCATAGTTAGCAATTCTCTGCATTGACATTATTGAAACTTTCATTTTCACTCTCCTAATTATATCAGTTGTCGATTCAAAAAAATTCTATTGATTTCCACCACTAATGCCGGAGCTTTCTCAAACAATCTATAAAACAGTTTATGCCCAGCCCCAATATCAGAAGAGTGCAAATAGCGTTTTATATCTTCATGATATCGAAAGAGCAGCTCATTTTTTACTTGTTTGTATTCACCCATTCTATTTTTATTTTTCAGCACCTCTGAAAAAGTACTAATGTACGTTTTAAAGTGTGAATTTACAGCACAATCAAATAGATATTTTTCGTCATTATTAGAGAAAAAATCACATGCTTCTCTCGTAGCTTCCACTATTGATAAATTTTTCATATTAAATGTTGAAGACATTATACTATTTTCTCTCTGTCGATAAAAATAGCCAACATAATCCACATATACTATTCTCTCCGCATAGTACAGTAATTTATAAGTTGTAAAAGTATCTTCATGTATTTTTCCTATAGGGTACAGAATCTCATTATTCTTAAACAAACTTGTTTTGTATAATTTCCCCCACGCAACAAACTCCATTCCATGACAAATTGGATGGTAAATTTTTTCGATACATTCCTTATTACTGAAGATGTTACAAATGCTTCCTTCTCTTTCCATCCCCATATCGTCATAGACATTGCTATAGTCACAGATACTTACGGAAGCCTTACCGTCTTCTATTGCTTTTACAAGTGTTTCAATGTAGTGGATGCCGACATAATCATCTGAATCAATAAATGTAATATAAGTGCCATTGGCAATCTGAATTCCAGCGTTTCTAGCATCTGACAGTCCACCATTTTTTTTATGAATAACAACTATTCTATCGTCTGTTTTCTTTAATTCATCGCATATTTCAGGACAGGCATCTGGTGATCCATCATCCACTAATATAATTTCAATATTCCTATAGGTCTGTTGAAGCAGACTATCAACGCATTTTCTTAAATATTTCTCCACCCTATATATAGGAACAACTACTGATACCATATGTTCTCCCCTCCCGACGCATTTTCTATATTAAAAGCAATTGAGTATCCAAATTCTTTGAAAAAATTTTTATATTGAAATTTTCAGCTCGTCTTATTGCATTTCTTTTTATTTCACAAAATGTTTCTTGATCTTTATGCATGAAAATTTTTGCCAACGCATCACAAAGTTCTTGATTTGAAGATACTAAAATTCCACTTATATTGTTTTCAATAATTTCAGGAATTCCACCTCTTCCTGCACACACACACACAAGTCCTGCCGCCATAGCTTCAATAATTGTTATTCCAAATCCCTCTTCATAAGCAGGCATATGCACAAAAATATCATGTTTTTCCAAAATTTCTGGGATATCGTCTCTTGTACCTAAAAATTGAACCCTTCTTGTTAGTCCTAATTTCTTCGTATATTCTTCCAAGTTATTGCGATATTCTCCCTCTCCAACAACATCAAAACTCCAATTATCAATTTTTTCTGAAAGTTTTGACAATGCAAACAATATATTCTGTACACCCTTCTCTTTTACAAGCCTTCCAACATATAAAAGTCTAATTGGATTATGCATTTCGCAATTATAATTGGATTTAAATCTGCTTAAATCTACTCCATTGTGTACAACACAAATTTTATTCTCCTTTAATCCAAAACAATCTATCAGGCTAGATCTTACCGCCGATGAAATTGCAATTACCTTATCACTATTTGCAAATGAATTAACAATTATCTTATCTTTAATTGAAAGCTTTCCAGATCCAGAAAGCATATCTTCTGCTTCACAGTGAGCATATGCTACAATCTTCAAATAAGAGTTCTTCAGTTTAACCCCCCAAGCAAATAAATACAAAATCGGAGAAGCATGATGAACAACTATTACATCTACTGAATACAGTTTTATTTGCTTATTAAGTTTCTTCCATACTCCTATCACTTTTTTTGAACTATAGTTAAGTTCTATGACAATATGACCACTTTTTTTCATTTTTACTGCATTCACTGAATCTACGCCCTTTAAAAAAGCAAACACATTTTTATTGTTTGAATAATTAGCATAGTCTCGACACAAGCTCTCTATTCCACCAGCTTCTCCTTTAACAAGTAAATGTAACACATTCATTGATACTCTCCTTTAGCCTCATTGATACAAATACGCTTTAACTTAAGCCAAATCAATCCATGATCCCATTATATTATTCCACTCATCGGGTTTTACTTCCGTAAAACCACTGCAATGATAAAATGTTAGCTCGCCAACATAAATTTGATTATTAATCAAATAGAAATCTACTCGTAAATGAGGACATCCTTTTGACAATATTCCAGCAAGAGATTTCATTTTTTCAAACATCACAGGTTTTTCCGGTGCAATATCTGCATTTGGATCACGCATCCTTATCGGAAGATGTTCAAAATTCATGTTAAAGAAGTCTGTTCTAGGATCTTCAGATTTATCTTTTCCTACATATACTATTTTAGGTTGACCATCAAAACAGAAGAATTTATAATCTGTAAGACATTCCTCTTTTTCTTTTGAATTCGAATCAACCATATATTTTTCTGCAATAATTCTCGGTTTTACCGCTTTATATGGATACTCTCTTCCTACCAAAAAGTAGTTTCTTTTTAGTGAAGCTTCAATTTTTTTCTTTGCCTTGGCTTTATCTAATGTTCTCTTATCTTTACAAATGACAAGACCTCCGGAATCATGCGTACACTTCAAAACAAACTGATTTGGCAATTTGTCAAAGTCAATTTCGTCAAAAGTATCCCAAACACCTAGCGTAGGGATAATAAATTCGTCTCCAATTTTTTCTATGATCCAATTCTTTGCTTCATATTTGTCTACCATTTTGCTATATTCCTGGTTCTGATTATGCAACTTTAGCCATTGAAGTTTTTCATTGAATGTTACTGGATTCTCTAAATTAAGTTTTTTTCCTGTATTTGCCCAATACATCAATTTTAGATATTTTTCATCGCTTATAAAGCCAAGTTTACCCTTCATTCCTAGTGAAAAAATAATTTTCTTAGGATCCTTGAGTGCCTCTTTAAAATCCATATATTTCACCTCAATATTACTTTCCTTCTAATATTCTTATAACACTATTCATATGTTTCTCTACAGCATAATCTTCCTCAACTTTATGTCTTGCGTTTATTCCTAGTGTCATACTTAGTGTAGGTTCAGCTATAAATTTTCTCAATTTATCTGAGAAATCCTTACTGTTTTTCATTTCAAACAACAAGCCTGTTTTGTTGTCTTCAACTATCTCAGCCAGACTGCCAATCCTAGAAGCTACCACAGGTTTTCCATAAGCATATGCTTCAATAACTGTGTTCGGCATGTTTTCATACCATATTGCAGGACACACAATACACGTCGAATGAGATATCAACTCCTGTAATTCTTTTCCATGTTTAAATCCAGTAAAAACTATTTTATCTTCTAGGTTATTCTCTTTGATATAATTCCATATTTTTTGATCTTCCTCAGAATCAGATATTTGACCTGTTATTCTCAAAACATAATCTGTGTCTCTCAAATATTTCATGGCTTCAATTGCATAGATAGTTCCCTTTTGATGTGCCATTCGGCCTAGAAACAAAAAATATTTATCATTTTCATAGCACGGCGTAATTGACGTTGCGTCAATAAATGTCGGAACACAGGTAATTTTATCCTTTGAAATTCCACCTTCAATCAGCTTGTTTTTACTGAATTCACATGTGCAAATATATTGATCAACATCATCAAATACTTTAGTAGCTGCATACAACTTCATTGCCATTACTCTCAAGAGTGTACCTGCTTTTGAGCCCTTTACACACCTATGCTCAATTGCCTTTCGATAATCTCCGTGTAAGCAGGCTTCGCATATTTCATTTTCACATAAGAAATCATATTTTGGACAAAACATAAAAAAATCTGAAATTCTATGTACAACGCGAACGCTTTCCTTTCTTGCCGCTCGAATAATAGAAGGTGAAAGATGATTTACTTCGTGTAATATGTAAACCGCATCAGGCTTAGTATCACGGATCATATGTCTAAGTCGTTTTTCCGCATCATAGTTCCATACTGTAGCTCTTACCATTCCAATCAAATTACTAATAGATTTTTTCGTATCCGCATACATTATCTGATTTGAACGCGGCTTTGCAAAATATTTGGCATATGGAGTTTTTTCATTTTGGGGATTATTAACAGAGAATGGAATCACTTCAATTCCCATTTTTTCTGCCGCATCAATAAATTTAAACATATATTTCTCTGGTCCACCAGCTATAAAATAGCGGTAGTTTGCTATAATAATCCTCATATTTTTCTCCCAACTTATTTTACAAACACACTTTCATACTGTCCGCAGATCTTATCCCATGTGTACTCTTCTGCCACTCGTTTCTTAGCTCTCTGGCCCATCTCTGCAATTTCATCTGTACTCATCTGATCTGCTTTATCGATCAGTTTTGCAAGGCTCCCCGGCTTGCGGCTCCAGTACAATGCACAATCTTCTGCTACTTCTTTATTAAAACCAACATCAACCAACAGATTCAGATCTGTACTGCCAAGAGCTTCAATCAGCGATGGATTCGTACCACCGACCGTATGTCCATGAAAATATGCATAGGCATTTTCACGAATCTTCTTCAACTGTTCCTGGTCATAAACAGTGCCCACAAATTTAATTCTCTTATCGCTCTTGAAATGAAGTTTTTCCTCAAGCTCATTCAAAAACTTCTCATTCACATTTGTAATAATGGCAAAGTCCTTTTTGCTCTTGCTCTTCATGAACTCTCGAATCATAACTTCAAAAGAGTTCTCCGGTACAAAACGACCGACGACAAGGTAGTAATCCTTTTTCGTCAGTCCTTTTTCTTTATACCAGTTCACCAGCTTCTCATCGTCATCAGATAACTTGCTGAGTGTCAGATCTGCACCATAAGCGATAAATGTCGTCTTCGGATTTCTGCCCTTGATACCTTTGCCGTCATAGCACTCGTGAATATACTTCTCGATGTTCAATGAGTCACAGATAGCAAGATCACAGTATTTGACCATCATCTGCTCAGAAATCTTCCAGTATTTCCGGATCGGCGCAGACCATTTTGCTCTCATCCATTCGTGTCCGTCCGGATTCAGGTACACAGTACCACCCAGCTTATGGATTTCTTTATAGAAATGACCAGCAAAAGGTCCGATACGGCAGGCCATGATATAAACGATCGGATGCTTAATCCGATGTTCCTTTATGTACTTGCAGCAAGCCTTCAATGCCGCAACATCATAATAAATTGCCTGTGCAGGTCCAATCTGAGGAATATCTATCTTAAAACAATGTGCATTGTGGAATTCAAACTCATGATCATTGATTCTGGTCGCACCATCCACTTTTGTTTCATCCATGCAGCCGTCACCGTTAGCCTTACACGCCACATGATATTTAATATTTTTCTTGTTCTGGTGGTACTCTGTAAGCTTATAAACAAAAGTCTCATATCCGCCATAAGCACCTAAGCTCTTAGCTCCTACCAGAAATACGTGTTGTACTTCGTTTTCACGCTGCATTCTTCCTACCCCTGTGTTCTTAAAATTTAAAAGTATCTATCAGTCCCATCCACTTCTGGTCCTTATCGCTCAGGTTCAGTGCAGTGCCATCTTCCAGCGTATAGCCTTCTGCACTTGCGCTTTCCTTGTATTCACTCTTCAGTTCCGGCCATTCAATGCCAATCTCCGGGTCGTTCCAAGCCATACCACCCTCATCGTTCGGATGCCAGAAATCATTAACCTTATAGCAGAACTCTGCTTCATCGCTCAGAACAAGGAAACCGTGTGCAAATCCCTCCGGAATGAGGAACTGCTTCTTAACTTTCGTTAATGGATACAGACGAGTGCCTGATCCCCCCGCTAAAATAATGCCTTTCATTCTGTATCCCTCGTCTTTCTTAATCCCTCTGGAAAATATCTCTCGTATAAACTTTCTCTTTCACATCATCTAGGCACTTATTATATCTATTCGCAATAATTGCCTGACTCCGCTTCTTGAACTCTTCTAAATCATTTACAACCAAGCTGCCAAAGAACTTCTCTCCATCCTTCAGCGTAGGCTCATAGACAATCACAGTTGCCCCCTTCGCCTTAATACGCTTCATGACACCCTGAATCGAACTCTGGCGGAAGTTGTCAGAATTAGACTTCATCGTCAAACGATATACACCAACCACAACTTCCTTTTCCTTGCTCTCATCCCAGCTATCATTTGCCTGATAAGCACCTGAAATCTCCAGCACTCGATCAGCAATAAAATCCTTTCTTGTCCGATTGCTTTCCACAATCGCCTCAATCAGATTTTCTGGTACATCCTGATAATTTGCTAGCAACTGTTTTGTATCCTTCGGCAAGCAATAACCACCATAACCGAAACTTGGATTGTTATAATGGCTGCCAATACGGGGATCTAAGCAAACACCATTAATAATCTGCTGAGTATTTAACCCCTTCATCTCTGCATAGGTATCCAGCTCATTAAAATAAGAAACTCTCAACGCCAAATAGGTATTCGCAAACAGTTTAACAGCCTCTGCCTCAGTGAAGCCCATAAACAACGTATCAATATCTTCCTTGATCGCGCCCTCCTGCAAAAGCTCAGCAAATGTATGTGCAGCCTTTACAAGCCTTGCGTTCTCCACATCTGTACCAACAATAATACGGCTTGGATACAGGTTATCATACAAAGCCTTACTCTCTCTCAAGAACTCAGGACTGAATAAAATATTATCACAGTGGAACTTTTCCCTAATTGATGCTGTATATCCAACCGGAATCGTACTCTTGATCACCATAATGGCTTCTGGATTATATTCAATAACCAGCTTAATAACTGCCTCAACCGCAGATGTATCAAAAAAGTTCTTCTTAGAATCATAATTTGTCGGCGCTGCAATGACCACAAAATCAGCATCGCTGTATGCTTCCTTTGCATCCAATGTAGCGGTCAAATCAAGATTCTTCTCTGCCAAATACTTTTCAATATATTCATCCTGAATCGGAGATTTCTTATTATTAATTAGCTCTACCTTTTCAGGAACAATATCTACAGCCGTTACCTTGTGATGTTGGCTTAACAGTGTAGCAATCGATAAACCAACATAACCAGTTCCAGCTACTGCAATCTTCAAATCTTTAAATTCTCTCATGGTACTTTTCAGCCCTCCCAAGCCTTCTTACTTTGAGAACACACTCTTTACATACTCATAGCTATTAATATCGCCAATGTCATACCGCTTTCCCGGCATTTTATAAGCATGCATTGGTGTCTGTTTACTCAACCAAGCTGCAAAGCTACCTGGTGCATCGTAACCACAACCACTATCCAATGCCTCTTGAATACGCTTTACATCGACACTGCGATAGCAGTAGAATGGCGGCACTGCCAAGTTACCTTTCGGTTCCTTCGGCTTTTCCTCATAAGAAGTAATCAAATCATTCTTATCAACTGTAATAATTGCTGTCTTTTGCTGTTTCTTCAGTTCATTTTCTTCATGGCACATCACACAGGAAGTATCCTTTTTCTTTGCGAACTCAACAAACTTAGAAAGACTAAAATCCAGCACATTGTCACCGGCCATCACTAATAAATCATCTGTCAGCTTCAGTTTTTCCACTGCCAACTGTATATCCTTAACTGCTCCTAGTCGGCTTTCATTGGTACTAGTACCATCGTCAATCACAGTGATCTCATAGAATCTTGTCTTTTCTTTATTATTCTTCCACTCTTCAAAGTGAGTTGCAAACTTATGATTGGAAATCACTACAAACTCATCAATATCCGTTGTTTCAACCAGATCATCCACAAGCCAATCCAGAATAGACTTCTCACACACCTTCAGAAGTGGCTTAGGAAAATTCTCTGTCAGTGGGTATAAACGAGTTGCATATCCAGCTGCTAAAATCAAACATTTCATTCTGTACTCTATCTCCTCTTACAGCTCTACTCCATCTGCACTCTCGCACAAGTGGAAACTATACTTTCCTTCCAATTCAGGGAATGCCTTCAAATACTCTCTTGTCACTTTTGCTTCAATATCCTCTGCTTTTTCTGGATCAATCAAAGCCATACAGCATCCCTTAAAACCTGCACCTGAGAAACGGCCACCATAAATGCCATCTGTATCTGCCATGATTTCATACAGCTTTTTCAGTTCATCACAGCCACATTCATAACTATAAATGGAAGATTTACCACTCTCGAAAACAAGCTGACCATATCCTTCCAAATCACCCTTGCGCCACAAGTTGGCACCTTTTTCTGCGCGATCAAACTCACTATAGTAATGTTCAGCTCTTCTTCTCCACAGCTCTGGCAAACGATTCTTATAAGCTTCAAATACCTCAAACGGAACATCTCTCAATCTCGTGTTCGCAAAGGTATCATAATTCATTCCAGCATAGCCCATCAATGCATATGCTGCTGCTTTGCATTCGTCCTGTCTCAGATTATATTTTGAATTTTTCAAGGAGCGCTCCAAACCAGAGAAGAAAATTGCAATCTTATATGGCTTCGTATTTTCATTGACTGGAATCAACTCATAACTGTCATCCTTTGTATCGAGGTACAGCAGATGATCTTTCTTTGAAAGGACCTCACAACTCTGATCAAGCTTGCCACAAGAAACACCAACATACTGGTTTTCTGCTGCTTTTGCTGTCATGATCATCTCCATCGGATCTAGATGAATGCCATTTACCTTACACAATGCAGACAGAAAACAGATAATAACGGATGCTGATGAAGATAGACCACCAATGGGCAAACTACCTTCGATGATACCAGACAGACCAACCTTCAGTCGATATTTCTCACCTAGCATCTTTGCTGCACCGCGCAAATGATCCGCCCAGTCTCCCTGCTTTTCCTCTGGTACTGCACTTACAAAAAACTGTGCACGCTTTGGGAAATTCAGTGACTGTAATTCCACAACACCATTCTGCTTTGGATGATATGCCATGTGGATGCCTTTATCAATTGCAAGACCATTAATCTTTCCATACTGATGATCAATATGAGCACCTAATGGACTGATTCGATATGGACAAAAGGCCACATCAAATGGTTCTTGATGGTATATATTCTTGTAAACCTCAATACACTTCATGAGTACATTTTCCTATCTATATTTATTGCATTTATTTGTAAAACTCTGCATACCACTCTGCGAATTTTCTCAATCCATCTCGCAAACTGGTACTTGGCTTATATCCAAAATCACGCTCTAGCGCACTTGTATCTGCATAGGTTACTGGAACATCGCCTGGCTGCATCGGAACCAATTCTTTATGAGCTTCAAAAGCATAATCCTCTGGCAAAACACCTGCTCTTACCAATTCCTCACTCAAAATCTGAACAAAGTCTAACAGATTCTCTGGATTCTGATTACCGATGTTATAAACTGCATACGGTGGAATTGGCAAACCGTCTTCACCATTCTTCTTATCTGGCGCTTTCTTCATGACATGGACAACACCCTCAACGATATCATCTACATAAGTAAAGTCACGCTTGCAATTGCCATAGTTGAAGATCTTGATGGTTTCGCCCTTCACCAGCTTGTTGGTGAAGCCGAAGTAAGCCATATCGGGACGCCCCGCCGGACCATACACGGTAAAGAATCTCAGGCCAGTGGACGGGATGTTATACAACTTAGAATAAGCATGAGCCATTAGTTCATTGGATTTCTTGGTAGCTGCATAAAGGGAAACCGGATTGTCAACCTTGTCATCCGTGCTGTACGGCACCTTCTTGTTGGAACCGTAAACACTGGAAGAAGAGGCATAAACCAGATGCTCCAGATTCTCACTATGGCGGCATGCTTCAAGAATATTGAAAAAGCCGACCAAGTTTGATTCCACATAAGCATCCGGGTTGGTGATGGAGTAGCGCACACCAGCCTGTGCCGCAAGGTTCACCACTACAGCTGGTTTATACTTTTCAAACAGATCTGTAATTAATGCCTTATCAGCGATGTTACCTTTGACAAAAGTAAATGTGGGATACTTGGCCAGCTCGTTCAGACGGAACTCTTTCAGTGCTACGTCATAGTAGGCATTCATGTTGTCGATGCCGATAACCGTAGCGGAAGGTGCTTCCTGATAGATTCGTTTCACAAGGTTGGAACCTATAAAGCCAGCTGCACCTGTTACTAAAATTGTTTTATTTTCCAGACTAACGCTACTCATTTCTATTATATCCCTCCTTCAAAAATAGCGCTTCGCCATCCCACCTTCATTCATGTGGGCTAGCGAAGCACTATGTTCCTCAACCTTAAGAAACGCGACAACGCGACGATTTCCTCCAGTCAATTCTTTTATCATTCGTCTTCGCCCTCGCTTACGATCCGGCTTAGACTAATTTCTCATCCTTACATTGACCCCTCTTTGCCTAACACGGTCTTCACCGTCTTAAACAAGATCTTAATGTCGAGAGCAGGGCTCCACTCTCTAATATACTTTGTATCGAGTCTTACGACTTCCTCAAAGTCTGTGATATCACTTCTTCCGCTGACCTGCCACATACCGGTAATACCCGGCTTAATTGCAAGTCTTGCTCTGTGGTGAAGCTCATACTCGGATACCTCACCTGGCAACGGTGGACGTGTACCGACGATACTCATATCGCCCTTCAACACGTTAAAGAACTGCGGAAACTCATCCAAGCTCGTCACTCGAATAAAATTACCGATGCCAGTCTTTTTGGTGCCATCCGGCAAGATCTTATTTCCGATAACTCGCGGATCGAAGTCAAGCTTAAACATCTTGCCATCTGCAACACGGTTTTGCTTCATAAGCTCCGCCTTTCTGGCCTCTGCATCCATGTACATGCTTCTGAACTTGTAAATCTTAAACTTCTTACCATTCTTACCAATTCTCTCCTGAGAGAAGAAAATCGGTCCTGGAGAACTAATGTAAATAATCGGTGCAATAAAGATAAAGATGATACAGGTTAGTAGACATCCAACAAGACCGCCAGCGATATCCATCACTCTCTTAAACAAAAGCTGCTTTGCGGATGCATAGTTTAGACTGGTCGTCAATACGGTATAAGAACCAACCTTCTCAACAAACTGGCGTCTGTCCTCTGCTTCTGCAATCTTAGACATCTTCAAGTGAATTGTCACACCAGTCTCTTCCATTTTCTTGATTAACTCTTCTGGATATGGATCTTCATCTGGTACAACAACCAACACCTCATCAATCCATTGTTGACACACATACATCGGAGCATCTTCACTGTTTGCCACTACCTTCACGCCGGCAATACTCTGCCCCGCCATGTCTGCATCGACAATCACCAGACCACTCAACAAAAACTTACCGTAATTGTTAGCCTGAACAGTCTCAATAACCTTCTGTGCCTCTGCCTTTGTCGTAACAATCAGTAGTGACCGACAGTTTCGCTCCCACTTACCGCTTGCTAGTACTTTCTTCCATGCAAATCTAGACGCATATGCGAACACAAAGTAAAGAACTAGTGCAATACCAAACATCAGTCTAGAGAATGCTGCACCCTCCTGCATAAAGAACAGATAGGCACTGCCAATCAAGCCGACTGCCAACACATTTCCAGCTGTCGCAATCAATTCTCTATAACGCCCTCTCAGTGTCACATGTGTGAGTGTATCGAGCATAAACATTGCTGCCAAATCAGCAAACTCTATCACAATCGCCATATTACGGTATACAAGATCTGCATACGGATTTACTCCCAATCCCTTTAATACATAGGCCAGATAGAAAGCCACTTGCAGACAAATCATATCAATCAGGATGAAGTCGATATGCTTGAACCAGCCTTCAGATTCTTTTCTGTACATTACTTCTTTTTGCCCTCCCTTATAACAGCCGCAGCACCCCCCCCGCGAAAACGCGAGAGTGATTCTGCGGCTGTCTTCCTCGAAAGTCTAATATTTTTTGCTTGTCTATTATTATCCTACATTCTTACAAACAAGTCAAGAACCATTTTTGCCAAAATACAACAAAGTTTGCAGGGGAGTGTCAGTGAATGTCACTTGTGGGTGCAAACGTTTGAGAGAAGCTGTAGCGGCTGCTAACTATAAAATTAGGCGAGGTGCTAAGCAAATTATTTAAGAAGCAAATAACCTCGATATGGCTTACTGTCCTTTGTTAACTGAATTGGTAATTTTTTCAATAAAGCTTCATTAATTGTCAGCAAATGCATGTCAAACGTTTCTTTCTCTGCTATTGTCGTGTATGGTGTTGTCCAATCTTCAATTTCAAGCATTTTCTCACAAGCTTGAATGCCATTTTTATGTTTATAATACGTTACATTGTCATAAGACATCAATAGTTTATGATTATCTTTCTCAAATACTGCCGTTTCTCGCAAAATTTCCGCATACAGTACAGGCTTCAGCATTATCTTTATATTACAATCTTCCAATGCTTGAACAAATTCTTGAACTGTTTTAAATTCATCAGAACCATATTCATATTTTGAAACATATGGTTTTGTTGGAACACTTACATTCTTCTTAAACATAAAGTGGGAATATACTCCATCTTTATTAAAATGTGTACTTTCTCGGATTACATTTCCCATCTTTATAACAGACAAATTATTGTCATCATAGTAGATCTCATTTTTTTGCTTCTGACGATACTCAACCTTGCAATAATTGTTCAAATTAAATACTTCAACTATATCTTCAAATGTGAGCTCATTTTCGCCCGTTAGCAAATACTTTAACTCTCTCTCAAAATTTTTAAGTTTCATACTACCTTTACCTCCTTCATACAACTCATAAACGAGCTATTTTTCATCAAACTTCCAACTATTTTTTCTGTATTTTCATAAGTTGTATCAATAACCTGTGTATTAGGAAAACACTTACACACAATTTCTTGATAATACTTATCTACTTCTTCAAATTCTTTCTCGAAAAACAACAATTTATCCGATCTCGATATTCTACCACCATCCTGATTTCTCTTCTCATAACGTTTTTTACGTTCCTCCATTGATGCTGTTATGTAAAAGGAATCCATCTCAGGATAACATCGAATCATACTAATAAATTCATTTATTTCTTTCGCATAATTGTTTCCTCCATCTACTAATAATCTTGAGGTAAATTTTATTAACCACAAAGTATCTTGCAATATCAAAGCATTCTCTTCATAATCATTAAGATCTTTTCTTACCATCTCTTTGAGTACAGGAATAAACTCATCACGTGGAATCCATATTCCATTATCAATCATCTGTTGCAATGTCTGAATAGGTGTCAAGAATTTTTGTTGGCATTTAAAAATACCCGGCATCAACTCATTTATGCTCTTAATGGTTGTTGATTTACCAGAAAAGTCCATTCCACTAAATAACTTCACTACTGCCATAATCTTCTCCTTCTACTTTTGCGCCATCTCTTGATTGATTGCTTCTAACTCAAAATCCACTGTTTTTTTCACAAATCCTCCCATAGTAGGATCCTTTATAAATTCTCTTATAATATGGTTTGTGTGTTTGAGATAATTAAATCTTTCGTCAAATACAGTTATTGCATTATGTACGATAGCTTTATCCGATTCATACTTTGTAACATTATATTTATTGACAGGATCAGAATTCAATGCACGAATATACAACGCATCCTGTAAGATAAAACACCCATCTAATGAATTCTTATTATCTATGACCACTTCTATATTATTGCTATTACAGACACCATCTATTCGGTCAGACAAATCCGTCAAACGACTAATCATATCTGATGTATTATCATACCACCGAAGTAGAATAATTGGAATTGCCAAACAGATAATCAATTTTACATGATATTTTAGTGATAGCATTGTATCAAACAGATCTTTCTCCTTGAGAATAAGCTGGTTATATTCACTCTTGTCCCATCGAGATCTTATAGACGATATATGACTAAAGAAAGCATAACATCGTATAGTAGGTACAATACTATTTCGATTACATTCAAAAATAAATCTGTCAATATAATCAATATTCAACATTGCACGTTCTTTTTTATCATTGACTATTGAAGATTCATACTTTATCGTGGTAATTGGAACATCACTTTCAGCATCTGAAGATAGTGCTAAACCTTCAAATATGTATGATACTGATTGGTTAAATTGATTTCCGGTAATTACTGTGTTGCTAGAATTCCTTACTGAAATACTAGCTGAAAGATCAATTTTCTTTATTCCTATTATTTTATCAAATGATTTCCTTATATCATTATAATTACTTCTTACCATACCTTTTCCTCATTTATTGTCGTTGATCACGGTATCCTCGCTTCTTTCTACCTGTATAGTTTTTCCTTCCGCTTTATTATTTCTAATTTCAGTCTTTTTGCTTCCCTTTACAATAATATTCCCTTCCGAAGGATTCTTCTTTTTTATCGAAGCCATAACAGAAACAACCGAAACAACAATCGTCAAAATTCCACCCCCGCCAAATAGTAACGTATACATTGATGTTTGTAAAATAGACTCAATCTCTTTCATACTGACGAATCCTCCTTATTTGCTTTTATTTGATTATATATTTGTTTAATCAATTTGTCAACACATTATATTATCAATTTTTATTCTTTTTTAACAAGTTTTCCTAGGTTTATTGTTGAATTTCAATTGTGTTTTACTACTTTCCGTGTTATAATAAAAAAAGATCTATTAATAAATCAATTTATAATTAGGGGGGATTTTGCTTTGAAAACATATATAGACTCTAGCAAGAAAGTAAAAGACTTTATTTTTTCCGAACTTAAGGACAATAATTTAAAAATCGGAGATCGCCTACCAACTGAAACTCGATTAGCTGAACAATTAGATGTAAGTCGATCTTCGGTACGAGATGCTTTGCAGTCTTTAAAATCAATTGGTTTGCTAAACAGCTCCCAAGGCTCTGGCTATACCATCATAGGAGATTCTACTGCTACTTTTTCAGAGGCACTGCGCGTTATATCAGCTACTACGCCAATACAATTCACTGATATCAGTGAAATTAGAGAAGCTCTTGAGTTAAAAGCCATACAATTAGCAATTTATCGCCATGTATCAGAAGATTCCCTCCAGTACCTAGACAATTGCGTTGAACAAATGAAACTAGCCGATACTTATGCTAGCTCTCAAAAACATGACATTGATTTTCACAAAAAAATTGCTGAGCTTTCTGGAAATCCTTTTTTTATCAGCTTTATCAATGCTTTTTCTCAATTTTCAGATCGCTATATCTTAGTATCCTGGAATGATATCACCACAAAACAAAAAGAGGAACTTATTATATGCCATAAGGCTATTGTGCAATACCTACGAGAAGAAAAAGCAGAAGAGGCTTTAAAAGAAATCACAAGACACTATCAACTCGCAGATGATATTATACAGTCTGAGAACTCTAATACCAAGAAATCGATAGAAAAAATCCTAGACCGCCTATACTCTGAAGGCTTTGATGATGAACAAATCTTGAGTAAGTTATCTGCTTTATAAGTGACGATCATTCCCGACAGAATTGGGGGAAGTGCACGAGCAGCTGAAAACAGCTATCGTACACTTCCCCCGAAACAAATGCCTTTTTCAGTTTTGGTTCGTATCCCAAATAGCCAAGATGAATCAAATACGTAATAACATCATCCTTATTGGCAAAACTTCCATTGCTTCTTTGCTTTTTTCAAGCTGTGAAAACGTGTCGGCTTTATAGTCCTGTAATTATATTTTCAGTATCCTTCAAATTTTTCGCAAGCCCAGTAAAGAAAAGGAGGTCTTTATCAAGAAAACAAGAAAAAAAATCACTCGCAAAGAAACCCGTAAACGCTTAGAAGAGCTGAAACTTGCAGTTACTCTCTCCAAAGTCATTAACCACTTCTTCCCTGTATTGTTACCTGCATTAGCCAGTGCTAACTAAAAAGTGTCAGGCACCGGCAACAAAACGGTTTCCTTATTATACACCTTATACAGACTTTTTCCATCCAGCTCTTTCCAGCTTGAGCATAAACCTGTCCCATCCAATACGATCTGCCAATACTTTTTCCGAATTCTTCCTTCTTCAAATGCACGGCTTCGAATCAATCGTTTCACAAGCTCAATGATTACTTTATGTAACTCATCCGGTTCCAGCCTCTTCAGATAATTGTTGATTGTTTCCCAGTACGGCAGTTCTTCCAATTCCTCATTACATAAATAACCAATATTTTGAATTACTTTGTCGAAATTGAATTCTTCACTTGATTTTCTCATGCTACTGATATAAAATACAGATGAAAGGATTCGTGTCATCATGATTACTTTTCCTGAATACGTAATATAGCTCGCATTTCTTGGATCGTTTACTTTAGCTAATGCAGGTAACAATCCAGTGAAAAAGTGGTTAATGACTTTGGAGAGAGTAACTGCAAGTTTCAACTCTTTCAGGCGTTTACGGGGTTCTTTGCGAGTAGTTTTCTTTCCTGTCTTCTTGGTAAAAACCTCCTTCCTTGTTGGGTTTGCGAAAAAATAGTTTGTTTTGTCACTTCTATTATCGCTCAAATCCCCGAAAAGTGGGAGGTTTTTTATATTATTTTTTTACTCGTCAAAGCTGATGCAATGTATGTGTGAAACGGATCAGACTACTAAATCTTCAAGCAAAATCCATAAAAGACTGCCCAACCATTTCTCAGTCTCGCATTTCTTCCTCTATCATTTTCCAAATATAGTTTGCAATAATTTTCTCTAAAATAGAGAAAATAAAAGATATTAACATATCAGAATACATACTTTATCTCCTTTCTCTGTCCGTACAACATCAAAAACTGTTTTTCATAACAAACATAGAATTATACTTTCATATTCCTACGAAGCTTTCCAAGTGCCGCTTCCAAATGCTTATGAACCATCGGTTGAGAGCAATTCATCTTCTTTGCAATAGCCTCCTGTGTCTGTTCTGTATCTCCATAGAAGGCATGCTGAATCACTTCTTTCTGCTTAGCAGTCAGCTTTTTCTTTGCCTCAGTCAGTTTCCTGTGAAGTTCCTCTTCTCGTTCTTTCGCCTCCTGCACATCCGTAAAATCTGGTATAACTGCCTTATTTTCCCAGTCTGTACCATCATTATTCAGACTAAACTCGCTGTGACTCTCCTCCCGACTGTCCATATTGTGATCAAGACGATGGGCACCGACAACGTCCAACGGCATTACCCATGAGTAGTTCATATATTCCGTTTCTGGTACAATCATGATGAGGTGCTTCTGTCCATCACGATCAATCTTAACCATGTGATTGCATCCAGCTGTAACATTCAAACCTCCCTCATCTGTATACACGCATGAATATTCGATCTCGCTGCAGCGGTCAACGGCATAAACTGTGGCATGTTCACCGCGGCTGTAAATAAACAGTCCATTTTTATAAATAATGAAGTGTGCACCAGCTACATCACCTTTGAACACAATCTCTGCGTCCGAATTGCGTAGCTTTTTAGCAGTCGGGAGCTTTGTCAACTCCTTTGTGCTACCAACCAATTTCTTCAGTTCCTTAAAAGTTGTCTCTTTACAAATTGTCATAATGGAATCTCCTTTTTCGCTGAACGCGGCGAAGGAGATTCAAATAAAAAAACAGATTAGGTAGAGACTTTCCAAATCCATCCACGGAGCCTGATTATTTTATGGCATGGCGAATTAAGGGTGGTCTCTACGGAGATGCTCTGGTGGTTTGTCCACCATTGCATCTTCCGTATGAAAATCATCCTTCGCCATTTGCGCTTTCAATTTCAGGCTCAGTTATTTTGTTTTTCATCCAGCTTTTTTCGGAATGACAGAATTGCCACCCCCAGGCCTTAGCTGACTGCCCTTTACTATGTACTTCTCCATTAAGTGAATCTTATTCTTTACATCTATGCTCCTCCTTTCTAATCTGCCAGATTTTCTAGGTGGTTTTATAACCATCTAAGAAAAACTTTTTTATAAACTCAGGATGCTTTTCGATGATTTACGTCTTTTTCAGACAATTTTCCAACTGATACGTTGTTAATCATCGTATTAAATGCTATAATTGAAGTATCCAATTTTGTATTGGTTTCTTACTACAATCCAATGATAACAAAAACGTCCTGATTTTAAGTTCCTCACTGGTTCACGGTAAGTTCACTTCAGGTTCACGTTTTTCAAAAACAATGGAGGAGGATATTGCAATTGAATACTCTATGTTTTGCTACCTATACGAAAAACTTAAAACTCGCATTAGTCGAAACCATGTCTGATGAGGAGCTTGTGCGGACTCTGTTAGATTGTATTTTGAGCAAAGTTTCTTTGTTAAATAAAAACGGCAATCCTTTTGACACTAGCAAATCTATTGCCAGCGAATATCTCAGTCGAAAACGACCGATTCCAAGGGCAATCAAAGATTCTGTTGATACAGTAAAAGATTCCGCCACACAATACTTTGCTGATCGAATCCTTCCTCTGATTGATCCGATTCATATGGAGGATCTAATTGATGCGCAGACCTCTTTACTGCAAAATGATTTCAGCATAGCCAAAAATGCCAAAACCTCATTACTTTCTATATCCCATTCTGAACCGGCTGTATATCTGTCTAAGCTCTATCTTTTTGCCTTAACTCGTCCAAATAAAGAAAAAAAGCCGCAAGACTTACCTGTAGCTTTTTCAAAGAAGTTCACAATGGAAGATGTAGCTCTAATCAATCAAAAATTAGCGCTCATTGAGGCACCAGAGCGTCTAACTCCACCAGATAATGTTGCTGATGAAGAACTTCGCTATGTCAGTGAGTTACTGGCTGCTTATGCTGATGCCAGCAGACGAGACACATTGACTCAAGCGGACCTTTCTGATCCAAAACTTCGTGAGTTTCAAAAGGACTTTTCTAAGCAGCGAAAAAATTTTTACGCAGCAGAAACGATCCGACGCGCCTCACGTGACTCACTTGCAAATTACGGCATTAAAGCTTTTCAATCCCTGAAAGACGAAACATACGCTGGTATTGAGGAGACGCTAGATGATTATTATGAGACCGGTTTTCGCAGATTAAAAGCCGTTATGGAACGTGTGGGTATCCTGACATTAAGCAAATCTATGCTACTTAAAATTCCAAATTGGGTTGGAATTGAAGAGCGAAAAGGAATCTGTCATTTTCTTGTAAACGACGGAAAGGTTCAATGGGTAGATATCAATGACCGAATTATTTAATACTGTTTTTGAAATGAAACTTCATCTTCTTTTTGTTCTCGCTGCCGATATTGGTGAGCCAATGTCTATCGATAAAATCCTTGCGATTGATTTTGTTGCAATATATGGTAAAGAATTTGGCATATCGTCCTCTAATCTTCATGGGGATAATCCTTATAAGTACAGTGAGATCCCAGCTAAAAGAGATTTGCTTCAATTAGCAGTAAAAGAAGCTGTTCTTGATGGACTGGCTGATTTTCTTCCTTCTGCCGAAACCGGCATGCTGTACCGAATCAATTTTAAAGGGATCAATTTCTATAACTCCTTCCACACTTCTTATGCTGAGGAGTATCGAATTCTGACACACTCGGCCTTAGAATACTTAAGTTCCAAAACAGAGTCAGAGATTACAGCCTTTCTCAATGAAAAGGCTATAACTTCTATCAGAAAGGTGGTATCGCAGAATGAATAAAGGATTTTACATAAAAGCCTTATATGTTGATATTCCTGGCAGAGAACGTGCTGCTATAGAATTTTCGCAAGGTCTTAATCTAATTACGGGACCCTCTAACACTGGAAAGAGCTGGATTCCTGACTGTATCAATTACGCTCTTGGTGCAGAGGAAACTCGAATTGAGGTTCCAGATAAAACTAAGATTATTCTGGTCATAAGTAACGACGCTGGTGATGTAACGCTTTACCGAAACATCGGTGAAAGTAAAATCAACATTTCAACTTCCAGAAATGATATAGTTAGCGGAAATTACTCTTGTGCAAAAAATGCAAAGAGGCCTATTAGTCTTGCTCTCCTTCGTCTTCTTGGTATCAAAGATGAATGTATGATTATCAAAAATTCTCGTTTTGACAGACAACGGTTAACTCTTCGTACTTTTCTATATTTGTGTATCGCAGAGCAAACCCCTATTCAAAAAATGTCATCCATTTTGCTGCCTGAACAAAAAGTACAATGGACATCTGCACTATCCGCTCTTCTCTTTTTGATAACAGGCAATAACTTTTCCGGTGAAGACTCTAAGGAAAGCAAACAGGTCAAAGAGGCTCGAAGACAAGCTGTTGTTGAATTTATTCGTCATCAAATGGTAGAACTTAGTAGCCAGCAAGTTGAATTGGCAGAGCGAAAGAAACAATTGCCAGAAGAAGCTACAGCTATTCAGGCTAAAATACAAGATCTTACAGGACTTATTGCAAATACCGAAGAGCACCTTAAATCCGCACTAAATCAGAGTCAATCACTTTTGAAAGAAATATATATAGTAAACAAACAACTTACAGAGTGCAGTCTGCTGCATAACCGTTACTCCGAATTAAATAGTCAATATGAATCTGACGTAAAGCGTTTGACCTTTATTGTGGAAGGACAGATTAATGACAGTCAGAATGAACCATCACAAATTTGTCCGTTTTGCGGTTCTCCTACAAAAAAGCATGACCACCCTACCTACATACATGCGGCGCAAATTGAACTGAATAAAATTATTTCTCAGCAGAAAGATCTCTCCTCTGCCGATGCTGATGTAACTCTGGAAAATCAGACGTTACAGAAGAAACTCTTTCACTTGAAAGAAATGCGCAAAAAGATTGATGATTCGATTTCCGAGAAACTTCGCCCTGAAGTAGAATCCCTTAAACAATCACTAGCGTATTATCGCGCTGCCATTGAGTTTGACAGTGAAGCTGCTTTAATTTACCGCTACCAAAGGAGCATGGCTCACTCTTTGGAGCAGTATCAGATTCCGATTGTAGACGAAACGGTTTCTTTCGATCCAAGAACTCATTTAGCCGGAGATATTCAACATAATTTGAACATAATGCTTGATCGCATTTTTAGAGAATGTCATTTTGATGGATATAGCACTGTCTATTTTGATTTAAAAAAATATGATGTTATTGTTAATGGGAACTATAAAAAGTCATATGGTCAAGGTTTCCGTACATTCATAAATACACTACTTTTGCTGACTATACACGATTATCTTTCTAGTGATAAATGCGCCTACTCCCCAGGATTTCTCATAATTGACTCGCCGATTATGTCTTTGAAAGAGGTAGATGAAGCCGCCTCTGGCAACATGAAAACCAGTTTGTTTAAGTACCTCTTATCCCATCAGGAAGACTATCAAAAAATCATTATCGAAAACACACCTCCTGACTTGGATTACAGCAAAATCAATCTCATTCATTTTACTGGTACTTCGGAAGGTCGCTATGGCTTCATTCCTGGAAAAACCAACGCAGATGTCACCGTAACTGAATAAAAAAAAGACCGAGGTACCTTTTTACGGTACCTCGGTCTCCCTTATTGCAGTTCTCCTGAAAACAGCTTCTTTCATTTTTTCTCAAAGATCTTATATAAAAACTGCAATTATTCTTTTTCTAATAAATTTTTCTGTTCAAAAAGGATCCACAAATTGCTATAGCGCTTAAGTGAATTTGTCTCTTTACGGATAAATTCCCAGGTTTGCTTATAACTCCCAGAAACAGCAATTTGTTCTGATCTCATAAATGTAATAAACTCTTCTGGATTATTTTCATACTTTTCTGCAAATGCATCCGCTAATTCCTGTTTTTGATCGTCATTTAAATCAACCACTATATTATGCAAAACGTGCTCCATATTTCTTGAAAAATAATAGATAGAATAAGGTATAGTTCCTTTCATTTTTCCTGTAGCACATAACGATGCCACAACACTACTCTTTCTTTCATTTCGTTTTTTTATAAACTCTACTTCGCCAGTTTCTATATGATCTACAAAATATTGAATTCCTTTTTGATTTCTTCCTTTAACCAAATTCATTGGAATAAAGGCTCCATCAGTATCAATCAAATGGACAATTTGCAAAATATCACTTTTTTTATATGCATATTTTTTCATTTCCAGATCAATCCGATTTGCCACATGTGCTTTTGCATTTTTTCCTGTTATGCCATTTTCTATAGTAATATCGCCATGAATCACTTGAAAATGGATCTCATGTAATGTAAATATTCCTTTCAGCACAGAACTAATAGCAACCTCATCAGTAGGTCCTTCCACGATAACAAAAACGACCTTTTTAGCTCTCGACATTACCTTCTACCGCCTTTCCAGAACGCCGAAATGCTCGCCCAATTAGTACGCTATCCGTTTCTTCGTACATTTGTTCCTTTTGTCCACCAAGAGTTAAACTCCGCAAATACATATCTCGAAGATTATTATTTGCCTGAACTTTCTGTAATCGAATATAACGATTTTCAGGATTCGCTGTTGAAAACAAAATGCTTTGTTTATTCAGCATTTCCAATGCACGAAGATTGTGCGATGTAAAAATCAATTGTCCCTTTCCTCCGTCAGAAAATACTGATAAAAGTTCACCTAGCAAATATTCAAACACACCAGAATCTAATTCATCTATTACAAGACACATTGATGGATTATTATATACACAAATTAATATATTCAAAAAAGAAATGATCTTTATAATACCTTCCGATTCATATTTTAATGGTATCAAAATATCTCCTCGACTTGAAAGCAATTCAATTTTATGACCAACTGTTCCACTTTCCAGCAACTGTTCTCCAAAATCATGAATCTTCACTTCCATACCTGGAATAACACTTTTCATTACAATATTCATACTATCAATAACTTTTTGTGCAAGTGAAAATTGTTTTTCCGTAACAAGTGAAGGTTCATCAATTCGTATTGGTAAGTCTCCTGTCATAATATGTTTTCCATTTCTCACATAAAACGCCATTGGCAGCAACAGATTCATACTAATAGGCCCTGAATGTTCATTATTGATAATAAATAAATTTGCTAGTGCATATTTATGCAAGTAAAAGAAAACATCTTTAAATTCTCCCATTACATCATTCTTACAATTCGAAAAAAGTTGATATCCTTCTTCCCCAAAAATAAACGATTGATGATCTTTTATAGAAATTGCTTGCGCTACATTTAATGCCACCCTCATTTTTTTTTCACTTGCAACCATTTTTTTATAACGATATTCTGGGAAAAATGTAATCTCATCATTTTCAAATCGATAATCAACCAACACCGACTCCGTAGCTCGAACTCCCTCATTTCTAGGTGTAACGGCTAATTTTTCTTGAGAAATAACAAAATTTTCTTTCATTTTTTTGAAAGCCACATTATACGTTACTGTCATCTTCTCTTTTTCGTTAAAGATTGAAAATAAAACTTCAATATTGCACTCTAATTCATCTTGTGTAATATATTGTTCGGTATCACTCGAAAGAGTCTCCCCTTTTAACAATTTTTTTATAAATCGAAGTGCCTCAACAACAGACGTTTTTCCAGACCCATTTTGTCCATATATACCTAACACATCAGCATGTTCCGAAAACATATTCTTTTCAGAAAATGCTGGCATTTCTATGATGCCTTTTCTTGTGTTTTTAAAATTTGTTAATATAATTCTATTAATTCGTACAAGTGTATTGTCCACTTGAACCTCCCTTCTGTCAGCTAATCCACTCTTTCCAACTAAAACTTTCTCCTCTGAATACCATCCATTTCAGAAAAACTATACTTGGCAGAGTTATTGACTATTGACCAATTATAATATATCCACTCATTTTCACATTATACCACATAATGCATTTTTGTCAATTTAATTTGCTTTTTTATACTTTTTTATTGTTTTTATTGTTATCATTTTGAATTAATAATTATTCAATCGTTGACACTATAAATAAAAAGACCGCTTCCACCGTGCTTTCACACAGTTTCTGCGGTCTTTCTTATGTTGTCTTAATCATGCAGCGCGTCGTCTTTTCCGACTACAATCCATACATCGTAGGAATCAAATTTCTTCTGGCTGTCTGGTATCTTCACGTTTGTATCGGCATTAGGGTCGGCACTATCAAGTCCTTCCTCACGGTATTCCGCATTTGGGAAAAGGTCATATACGCCTTTCGGTGCATTTCCACCTGCTGTCACATAGACAACGGTGTGATCATTAATCTCTCCCTTATAATCTGCCATTACAACGTTTGTGAAGCCCTTTCCCTGAAGGAAACGCTTCCAGTAAGCAGCAACACCAACTTTTCCGGTTCCATTTAACACAATAATCCGTGGGTTCTCTGCAGAAAATAAATCTGCTTCTGTACTTTTAGCTGACTCTGATGCGATACTTTGTGACTCTGTCTCGCTCTTCGTCTCTGACTCACTTTCCAGATGACTTTCAGTCTCAGATTCTAATATACGCGTAGTCCTCTGTCAATGCGGAGCTTAACTGCAGATCTGAGAAAGACAAGATCGACTCATTGCTTGTAATGTAAAGACTGGCTTCTGCACGGTATGTTGTCTCAAGCAAAAATGCACAGTATAAGCCGCCTACTACTGCTCCTGCCAGAAGTGCAATGAACAAAAGCTTCCATTTGTTAAGCACAAGACGTGCAATCTCCATAAGATCAATGATCCTCGCTGCCCTGTCCGTAATATGCATTTACACCATGCTTACGGAAATAGTGCTTGTCGAGCAGATACTGATGAACACGTTTGGTTCTTGGATTTAATGTCATAGTGTTGTAAGCCATCTCAGCAACCTTATCGAGAACAACTGCATTATATACTGCTCCTGCCGGTGTGCGTCCCCATGCAAATGGTCCGTGATTCTTTACTACTACACCTGGAACTGCCATCGGATCCTTTCCTGCAAAGGTCTCAACGATAACATTACCAGTATTTAGCTCGTATGCTTCCTCGATCTCCTGTGCAGTCAAATCTCTGGTACACGGAATATCACCATAGAAATAATCGGCATGTGTGGTACCAAATGCCGGAATGTCAAGTCCTGCCTGTGCGAATGTAACACCATAAGTAGAATGCGTATGTACAACGCCTCCTGTCTCTGGAAATGCCTTGTAGATGACAAGATGTGTCGGTGTGTCTGATGATGGCTTATACTTGCCCTCGACTACATTGCCTTCCATGTCTACTACAACCATATCTTCCCATGTCATAGTCGCATAGTCGACACCGCTTGGCTTAATTACAACAAGACCCTTTTCGCGGTCAATTCCGCTGACATTGCCCCATGTATAAATAACCATACCCTTAGCAACAAGATCCATGTTTGCTTCGTAAACTTCTTTTTTCAGCTGTTCTAACATCTTTCTCCTCCTGTCTTTATGCGTCTTTTGGCGTAAATATACAGCTAATTATAATTATGCTACTTTTGGCACATTCTGTCAATATTGCTGAAGTTTTCTGCTCAAAAAAAGATATCCATTCCCTTTGCGCTGTGTCCCTCTAAGGCGAAATGGATATCTCTTTAATTTTCGCATATTGCTAATGTTCTGTCAAGTTAGAAATCGGCTAATTTTCTTGTTTTTCTTACCATAAATCAGCCAGATCATAAATCAGCTTTTCTGTCTTGTCCCATCCAAGGCATGGATCGGTGATGGATTTTCCATAACAGTGTTCTTCTACCTTCTGGCTGCCATCCTCTAAATAACTTTCGATCATGAGTCCCTTTACAAACTTATGAAGATCTGGTGATACGTGGCAGCTGTGCATAACGTCTTTGCTGATTCGAATCTGCTCTTCGTACTGCTTTCCGGAGTTTGAATGGTTTGTATCTACGATTACTCCCATGTTTGGCAGATTTCTCTTTTGATACTGCTCGTAGAGATTTCTGATATCCTCATAGTGATAATTTGGCATGTTGTTTCCAAATTTGTCTACGTAGCCGCGAAGGATTGCATGGGTGTATGGGTTGCCGTGGCTCTTTACTTCCCAGCCTCTGTAGAGGAATGTGTGGCTGTTTTGTGCTGCCACGATGGAATTTAACATTACGCTGATGTCACCGCCTGTCGGGTTTTTCATGCCGACAGGAATCTCAAGTCCTGATGCTGTAAGACGATGCTGCTGGTTTTCTACTGAACGTGCACCGACGGCAACATATGAAAGAAGATCTGACAGATAACGATGGTTTTCCGGGTAAAGCATTTCGTCTGCACATGTAAAGCCTGTCTCTTCGATTGCACGCTTATGCAACTCTCGGATTGAGATGATGCCCTTTAGCATATCTTCCTTTTTCTCCGGGTCTGGCTGATGAAGCATACCCTTATAGCCTGTACCTACTGTACGCGGCTTGTTTGTGTAGATACGCGGGATGATAAAGATCTTATCCTTTACCTTTTCCTGTACTTTTACTAAACGTCCAATATATTCTAATACGGCATCTTCTCTGTCAGCGGAGCATGGTCCGATGACAAGCAACAGCTTATCGTTTTTTCCTTCGAAGATAGCGCGGATCTTGGCGTCTCTTTCTGCTTTGATTTTCTGGATTTTATCGCTGGCAGGAAATTCTTCCTTTAACTCCTTTGGAGTCGGAAGCTTTCTGTAAAATTCCATATTCATAGTAGTGGTCTCCTTTTTTGGTCTGATTGAGTGCTTAATTTTACCTTACACTCTGACCTTACTTTATCTTTTCAGTCTTGCTTTTGCGCGTTGGCGCTTTCAAGTACTAAAGTATAGCACAATTGAGGATGATTGGCAAGCATCTTTTTTAACTATTTTAGTTCTTGTAATTTTATTTCATAAGCTGTTGATTCTATTTTATTTCTGTAGCAAATTTTTCAAATAATTCTCATAATCTCTAGCTGACTGCACATGAATACTCTCATAATAGTACTGATTTCCATTTGCATCTTTTTGCCTAAGAAAACGAGATAATGCACTTTCAACTTTTTTGAATATATTGTCTTTTGAAGTTGGCTTTCCTGCCAAATCTGCTAATGTATCTTCCATATAGTCGATTTCATCCTCATCAATTATGACCCACAAATCAACCAGTACGCGGTCTATATCACTTTGACACATTGGAAGAATCTGCTTTTCCAATGTCATATAGCTGTCTGCCGCCTTCATCTGAAGAGAATTTATCAATCCTATGGACTCAGTCTCTTGATTTTTAAAGAATAGATTCCAATAATCATTACAAAATGCATTTGTCTTATCGCATTTAGCTTTTTCCTTGTCCATCGTATTCTTCGTGATTTTCTTTTTAAAACCCGATTTGAATTCGACAAATTGAATATGCTTTTTTGAAAACGCTAATGCATCTGCAGACGTTGGCACACCATTTGATCTTTTTGCGTAAATTTTCTTTGTTATCTTATCAAAATTATACATCTGCTTATCGGATGTTACCAATGCATTCCCATTTTTTTGTTCTTTTGACAGTTCGGTTATGCTCTCCAAATATTGATTCCAGTTTTCATCTGCGTAATTTTTAACATCTTGTGCTGCCATACTTATTCCTCTTCATCTTCCCCATCTGCCTCACTATCTGTATCCTCTTCATCATGATACATATAACAATTGCGAAGCATTTTGACCTCAGACAGGTATTTAAGAAAATCTTCATAGATCTTTCCCATATCATCATCCATGCAATTATACTGAACAAACCCATCTTCTAGTATCTCAGTCTGATAAAAGTTGCTCTTCTCTTCCAATTTGTATTTACGCATATAGGCATCTAGTGCTAATACAAAATTGGGGCTATGAGTCGTCAACAATACATTCACGCCAAGTTCTTTCACTAACAGTGCAATTACTTCTGCAAAAGCATTTTGCCACTTTGGATGAAGATGGGCTTCTGGCTCATCCAAAATCAACATTGTAGACTCATCAAGTTCTCCTTTGTCCAACAAAATTTTTATAATAGAGAACATTTTTGATCCAGTTGCTAGGTTTGACACCTGTAATTTCATGCCATTCTGAACATAGTAGCGACCCTCTGTGGACAAATCGAAGGTTCCAGGAAGAATCTCATCTATTTTCTTGCGAATGTTTTTTAGTTTGTCGTTTAATATGGTCTGTTCAAAAATTGACTGCTGTTTATTTTGTGTCAATGTCAATCGCAATTTATCATTATGAGATAAAATATGTCCTGAATTAAGAAGACTTTCCTCGCTGTCGAAAGCAAATAACTGATTCAGTTTTTGATCTCTCTCTAAATTATCTAAAATAAATGGATCATCCACCAAATACACTTTCTTGTATTGGCCAGCCATAAATTTAGTTTTGGTATCATCTACAACATTATTATTTTCTATTGTAAGAGAAAAATAAACTTTATCTCCATCTGTCAATGAAATTACAGATGAGCCGTTCTGCCCTCTAATCGGCTGAACCTGTCTTGCAAATTCTTTTCGAAGCGTTTGATTGATACTTTCTTTTGTATAAACAATTTGCTGAGGGTCTCTTTTTATGGTTTCGAGAAGGTCTTCCAATTCAGAGACTGTCATCACTAATTCGTCTTTTTCATTTTTCTTATTTCCTGCTGACACATATTTATTTCCTACCTCTGCATCTCTTTGTTGCGTATTCGGTTTAAACCTTATCATTTCCTGCAATAAGCCTTTTACAAATTCTTCCAATTCACTCGAACTTGTTAATTTTCTATATTCGTTATATGCAAACTTCTTAAAATACGAATCTATACTAAAAAGATTATCTATACTCTTAACTTGTCCACGTACCCATACGCGAAAAATTTGCTTGCTATACTTAATATTATCAAGATTGGTTTTTATGAAATTACATCTATCTTTCTCATATTTCTCTGAAATATTGCTAACCGCATCAAATAGTGCATACAGTGTTTTTCCTACTGTTGATTTTCCAGAATTGTTCTTACCTGTTATCACAGTTAACCCATTCAATTCAATTGAAGAGTTTTTGACAATTCCTATGTTCTCCAACTTTATTTGCATGATTCCACCTCCATCTCAAATTATTATTGTGAATCAAAGACAGTTTCTAGTATAGCAAATATTTTAGAGGATGCCAATAGAGTTATGGTTTTACTCAGATTAAAAAATATAAACGAGAAAAAAATCAAACCAACATTCTACCCTTGTTATAGGTATTGGAATTGTTTTAACAATTCTGATTTTAATAATCGCAACAATAATTTTAACCTACCGTGGGGAAGCTAATTTTCCAATAATAGAAGGCCGAATTGAACATCGGTATTTTCGTTTGCAAAGCTGATAAGGCGACCATCTCTTTTTCTTGTAAGTTGTAGGTAAAAATTAGCTGCTTGTGATTGCTTTTGAGCTTTTTGCGGTTGCCATAGCTCTGTTGAGATGCTGCACGCAATCACTGTATCTCTACCACTATCCCAAGTTCGAGGGTCACAATTTATCGTAATCTCTTGTTGAATCTTCTGTTTTGGTCTTTGTACAAGTATTTGTTTAGATGTCTGTTCAGGCATTTGCGTAGATGCTTCAACTACTTGTGGCAAAACAAGAAGTAATTTACACTCGGCCTCTTCACACAGATTGGCAAAGCCTGTGTTTCGAATTGTAATTTGCATTGTGTAATGGCTGATATTGTCGGTACTGCTCTGTGCCTGAAGATCTTTTGGGGCTTTCTTTGCTTCTTTGTTTTTTATTTGTTTGACATTTATAACGGTAAAGCGGTAGCCTAAGTGACGACCGATATAGTCGTAGACACTGATCGTTTCGCCGTTCCAAGTCATGCTTTGATTTTTCCACGCATTGAGTTGTTCTTGTCTGTAAGTGCTGTTTAGGTAGCTTACGTGCATTTGATCAAGTTCTCTTATCATGAGGCTAGAATCAAGACTGTTAGCTGTACTTCTTGGCGAGACTTCATTTATGACGTCAGGCATCCCTACTGCCTCGCCTCCAGTAAAGCTTCGCTGCATCTGCGTCTCTTGCCAGTCTAATTCGTCTTGACGTGCCCAAGCTCGATTATTACTACTATTGTCTATCCTAGGTTCAGTACCGTAGGTGCCAAGATCAGTTTCGGAACCAAAAATGCCGTCGTTGAAGAGAGTGAGGGAAACCGCCGTTTTCTTTTCTAATTCTAGCTGCTCTACGATACTTCGAAGCTGCTCTGGCTTTCGCACTGCGATCGGGCAGATGCCACCAATCGCCTCATAAAGTGTTTGAACAAGTTCTGTCATAGGGGCTGTACTTAGAAATTTGGATCCATGCATCTCGCCCCAGCTGCCGACAAAAAGTCCCTGATGAACTAGAATCTTTCCAGGCAGACTCTCCTTTTTGCTCATGTGCTCACATATGATGCTTCCTAACTGCTTCATGTGACTTTTGACGATCTTGATTGATGATGGCTCGTTTTCCATTCCTCGTCCTTTTGTATCGTAGACGATGCGAAGGATTATTCCTTTATCGTGCTGCTCAAAGAAGGTGAGGATACTAGAAAAATATTCAAGTGCTTCTTTTGGAATTTGCTCACAGCCACGAAACGCATGAATATCAATGAGAAGAAGAACAAGCTCTTCTTCCTCACAATCTATATAAAGAAAGTTTTCTTTTGAGAGATCAAAGGTGTAAATATGATACCAGCCACAGCCTGGATTTTTAAGAGCACGCGTGCTCTCTTTTAGTTGTATGTCTGCGTCTTTGTTTTTGTCAAAGGCAAGATGTTTTTTCAGCCATGTTATCACTTTCTTTCCCCCGGATATCTTTTTTTCCATGAAGAAGGATACCATACTTACTTTTTTTAATCAACAAATTATGATTTTAATTATGCTATTTATAAAAAAAGGATAAAATATGTTAAGTTTAGATTAAATTCACACCTTGTCGTTTGATTTTTTTTGTGATACGCTTATCAGGATAAAAATTTCTTTATCACATTTATCATTGACAGAGGCTGGGAGGTTATTATGGAATTGACTTCAGACGAATTTTTTGAGAGGCTGCTGTTATCTTACAGCGACTACTTTGACATCATCCGTGATACCTCTTACAAGGATCTTTCAGTTGCGGCTGAGGCTGCTTTTCATTCTTTTTCTGAAAAGTATGTCTTGGTCAAAAAAGCTCAGCTGTGGGCCGCTGAAGCTCACGAATATGTCTTCTTTATACGAACTGGCCATTTGGATGAGGAGACTTTTCGCACTTACAACGATGCACTGCTTGAGGAAGGCTTGTCACGTGTGGAACCGAAAAAGGACCACATGTACACCTATGTGTCTGTCGTTTTTCTGGCAGAGTCTATAGCCCCTGAAGTGCCTAAGCTTATTAAAAAGACACGCTGTCACAGAGACTATCGCATGTCGCTTTATGGTTGGATGGATTACCGTATCGCAGCATATGACTGTACTTCGAAAAGGATTTACACAAACTGGGCGGGACGACCGCTAAAGCAGACCCTCCTCTCTGTCACGAAAAAAAGGAGGAAACACAAATGAACGCAGTTGTACTTCTCGTAGTAGGCGTTGCCATTTTAGTTGCTGGTTACATCTTCTATGGCGGATGGCTGGCAAAGCAGTGGGGACTTGGTGAGAATAAGGAAGAGACTCCTGCTCACACAATGGAGGATGGTCAGGATTATGTTCCGGCTAAGGCTCCTGTCCTTATGGGACATCACTTTTCATCTATCGCTGGTGCAGGACCTATAAACGGACCTATTCAGGCCGCTGTTTTTGGCTGGATTCCTGTTATGCTGTGGGTTTTGATCGGCGGTATCTTCTTCGGTGCTACTCATGACTTTGGTGCATTATTTGCATCCTTAAGAAATAAGGGTCAGTCAATCGGTGAGATCATCGAAACTTCTATTGGCAAGCGTGCAAAGAGACTTTTCTTAACATTTGCTTACCTGACACTTATTCTTGTTGTAGCTGCATTTGCTTCTATCGTTGCAAACACTTTTAAGGCTACCTATACTGCTGATGGTGCAGTTGATGTTGCAGCCAGCTCCGCAAATGCTTCTACTGCTATGATTTCTATTCTGTTTATCGTAGTTGCCATTGCTTTTGGTTTCTTTGTTTACAGAAAAAATGTACATATCGCAATCGCTACTGTAATCGGTGTTGCTGTTATTATCGCTTGTATGGCAATTGGTCTTAACTGGCATCCGCTTTATTTAAGCGGTGATACATGGATGATCATTGTTGGTATCTATATTGCTATCGCATCTGTTACACCTGTATGGATTTTACTTCAGCCAAGAGATTATTTAAGCTCTTTCTTACTGTATGGCATGATGATCGTCGCTGTTATTGGAATCTTCGGTGCTCATCCGACTATTGATATTCCAGCTTTTACCAGCTTCGTTGATAAGGGTACTGTTGGTTCTGGTGTTTCTCTTGGAACTATGTTCCCGGCATTGTTTGTTACTATTGCATGTGGTGCAATCTCTGGTTTCCATTCATTAGTTGCTTCTGGTACTACTTCTAAGCAGCTCGACCGCGAGAAGGATGCTCTTCCGATTGCATACGGCGGCATGTTAATTGAGTGCGTACTTGCGATCATCTCTGTATGTGCTGTTGGCTATATCTGGAGTGAGTATGTTCCAGGCGGAATCGTAACTCCTACTGCTGTATTTGCTACTGGTATCTCTCGTATGTGCGCAAAGATTCCATTTTTAGCTGGTGCAGAGAGTGTAATCTACTCACTGTTAATCCTTGCAGTTTCTGCATTCTGTCTGACTTCACTTGATACTGCAACTCGTCTTGCAAGATATATGTTCCAGGAGTTCTGGTTAGCACCTGGTGAGACATACAAGGATGCTACAGGCATTAAGAGAGTTTTAACAGATCCATATTTTGCTACAATTATTACAGTAGTTCTTGGCATTGCACTTGGTATGACAGGTTATGCAAAGATCTGGGCATTGTTTGGTGCATCAAACCAGCTGCTTGCTGCACTTGGTCTTTTAGCTGTAGCTGCATGGCTTGGTAAAGTCGGCAAAAACAATAAGATGCTCATCTTCCCAATGGCATTTATGCTTATCGTAACAGTAATCTCACTTCTTCAGACCATCTACGCAAACGTCACAAACGCAGTCGATATGTGGAGCTGGATCCGTGCAATAATCGGAAGCTTACTTGTTCTTCTGTCACTCATTCTTGCAAAAGAAGGCTGCCAGACATTGTTCAAGAAGAAGGCGTAATTGCTTCGTGTATGTTAAAAAAAGACCTCCCGAGGGAGGTCTTTTTTATATTACGAAACCATTTTATGAAGGCCCTGAGGTGAATGGATTTCACGAGACGGACACTTGGAGCAGGTCTTTCAATGTAATGTATAATAAAAAGATACGTAAAAGGAACCTGCGGAGTTTGGTCCGTCGACGAAACCATTACACCGAGGGGCTTTATAAATAGAATTACTTCTTGATTAACAGGCTCTTTCCTGTCATTTCTTTTGGCTGTTCCATTCCCATCAGCTCGATCAGTGTCGGTGCGATATCTGCTAAGCAGCCGCCTTCGCGTAAGGTATACTCTGGATCTGCATTTACAAGGATGAACGGTACTGGGTTTGTTGTATGAGCGGTGAATGGCTCGCCTGTCTCATAGTCGATTAACTGCTCTGCGTTTCCGTGGTCTGCACAGATGAAGAGCTGTCCGTTTACTTCCTTGATTGCTGCTACTGCCTTTCCTACGCACTCGTCTACTGTCTCTACTGCCTTGATTGCTGCAGCCTGTACACCAGTATGACCTACCATATCCGGGTTTGCGAAGTTGATGATGATCACGTCATATTTCTCTGACTTGATCGCCTCTACAAGCTTATCGCATACCTGATATGCGCTCATCTCTGGCTGTAAATCGTATGTTGCAACCTTCGGGGACTTTACAAGGATACGATCCTCGCCTTCGTTTGGCTGCTCTACACCGCCATTGAAGAAGAAGGTAACGTGTGCATACTTCTCGGTCTCTGCGATTCTTGCCTGCTTTAAGCCATTCTCTGCTAAAAACTCACCGAAGGTATGGGTGATTTCTTCCTTATTGAATGCTACAAGCTTGTTCGGGATTGTTGTATCGTAATCGGTGAAGCAAACGTAGGTTACGTCTGGTCTTGCATCTCCGCGATTAAATCCAGTAAACTCGTTGTCGCAAAATACGTGTGTCATCTCTCTTGCACGGTCTGGGCGGAAGTTGAAGAAGATTACGGAATCCTTATCCTGAATCTTGCCTACTGCCTCGCCGTCCTTTGCTACTACTGTCGGTACAACGAACTCGTCTGTAACACCCTCATCATATGATGCCTGAATTGCGCATGCGCCGCACTTTGCCTGCTTGCCCTCGCCGAAACGAAGTGCACGGTAAGCCTTCTCGACACGATCCCAACGGTTATCTCTATCCATTGCGTAATAACGACCCATAACGGATGCTACCTGACCTACGCCAAGCTCTTCGCACTTGTCCATAAGTGCAGTTACATATTCCTTGCCTGATGCCGGCGGTGTGTCACGGCCGTCTAAGAAGCAGTGAATAAATACCTTGTCTAAGCCCTGACGCTTTGCAAACTCAAGCAGACCATAGATGTGGTTGATGTGGCTGTGAACACCGCCATCTGATACAAGACCCATCAGATGAAGTGCGGAACCATTCTCCTTGCAGTTCTTTGCTGCTGCGAGGAATGCCTCGTTTTCAAAGAAATCGCCGTCCTGAATGGACTTTGTGATGCGGGTCAGCTCCTGATATACGATGCGGCCTGCACCCATATTTAAATGACCTACCTCGGAGTTACCCATCTGGCCTTCCGGAAGACCTACTGCCATTCCGCTTGCCTGTCCCTCTACGAATGGGCAGTTTGCCATCAGATCGTCCATAACAGGTGTATTTGCCTGCTTTACAGCATTGCCTTCTACTTTGTCATTCAGGCCATAGCCGTCAAGAATCATTAATACGGTTGGTTTCTTCTTGCTCATAATATTCCTTTCGTGCCGGCATTCGCTTTCAAAAAGCTTTTACGAATTTCGAAAAAAGCCTTAGAAAGCGCTGGCTCTGCCTTACAAAAAGCAGAGCCAGAGCCGGAAATATTTACTTATTAATTACTTGTTGTAATTTACAATCTTTCCAAAATCCGGCTTTAAGGATGCGCCGCCTACAAGACCGCCATCGATATCCGGCTGTGCGAACAGCTCTGGTGCACTTGCTGCACTTACGCTGCCGCCGTACTGGATACGGATTGCTGCTGCAGTTGCCTCGTCATACACCTCTGCGATGCATGCGCGGATTGCGCCGCAAACTTCCTGTGCCTGCTCGGTTGTTGCAACCTTACCAGTTCCGATTGCCCAGATTGGCTCGTAAGCGATTACTGCGCTTGCTGCCTGCTCTGCAGTTACGTTCTGGAAAGCGATCTTGATCTGCTGACGGATCCAGTCGAGGGTGATACCCTGCTCTCTCTGAGTCAGAGTCTCTCCACAGCAGATGATTGGTGTAAGACCGTACTCGAAAGCCTTTAAAACCTTCTTGTTTACAGTCTCATCTGTCTCTGCAAAGTACTCTCTTCTCTCGGAATGTCCGATGATGACATACTTTACACCGATATCGGTAAGCATAGCCGGAGCGATCTCTCCTGTGTATGCACCCTTATCCTCAAAGTACATGTTCTCAGCACCAACCTGAATGTTGGTTCCCTTTGTTGCTTCCATAACCGGTACTAAATCGATAGCCGGTACGCAGAATACAACATCTACTTCGTCATTTACTACTAAAGGCTTTAATGTGTTTACCAGCTCTACTGCCTGAGAAGGTGTCATGTTCATCTTCCAGTTGCCAGCAATAATCTTCTTTCTTGCCATTTTTTTGTTCCTCACATTTCTTTGATTTTCTTAAGCTTATCAATCCTTATCGTCAGCTGCTGCTACGCCTGGAAGCTCCTTACCCTCAAGGTACTCAAGGGAAGCGCCGCCGCCGGTAGAAATGTGGCTCATCTTATCAGCAAATCCTAACTGATTTACTGCTGCTGCGGAATCTCCGCCGCCGATGATGGTGATTGCATCTGTCTCTGCCAGAGCCTTTGCTACTGCAATGGTACCCTTTGCAAGAGTCGGGTTCTCGAATACGCCCATCGGTCCGTTCCAAACAACAGTCTTTGCGGACTTAACAGCCTCTGCGTAAAGCTCTGCTGTCTTAGTTCCGATATCAAGACCTTCCTTGTCAGCCGGAATCTGATTAGACGGTACTACAGTTACATCGATTGGTCCATCGATTGGATCCGGGAAGTTGTCAGCTACAGTGCTGTCTACCGGAAGAAGCAGCTTCTTGCCAAGCTTCTCTGCCTTCTCCATCATCTCCTTGCAGTACTCAAGCTTGGTATCGTCTACTAAGGACTTACCAATTTCCTTGCCCTGAGCCTTTAAGAAGGTGAATGCCATACCACCACCGATGATTAAGGTATCGCACTTCTCAAGCAGGTTGGAGATAACGTTTAACTTATCTGCTACCTTTGCTCCACCAAGGATTGCTACAAACGGACGAACCGGATTCTCTACAGCATTTCCTAAGAATGCGATTTCCTTCTCCATCAGATAACCAACTGCGTTTGTGCCGCCCTTAGCGCTGATGAACTTGGTAACGCCTGCTACAGATGCGTGTGCTCTGTGTGCGGAACCAAATGCGTCACATACATAATCGTCTGCTAAATCTGCTAACTCCTTGGAGAACTCCTCACCGTTCTTTGTCTCCTCAGCACCGCGGAAACGAGTATTCTGAAGAAGAACTACATCTCCGTCCTTCATTTCAGCTACAGCCTTTGTTGCAGCCTCGCCAGTTACGTGGTAATCGGATACGAATACAACCGGCTTTCCTAACTTCTCGGACAGTCTCTCTGCTACTGGAGCTAAGGACTCCTTCTCATTCGGGCCATTCTTTACCTTGCCTAAGTGAGAGCAAAGAATTACCTTTGCGCCGCCGTCAATCAGCTTCTGGATGGTCGGCAGTGCAGCCTTAATACGGGTATCATCAGTAATCTTGCCGTCCTTTAACGGTACATTGAAATCACAACGAACAAGAACTCTTCTTCCCTGAAGGTTCTTAAGATCGTCAACAGTCTTCTTTAACATGGAATTTTCTCCCTTCTGATTGCGGAGCAGTTTGCTGCTCGCGCATAATTGTTTAATTTGATACCTAGGGTCCCAAGCTCAAAGCCTTTAGTGCAAGCACGAACGTCTTTTAAGCTTTTGACCCTGGTATCATAACAAAACAGGGTCCGGCCCTTTCAGACCGGACCCCGTAGGTCTTTGCGCTTAAGCGAAACTTATGCTAACTCAGCGAAGTACTTGATTGTACGAACCATCTGGCTAGTATAGGAGTTCTCGTTGTCATACCAAGAAACAACCTGTACCTGATACAGATCATCACCAAGCTTGGAAACCATAGTCTGGGTAGCATCGAACAGAGAACCAAATCTCATACCGATAACATCGGAAGATACGATCGGATCAGTGTTGTAACCGAAGGACTCAGAAGCTGCTGCCTTCATAGCTGCGTTGATACCCTCAACGGTAACGTCGCTGCCCTTAACAACTGCAACAAGGATAGTGGTGGAACCTGTCGGAACCGGAACACGCTGTGCGGAACCGATCAGCTTGCCGTTTAACTCTGGGATAACCAGGCCGATTGCCTTAGCTGCACCAGTAGAGTTTGGAACGATGTTAGCTGCACCAGCACGTGCTCTTCTTAAGTCACCCTTTCTGTGCGGTCCATCGAGGATCATCTGATCTCCGGTGTAAGCATGGATGGTGGACATGATACCGCTCTGGATTGGAGCGTAATCGTTCAGAGCCTTAGCCATTGGTGCTAAGCAGTTTGTTGTACAGGAAGCTGCGGAGATGATGTTATCCTCAGCGGTCAGAGTCTTCTCATTTACAGAGTAAACGATAGTCTTCAGATCGTTTCCAGCCGGAGCGGAGATAACAACCTTCTTTGCACCAGCGTCGATATGAGCCTGTGCCTTAGCCTTGGAAGTATAGAATCCAGTACACTCAAGAACTACATCTACACCGATCTCTCCCCACGGAAGCTCAGCTGCGTTTGCCATCTTGTAGATAGTGATCTTCTTTCCGCAAACCTCGATGTAATCGTCTCCTGCTACTACAGAATCAGCGTACTGATACTTTCCCTGTGCTGTATCATACTTTAACAGGTGAGCCAGCATAGCCGGGCTTGTTAAATCGTTGATTGCTACTACCTCATAACCTTCAGCGTTGAACATCTGTCTGAAAGCAAGACGGCCAATACGGCCAAAACCATTAATTGCAACTTTTACTGCCATGATTTTTAATTCCTCCTAAAGAAATTTATTAGATTATATTATCACATAATTGCTTTGTTAAAATATAATCAATTACTGGTATTTTACCTTATCCCGACAAATATATCAAGTGTTTTTCTTTCTTTTTCTTGTTTTTTTTTTAATTAGTTGGTTTGGATTGACTTTTATATATAGACAGCGTATTCTTTTTAATGAAACTTACGTTAAACTGAATTACAAGGAGCATTTATTATGATAAAATCTGATTTTCATGTTCATACATCTTTTTCTACTGACTCTGATACGCCTGCCAGAGAGCAAATTGAGGCGCTTATTAATAAAGGGATTACTGAGATTTGCATTACTGACCATCACGATATTGGCTACACTGCGATGGAAAAGGCTGATGTGAATACATCTGAAAGTACAAATACAAATATTGAGTCTCGTCCGTTTCGCATTAATCCTTTTGCCTATTATGAGGCGATTCTTGGCCTGATTCCTGAGTATTCTGACCGTGCCCGTATCTCAATTGGCGTGGAGCTTGGTCTTCGCACTGATTATCACCACAGTATTGAGGATTTTGCTGAGGTTTGTGCATGGGATTTTATTATTGGGTCTACTCATGTAGTGAATGGACTTGACCCTTATTATCCGCAGTACTGGGAAGGCAAATCAAAGCAGCAGGGCATTATGGAATATTATGAGGCTACTCTTGCCAATATCCGCAAGCTTGACTGTTTTGATGTGTATGGTCATATTGATTATATTGTGCGCTATGCGCCTAATCAACGTGAGAATTATTCGATTCTTGATTATAAGGATATCATTGATGAGATTTTGAAGCTTTTGATTCAAAATGGAAAGGGAATTGAATGCAATACGGCTGGCTTTAAATATGGACTTGGCGTTCCAAATCCAGAAAATTATGTGTTAAAGCGCTATCATGAGCTTGGCGGTGAGATTCTTACTATCGGCTCTGACGGTCACAAGCCTGAACACACGGCATATGCTTTTGATAAGGTTCCTGCTATTCTAGAATCATGCGGTATCCGCTACTACACAGTATTTCATGACAGAAAACCAATAATGCTTCCATTATAAGTCTTGTTATAAGCTTTACATAAAAAACTCAGGAGAGATCACAAGATGATCTGTTCCTGAGTTTTTTACTGCATTTTTATTTTTAAATGTTGTGGTACCAGATTGCTTATCAGTATTTTAACACTTTTGTTGCTGTGATGGCAAGTGCTCCTGGTCCGATATGGCAGGCTACACTTAAGGACAAATGGTCGATGTAGATATCATGTTCTGGGTAGATTGCCTTTACTTCATCACGAAATTCCTCTGCTGCTGCTAAATTATCAGTATGAGCTATGGCGATATATATATCTTCTGGTGATGACTTTCCATCAAAGCGCTCCTCAATATCCTTTGCAATGGCATCGAGCATAGTGTTCTTTGCAATCTTGTAGGTACGTGCCTTTGAGTAGGCATCAAGCTTTTCACCCTGAATCTGTAAAACTGGCTTTAATCGAAGAATTGTTCCTAATGCTGCCGCTGCCGGTGTAATTCTTCCGCCTTTTTTAAGATAATGCAGCGTATCAAGCGTGATGTAGATGGTTGAGTCAAATTTTGTCTCCTCTAAGCGTTTCTGAATTGCCGCTGCATCGTATCCTGCCTCTGCCATACCCTTTGCATCAATAACTGACTGACGCTGCGTAACGGAGATACGCTGATTGTTGACTACATAGACCTTTCCCTCGTACTCTTCTTCCTGAGCCAGCATAATTGCAGTCTGGCAGGAGCCGGAAAGTCCACTTGACATCGGAATATGAACGATCTGGTCATATTCCTGCAAAATTTTATCCCACAGATCTGTTACACTGCCTGGTGATGGCTGAGAGGTAGAAATATTTCCGCCCTCACGCAGTTTCTTGTAAAATTCTTCCTGTGTCAGCGTAATGTCCTCATAATAAGTCTCGCCATCAATCTGAAATGGCATTGCAAGTACAAATACGCCTAACTCCTGTGCCTGTTTTTGTGTAATTCCGCTGTTACTGTCTGTAACAATAGCTATTTTCATAGTTTTCTACTCCTGTCTGATTTTGCATTTCTCTATTTCGAACTCCTGTTTGCTGATGTATTCATGTATAAACCAGTCAATGGCCTCATAAATTGTAACAATCAGTTTCAGGAGCCTTCCATGAGTTCTAAGACAAAAATCTTTGTCCTTAAATCCAGAAATTTAATCTGGACTGCCGTGATCGTTGTAATTGTTATTCTTCTTGCTATTTTGCTCGCAAGCGCCCTGCATCTGGATAAAAACCAGAGCCGTTCTTTTCCGAAAGACATGACTGAATCTGCTTCTTCTGCAATAGTATCAAATCAGTCTTTTTCGGATACAGAAAGCTTCACACTTTCTGGTTCTTACATACCGGGAAGATACGCCGCATCTGTTGTTCTGGGCGGTGATACAGTTGATATTGTCGTGTGTGTGGACAAAAATCACATTAATTCGATTCGTGCCCACAACCTTGCTCAATCAGTTGCCACGCTGTATCCGCTCGTCCCTTCCGTACTGCAAAGTCTGGAATCACAGATTCTTTCTTCGCAGAGCTTGCAGGGCGTAACCTACTCTGACTCCTCACAGTACACGGCTTCGCTTCTTATTGATGCAATTACACGCGCACTTAAAAAGTCAGTTACTTACTGATCTCTAGCAGTTTTTCTTTCATCTGCTGCTCCATCTGTGCAAGCTGTGCCTGTGCCTGTCTGCGCTGTTCACGACCTTCCTGCTGAATCTTTAAGATCTCGTTCATCGTGTCGATTAAGATGCCATTTGTCTGTCTAAGCGTCTCGATATCGACGATGCCGCGCTCTGATTCTCTTCGGATATCAACAGTTGTCTGTTTTAGCTTTTGCGCATTAGAAAGCAGCAGCTGATTTGTCATATCTGTTACTTCCTTTTGCGCCTTTGCCGCCTGTGCGGAATGATTCTCTCCCATTGCAATGACCATCTGATTTTTCCAGAGTGGGATTGTATTTACAATAGTGGACTGAATTTTTTCCGCCATGACGGTGTCGTTGCTTTGAACCATACGAATCTGAGGTGCCATCTGCAGTGCAACCATGCGAGTCAGCTCAAGATCATGAACTTTCTTTTCAAAACGCTCGATCATAGATGAATAGTCGCTTACTGCCTGTGCATCCTCCTGTGTGCCGCTTGCAATGGCCTTTTGGCGCAGAGTCTCTAACTCTGTCTGTCTTGCCTTATCGACCTTCTTTTTTCCGGCAAGGATGTACATTGAAAGCTCCTTGAAGTAGGTCTGGTTTAGCTGATACATCTGATCAAGCATCGCGGCATCCTGAATAAGCTGTACCTGATGCTTTGTGAGGATATCAACAATCTCATCAACCTTTCCCTCTGCCTTCTCATAGCGTGCCTTAAGCGCCTCTAACTTTCCAGTTGATTTCTTGAAAAAACTTGCAAAAAAGCCTTTTTCTTCCTCTGGCTCTCCTGTCTGCTTTAACTCGCTTACTAAGCTTGCCAGCATGGTTCCTGTCTCGCCAAGATCCTTTGAACGGACATTCTCAAGCGTTTTGTCAGAAAAATCTGCGATCTTTTTTTGTGCACCTGCACCGTACTGAAGTACAAGTGTTGAATTATTCAAATCTATTTTCTCTGCAAATGCCTCTACCTGTTTTTTTTCCTGCTCGCTTAACAATGCTTCTTCTTCGTAAATTGGCTCTGGCTTTGGCATTTCCTGCTGTGGCGCCGGCGCTTCTTTTTTTGTCTCTGTAAACGGTTCAAATGTCAGCGTTGGCACTGCCTGATCTAATTTTAACTCTTCTTCCATAAGTATCCTCCCATCTGATTACATATGAAGCCCGTCATCGACTAACCCCTCTTGTGACAGCAGAGTCTTCAGCACAGCAATATCTGTCTGAATCTTCATGCGGTCGTCTTCGTAAAGGCTGTCGAGAAGCTTGTCAAACGCGTCGTTGATTGTGTCTAGCGCATTCTCTATCTGCACCTTGGACTCTCTTGCTTTGTCTGTATCAATCCTGTCAAGATCACGATATCTTGTTACAAGGCTCATCGTATTTGGCAGGTAATATTCGGTAAATCTCTTTATGGAGCCAATCTTCTCTGGTGTCTTTTGGACACTCAGATAAATCAGTCCAATGACCTCCTCTAAGTGACTTAACTTTTCACTTATCACTGGCTGCGGCAGCTCATCGTTTATCTGGCGAATCTGCTTTATATATTCCATTCCCACTCTAACTGCTTCTCTCACCTCTTTATTGCCTGCCTGCTGCTCTTCCTCGCGTCTGGCATTCTCCATCTGCTGTTTTGAATGCAAATACAGTTCATAAGTCTCATCATCAAGAATCAGACATGACTTCTCATCATCCATATGGCCCTGCAGAAAATATCCCTGTGAAATCATGCGCTCTAGTTCCCTCTGCACCTTTTTCTCAGGAAGACCGACAGCACCGCTTAAGCTTCGCACGGCGCAAAGTGCCTTTGTGCCAATGCACCTTTTATAGCGCTCAAAGCGACTTATACGTCCTAAGCGGTCGCAGCCATTTTTTAACAATATGCCAAAGGCAATGGCAAACGGCAGGAAACCTAAAAAGCCACAGCTTGTCACAAGCGGCTGTCTTCCGATCAGTCCAAGTACAAGCAGTATAAATGCCGACAGGCCGAAGCCTGCTGTGCCAATTCCGCCAAAGGTGCACATCAGTATGCCTGATACCTTTCCAGGTGTCTTTTTTGTAAACCTAAGCTCTAACTTTTCTTTGTCGGTCTTTTCATAAACATTTCCCTTTTTATTTCCCTGACCATTTTTTCCGGTAAATGCTCCTACCGTCTCCTGCATGATATGATCGGCTGTCGATGAAATTTTCTCGCTTAATCCTGAAAAATCCATTGATTCCATAGCCGAGTTCACGGCATCTGTGACGGTATCACATATACTTTGTCCAAACTTTGAGAAGTCATTCTCGTCCATACTTATTTTCCCTTCATTTACGCAATGATATCAAAGAGCGGTTTGCATGCCGGATAGATCTGCTTAAACTGCTGATAACGCTCCTCGTATTTTGCTGCAAGTACCGGATCTGGCTCTACAGTATCGATTACCTTTACGATCTTTCCTGCTGCTTCCTCTACAGATGCGTACTCACCGCATGCAACTGCTGCAAGCATTGCACCGCCAAGGCCTGGGCCTTCCTCGCTCTCGATTACATCTACACTGATATTTAAAATATTAGCGATCATCTTCTTCCACAGTGGGCTCTTTGCTCCGCCTCCGCAGATCTTTGTGCGCTTAATGTCGATTCCAAGTGATTTTGCTACCTCAAAGGAATCTCTAAGTGCAAATGCAACACCCTCTAAAACTGCCTGTGTCATATCGGCTCTTGTAGTGTCCATTGTCATGCCGATAAATGTTCCTCTTGCCTTTGGATTGTTGTGCGGTGAACGCTCGCCCATCAGATATGGCAAAAAGTATACATGGTTTTCTCCAAGCTTTGTAATATCAGCCTGCTCTTTTGCAAATTCTTTTGTCTGAAGAATTTCTTCCATCCACCACTTGTTGCATGATGCTGCACTTAACATGCAGCCCATCAGATGGTATGTGCCGTCTGCGTGTGCAAATGCGTGAAGCGCATTGTTGCTGTCTACACGGAAGTTTTTAGAGGAGATGAAGATAGTTCCACTTGTTCCAAGGGAAATGTTGCATCTGCCCTCTCCTACTGTTCCTGTTCCAACTGCCGCTGCCGCATTGTCTCCTGCTCCTGCTGCAACTGCTACATGATCTGTAAGGCCAAGCTCTTTTGCCAAATCTTCCTTAACACAGCCTACCTTCTCGTAGCTCTCGTAAATTCCAGCTAACATGTCCTCTGTAATTCCACAGATTTCGCACATTTCTTTTGACCAGCAGCGATTCTTTACATCAAATAAAAGCATACCTGATGCATCTGATACATCGGTGCAGAATACGCCTGTCAGACGATATGCCAGATAATCCTTTGGCAACATAATCTTTTTAATGCGTGCAAAATTTTCTGGCTCATTCTTCTTCACCCACAGAATCTTCGGTGCTGTAAAGCCTGCGAATGCAATATTTGCTGTGTACTCAGAAAGCTTATCCTTTCCGATTACATTATTTAAATAATCAGTTTCTTCTGTTGTACGTCCATCGTTCCAAAGAATAGCCGGACGGATAACATTATCGTTTTCATCAAGAATAACAAGGCCGTGCATCTGTCCGCCAAAGCTGATTCCTGCAACCTTTGTTGTGTCGAAGCCGTTTACAAGTTCCTTGATTCCTGCGATCATCTGATCATACCAATCATATGGATTTTGCTCAGACCATCCCGGATTTGGGAATGAGAGCGTATACTCCTTTGATACTATGTTGCAGATTTTGCCGTTTCCTTCCATCAAAAGAAGCTTGATAGCTGATGTTCCAAGATCAATTCCAATATAATACATAATCATTTCCTCCAATTTTTTGTTCCCTTTTAATTTTAATCCTTTACAACGGTGCCTGCTGCCTTTTCACCGATGTAGATTGTGTAGCCGCCTTTATGAACGCGCTTTACACCGTCATCATCACATAGTCCAAATGCTTCCTCTGGCAACATAATGTGAACTGTCTTTGTCTCACCTTTTTTAAGAGCTGCCTTTGCGATTCCTTTTAACTGCGGATTTGGTGTTCCTTCGCGTTCTGCCTTTACATATACTAAGACGGTCTGAGTACCATCCATCTGTCCGATATTAGTTACATCTGCTGTGACTTCAACACCATCTGGTGTAACCTTTTGTGTGCTAAGCTTCACATTGTCAAGCGAAAACTCTGTATATGACAAGCCATATCCAAATGGATAAAGCGGCTTGTTTTTCATGTAACGATATGTGCGGCCTTCCATGCTGTAATCTGTAAATTCCGGCAGTTCTTCGCTTGTGCGGT
>OGZQ01000237.1_pt1 | contig 46604 bp, 34 predicted proteins | sample 1576841 | NCBI WGS metagenome assembly OGZQ01 (sample SAMEA3541527, study PRJEB24748) | human gut metagenome | biome: human gut; feature: human-associated habitat; material: faeces | place: China | collected 2012
TACTATAGCACGTATTATTAGCATTGTCAAGAGGTGAGTGCTAATTTTTTGTGAAGATTTTGTGAACTAAGCCACAGTGACAATAAAAAGTCCACTTTACCTGTCCCCAATGGCTTTTGTGATTGTTCTTTTTAATAGCGGAATATCAATCGGCTTTCCAATATGTTCATTCATCCCGGCATCCAGACATGCTTTTCGATCTTCCTCAAAAGCGTTTGCTGTCATGGCGATGATTGGAATCTTTTTGGCATCTTCACGTTCCAACATACGAATTTCTTTTGTTGCTTCCAGACCATCCATGACTGGCATCATCACATCCATTATGACGACATCATACTCATTCAACTTGGAATTCTGAAATATTTCAAGTGCCTCTTTTCCGTTTTTTGCTTCTGTAATATTCAGATCTTCCTCTTCCAGGATTGCATGGGCTATCTCCATATTGATGGCATTATCTTCAACAAGAAGCACCCGCTTCCCTGACAGATCCTTGCTCTGTGGACAGCTGTCCTTCTGTGAATCATTATTTTCAACCAAATGATCTATCTTAAATGGAACCGTAACCGTAAATGTGCTTCCTACATTTTCTTCGCTTTCCAGTTCTACCGTTCCACCCATCAGTTCAATAATATCTTTGACAATCGAAAGTCCCAGACCGGAGCCACTGAATGTTGTAGTTGATAGTTTGCCTTCCTGCGCAAAAACATCAAACGCATGTTTTTGAAATTCTTCACTCATACCAAGACCGGTATCTGAACATACAAACTGAAAAACAGCCATATTACCATCATCAGATAATTCTTCGCAATGAACATTCACTGTTCCATGAAAATGATTGTATTTAATTGCATTGGAAGCAAGATTCATTAAAACCCTGCTCAAATGTACCGGACTTCCAATCAAATATCTGTGACGAATCGTGCTTGCTTCCAAGCCGCCTTCAAATCTTACACCATTCTCATAAGCACTCATTGCAACAACAGTCATATTATTACTTAACAGTTCTACCATATCAAAGGATTTATGTTCCAACACAAGGGAACCAGATTCCAGTTTGCTGATATCTAAGACATTGTTGATCAGCTTTTGCAGATAATCTGTGGACTGAAGTACCTTCTGCCTGCATTCTTGTAACTTGGCCACATCATTGCTATGTTTTTGAGCGATATGAATCATCCCCACGATTCCGTTTAGCGGTGTACGGATATCGTGGCTCATACGCCTAAGAAAGGCAGTTTTTGAAATATTCGCGCGCTGAGCATCTTCCATGCTTTCCTTAAGCTGTTTCTGATACATAATTTCTCGCAATTTTTCTTCAGTAATATCTCGCACGACATAAAGCACATCTACAACGTTTCCCTGTGTATCTCTGCTCTTTACAATAAATCTGGACAGCCGCCATCCTCCGTTTATACTCACAAATTCAGTCGAAACATAATTCGTATTACGAAGTCTCTCTGTCAATGTATCAAAGTTAAGAAACTCTCGGAATTTTTCTCTCCCTTCCATGGCGGCAAATGCTGTTGGAAGTCTTTCCATAACATCATCAATTTTTCCCTTTTGACCAAGGATTTTTTGCACAAGGTCATGGCCTTTCAAAAGCTCATATGTCCGCTCTTTAACATTAGCATGTATGATTGTTACATACAACGTAGCAATTGTGGAAATAATCTCTGACCTCTTTGTTGCCTCATCAAGAGCCTTTTTCAGCAGTACCGTACTTTTCAGATTTTCCCTCACGCATCCAAGATGCCCGCCAACATCAGACAGCAGTGTGATGGAAATCTCATTATGTCTCAAATCAGGATTATCTACCCCAATGAATCCATTCATCTGATGATTGGCATAGATCGGCACTGCGATCAATGAACGTATTTCCTGTGTTTTTAATAATTCATATTCTTCTGGTTCAGAATATTTTGTCGCTTCCAGATCATTAATCACGATTGCTTCCTTGTTTTCAAAGCGTTTGACCCAATTTGGCATCAAGCTGACTGGTATTGCCTGAAGGTTATCTATCTCTGGTGTCACTTCATCGGCACACCATTCAAACGTATTGCTCAGGCTGTCCTTCTGATTGGTTTCCCAATCAAAAATATATACACGGTCTGCCCCTGTATAGTTTCCAATTGCCTGCATCAAAGAGTGAATGATTTCTGACAACTCCTGCTCATTTCCCACCTGATCCATAAGCGATATCTGATGCAGGATCGTATCCATACTATGTAATTTTATTTGATATAGTTCCTTAATATCTTTTGTTCTCACTTCTTATTCCTCCTGCGATCAGAATTACTTTCCTGTCACTTCACTACAACTACCAACACTTCTTTCACTATCAGTATTTTTGAATTCCTTGTCAATATGAAGACATCTCAAAATTGTTTTTATAGCTTCATCAATCACAATCGGCTTTGACAAATGTTCATCCATCCCTGCTTCTTTTGCTCTTATTCTGTCCTCTGTGAATGCATTTGCTGTCATTGCTATTATTGATATTTTTTTTGCATCCTCTCTGTCCAAAGAACGAATCATCTTTGTGGCTTCATAACCATTCATTACCGGCATCATAATATCCATAAGAATCACATCAAATTCATCAGGTCTGCTTTTTTCAAATATTTCAACAGCTTCCTGACCATTCCATGCTTTGGTCACATAAGCACCTTCATTCTGGAACATAAATTCCGCGATTTCCATGTTCAGCTCATTATCTTCCACCAGGAGAATATGCAGCCCACGAATAGAAGCTTTTTGTTTTTCTTCGGTTTCAGTTCTGCAGACCTTGTCTGTATCAATTTTAAATGGAACCCGTATCACAAATGTAGTTCCTACACCTTTTTCGCTTTCAAAGGTAATTGTTCCACCCATTTTCTCGACCAGCTTCTTTGAAATCGCCATTCCAAGTCCTGTTCCTGCAAATTTTGTGCGGCTTCCTGTATTTTCCTGTGCAAATGGTTCAAAAATATGTTTCTGGAACTCCTCTGTCATCCCGATTCCTGTATCCCGGCAGATAAATTCCATTGTCGTCATTTCTGGCTGTTTGGATGGAATCTCTATGCAGCTGATGTAGATATATCCATTTGCTCTGTTATATTTCAACGCATTCGACAGTATATTCATCATTACTCGTTTCACATACCCTGGACTTCCAATAAAATCTCGGTGTGTGATTTCTTTTTTCTCCCACACAATCTTGATATTCTGTTCTGCAGCCACCTGCTCGATCACAACAAGTACTTCTCTGGAAATACTGCTCAGGTTGAAAGGAATTTCTTCCATGAGTACTTCACCAGACTCCAGCTTACTCATATCCAAAACATCATTTACCAGTTCCAGTAACAGATTGGATGCCTCTTTAATCTTCGCCCTGCATTCTGCCTGTTTCTCCATATTGTCTGCATAATGGTCTGCCATATTTACCAAACCGCAGATTCCATTAATCGGAGTCCGTATATCATGACTCATTCGCTGGAGAAACTCAGTTTTTGCCTCATTGGCGGCTTCTGCCTTTTTTGCAGCTATCAAAAGTTCTGCTTTATATTTTTCATCTTTTTCCTGTTCCTGTTTCTGGTGTGCCAGGTTAGTTCTGTATGACCAGAACCAAAATATACTGAACATAAGATAATAAATAAAAATAACGCTTATCACACTTAATGGCAGATTCTGAAATACTTCTGTATCTGGATGATATGCATAAATATAATAATCACGTTGCTTCAGCATGATTCCGTAACATCCAATTCCTTCATTCTTCAAATGAAAAATGTGCTGACTGTCCGTATGCTTTTTCATTGCCTGAACAACCTCATTGCTGGCTGTATTCTGCCCTAGCAATTTCTCATCATTGCTGGCAATAACTATTCCATCGTCTACAACAATAATCGTTCCATCTTTCTGAACGCTGTAACCATTTAAAAGTCCCTGTATTGTCAGTGTATAGTTTCTGGCAAATTCAGGAGATGTATAATAGTAGATTGCAACAATACCCGGTGCATCTTTTCTGGCGCAGGCTGCAATATCAATATAGGATCCATCTTCCCTGACAAATCGCTCTGAATAAGATCTTTCTTCATATCCAGTAAAATCCATGATAATGTCTTTTTGCAGATACTCCGTAATCTCAGTTGTCAAAGTCTCATCCATACTGTATTCACAGTCCGTCTTTCCTTCTGTATCTAGTACAATGATACCATCCACCCAGAGAGTCTGAATATTTTCTTTTAGAAAATCACGGCTTAGCTTACCGCCATTTTCTGTTTCAATTTTAATATTTGTACTCATCTGTCTGGCACTTTCAATCGCGCGAAGAAGACTTTTTGATTCCGAAGATTCATTGAAATGAGTGTAGGTTGAACACTGCACTTTCACATAGTTTACAATCTCCACCATTCTTTTCTCTGCTTGTGCTTTCTCCGCATGGAAGAAATAAAACAGAGAGAATACAGCCACCAAAATTCCAAACAGACCACCGATTATCTGGATTTGTTTTTCTTTTTTCCTTCCCTTAATACCCAAGATCATCCACCTCCAGATACTTATCTGGATCATCCAGATATTTTTCAATAATTTTCAGGGATGTACCATCCTGTCTCATCTCTTCTAGCGTCTGATTCATCTGCTCACAGATTCCTCTGTCATCATCTTTTGCGAAAGCAACACCTATCCCGACGATCATAAGCGGTTCTTCCAGAATGCGAAAGCTTGTGTCATAATCCTTCATATACTGGACGATAGATTCCTCATGTGCTGCAACTGCATCTACATATCCTTTTCCCAGAAACGTATAGATTAGTTCCCTGTGCCCAAGACTGATCAGATTTCCAAGTTTGGGTATTCTCTCATCTGTCCGGTTTAGAAAAATGCCCTCTGGTTTTGTTGTAGACTGTACTGCAAGATTCTTTCCCTCAAGATCACTCAGCCTATAGATGTCGCTGTTCTTATTTACAGCTACTACCTGACGGCTTGCTATGTACGGCCCTGCCCAGCGGTAATCGTCAAGACGTCCTTCCATGGAAAAACATCCCATGATACAATCAATCTCACCGCTCTCCACCAGTTCTTTTTTCTTCTCCCAGTTAATCTGGACCACTTCCACCTGATATCCCATTCTTTTGAAAGCTTCTGTAGCCAGCTCTACATCAATTCCTGTCGGGATTCCATCTTCATTCAGATAATTGTATGGCGGATAACTGTCGCTTCCAAGCGTGATGACAGGTTTTTGTGTTTCTTTTTTACTGCCATCTGTGTTTTTACACCCTGTCAGGATACCAAGTAAAATTCCCACAAGCAGAATGCCTGCAATCACTCTTTTTCCTTTCATTTTCCTTCCATCCCTGCTGTTCTTTTAGATTTTTTCAAAGCCACGTGGACAATAAAAAAGCCACTTTACCTATCCCCACTGGTTCACCAAGCATAACTTACAAAATGTGCCACCTTTTTCCTATTTTTTAGGGGCAGCCCTCTCCATCTGCCCCTAACCATTTAATCTCACTGCTTAACATACTTCTCAATCTGACATTGGCTTTCAGTAACTTCATTTCCTTTGCCGTGTATTCTTTTATCAGCATCTTCTCCAATCTATGATTCATAGTAGCAGATGCCCTTGGACTTTGGAATTCCCACATGTCCACTTTGGCTTTCCTATGCCTTTCACCCCTGTCTATTTTTAGGGATTCGCTACCTTTTTCATATGTCCACTTTATAGTGTACATTATAGATTAGTATACTCAGACAGCTGAATTAATCCACTCTTTCACCTGATCCACGGAAAACTCTGCCATTTCAGCGATTTTCTCAATGCTATCACCCTTTTGATACATTTTAAGTGCCATTTTCTTTGCTTTATTTAGCTCACCTGCAGCCATACCTTCTGCTCTACCTTCTGCTTTACCAGCAGCAATGCCCTCTTGCTTGCTTTCGTCGATCATATCTCTAACTGCCTTACACATGTCAATTTCCCCCTTTCCTTCTGGAACATAGATTGGTGTGTTTGTAACGTCACGTATTACTCGCGCGGCATCATTATCCATAATCATTACTTGACTATCATTTAAAAACTTCGACAACGCTTTCTTATCTTTAGAGTATTTAATATATCCCAGCACATCTCCAAGACTAGACGAAAATTTTTCCAAATCTTCGTTTGTAAGCTTATACGGATCAATCAGGAAAATTCGATAGTCCTGAACATATTCTAGTAATCTTTCATTTTTCAAATCCATCATATCGTAAAGAGAAAGCGGACCATCCCACTCATCTGCTCCGAAATGAACTACTAGCGTGATTACCGGGCGAATCCGATCTTCTTTATAGAATCCTGAAAGATATTCACCTTTATTATGTCCTTTTCTGTCGCCTTTACTCTTATGTCTTTTCGCAACCTCTGAAACCTGCTTTCCATACTGAAGCGCATCGTAAATAATGTTTCTCACAGGCATTGCATAGTGGATCTCTGTTTGATTTTCAACTCCCAGAAGAATATATGATGCTTCTGCATCCTGCATGATGACAGCAGATTTCAACACGTCTCGATACTTCTGAACAACATCTTCAGCTGGATTTTCTTTTTCATCCAATGCAAACGGGATCGCTATTTCCGTTGTGTCAAGTTCCTGCAAAAGTGCTGGCTTGACAACCTGCTCTCCGTCATAAATGAGATAATTAAAGGCATCAGCAAATACTTTATTGCTTCTCATGTATTCTTTTGTAACAGTATCAGCCATTCCCATCGGCAAGCACCTCCAATTTTTCGTTATCCGTAGGAGTACACACAGCTTACTATTGTATTTTCATGTTACCATAAATTCTACTGTACTTGCATTTTATCAAATTATGTCCTATTTTTCAACTGTTTTCATTCGACGCATTTCGACTTCTTTCAAATATTTGTTCACAGCCTGTTAACAGTATTTTCCGACTATCAGACACTGTTGACATTAACGGTATCGTCCTCACACAAGTTATTTCCTTTCCTCCGAGGGCGTTACACCGTACTGTTGCTTATACAGCTGAGAAAAATAGGAAAAATTCGTATACCCAACCTTTAGCGCAATAATTGATATCGAAAGATTTGTCGTTGTAATCAATGTATGTGCAAGCTTCATCTTTTCGAAAGTAATGTACTCCTTTAAGGACATTCCTGTATATTTGCTGAACAGACGTGACAAATAGCTTGCATTCAGAAATACCTGTTCAGCAATTTCTTCTCTGTGAAGCTCTCTATCCAAATTCTGCTGAATATATTGCTTTACCTGTTTAATCTTTTGAATGTTATCTTCTTCGGCGTTCTCACCCCAAGTAGAAGGTAACTTTTCCTCCAACGGCCATTGATTCACAACCATCTTTTCAAATGATGCGTTATCTCGGATGATCCGCTTTCCATAGCTTGCGTAGGTATCCTGAATACGTCTGGCATTTATCTTATCAATTACTCTTTGGATCGATTCCTCTATCTGTGTGTAAGAGGCTGGCTGAAGGATATAATCCACACTGTCCAGCCTCATAGCTGTTTTTGCATAACCAAAATCCGCATGCGCCGTCAGAAAGATGCATGCGATATCCATCTGCTCGTTACGAACCCACTCTAAAAGCTGCAGCCCACTTTCTCCCGGCATCTCGATATCAGACAGAAGAATATCCACTGTACAAGCACGAAGAATCCGCTTCGCCTCAGCCGCATTGCCTGCTTTATAAACCTGATCAATTCCAAGCTTTTTCCATTGAACACCTACCATAAGACCATTTAAAACATTGATCTGATCGTCTACTGCCAGAACATTCATAAGCCATTTCCCCCTCTGTGATATGATACTTGATATCAGATTATCGCATTTTTTGCAGATCTTCAAGATAGTCTGCCTGCCTTTTTTGATATGGAATATACAAATCCACACATGCTCCATTTCGATTGGTGTAGGAGAAGGTACACTTTTCTCCATAGATCAACTGAAATCGCTGTTGAACGTTTTTTATTCCGATATGATCATTCGATAGCTTTTCCTCAGATGCATTTAGTTTTTCCAGCATTTCTGCATCAAATCCTGATCCGTTATCCATGATACAGATATTAACCATGGATTCCTGCTCTGTTGTTAGCCTGCGAATATGAATCCGAATCTCCGGAATTCGTTCCTCTGGATGCAGGTACCGGACAGAATTTTCTACAAATGTCAAGATTGAAATGGGTGGAATCTGAAACTCCTCCAGCCCTGATTCAATTTCTTCATAATATTGAATCGGATTCTGCATCGTCATCTGTTGAAGTCTGATATAATCATCTACCCCTTGCAGTTCTTCCTTCAGCGGTATCAGTGAGCGATGGTTCTGAAATGCAAACCGAAGATAATTCGACAATACCAAAATATATTCCTGTATCTTTTCCTTATCCCCTGTCGTACTCATTCCAAATATATTTTTCAGACAATTCAGAAAGAAATGCGGCCTGATCTGCCTTTCATAATACTGCAGCGTAATCCGGTTGATCTGAATCAAACGTTCCAGTGCGATATTCCTTAATTCCGACACCTGATCAATCATTTTGTTGAATCGCTCTTGAATCACCCGATACTCCCGAATGTTTCCGACCATAGGCATACGTTTCTGTGAATCTCCCTTCTGAATCGCATTCATCGTATCCACTATGACGCGTGTCGGATAGACAATATTTTTGTTCAGATATCTCTGGAGAAGAATCAAAAAAACCAGGAAAATGCAAAACAAAATCACGAACAGGACAAGTCCAGATTTTAAATCCATGATTCCATTGTATTCTGACACAGAAAGGACGCTGCAGTCTGCTTTTTCCATCTCTTGTCTGAGAACATAATATTTTTTATCGGTTACATAAGCTTCCCGAGGCATTTTCAAGTCAAGACCGCAAATTTCCTCTAGTTCTTCGTTTGACAGCAGGATGCCATCCTTTGCTAAAAGCATATATGATCGCTTTCCACGCTCTGAGATTTCCTGCTCAACCATGGATTCAGCCCGAATAATACAAAAGCAATATACGCCATGGTAGCCCAGAGTTTGAACCATATACCACTCGTTCTCCAGTCTGAGCATCGACCATTTCCCCAAAAGTTCATCCGGCGCTTCATGAAGCTTTTGCGTCATATACTCCTTAACTACTTCGCGTTCCTGCCAGGAAATTCCCGGGCGATAAATACAGGAATAAAAGTTAAAATTATTCTCGGTGTAAATCCCAAAACCATCCAGAATTGCCGTATTATCCAACAACGTACTCAGTTTTTCCTTTACCTGATAGGCACTGAAGTAAGCCTGCGTTCGATCTGTTGTATAAGCAATATTCTGAAAGGAATAGTCGTTTGCCGCTATGTTAAAAAGGACATGCTCCACGTTGGACATCATTTCTTCTTTGCTGTTGATATAATAGCGAACAGTCGTACCTGTCGTATTCTCTAGGTTCCTCTGATAGCTGTAATTTGTATATGCCAGTATTCCTATAATCAGCAAAAAAACACAAGCAAACAATAACAACTCGTAGCGCAGAAAAAGTGACTTTGCAGAAAAATCTCTTTTTTTCATATGGAAGCTCACCCTACACTTATCCTTTCGACTTCTATCGTATCTTCTGCCTTCAGAACAATACAACTTTCTACTGAAGACTTTAGATTTCCGATCAGTGTGTAGCCAGTAGTCTGCCCATTTTCACCGCTTCCTTCCTTTACAGACAACTTTACCAGTCTGCCATCCTGATATACCAATACTGCACTTGGATTTATAACACCGTAAAGCGTAAGCACTGCATCCTCTTCCAAATTTAAGAAACGATAGGAAGCCGTTTCATCCTGATGAAGCTGCAGCACATAACGGTCCCAAAGGCAATCAAAACCGAAGGCTTTCTCCTGTGAAGTGCTGACTTCTTTTAAAGAAATCGGAATTTCTTTTCTATAAATACAGCTCGTATTATCCGAATGGCCACTATAAGGCCTTTTCGTCTCTTCGAAATCATAGATTTCAAAATCCTGTGCTCTTACCGATGACGGCTGTCTTCTGAATGCGTAATTTACGACCTCCTCATTCATGTCGCAATTTTCAAGCTTCATATTATCTAGGTATTCATCCAGACATCGCCAAACCTCTTCCTTTGGCGGGCAGACACTTCCCGGCGTCCATGACACAATCTGCTCCCATCCATCAGGCTTTCTAACAGAAAACGGTGAATTTTGATTTTCCATCTTTTTCCATGTCCAAAGATTGTACCCGATTCCAAAGGACAGCATCATCGGATAGTATGCCGAGTACCAATCAATCTTATTTTCTCCAGTCTCTCCCAGCCAAAGTGGGATATTCTGACGATTCGAGCAGTCCAAAAAATGCTGTATGCTTTCCTGTTCAGGGAGACATGCATACCGATGAAAATGCAATACCATATTTTCATCATAAGGTTCATCAAAAATCGTTGCCGTCGTTGCCCAGTGTTGTCCCTCCAGCGAAACCATATGTTTGGCATCAACCTTTCTGATTTCACGAATCGCATCATGATAGAATTGCTTTAGTTTCGGAATATACTGATCAAAGGTATTCCCATCATTTGGCATAATCGGCTCATTGAGCAGGTCATAACCTCCTACAATCCATTCATCCTTGTACCGATTTGCAAGTTCTCTCCAAAGTGCCAGCCCCTTCTTATAATAATCGTCATTCATAAACAGACGCGGCAGATCATCCTCAGAATCATCGATGTTAGAACCTGTCTGTCCTCCTGGTGCGGCATGAAGATCAATCCATGCATAGAGTTTATACTCCCTGCACCACTGAATACAGTTATCTAAAAGCACAAATCCTTCATCCTTCCAAATGATTTCTCCAGGTCTCTCTTCCATAAACAGTCGCCAATTAATCGGAATTCGAACAGAATTATAGCCAAATTCTGCCATCTTTTCAATATCCTTTTTCGTAATATAGTTGGCGCGAAACTGTTTCCAGAATTTCTGTGCGTATTCCTCTCCTGCCAGCTCTCGAATACTCTTTTCTGCTTCTCGTCCCCTTGAAAAAGAGACCTCACCTGATTTCCACATATACCCTTCCGGGTTCAGCCAGTTTCCCAGCCCCCAGCCAGTCAGCAAAATTTCCTCATTATTTCCGTTTTGAATTGTTCTTCCGACTGCATGAAGAAATCCATTTACACGTTCTCTGCTTATTTTTTCGTAAATCATATTTTTCCCATTCCTTTCTCGTTTAAAAGCTACTTAGCCCTTTACCGCGCCAATCGTAATACCCTTTACCAAATATTTTTGTAAAAACGGATATATAATTAACACCGGCAATACGCCCATAACGGCAATCGCCATTTTAATACCTGTGGAGGGTAGCTGTGATGTATCTATATTACCATACTTATTGTTCGCATTGGACATCAAAAACTGTGTATCTAATAACATTCTGTTCAACAGAAGCTGAATGCTGTAATACTTATCATCGTTGATATAGTACATACCATTTACCCAGTCATTCCAATAGTTCAGTCCGACAAATAGTGCAAGAGTTGAGAGAATGGGCTTTGACATCGGCAGTACAATTTTTCCTAAAATACGGACCTCTGATGCACCGTCTATACGGGCTGCATCAATGGTTTCTCCAGGAATACTGCTTGTAAAATACGTTCTCAACATAATTACATAAAATGCACCCATCAAAAGATTCGGAATCAAGAGCGCCCAAATCGTATTCTTGATTTTAAAGAACTGCGTCCACATAATATAAGTAGGAATCAGTCCTCCATTAAAAAGCATCGTAAAGAATAAGAAAAAAGAGAGAAATCTTCTTCCAGGCAGCTCCTTCATGGAGAGCGGATACGCAAATAATGTAGTAATCACCAAATTGGTTACTGTTCCTACTACTGTAACCAGTACGGAAACACCATATCCTCTGAGAATCGAATCGGTATCAACAAAAATGTATTTATATGCTGCAAAGTCTATTTTCGTTGTAAAAAACCGATATCCATCCTGAATCAGCGTTCTCTCATTGGTAAGAGAAGATGCAAACAGAAGCATGAACGGCAAAATACACAGAACGCAGAGGATGCACATGTACAAATTTGCAAAAAGCTGAAACATTTTATTTTTTTCTACCATAAATTTCCACCCTTCCTTTAAAACAATTCATTGCCATTGCCCATACGTTTGACTAGTGTATTCGCTGCAATTACCATAATAAATCCGACAACCGACTGATACAAACCAGCTGCCGCAGACATACCAATATTACTATTTTCACGAAGTCCTCGGTATACATATGTATCAATGGTATTAGTCACATCAATAAGCGGTCCGCTATTTAACGGTACCTGATAAAATAAGCCGAAATCAGAATAGAAGATTCTGGAAATTGCCATCAATACCATAATCGTGATGGTCGGAATCAGAGAAGGGATCGTGATGTATCGGATTCTCTGCCATCTAGAGGCGCCATCCACCACGGCTGCCTCGTAATAGCTGACATCAATTCCAATCAATGTAGCATAATACAAAACTGTATTATATCCCATGTTTTTCCACAGGTTAATAAATGTCAAAATAAATGGCCAATATTTTGGAGTTGAATACCAAGATATCCGATCCTTTCCAAGGGAGGTAAGCATATGATTGGCAATACCGAATTCTGTGCTAAAAATACCGTATACAATATAGCTTACAATCACAATCGAAAGTAGAAACGGAAGAAGAATAATGGTCTGATAGGTTTTCTTCGCCATTTTACTCCGAATTTCATTCAGTAAAATGGCAATCAAAATTCCAAGAGAATTGCCAAGAATAATGAATACAGCATTATACACGAGGGTATTTCTTGTAATTGTAAAGGCATCCTTTGTTTTAAACAAAAATTTGAAATTTTTCAGTCCGTTCCATTTGCTCCCGAAAATTCCCAATGAATAATTATAATTTTTGAAGGCGACAATAATGCCAAACATTGGAATGTAATTGTTGATGATCAGATAAAGAAATCCTGGAATCATCATTAGATAGATTGGGAGAAATCTCTTCATTTTTTTTATTTTCACATATTTCACCCCCGCCATAGCTTGCACTTCCTTTCTTAATCCTGAAATAAGCAGACGATGCTGCATAAATGGCAACATCGTCTGTGTAAATAGCTACTATTTAGAGCATCTTAAGCGATATCAGTTCTGCTCACTGCGCCATTCATCCAGCTGACGCTGCTTTTCAGCTATAATATCATCAACGCCCGCATCCTTCAGTTCTTCAACAAACTTCGGAATTGTAGTAGCAGGATCAAGTGCACCGCAAAAGAGTGCATTTTCATATTTTGCTTTTACGTTCGAACATGCGGTAATCTCTGTCATGACGTCTTCACTGTTCCAGTTAAAACCAAATGCAACAGACATAAGTGCAATGTCGTTGAACTCTTCGGTATCCTTCCAAATATCTGGACCATCTGCCTCCCACGGAGTGGAGATAAACTCATTCGGCCATACCCAGCCTGCTGAGGAATAGGTTGTATTAGAAGCATCAACGCCATCTGGATATGTCAAAACATCACCTTTCTTTACATAATGCTCACCCTCGATACCATTGATTACTAGCTCGCTAACCTCGGGATTGCATCTCATCTCATTCAATACCATCATCGCCTTGTCAGGCTGCTCAGAGTTATGTGCAATAAACCAGCAGTTCATACCAGTTGAAGACGTTCTGTAAGGGCTTGCAATCTCAATCATTGTCATATCGACTCCAGCCTTTCTTGCCCACTCACTCTCAATACCTGGCTTTGTATTGCCATAATAGCCAAACGCTTTTCCTGCACCGATCAGATCATACGCATTCTGGGTATTCGTCTCTGCATCTGGCATAATGTATCCTGCCTGTGCCCAGTTATATCTTCTCTCTGCAAGCTTATAAAATTCGTCCGATTCATACCAGTTTTCAACTGTATAGTTTTCCTCTATACAGTCAACAAGTACACCGAAGTCTCCGCCCAAATCATCCTTATGACCCATATAGTAGTTCATCTGTCCGTTATCCGAAACCAACGGGTAAACATCTGGATACTTTTCTTTTACTGCTGCTAACAAACCTTCTACGTCCTCATCTGTCTTGATCGAATCGATATCATAGTCAAGTGCCTCTAACATATCGGTTCTGCAGACAAAGCCAAAGCCCTCAGCATGTTCCTTTCCGTTCGGAACTGCATAAATCTGCCCACCGAAGGTCTCTACGCCCCAGTCCTCCTCTGGAACAATATCTAAGATATCCTGACCATATTCTGCAAGAAGATCATCGAGCGGGATGATCTGTCCAGTTGCAGAAGCTGACATTGTGGTAAAGGAGAAGTTCGGGAACAGGTCAAGCTTCTCACCAGATGCAAGCATCAAATTAACTTCCTGCTGGAAGGAACCATAGCTCAGGCGAACCAATTCTACGTTTACGCCGTATTTTTCCATTGTGATTTCAGAAACCGCCTTGGATACCTCTTCGCACGCTTCTGTTGTTGCATCTCCAACACAGACGATTTTTACCGTATACGGCTCCTCTGCAAAAGTTGCCACTGAACCAAGCGACATTGATGAAACCGCCATCATACCGGCCATAACAAATGACATTTTTTTCTTCATATTCATACCTCCGTACATTTTGATTGAGCTGCTCAAGTTCTTTAATGTATCCTCATTATACAGAAAAAGTGTCAGTATCGCTATCAGTTTTGTGCGAATAATTATCAGTTTTGTGACATTTATTTTTTTATCAGGCGGTTTTTATATATAAAATGTATTAAATCAACTCATCAAAAGCAGAGCTTTTTTAGTCTATTTAGCAAAAACCAAGGAGCGAGCCATGAGACGGTGAGTGGCACACAAAGATGTGCCACTTACCACCTTCCTATGGCTCGCTTAGCCTCAAGGTTCGTTAATATTATTCGATTCCCTTAACGGTATAATCCTGGTCTTCAACAGCCTTCTTCAATACATCATTTGCAACCTCACTGCTCAGTGTCACAACTGCTGTACCTGCCTCGTGGCTTACGACTGCGCTCTCTACACCAGCCACTGCCTCTAATGCCTTCTTTACGCGATTCTCGCAGTGTCCACACATCATTCCTTCGATTTTCATTGTCTTTGTCATAGTTTTTTCTTCCTTTCCCTGCCAATCTATTGCACCGGAAAATTCATCTGGTGTTTCTTTCTTTTCGATCAGGCAGCCTTCAATTATATTTTTTCTTTTTCTGTCATGACTTGCGTCATGCAGGCGGCAGAAATTAAGCCGCAATGCATTTGATACAACGCAAAAGCTTGAAAGACTCATTGCTGCTGCGCCAAACATCGGATTTAATAGCAGTCCCCAGTGCGCATACACACCTGCTGCAAGCGGGATTCCGATGATATTATAGATAAATGCCCAGAAGAGGTTCTCGTGAATATTGCGAAGTGATGCGCGGCTTAAGCGAACTGCTGCTGCCACATCAGTGAGGTTACTCTTCATCAGCACAACATCGGCTGCATCAATTGCTACATCTGCACCTGCTCCTATTGCAATTCCTATATCGGCGCGTGTTAGTGCCGGTGCATCGTTGATGCCATCACCTACCATTGCTGTCTTTCCCTTTTCTTTAAGAGCACGAATCACCTGCTCTTTTCCTTCTGGGAGAACTCCTGCGATTACCTCGTCTACACCAGCCTGTGCACCAATCGCACGGGCTGTGCGCTCATTATCGCCAGTCAGCATAACAACACGTATACCCATATTTTGAAGCTCACGGATGGCCTTCGGGCTATCCTCCTTGATTGTATCAGCCACAGCAATGATTCCCAAAAACTTCTGATTCTTCGCGAATAAAAGAGGTGTCTTTCCACTTTCAGCAAGCAAAGCAGCCCTTTGTCTGTCAGCCTTTGATATGGTTACTCTGCCAGAGATAAACGATACACTTCCGCCAAGCAGATGAGAACCTTCTATCGTTCCCTCGAGTCCATTTCCCACAAGAGCAGTAAAATTATCTGCCTGCAATGAAACAGTATCCAGTCCCTTACTTTTTCCTTCCTCAACAATTGCCTTTGCAAGCGGATGCTCACTCTTTGCCTCTAATGCAAACGCAAGACGAAGCAGCTCATCTTGTGAAATGTCATCTGCCGGAACAATATCAGTTACCTTCGGTGTTCCATTTGTAATGGTTCCTGTCTTATCAAGCGCAACAATCTGAACCTTTCCAGTCTCCTCAAGTGATACTGCTGTCTTGAACAAGATGCCTTTTTTTGCACCGAGTCCGTTTCCAACCATAATCGCAACAGGAGTCGCTAGACCAAGCGCACATGGGCAGCTAATTACTAATACAGAAATGCCTCTTGCCAGCGCATATGCAAAGTCCTTTCCAAGAAGCAGCCAGACAAGAACAGTCAAAAGTGAAATGCTGATAACAACCGGAACAAACACACCAGAAACCTTGTCTGCCACCTTTGCGATTGGTGCCTTTGTTGCTGCCGCATCGCTGACCATCTTGATAATCTGAGAAAGTGTCGTATCTTCTCCAACACGGGATGCCTCACAGCGAAGATAACCAGACTGGTTGATAGTCGCTGCTGATACAAGATCGCCAGGTGCCTTATCTACAGGAATACTTTCTCCTGTCAATGCAGCCTCATTGACAGCACTATTTCCCTCAGTGACAATGCCATCCACCGGAATGCTTTCTCCCGGACGAACTGCAAAAATATCACCTTTTTTTACCTGCTCAATCGGCACAACGTTTTCTTTTCCGTCGATGATCAGTGTAGCCTGCTTTGGTGCAAGCTTCATCAGACTCTTTAGGGCATCTGTTGTCTTTCCCTTTGAGCGCGCTTCAAGCATCTTTCCGACTGTGATCAGTGTAAGAATCATGGCAGCTGATTCAAAATAGAACTCGTCCATGTAGCGCATTACACCTTCCATATCTCCATGAAGCTGCGCATCTGTCATTAAAAACAGTGCGATGACACTCCATACAAATGATGCCATTGATCCTAGTGCAACAAGTGTATCCATGTTTGGTGCACGATGCCACAAGCTCTTAAAACCACTGATAAAAAACTTCTGATTAATGACCATAACGATTGCTGCTAAAATCATCTGCAAAAGTCCCATCGCAACATGATTTCCTTCAAACCATGATGGAAGCGGCCATCCCCACATCATATGCCCCATTGAAAAATACATCAAAACTGCCAGAAAACCAATTGATGCGATAAGGCGTTTCTTTAACACTGGTGTTTCCTTATCCTTTAATGCATCCTCCTCTGCCGCATGATTTGCCGATGCATTTTTTGTGTCAGAAGCACCCTTTAACGATGCCCCATATCCAGCCGCCTCGACAGCCGCAATAATACTGTTCGGACTGGCGCTGCCCTCAACGCCCATCGAGTTTGTCAATAGGCTGACGGAACAAGTGCTTACACCTGGCACCTTTGAGACGGCTTTTTCAACTCTGCTACTGCAGGCAGCACAGCTCATGCCTGTCACATTGTATTGTTCCATAAACATGCCCCTTTCTTTTGTAACGCCATAAGTGATAAGTTTTACTTAACTGGCATTACTTCATTAATTTTTTTAGCGTCCCCATAAGCTCATCAATTACCTCATCCTTACCCTCACGGATATCTCTTGCCACACAATGGCGTATGTGATTTTCCAAAAGCTCACGGTTAAAAGCGCTAAGCGCAGCACTGACTGCCGCTGACTGAATTAAAATATCGTTGCAGTAAGCATCCTGATCTAGCATCGACTGCAAACCGCGTACCTGACCTTCAATTCTCCGCAAGCGGTTTTGAAGAAGCTTTTTTTGATCCTCATCACGCTGTGTGTGCTTACAGTGGGGACAGACAGGCTGTTCATTATATTCCATGCACATAAAATTCCTCCCGATGTTTTTATATACCCCCGAGGGGTACTTTATTGAAGTAACTTCACTATATACCCCTGCTGGGTATTTGTCAAGTGGTTTTTCTTTTTTTGCAACCCGGATGTTCTACGAAGGCGGTTCGCCGATTGTTTTGTCGGTGTGCCATGGGGATTAACATTTTTGGCGCCACCATTTTATCTTAGTAACAAAAAAGTTATCCCCACTTGTATGGGGACAACTTCAAAAATGATGGTAAAATAAATTTTAATTAGGATTACCCCCGCTTACGCGGGGAATACACAGTAACAGTCGGTAAACTTGCGATACCATAAGGATCACCCCCGCTTGCGCGGGGAGTACAAAAATAATTACAAAGGCAATAATTTCCCACCAGGATCATCCCCGCTTGCTCGGGGAGTACAGTTGCTTTCCGATGCTTCAAATCAGAATCCTAGGATCATCCCCGCTTACGCGGGGAATACAACTATTGTCTATGTGTTGTTGCTGCCCGGGGATCATCCCCGCTTGCGCGGGGAATACCAAAACCAGGAGAAGAGGCTGACATGCAGTTTAGGATCATCCCCGCTTGCGCGGGGAATACTAGGCTGTTTATAAGTGATTCCTCTCGGAGCAAGGATCATCCCCGCTTGCGCGGGGAATACAGCTGTTGAAAATTCGTTTTCTACTAAGTATGAGGATCATCCCCGCTTGCGCGGGGAATACGTGGGTACTTCGCTTTAATTGCCGCGTTGACCGGGATCATCCCCGCTTGCGCGGGGAATACTACAAAAACTTCTGGAACTGCTCTATTGTAGTGGGATCATCCCCGCTTGCGCGGGGAATACCGAAAGAAAAGAAGAAAAATAGCAGCAACAACCGGATCATCCCCGCTTGCGCGGGGAATACGTAACGACGGTAGTTAATGGAATCAAGACTGTTAGGATCATCCCCGCTTGCGCGGGGAATACATAGCAGATTGTCACGATTGTTTACATAATCTGGGATCATCCCCGCTTGCGCGGGGAATACCTGAAACAGGGCTTGCAATGACTGCAAAAACAAGGATCATCCCCGCTTGCGCGGGGAATACACTAAAAAAAGCTTGCATTTACGTGATCCTTGTTTTCTATCTTAGCATATTTCCTTTAACTTGAACAGTAACTTTTTATTTTAACGCAGTTTCAGAAATCTTTTCATATACATATATTTGAAAAAAATAGCGAGCCCCTTTCTTCCAGAACTACAACCTCATAACTGTAAGCATACCCATACCATATGCCTTTTCACGTCCAATGCCTTCTGTTAATGCTTTTACAAATAATTCCTTATCTGTCACTGTCAAAATTCCTTCATACGTAACGCTGATAAAAGAAATACGGTTTCCAGCTTCCTTTTTTGTAAATTGCATCCATTGGCTCTGTACAACTGAAACATTTTCATTTTTTACATAAAAGCCATTTTTTTCTGCTTTCTTTTGAAGCCATTCTCTTTGATAGCTTTCAACCTTATGTGCATAGACTGTTCCCCTTTTTATCTTTTCTGAGTCCTGTTTTTGACTTTGAAAATCATCCTTGTTTTTGTTTTTTGACCTACTCACTGTTGGATTGGCAGTCAATCTAAATTGCCACATACTTCCATTTTCAATACAATTTAATAATTTATCATACTGCTTTGTTTCCCAGTATGCTTCCTTTTGATATGGACCAAACTGCTCAAATGCCAACGTTAAATCAGGCTTATCTTCGCTTACAATCAAAAGATAACATACATTTCCAAGACGATCAATTCTCCATAATCTTCTTTTACGTTCACCCTCAAAAGCAGACTCAACTGCACCGTGGAATAATCGTCTGTTTGCGAATGCCACCATTGTTTTTTTTCGCCTTACATCTAATTCCATTCGTGTTAGATACATTCACACCACCTCAATTTTTTATTTCAGATGTAACGATTCAAAATCATTCATAGAAAAAACGAATCCTCATAATTCTGAATCGTTACTTTCATTTTATCGTTTGTTTCAAAAAACTTAAATGTTGTACCTATCAAAGTTCCGCCATTGGGTCATGTGTAGTTTCCGTTAACTGCGGACAACATAGACTTTCCTTAACACCTCGATAACCGTACTCTCTATGATAAGGACTAAATGAAATTGCACGATCTTTGCGCACAACACCACCGCTGTCAGATTCAATCACCTTTCGCAAACACGGCACACTTGTTTCCCTTTTTCTTCGCCACTCTGGAATCTGCCATGGTTCTTTATCAAGTGCCGTTTCCAAATCAAACTCCCGTATACCTAACACGATCGGGCCGCATGGCGGACAAGAACACCTTCCTAAAAAAAGCGGAAACACTGGATTTTTAACAGCATCCACAAGCTTTTGTAACACGGCATCATCTTCCGATTCCACACCTACCACAAAAACTGCATCTGAAAGATAATATCTCCTTGTCAGGTAAGAAGTCTTTTCATCTTTATGCACCATATGAAAATCCTGTATGATTTCCCCCTCCTGATCTGCTCGTACACCAACTCTAAGTGCATTTAAATCTTCAACTGACTCATCACGTTTTCTTCCAAGCGCTGCTGCCAAAAAACCTACAATGCCGCTCTTTGATGGTTCACGATCTGTTTTGCGAATATCATACTTCGACTCAGTGCCCCAGGCCTGCAGCGGTGCTGCAAACCTGAGTAAAAGCGTACTCATCAGGCCTCCTTGCTGCAGTACGCAGCAACTATATTTTCAAGTTGATCCAATAAATCGTCTCTTGATACTCTCTGTGCCAGCATTTCCATTCCCTTACCAACACAAATCTCATTTAGAGGTTTTTCCGCAAAATCCTGGTAAACATCCTTCGCATACTCACATAATTCATGTTTTGATGCCTCTACATAACCTGTGTTTGACCGGATTGGTTTTTCGAATGCACCGCATAAATTAATAGGCTGATCATTTCTTATCGCCACATAGATTGCATCTTGACAGGTACGATTTGCATACGCATTCTGCGCACCTGTCGGCATTGAGCAAATGAATGCTTCTGTAAATTCTTTTACTGCACGCGCTGTATCGTTTTCCAGAAACTTTTTCAATTCTTCTACATTTACAGTTGCATAACGATATAATGTTGCTGAATCAAACTCTTTCGTTCCAATGTGGCCTGCGCCTGCATTATCCTCTGGAGAACAATCATCTACTGCCGTAAAATAATCGTACTCTGGGTGAACTGCATGAGTAGAGATTGCATGTGCTACCTGACAACAAGCATCAAAATTCAGGGATGGATCACTTGCCACCATGCGTCCAAATAATGCCATATCAACAGATGGCTGCATCATAAGTGCTGTTTTATACGCTTTCTTATCATTTTCAGCAGCAACTGCAAGCTGTGCTAATGCTTTGATCTGTGCTTCACTGATGAAAAACAATGCCTCTACATCGCGACCTTCCTCATCTTCTCCTTTTTTCTTTTTAAGTTTCAATCCTGCGCTTTCCATTGCTGCTCTTGCCAGTTTTTCAGCATCCTGAGCAGGTGCCAATTTTTCAATTTCTTTTTCCAACAAATCAAGAATTTTCTTTGTGCGATAACCAGACTGATCACTCGGAAATGTTTCACGAAAATATTCACGCACAGCATGCTTCCACGACTGTGACGACACTCTTGCTCTAGTTGCGCCTCCATATATTGCAGTCTTTGGACTTCCTGTATCGTCACGATTGATACAGCTTGGCGGAACTGTCTGAAGTACATGAATATCCACAAACATTGATTCTCTTCTCATAATAAATCCTCTTTTCCCAGCTTTGTCAGCTGCTTTTTTATTTTTACTGCATTCACCTTTTTAGTAATTATGCGCTTGAGGTAATTGAATGCCTCTCTGCGTTCAGTTTACGGAACTGTCCTATTCTTCAGTGTCTTCCTTTTTGATGCCACCGAAATATTGTCGTCCCCACTTAAGACGTACAGCATCACGACTCTCTTCAAACTGATATCGGTACAAATCCTCACTCAATTTTCCATAATCCAATCCGATTTTCTTCTGACCAAGCATCTGTATTATTCCTCTTAAATGGTGTGCAAGTTCCTTAATATCAGAAGATGTCGCAAGCGTCTTAAAACGACTAAAAACACTGCTATTTTCCTCTGCCTCTCCTTCTGGAACCAGTTTTCGAACTGCCGTTCCAAGACCAACTCCATCTCGCTGCATATTTTCTCTTTCAATATCGTTTCCCTGCTGATGAAGCGCATATAAAGTAAGTGCCAAATATGATGCCCATTCTGCCTTTGACGGTTCGATCTCACTCGCTTTCTCGCTCAATGCCTGTGGGAAATTTTGAAATAACACACCCCATATTTCAGGCAATTCTCCCGGCACCTTTCCAACACCTCTTCGCAAATTCGCCAATGTTGCTTTTACTTGACTTTCTCTCGTCGCAGAACTTAACCATGTAATTTTCCATGAAACAAATCCTGACAATTGTTTTGTCAAACTTGTCACATTCGGCTTTTTTTCTGTTTCACCCATCCTTTCTCCTCCTTCAGTTAGTTTCTATTTTCATATACACCATGAATATAATATAAGAAAATATTATACGCTTTAGGTGCACAGCAATACCAAGATGTTTTATCTTTCCCTTCTATCTTCCGTCCCGCAAAGGCTGCAGGACCTAAATTATTCATCAATCGCTCCGCTATCTTCATAGCAATAGACAACGCAGTTTTATGCCACTCCTCACAAATCTGCTTCGCATACTGATACTCATTTTCTTGCACTTTTTGTGGTTTTAACTTCTCAAGCCATCCTCGAAATGGCAGATCAATCTGTCTGTAAAATTCTGCTTTTGCTTCATCTCCAGATTGTTCAGATCCAACTGACAAATTTATTTTTTTCGAAAGATCTCCAATATATCCTGCCAGTTCTTCACACTTTCGCACTTCTTCCTGAACTTTTTCACCCCAATTAAGCCAAGTGTCTTCTTTTAACAAATCCAAATGAAATGTCAATGAATCACTAAATGTATCAGCGATAAAGAAGTCCTTATCTCCATACTGCACGGCAACACTCCGAAATGTAATCTGATCTTCTTCATCCAGATAATCCAGATTTCTGAGTTTTGCAATCCAATTTACAACACCCGGACGTTGACTACTTTTTTCATCTTCCCAGAAAAGATTTCCAAACTCACGCCACATTTGTTTCTGAGGGTCATGACGTTTTGGCTGATAGGCTTCAATCTGACCTTTATTCATCATTGGAGCCCATGCTGTCATTGTCTCAGCAAACGCATTTACCTTAGAGAAAAAATCACCCCCAAGAAGATAATAGCCAACTACTTTATCTTCTTTTCTAATCAGTAATAAACGGCGTGACTGAATTGTAAGCAATGCCGCCGGATTATCTGGCAATGCAATTTCAGTTCGTTCCTCTCCCTTTGGCTCCTGCTCCCACACTGGACAATTCTCATTCCACTTATCGCCCATCCGGTCAAATACCAAATTCAGCATAAGTGTTTCAAACAGATTGTGACCGACAGCTTCTACAATCCCCAGTCTTCCAATCCATCCAGCTCCTGGTGACGGTAGTCCTTTTTTTCTTGGCTTTGCTGACGTATCATCATATCCATTGATAAAAAGAAGCCATCTGGCAGCTTCCGCATATGTCAATTGCTGCTTTTTTTCTCCAGCTCTTGTTGCAAACATTCGAATTTTATTGCTGCTTTCTGAAATCTCACCATTTAGCTTTGCTGCGGTATATTCAGTTCCTTTTTTTGCCTCATTTACCTGATAAAATGGTTTTTCTGGATGAAACAGCCAAAAACGTTCCCTATATTGCTCCAAGTACTGTTTTATAACAGATTCTGGAAAGGAACCACGATTCCATAAATTTCTCCATCTTTTTCGCGCCATTTCTGCATTTGTAAGCTTTTTTGGTGCTCCATCTAAATCATAACGTGAAAATATGGTGTGAAGTGTGGCCAACCCCAGTCTAAGAACAGCAATATCCTGCTGTTCCAATTCTCCTGCAAAATCTGCATATTCCTGACTATGAATCAGCAAATCCATTAATGACAATTCTACAATTTTATGCTCTTTTGTCATCACCCGAATCCATGATTCGTCTAATAAATTAAATTCTTTATCTGCCATTCGTGTCCTCCTGTTCTACACTTTCCTCTATCAATCCATCTTCTTTTGAATACCGTAATTGCACACCTCCTAATGTTGCTGAAAAATTTTCATCCAAAAGCAATATCAATTCTCCGTTAATCCACGATGATTTTTTCCATTCTATAAAATTCTTTTGAAATAAATTTTCCAATTCCTCTATTACACCAGAAATATTATCTTCACGACAAAGTGATCTTGGCAAGCGAATACGTTGTTTTGCAATTTTCATACAAACCGACTGCGGTGGGACTTCATTTCCATCCAATACTTCTTTCTCATCCTGCCATGGCAAGAAAGAAATTTTTCCACTTCGACTTTGAAGAACCAGCAATTCTAATGACGATCCACCATCACGAACAGAAGCCTCTGCTACCTTGTCATTAACTTTTGTCGCCTCCTGCAAGAACAGATCTAATGAAGATTCTTCCTCATAATCATCTGTTTTTGGCTTTTGTAACAGAAAACCTTCGGCTCTTGCCCTTTTCTTCCCTTGCTCCATTTCATAACGTTTCTTTGCCTGACCATACCCAGAAATATTTTGAAAGAAAAAATCTTCCTCTGCATACACTTTTTGAACAATTGTAGGAATATCGTCTGGAATACAAATTTGTCTGGGGAGTACCGCCTGCGTTCTCATTAGCAGATATTCTGCATAAACTGCCTTGCTTCCTTTGCTGTAAACTTCCTCTCCATCTCGTAAAATGATACATCGCGGCTTAGAAAGATTGCTTGGACGCATTGAATCGTGTTCTTTATGACGATGTTCACGTCCCATTCTCTGCAATAAAAAATCTGCCGGGCATAGTTCAGTAATTAGAATATCTGCATCAAAATCCAATGATTGTTCAGCAGCTTGCGATGCAACAAGAATAAAACCATTTCGTTCCTTTGCCGTTGATTTTTTTCCCATCCTTCGAATCAGTTCATCTTCCCTCTCTTTTCTATCCGGGTAAATATACCGAGAATGAAGTTCTAAAATCTGCTCATCTGGAAAGCATTGTCTAAGAAGATGCGCTGTTTCCTGAACCTGCCGCACGGTGTTTAGCAAAACTGCTGCACATCCGCCCTCTTTAAGTTCTTCTTTCAAAAACATTATTAGGTTGTCTGCCTGCAGATTGTCTATCCTAACGATTGTTTTCGTATCTTCAAACTTTAGTTTTTTCTGCATAACTTCATTTTCAGCAGAATATGTCAAAAGTGGATATCCCCTAGTAGTTTCAATTTCTTTTGGTAAAGATTCTATCTCTTTATTTAGATAGGCTGCAATCATCTCTCTGCGTCTATGTGCTGGTAAAGTTGCCGACAGTATTATAACTGGTTGTCCATATGCACCAATCCACGCTAAAGTCCGGTCTAAATACTCACTTGTATATACATCATAAGCATGACATTCATCAATGATCACAATTTTCCCAGCCATACCAAGGTGACGTAACATTACATGCTTCTTTCTTAAAGCAGACATTAGTATCTGATCTACTGTTCCTACTACAAAGTCAGCTAATAATGCCTGCTTTTTTCCACTAAACCATGTTTGTGCATATAATCTGTTTTCCTCTGCATCTTCATCATCAAATTGGCTGTCACCTTCTAACATTTTTCGATATTGTGGATCAAAGTTTGCCATCGCGTGAGCAAGACGAATGGAAAGACCTACTGTTTCATCCTGCGCTTGTTTTCTTGCCCACGGAATCAATCGTTCAACAATTCCATTTGCTGTTGCTTGTGTCGGAAGTCCAAAGAAAATTCCACCTGCAAGTGTACGATTTGCCAACAGTTGTGCTCCTGCCAGTGCAGCCTCTGTTTTTCCCATTCCCATCGGTGCTTCTAAGATAAAAATGCCTGGCTTTTGTGTGTCTATACTGCTCAACTCTCGAATTGTCTGAATAAAATCTTTTTGTACCGGTCTTGGCAAAAAGCCAAAATATTCCTTAAATACAGATTCACCCATACAAGAAGTTGTTGACTTCCATGGCTTTAAAAGATTTAGCTTGCCTATTGCTTTTTCTATTCTCTGAGGATAGTATCCCTCATCTCCCTCTTCCGACACTGAAAGCAATGGAAAATATGTATCATTACTGGAAATCCAGTCTGACATAATCAAAAGACCTGTCATCAAAATTTGCCCTACTTCAGTAAGCTTTGGGATATCATTAACTTCTGCATAACCTGATTTCTCCAATACCCATTCTAAGAAATTGCCTCTAATCCGTTTCCACTTATTTTCATCGTTGCCATACAAATTTGCCTTAAAATTTATCCCTAAAAAAAAGCTTTTCACCTTCTTTTTACTGATGTCCTGTGTCATTCCATGATGAGATCCCACAATTGATGCAATTCCTTTTGGATATCCATATGCCCAAAGAAGTGCTTCACTAACATAAGCGTGATTGCATCCTTTTTTTTCGTAGCTTTCCCACGCTAACACAGATGTTCCATCCTCTTTTATCTGTACTAACCTCTCTGGAATATTTTTTGTAATCAAACACTGGAAGTAGCTGTTCGCCTTTCCAAAATCATGTATATAACCAAGAAAAACTCCCAACTTCTCCACATCATTTCTGCTCACTTTTTTTTGTTGAATTATAGCTTTTTCTAACAATTTGGCAACCGACTCTGGAAGCCATTCTCTTATAAGGTACTTCATAACTTCCGCAGTATCACGTGCATGCATCCACAACGGAAGCCATTTCTGCTCATTATTTCTTCCTGCCTTTGCAACGATATGACATAAATCCTGAGATATAGTTACAGATTTCATTTGGACACCTCCCTTTTGTGATTGGTAACATTTTGTATGTTTTATATTCATGTTATACATTTCTTTTTTGTATCTATCTACCTTATATCACCTTTTTACCACTTTGTCAATACTTTTTAATTTTACCTTATTCGGTAAGCTCACCCCCGCTTACGCGGGGAAAAACACTAATAATCATGATATACTGGATCACCCCTGCCTATTATTTTTCTAATGCAGGGACGATATTGATTGTATCATCTTTTCTTTGTACCGTAAAGATATATCATTCCAAAAGAGAAAAAACAAACTGCCTGCCCATAAATTGTTGCTTGTAAAATAAAACAAACTTTTGTATACTGAAAGAAAAAAGCCTTACTCTGTACACAAAGTTAGGCCATGAAACTATCATGATATGGTTCTGAATGCTTATTCAATCAATTAGGAAAGGACTTCTACAATATTTATGGAAAAATTAATTTGCTTTCAAATTGAAAATACAAGAGAAATTGAGCGTCTCGCTTCTAATATGAAGATACGAGTGATTAAGGCCGATGCTTCTATGTACAATGAAATGTTAGATTCCATCGTTAATGGAAAGATTAGCTCTGTTAATAGCACTTTTTCTGCATCTATTTCTCCTTTAGTTACAGAAAACAAACTGCCTGCAGACAGCATACTTATTTTCTGTGACCTAAGTGAAAAACACTTGAATCGTATGCTTTTCGAATTAAAAAGCCGCAAAGTCCAAATCGATTTAAAGGCAATTCTTACGCCTACTAATCGAAAGTGGACTTTGCGGCAGCTGCATGATGAATTAGAGCGGGAACGTGCTTCTATTTTTATCAACAATAAAATTCAATAATACCACAGCCAAGTTCTATTTTCTTTTTACAGAAATAAAACTTTCAATGCATGAGCAACTCTCCAAGTTCTTCTGGCGTATCTACTACACATTTTGCGCCATGCTCAAGCAAAAATTCTCTGCCTCGAAATCCCCAGTTTACAAAAATTCCATCCATACCTGCTTCTTTTGCCGTATCTACATCTACATCGGAATCTCCAATATAAACTGCCTCTGCCGCTGTCTTTTTCAATGTCTTTAGAACTTCAAAAACGCTGTCCGGGCAAGGTTTTCTTCTGATGCCTTCTCGCTCTCCAACGACAAAATCAAATGCTTTCGGAAAGTACTGACTGCAAAGTTCCTGCACGGCAAAGTCTGCCTTATTTGAAACAACTGCCGTCTGTATGCCGCATTTACGTAGATCCTCTAACAGCTTTAGAATCCCATCATAAGGCTTTGTGTGGTCTGCGCAGTGTATACCATAGTGAACCTTAAAGCTCTCCAGCGTCTTTTTGGTCGCTTCCTTTGATGTTCCCTTAGGCACAGCTCGCTCAATAAGCTTTCCAATTCCATTTCCAACAAAACAGCGCACCTCATCAAGTGTCCGCGCCGGATATCCATTTGCAGCAAGCGCCGCATTTGTGCTCTCCTTTAAATCCTCCAATGTATCAAGAATTGTTCCATCTAAATCAAATATGGCAAGTCTGTAGCTCATCCTATGATTCTTCCTTTCCGTAAGATTATGATAATACAATTACACGCGCTTTTTCTTCCAAAGCCCCGTGCGGTATACTACATACAAAATCACAGATGACAGTGCATTGCTGACAACAACGCTATACCAGATACTTCGAACTCCCATATGAAGCCAATGCTCGCATACATAAAGCGTTGCAAATCGAAATACCCACAGCCTCGTTGCATCAACTGCCATCGTAACTTCCGTATGACCACTTCCCTGAAAGAGACCGCTTGTGGAATTATAAATACCATTTGTAAAACACCATAACGCCATGATGCTAAGAAAATCTGCAGCCATAGCTATTACTTCTTCATCTGTTGAAAACAACCCTACTATCGCCTCTGATAAAAATGGACGCGATAGAATCAGTCCGCCAACAAACAAAAAAATAACACTCACACGTCTTGCGATCTTATAGCCTTTTTCAGCGCGGTCAAGCTGATTTGCTCCAATGTTTTGACCAACAATTGTCGCAACTGCTGAGCCAATACCATTTGACGGCAGCGTGATAAGACCATTTACCTTGTTGCCAATTCCGTATGCTGCCATTGCTCCAGTACCATACACATAGACATTTCTGCTCATTAAAAGAAAGCCAAGCTGCATTGTACTTCCGCCGATTGCAGTCGGAAGACCAACTGTGAGAATGCTTTTCATTTTGCTTTTTTCAAAGCGAAAACCCTTTAAGCGAATCCTTACACCTGTTGTATCTCTCTTTAAGATTACAAGTGAAATCATTGCCGGAACTGCCTTAGCAATAACTGTCGCAAGCGCTGCTCCTGCTGCTCCCCAGTGTATCACAATCATTAAAAGTGGGTCAAGTACAACATTAAGTAAAATTCCTGTCAGATTTAAAAACATAGGTGATACTGTATCACCTTGCGCCTGCCTAATCGCTGCAAAAATATTGACCATGTATAAAAACGGCATATCTAAAATAACAAGCCTAAGATACACATTTGCAACTTTTGCTGTCGGCTCATCTGCTCCAAGCCAGTTTACCACAGTAGGGGTAAAAATTGCAATAACTCCGGCGCAGATGATGGAAAATATCATTGCGCAGACAAAGATCTGACTTGCCATGGAGGCTGCCTCTTCTTTTTTTGATGCTCCGATAAGCTGTGCAATCAAAACAGCACCTGCCACCGTAAGTCCCGATCCAAAGTTTACCACAATTTGCTGTAGCGGCGAAACAAGATTAATTGCTGCTAATTCATTTGTTCCAAGCTGTCCGAGCCAATAAGTATCGGTCAGATTATACATAGTCTGTAAAAAACTATTGATCACAACAGGTACTGCCAGTGCGAGAATTGCCTTTCCCATACTGCCCTGCAGGATCAGCTTAATATTTTTTTCGGTTACTTTTGCCTTTGCCATAACAGCCAGCCCTTCCTAAGTTCTATTCTTCAAACCCTCTTTTAATCAAAAACGGCGCTGTTATCCGAAGACAACAGCGCACCTTTTATTTGTTTTTAACCCTTTACAGCACCTACATTAACACCCTTTACGAAGTATTTCTGCAGGAACGGATACAGAATCATGAATGGTAAAATTGCAATGATAATTGCCGCACTCTTTACGGTATTCTCAGTTGCACCGCCGTTTGCCTGCGGAAGATCACTACCCATCATGATACTTCTTAACTTCATCTGGAAGTTATAGAGAGTAGAATCAGTAATGTACAGCTTGTAGTTGGTGTAATCATTCCAGTAAGCAACTGCAAACATCAGACCGATGGAAGCAAGTGCTGCCTTGGAAAGCGGAAGTACAACCTTGATAAATGTTGCCATTGGCGTACATCCATCAAGTGTTGCTGCCTCAAACAAGCTCTGCGGAATACCCTCGAAGAAGTTTCTCATCAAAACAAGGTTATAAATATTGATTGCTGGAAGAAGTACAACGCCGAGCAGGTTATTTGTTAAACCCAAGTTTTTCATAACCAAGTAAGTCGGGATCATACCACCGTTGAAGATCATGGTAAACAGCAGGAAGTTTGCAAAGAATGTTCTTCCCGGCATATCCCACTGAATTAAAACATATGCACCAAGTGTAGAAAGTGCCAGACCAAGGAAGGTACCTGCCAGTGTTGTTCCAACGGAGATCAGAAGTGGACGATACAGAGTCGGATTTGACAGTACACTCTCATATCCAGCCAGACCAAACTGCTTCGGCCACAATCTCATACCATAAGCAGAACTTAAGTCGAAGGAATCGACTAATACCTTATAAATCGGAATCAACATGATAATGGAGATCAGAATAAAAATGATTCCATTAATTACATTAAAAAGTCTAATCTTTGGATGATCTTTCATTTGTTCTCCACCTCCTTAAACAATACCGCGTCCGTTACGAACCTTCTTACTGATATAGTTACAGATCAGTACGAGTACGCAGCCGACAAGTGACTTGAATAAACCTACCGCTGTAGTATAACCGTAATTCGGGATACCGCCGCTGTTGAAGGTCTGGTTGTAAACGTATGTCTGAATAACCTCTGCCTTTTCCATAACAGCATCATTCTGTAATACGAATACAGACTCGAACAAGTTAAGAACCTTTGCCAAGTTCAGGATGATAACAGTGATGATCGTGTTTGCCAGTGCCGGCATGGTGATGTACCACATCTTCTTCCAGCGTCCTGCACCATCAATACCAGCAGCCTCATAAATTTCCTGGCTGATACCAACAAGTGTTGCCATGATGATAATGGTCTGCCATCCTGTATCCTTCCATACGTTAATAACAAAGAATGCCGGTGTCCACCACTTTAAGCTTCCAAGGAAATAAATCTCGCTTCCTTTTTCAACCACACCGATTGAAGCAAGGAAAGAGTTTACAAGACCCTGACTTGATGGAGAAAGAATCAAGCCAAAAACAGATGCTGTAACAACCCAAGATAAGAAATGCGGCAGATAAATAATTGTCTGTGCAACCTTCTTAAAATGAACGTTTATAATCTCGTTTAATAACAGTGAAACAACTACTGCCGCAAATGTATTCAAAAGCAGCTTAGAGATACTTAAAAACAGCGTATTTTTAAATGCACGCCAGAACATTGGCTTTGAAAACAAAGTCTCAAAGTTTTTGAATCCCGTCCATACAGGATCTTTAATCAGCTTGTACTCGGTGAATGAATAAACAATACCGAACATTGGCAGATAGTAGAATACTACTACAAAGATAAATACAGGAAGGAACATCAAATAGAACCATCTGTACTTATACATCTGCTCTTTGAGTGGCTTCTTGTGTGATACAACAGTCCCGTCTGGGAGCGTTATAGTGTTCTTTTTTGCCATCGTTTTCTCCTTTTTTATTATATTTGTAAACTTAGATGCTTCGGATTTTTCCTGCATCAAAAATGATGTCAGAAATCTCACTGTATGTGCGCTTCTTCCATCTATCTGAAAGACGAAAAAAACTGCTGAGAGTCAAATTTATTGATATGCCTCCCAGCAGCTATCCGTCTGTCATACAAATCGATTGTCCTGCATACGCTTTTAACTTAGTGCATACAAGTCAGGTTTGGGACTGATTAGTTGTTCAGAGAATCAACAATCTTCTGAGACCAGTTATTTCCACCCTGCTGATCAAAGTATGCCATACCATCCTCAACGCTCATGCCCTGAGTAACAACCTTAGCGATTACTTCATTCTTAAGTGTGGTCAGATCACCGTTATACTCTGCCATCTCATCAGTGGAAACAACCAGCTGAGCCATCTTGCTGTGCTCCTGGAAAGTCTCTGCAGAAACCTTTGCCTCTTCTGCTACTGCATCTGCCTTTGGATCGTTCTCAAGCGGAGCAACTGCAAGCATCGGGTCGATGTGGTTCTTTGTATAAACAGTTCCCTCTTTCTCTCTGTTCTCTAACATATGGAACTGGCCTTCCTCGTATGTAACACCGCAAACTTCCTCAGCTGCTGTTGACCAGTGAACACCCTCTACACCATATGTCCATAAGAACTGCATATCGCCGCCATCTAACATGCTCTCGATAAAGTATTTATATACACCCTCTGGATTTGAGCAAGCCTCAGTAATACACCAAGCCGGTGCAACACGCTCTGTATAAGCGCCAAGCTCCTCGATCGGCGGGATTGCTACAAGCTCACTGTCAAGACCATTTGCCTCAAGATTTGTCTTTAAGTTGGTTGCCCATGTTCCTGCCCAGTATGTGAATACACCAAACTTATCCTCATAGAACTTGGTACGGCAGTCAGATGTTGCATTAGTCAGAGACTCCTTATCAATGTAGCCAGCCTCGTATGCACTCTTTAATCTCTCTAAAGCATCCTTCATGGAATCCTCTGTAAAGCCATCTACCCATACGCCTTCATCATTCTTGTAGAAGCTCGGGTAAGCATCCTGATAGAACTCCGGCAGATAGTTTGTATATGGAGCCTCAGTTCCGATCAGACCAGCAGAAGATACACCATATGTATCGCCGTCAACACCATTTCCATCTGGATCGCCAGTGGTAAATGCCTCAAGCATTGCCAGATACTCATCATAAGTAGTCGGAACCTCTAAGCCACAGTTATCTAACCATGCCTTCTTTACATAAGTGATGCAACCGTTTCCTCTTGCAGGAGAAATTCCGTACAGAGAACCATCAATCTTTAAACCATCGATAACGCTCTGGTCGGTAATACGATCCTTGAGCTCGGAGTTGTCATATGCTTCTGTCATATCCCAAAGAACGCCCTCTGCTGCGTAGCTAGCGTAGTATGTAGAACCTAACAGAACAACATCCGGCCAATCGCCGCCTGCGATGGTCTGACCTAATACATCATAGTACTGTGAATGGTCTGGCTGAATAATCTGAAGGTCAATACCGGTAAGCTCTTCCCATCTTGCCTCGAACTCTGCCTGTCCGTTCTCCTGTGTGAAAACGGTACCGTCAAACATTACTGTGATCTTCTCCGGCTTTTCTACCTCATCTGCCATAACAGCTGGTGCAATGCCCATAGAAGCCATTACCATTGCAGCACTTGATGCCAGTGCCATCAATTTTCTCTTCTCCATTTAGAAATCCTCCTTGAATTGTGTCTCTGTTGTGTGTAACAACGTCCTTAGATGTTATTCTACTACTTAAACGATAAAAATACAAGCTTTTTTTGAATTTTTACTAATAAACCATTTTTTCTCAAATGTGTTTCCGTCATTTTTGAAAAATTTCTTTGTTTTTTTCGTGTCCGTGGATTGACACTTTTTTGTCAATCAGTTATACTGAACGAAAAAGATGGAGGAATTTTGTGAATTATGAATACAATTTTAGCTACCTCTTTTTCGGAGGAAAAAGGACTATCTCGTTTCTGTATTATAAACGCACTAAAAGAAATCGATCAAAAGGGCATTTCGATGCACAGTTTTCTAATGTGGAAGGATGGAAGCCTAATCACAGAAGGCTATTATGCCCCGATTAGACAGACTGATCTTCATCGAATGTTTTCTGTCACAAAAAGCTTTGTCAGCATCGCAATCGGTCTGTTACAGGAGGAAGGACGACTCTCTATTAATGATCCAATTGTCAAATTTTTCCCTGAGTATGTTCCCGATCCAAAGCTCGCTCATCCATGGCTTCGTCAGATGACGATTCGCAATATGCTGTCAATGCGAAGCTGTCACGCGACAACCACCTATGATAAGTTCAGCTCAAAGACCGACTGGGTAGAAAGCTTTTTTACGGTGCCGCCAACCCATAAGCCAGGCACGGTCTTTCACTATGACACCTCTTCCACCCACACTCTGTGTGCTCTTGTCGAAAAGCTCACTGGTATGAAGCTTCTCGATTATCTAAGAAGCAAAGTGCTAGACGAGATCGGCTTTTCAAAAGAGGCTTATTGTCTTACAGATGGTTTTGGCGTTAGTATGGGCGGCTCTGGTCTGATGGCAACCTCACGCGATTTTATGCTCTTTGCACTTTTGATCTTAAATAATGGAAAGTTGAATGGAAAACAGTATATTTCGGCTGATTATATTAAAGAATCGACCTCATTTCAGACAGCAACATGTGTCACAGGTCCCGTTCCATCTGAAAGCCAGGGCTATGGATTACAGTTTTGGATTGGCGAGCATGGCTCAATTGTTTGCTACGGAATGGGCGGTCAGCTTGCTATTCTTTTGCCAGAATATAACACGGCAATCGTGACAACTGCTGACACGCAAGGCTATCAGGGCGGCAACCAAGTCATCTATGATGCAATCTTTCGCCATATCTTGCCAGAGCTTGAAAAGGAAAAGGCACCATGGACACCATCTGACGAAGAAAAACTTGCTTTTGAGCAATTTATGAGTAAGCTTGCAATGCGTCCGCTTAACCATAATAAATCTGCTTCTGAGTCATGGAACAACAAATTTGAAAATGTCAATGACATAAATACAAGTTTTTTGACCAATTTTAGGCCAATTATGTCAAGTTTTGAAGGGACATATGTAATCAAAAAGGCTTCTTACGCTGCAAAGACACTTGATAAAAACATAATCAATGAAACAATTTGGGATGAGATTTCATTTGAGATGAGTGATCCACTGACGCCATCTGCGATGGGGAAAGTGGCATTAAAGTGCCATGTTTCCCCGTCCAATACAGATTCCACAGTGACTTTTGAATTTGGCTTTGGTGTTTTAAAGGAAGGTACGCTTAATATGACTACTCATATGGGAAACCGTGCCGATGAGCTTGTGCCTGTTTCTATGCATTACGCAGCAAGCGCAGAATGGCTTAGCGAAAACATGCTTTATATCCGCGTTCACCTGCTTGATACCTCTGTCGGCTCTATCCATATTCAGGCTGTATTTGGTGAATCTGATGTTACTATTTTCCTTCGCAAACAAGAAGAAACACTGTTTGGAGAGTTTTCAGGCCATCTGTACGGAACTAGACAATAATATCTATCTTTTAAGCTGAATTTAAGCAAAAATAATCCATTTACAATGAGCTTTTACCATGTTAAAAAAAAAGGCAGACTATACATTAGGGAGGGATGGCATATGAAACCTTCATCAAATACTGCCGACATGACAAAGGGCAGCCCGGTCAGACTGATTCTGACCTTCTCTGTCCCACTGATCATCGGCAATATTTTCCAGCAATTCTATAACATGGTGGACTCGATTGTCGTAGGAAATTTTGTAGGTGCCAATGCGCTTGGCGCTGTCGGTGCTTGCGGCTCACTAAACTGGTTGTTCTTCTCACTTTCATCTGGTCTTGGCATTGGAATTGGTGTCATTGTCTCGCAATTTTACGGTGCGAAGCGATTTGATAAGGTCAGTGAGACGATTGCAAACTCGTTCTATGTACTAATCTCGTCGGCGCTTGTTGTCAGCATTTTGTGCTACTTGATTGCGCCGGCTGTTTTAAGGCTTTTGAAGACACCAGATGACATCATTAACGACTCGATCACCTATATGAGAACGACCTGCCTAGGAATCGTTGCAATTTCTCTATATAACGGTGTCTCCTCAATCCTTCGAGCACTTGGTGATTCAAAGACACCTCTGTACTTTCTGATCCTATCAAGCATTTGCAATGTGCTTTTGGATCTCTTGTTTGTCATTAGCTTTGGCTGGGGCGTATTTGGTGTTGCATTTGCAACGATCCTCTCTCAGGCACTATCAGCCGTCGTAAGTCTCTTCTATGCATTCAAGAAAATATCTTATTTCCATCTGACAAAGAAGCAGCTAAAGCCTGATTTTTTGATCATCAAAAACTCTTATCGACTTGGTGTTCCGATTGCCCTGCAAAGTAGCATGATCGCTGTCTCTTGCGTATTCTTGCAGTCGATTGTCAACAGCTTTGGTTCTACGGTTGTCTCTGCCTACACAATCACAAACCGAATTGAGCAATTGATCAACCAGCCTTATAACTCAATCGGCACTGCTCTTACCACCTATGCTGGTCAAAACATTGGTGCTGGGGATACTGAGCGAGTAAAGCTTGGATTCAAAAAATCAATTGGCATTATTGCTGTGTTTAGCGCAATTATGATTCCAGTTACCTTTATTTTTGGAAAAAATATCGCCGGTCTCTTTGTTAAAGAAACCGACGTCATTAATCTTGGTGCTTCTGCTTTGAAAATCACCAGTGTATGCTATTTCTTTCTTGGTATGATCTATATTCCAAGGGGCATTTTAAATGGATGTGGCGATGCTGGATTTGCGATGATCAATGGTCTAGCTGAGGTTCTCTGCCGTCTGGTATATGCCTCTGTTCTGACAAAAATTCCAAAGATTGGCTTCTGGGGCATCTGGATGACAACGGGACTTACTTGGCTGACTGTCTCGATCGTCTGCCTAATTCGATACGCATCTGGAAAATGGAAACAGAAAGCCATTCGAACAAATTAAAACTCTGAATACCTACGAATTGCTCCGTTACTTCGTTTACCCTTTGAGGTCAGGCACGGATAAACTTAGTTTTCATGAACTGACCCCAATCCTGTGACATGCCGCAATATGCACATTTTCACCTTCCCCTGAAAGTGTCTGCACCTGCGGCATTTCTGCTTTGCATCTTTCTGTGCAGTACACACATCTAGTATGAAATGGGCATCCTGACGGTGGATCGGATGGGCTTGGAATCTCACCAAAAAGCACACCTGCATTGACATCAAACAGTGCCTTTGTGTACGGATGTGCAGGATTCTTTAGAATTTCCTCGGTTGTGCCAAGCTCAACCAAATGACCTAAATACATCACGCCAATTCGGTCTGACAGATACGATACCACGCCTAAATCATGTGAGATAAAAAGAGAGGTCAGCTGATATTTTTCTTGAAGCTCACGCATCAAATTCAAAATCTGCGCCTGAACAGAGACATCAAGCGCTGACACTGGCTCATCTGCGACAAGAAATGCCGGATTCATCAAAAATGCAAGGGCAATGCTGACGCGCTGTCTTTGACCACCAGACAATTCCTTTGGATAGCGATTTGCATATTCGGCATCTAGGCCAACTTCTCTTAATATTTCCTCTACCTTTGCCTTTCGTTCTTCTTTCTTCATGTTTTTTCTATGAATCTTAAGCGGTTCTTCTAAAAGCCAGCCAATTTTCTTTCTCGGATTAAGCGACGAGTATGGATCCTGAAAAACCATCTGAATCTCTTTTCGAAGCGGATGAAACTGCCTCTCAGTCATTGAAGTAATATCTTGTCCACGAAATAAAATAGAACCTTCATCTGGTGTCAAAAGATGAACCAGCATATTTCCAACAGTTGATTTTCCGCAGCCAGACTCCCCGACAAGACCAAGTGTCTCTCCCTCGTAAAGTGTCAGATTAAAATTTGATACGGCAAAAACGTCCTTTCTCTTGCCGTCATGATATGTTTTTGTCACATCTTTTAGCTCAATCAATGGCTGTCTTTGTTTTATTTGTTCAGTCATAAGTATTGCCCCTTCCTGAGTCAAAATTTTTATTCCAACATGCTACAGCGCGTCCACCATCCTGTACTAGCAAAGGCACTTCTTTTTGACACTGCTTTGTACAGTACTCACACCTTTCTGCAAAGCCACAGCCAGTATTGCTTCTTGCATACAATCCCGGCACACTGCCTGGTATAGCCTTTAATGGCTTTCCGCGCTTTGTAATATCAGGAATCGCCTCTACAAGACCTTTTGTATACGGATGAAGTGGATCCGATAAGATCTGATCAACCGGTCCACTCTCCACAATGCGACCTGCGTACATAATGTAAGCGCGACTGCACAGTCTGCTTACAACGCCAAGATCGTGTGAAATCAGAAGAATAGCTGTATTAGTCTTTTTATTCATCTGGCGCATCAAATCCATAATCTGCGTCTGAATCGTAACATCAAGCGCAGTTGTTGGCTCATCGGCAATTAAAAGAGCCGGATTATTTATAAATGCCATGGCAATCATAACTCGCTGGCGCTGTCCACCTGATAACTGGTGAGGATAGCAGTCATACAGATCTTCCACATCTGGAAGACCAACGCTTTTTAGCTGTTCTAAGACAAGGCTCTTTGCCTCTTTTTTACTTATGCCCTTTTGGTGAGTTAAAAGACATTCGCATACCTGTTTTCCAACTTTAATCAGTGGATTGAGTGCCGTCATCGGCTCCTGAAAAATCATTGAAATCTCGCTTCCGCGAAGCTTCATCCACTCTTTTTGTGTAAGCCCTGTTAAATCCACAGAACCTGATTCACCATCCAAACACAGATGACCGCCAAGGCGCGTATACTTTGGCTGAAGGCCCATCATCGACAGAGCTGTAATTGACTTTCCACAGCCAGACTCACCAATTAATGCGACCATCTCACCGGCATCAATATGCATATTTAAATCTGTTACTGCAGGATACCACTTTTTTTCATGTTCAAACTCAATTGAAAACTGTTCTGCACGAAATTCCATCAGTTCACTGTCACCTCCTGGATTCCATCTCCAATCAAATTAAAACTCATGACAAGCAATGTAATAACAATCGCTGGCATGGCAATGTTCCATGGTGCCATAAGAAGCGTCTGCTGGGCATCTGAAAGCATCAGTCCAAGACTTGGCTTTGGCGGTGCTACACCAAGTCCTAAGTAGCTTAAGCCTGCCTCTGACATAACAGCTGACGCAAATGTTAATGATGCAGTTGCTGTCAGCTCTGAGAATAGATTTGGCAAAATATGAAGAAACATAATGCGAGGTGCAGATGCTCCCCTGACACGCTCTGCTTTTACAAAATCTGCTTCACGAAACTTTAAAAATCCGCTTCGCGCCATACGTACAAATCGCGGAATGGACATAATTGACAATGCCAGAATTGTATTGCTTAGACCTCGTCCAAATATACACATCAGCATTAACGCGAGCAAAATCCCAGGAAATGCCATCTGTGCGTCCACAATTTTCATAATCACTTCATCGACATATCCGCCAAAATATCCAGAACAGGCGCCAAGAAGTGTTCCCACAAGTCCGCCTGCTACTACAACGACAACACCAATGCCAAATGATACCTGTATACCCTTCATTATGCGGCTCAGCACATCTCGACCAAACTGATCTGTTCCCATAAGATGTGATATGCTAGGAAGCGACAGCTTTGGTGCAAGATACATTTCTTCTGGATCGTATGGCAGCCAAAATAAGCTGACAACAAGCATCCCAAGCATAATAAACGCCAGAATTGCTCCTGTAAGAAAGCTTTTATTTTTCAAATACTGTTTCATGGATTGTTTTCCTTTTTATAATCTAAATAAATGAGTTCACGGGCTGCCTAAGTTATCACTGGGCTTCGAACGATGGCTTAGCCTAGGTTACTAGCCCGTGAACAATCTACTTTACTTCAAGCGAATCCTTGGATCGACAATCGAATAGATCAAATCAACAATAAAATTGCACACCACAACAATGAGCGCCAAGTAGAAGGTCAGACCCTGCAGTAGTGGCAGATCTCGGCTGGAGATGGAGACTGAGATGAGTCGTCCGATTCCCGGCATGGAAAAAACATTTTCGACGATGATGCTTCCGCCTAAGATATCTGCTGCTGTCATACCAAAAATGGTAATTACCGGAATCAGGGAATTTCTAAGCACATGACGGTACATCACCTTATTTTTTCCTAAACCTTTACTGTATGCAGTACGCACATAATCTTGCTTTCTTTGCCCGTTAACTGACACCTTAACATAACGAATCACTATTGCACTTGTACCAAGCGCTAATGAGCATGACGGCAATATAAGGCTTTTAAGCCATCCTGACGGGCTTTCTGAAAATGATACAAAACCAATAGATGGAAGCCATTTTAAACCAACTGTAAAAATGCTGATTAAAAAGATTGCCATACAGAAAGACGGTATGGAAATGCTGACCTGTGAGAGCATGGAAAGCGGAAGACTATACCACTTATCTGAGTGGTCTGCCAGCCACACACCAGCCAAAACACCAATTATCAATGTCAGAATAAGTGTTATTATCGCAAGACTTCCAGTTACTTCAAGCGCATCTGATATAAGCTGTGCAACCGGCTGCTGGTAACGATATGAAACTCCAAGATCGCCTCGAAACAGTCCTGCAATCCAATCTACATAACGCACAAGTGCAGGCTTATCTAATCCCATGCTCTTATTCAGTGCCTCAATCTGCATTGGATCTGCATCTACTCCAAGAATGATATAGGCAGGATTTCCCGGCAAAATCTGAAAAACACTGAATGTAATAAAAGACACTAGCAGCAGCGTTACCAAAAGGCCCGCTGCTTTTTGTATATAATAATTCATATGTCTGACTCCAAAACAGCCCGCCGAAAAAACTTTCGCCGGGCTGCCTTTCTTATATAAATTTATTCCTCGTAGTAAAGCTTGCTTAAATCAATGAAGCTTACCGGGTAGAAAGTGTAGCCCTTTAAATCGCTTCTTGTAACAGCAATGGCATTCGGATCACAGATCCATACAGCAGCAGCGTCATCTGTCAGCATCTTCTGACACTCCTTAAATAACTCAACGCGCTCCTCATCAGAAGCTGTCTTTGCTTCTTCGATCAGTTTATCGTAATCCGGATTATTATATTTCATGAAATTCTTTGCATAATCGCTTACATAACGACCTAAAATATCGTTTGGATCAAGCTTTCCTGTCAAACCAACAACTGTTGTCTGATAATCTGCATTTGTGTATACCTGCTCTAACCACTGACCCCACTCAACTGGTTCAATAGTTGCGTTGACATTGATCTGCTTTAACTGCTGTGCGATTACCTGAGCAGTATCAATATGCTTCTGATAATTAGACGGAACTGTGATTGTAATATCAAAGCCATCCTCATATCCTGCTTCTGCCATCAATTCCTTTGCCTTATCTACATCATATGTGTAGACATCTTCAAGCTCATCATTATAAAAATAAGACATTACCGGGCTGAAGTTACTATAAAGCTCTGTAGCATATCCGGCAAATACACCGTCAATAATCTGATCCTTATTAACTGTATACTCAAATGCCTGACGTACACGTACATCATCAAATGGCGTGGCTGAGTTATTTAACGCAAATAGCTGAACCATGTTCTGCGGAGAGCTATTTACAGTAAAGTCACCTGTTAAATAATCAGCGCTGTCTGCATAAACAATTCCTGCGTCAAGCTGTCCTGACTGCAGAGCTGTCAAAACGGCGCTGTCATCACCCATGATATAAATCTGTGCCTCATCGATCTTTGGCATTCTGGATTCATCATAATAATCTTCATTTTTCTCCAGAACAACCATCTGTCCCGGAACATATTTTTCAAACACAAATGGGCCGGTTCCTACCGGAGCACTTGACTGATCCTCATATCCTTTTGGAAGTACTGCTACTCTTGTATACTGTAAAAATGCAGCATCAGCCTCAGCGAGTGTCATTGTAACTGTGTAATCATCAACGGCTTCTACTGAAGTCAGATTTTTAAATTTAGAAGAAAGAGCCTCCTCTCCGCCTAAACCAGAAAGAGATTCATAGGTATATACGACGTCCTCAGCCGAAAATGCCTTTCCATTGTGGAAGGTTACGTCGTCTCTTAAATGAAAGGTATAGGTCAATCCGTCATCGGAAATGTCCCAGCTCTCGGCTAATCCCGGAATCAATGCTCCTGTCTCATCAAACAGTACAAGTCCCTCAAATACATTGTGAAATACGGCCTCTGTGTCGCTTGCTGCTGAAAGCCATGGATCCAAGTTATCTGGCTCAGACTCCATATTAATGCGCACAACTGTCTTATCTGTCTCCTCTGCCGATACGCCAAACGGCATTGCTGTCACTGCCATACTCATGGTCAATGCTAATGCTGCTGTCTTACCTGTCTTTTTCATTTTTCAATTTCCTCTCTGCGCCGCTTATACAAAAGTCCGCCACGGCGGCGCCGCAGACTCTGGTCAGCGGCTCTATGCTCGCTGCCACAATTTCATTGTAGAAGATTTTTTCTTATTTGTACAGAGGTTTTTCTCACTTTTCTGTTCTAAAAGAGATACATTTTATTTGATTTCCTTTTTACCTTGTAGTATAATAGGTTTATCTGCTGTGACACAGCTAATCAAATTTTTGAGGTGACTTATGATTGTATCTACCAGAGGACGTTATGCCCTGCGTGTTATGATTGATATCGCAGAGCATCCAAATGAACCATATATTCCATTAAAATCAATTGCTGCCAGACAGGGAATTTCTGAAAAATATCTGGAAAGCATTTTAAAAATTCTTGTTCAAGAACATCTTCTTGAGGGCATGCGCGGCAAGGGCGGCGGCTATCGTCTGACTATGTCTCCCGGTGAATACACAATCGGAAGTATCCTGCGCCTGACAGAAACAAGTCTTGAGCCTGTCGGCTGTATTGAATCTGGCTCAACCTCCTGCCCTAAGGCATCTGAATGCCGCACAATTGGTATGTGGATGAAACTAGGTGAAATCGTAAATGACTATCTTGACAGTATTACATTAGCAGACCTGCTTGCTCAGTGATGGGCAGGCAGGTCTTTTATTTCTTCCTTACGGTGCTTTTGCGAAGCTTTGCATATGTACCTTAAAATATTACACTTTCTCTAACCGTATCTGATCAATGCGAAGGCGTGAATTTAGGCTGTGCACACTTATTTCGTGCTGACCTTTCTCTAGTTCGCACTCCCAAACTGGTGCCCACTTCCATACATGCTCGGAGGCATATTTCCATAGCGGGTGTCCGCCATACAGTTCTTTTTCTGGTACAATGATGCCATCGACTCCTACAGTATAGTGTGAACAGTCATCTCCCCACTGCCATGTATGTACCCATATACGATAATGGCCACCCTGTGCCTTAACTGTATAGTGAAGGCTTGGCGCTTCTTGTTCGCTCCATGATAAGCCTTCCTTTTCGATATACATAGCAAGACCACTTTCGTTATATGCCGGGCTGTCACAATAATTCCAAGAAGTGCCGTCTGTGCTGCCATTTGTAGACGCAAATGCCGTTTGTGCCATTGCAGATGCTGCGTCAATTTCGATAATGCCATTTGCCTCTGTGACTGGGCTCGCTGCTTTTGCCAAGATCTGCTGCGGCGTAATCGTATCGCTGTTTTCTTCTGGACGAATTGTTATATCATCTTCTTCTAGCGAATCTTTTCCGGCTGCAAGCGGAAGATATAAAACAGGGCGCGGCTCTGGTGTTACATTGCCGTACCAGTGCTCACAATATGCATCAAGATCAATATTTTCAGGAAGCATTTCGCATTCTGGATTTGACAGGACAATTCCAAGATTGCTTCTTTTATAAGCTCCATCCACAAGTTTTGCCGGACTTGTAAGCTGACAAGACAGCTGTTTTCCTGCCTCACTCTTTTCATCGTATAAAACGGCGCGTGTGAATGAAAAATATTGATCAATTGCTGTGAATGTGAGAATGTGAAGTCCTGCTGCCAATCCAGTAAAACGGCCTGTCAGCTTATCCACATTGTTTAGTATGTTATGCTTCCAATTCGCACGGTGCTCATCTGTTGACTGCGATTCAAACACATTCATTTCACCATTGTCTACAGATATGCCAATACGAATACGTCCCACAGAGCAAAGCGTTGGGAAACGATTAAGCTCTAATATAAAATCACCATCGTGTGTTAAGTAGAATGGACATGACCACTTTGCACCAGGTATCTTTGCTTCCAAAAGACTTCCCTGTGAACGGCCAAGATTGTAAATGAGCTTCCAGCCAGCTGCATCCAAGTTTGATACTGCTGTACCATTTTCTGCTTCGATGACACATCTGCCGCTGTCTTCAACCGCAACGTGTGCAGCTACTGCCTTAGTCAGCTTTACATCTTCTGCGTCCTTTTGTACACGAGCTTTTACGTCATCAGTCTCATCAGTTACTGGAATTACAACAACCTTTTGTGCACCGCTAAATACTGCGATTTCACCGTGGCGAACAAGTGATGACTGTGCATCATTCGATGCATTCTCAGAGTGAAGTGATTCTGCGGGTTTAGTCTGTGGTATTACGCAAAAAACGAAGCGAGTTTCTTTTGTAAGTGTTCCTTCTTTTGGAAGCGCACCTTCAAATTTGATCCACTCTGGTGCCTCAATTTTATACGGCAATTCTCCATCTTTGGCATTTGCAAGTTCAATCCATTTCGCGTTACCGTGTGTGCTATCTGTGAAAGTAAGCTCACTTTGGTTATTCCAGCAGGTGACAATCAACTTATCTGCAGCTGCATGTAATGGTACTTGACATGATGGATACATAGCTGTGCGCGGCGGTGGGAAATCCTCTGGTGTTAATATACCATTCCACTTTCCGTTGCTCATCACATGATTGTAGTAGTAAAGAAGCTTTCTGCGTGCCAGATCAAATGCATGACTCTTATCAGTATAACGCTTTGCATCACTGTTTTTGCCCTGTCTTATGCAAAGACGGCTGCGATCTGCATAATAATACATGCCATTTGTAAAATAAGCTGCCTGCACCTTCATCAATATCATCTGGAAAAAGGCATCCTTCTCCTGCTCTGGCAAGTTCTCATAAATCTTCTCCAGCTCTCTGCAAATATATTCATAACGATGCATGCGTGCTGCTGCTTCATCTCCAAACGCTGTCTGTGAAAAACAGTCATCATCCATATGCTCAAGCTTTCTTGCATTTGTCAGCTGATCAAATTCTAATAGGAGCGCTGCTGCTGCTTTTCCTGGCTGTCCTGTAAACATGCTGTCTAACCATCTTGTCAAAAAAATAGTTTCGTCAAAGGTTTCAAGATCGCGATTATCATCTCCATCTGCCTCCCATGCAAGCTTTGCGTAGAAGGAAAGCTGCTGCTCTAGTGGCTTAATTGCGCCGAAATTTGTAACCCACACCTTCTGAATGCCTTCTTTGTATGCCTTTAACAGCTCATTTCTAGTGTGAGACATTGGAATTGAGCAGATAAACAGATAGGAAGCTCCTGGCGGTGCCCAGTAGGAATTATGATAATAAATACCATTTCCGCTCTTTCTTGCCTTTTCCTTCTCACCCGGATAGCGGCGCACATAACCATAGTTGTCATTTGTCCAGATCAGTGTCAGATCTTCAGGCACCTTTAAGCCATTATCATAAAGCTCAAGCACTTCTTTGTACGGCACAAAGGTCTTCATAGGCTCGGTGTCTAATGTTTCAGAAAGAATCTCCTGTTGTGCTGCCATAACAGATTCAAGCAGCTCTATTTTAGCTTTTAGTAGTTTCTCTCCTGTCAGACCTTCAAGTGATTTTGTCTCAAAACCTGAGTCGTGGATTCCTCTCATACCAACTGTGTAGCTTACTTCAAAATCACGGTTTTGCTCTACGCTCTCGCGCCAATACTCCTTTAAGATTTCACGGTTTCTGCCTGGAATAGAAAAATCATATTCCACATCGGTATAGCCCTTCTTTGCAAGCCACGGCTTCCACTCGCGATTATTGCTTCTCATCAGCATATCACAGTGAGACGTTCCGACAACTATGCCCATGCGGTTTGCAAGCGCACCGTTTTCCTGTTTTAGATTAAAGGAATTGACATGCATTGCCGGCCAGATATAATTGAGCTTTAAGCGAAGCAGCAGTTCAAAAATCTTTTCATATGTCTTTACACCGATGGTCGTTTCACCCATATAGCGCCACACCCAGTGCTCTAACTCTTCCTCGTCGTTGATAAAAATTCCTCTGTACTCAACAGACGGATAATCCACCTTGCAATAACCATTTTCAATTACAGCCTCACTTCTACGGCGCACCGGCACATCGGCAAAGAAATACCATGGTGATACACCAAGCCATTCACAGAAATCATAAATGCCATAAATTGTACCGCGGCGGTCTGTTCCTGCAATTAAAAGCTCTCCGTCCTTTTCCTGAATCAAAAATGCTTCCTTACGGTACGTGCCATCCTCTGCCCGAAGTTTTGAAATATCTGCCTTTTCATCTAACTCTGGCAGATTGCCCACTGTTCCGACAAGGATACGAATAATGCCTCCTGCCGTCACGCTGCAGTCAAGTGTACGAATTAAATCGCGCCGCAGATTCACAAGTGCAATCTTGACTGCTTCGCTCTCACTAGAGCTAAATACCAGTTCAACCTTGCTGTATTCTCTGATTACCATTGTTTTTCCTCCGTTTTTATGACAATTCAACCACTTTTACAAAGACCTAAATATCTCTTTGACATACTCCCACGGTTAAAACCGTGGGATTCCTTAGATTCTGGCAGCGTCATCCAGCCCTATAGACTGAAATATAGCCACTGTGTTCAGGATTTATGCTGATGGGATTTCATACGTCGTGTACTAC
>OGZQ01000239.1_pt1 | contig 46230 bp, 80 predicted proteins | sample 1576841 | NCBI WGS metagenome assembly OGZQ01 (sample SAMEA3541527, study PRJEB24748) | human gut metagenome | biome: human gut; feature: human-associated habitat; material: faeces | place: China | collected 2012
GTACTGTTAGACAGCTCACAGGTCGGCAAGATGTGGGACAGCTCACAGGTCGGCGTGATGCGGGGCAGAAGTACAGCCAAAGATTTTAAAAACTGGCCGAAGGTTAAAATATGGGTATCTCAAGAAGGTACATTTGAGATGGTGGCGCATCAGAACAAAAGCGAGGAATAACATATGCAGGAGCAGAAGAAAAACGAATCCTGGGGCGAATTCGAAGAGTTTTTCGCAACGGCAGTTATAAACCAGGCGAACAGGAGTACAAAAAGATGGTTCTTTGCATGGATGGTAACAACGGTGGTTTTATTGGTTACCAATGCAGTGTGGATATCGGTTGTTTTTTAGGAGGTGGATACGATGATCGAATGTCATGAGCGGAGACATCCGGCGGCGCTCAGTTATGTGGCTGTCATGAGCGACCCAGAGCGGGCAACGGAAGCATACGAAGAACATCAGCAGAACGAAGATAAGCTGTTTTGGCTTGCTATGATCTGCTGGACACTGACAGCCCTTGCGGTTGTCGCCCTGGCATGAATCGGAGGATGTGCCGAACGAACCGGGCGGCGGCGCTGACCGGCGCAAGCTGTTACACCGGGTACGCGAAGCCAAAGAAAAAGGCCGTCAGCTTGACGGAGCTGAACGGCCAACTGGTAAATAAATTACAGTTACAGTTTAACAGAGGTGGAGGTAAAAAGCAAGATGGTAAAAGCAAGCATTGAAAGTAATGGACATAAGGACACAATCACAGGAGACCTTATTATTATCCTTATGGCTACACAAAACGGCAAAGATGAAGGCATGGTAGAGTATTCGCTTGGCAGTATAGCACATGGAGAAGCCGACAAGGACGATTTTCCACTCATATTCGCATCATGGATTGATGAACTTTTTAAAAGTACTATGAGCGAATCAGATTACACCAAAGCGCTGCTTGATGTAAAAGAGGAGCTTGATAAGAGATACAAAAAGGCTGTCGAAGAGGAGAACGAAAGATTTCTCAATGAGGTTCTTGATAGGAAGGAAAATAAAAATGAACGATAATATGGTTATAATCCCGTATGAGGATTTTGCGAAGATGATGAAAACAGCGGGACGCGTTGAAGCGGCATTGGCTGTTTTGAGAACAGAAACGGGGAGCTATGTCAAATGCCAAGAGATGATTGCCATTCTGGATGGCGAAGAAACTACAGATCACGCCACCGTTTTAGGGAGTGTGCAATGTGGTGCGGAATAGGGCCGGAGGACGGCCACAGAGTTCCAGAATGCGAAGCATATGACTATGCAAAAGCGCATCTGGATGAAATGCCGGAGAAGGACAAGCAGCTGTTTGTGGAGTTTTTCTTCTCCGGTAACTGGGTAAAGGAGGAAGACTGTGAAGGAATTGAAGTTTCGCCTGCTTAAGGCATCAGAGATTGACTGCCGTATTGCTACGGTAAGCCAGAAAGGTGTATCTGTGTTGCTCTACAAGGATGCGCGTGTGGATCAGAACATACTGGATGAGACTGTAGGTCCGATGAACTGGCAGAGAAACCACAGCCGTGATAATGCGAACTGTACAGTCAGCTTGTGGGACGAAGATAAAAAACAGTGGGTATCAAAAGAAGATACCGGAACAGAGAGTTACACCGAAAAGGAAAAGGGCCTTGCATCCGACAGTTTTAAACGTGCTTGTTTTAACTGGGGCATTGGCCGGGAGCTTTATACAGCCCCGTTTATCTGGATACCTGCCGGAGATTGCAAAGTTACAGAGAGTGGCAGGACGGATGCCAGAGGTAAAGCGATTTATACATGCAATGATCGCTTTACAGTCAGCAGGATCGGATACGATGAGGAACGCAACATAAATGATTTGGTGATTAAGTGCAAAAACAGTGTGGTTTATTCTATGAGGAAAGTGGCAGCGGACGGAAAAGAGCTTCAGATGCCGGAGGAATTGGATGGGAAGTATGTAAATTCTCTTGCGCTGGAACTTAAGCGCACAGGGGTAAGCCTTAAGAGTATGCTTAAAAGCTACGCCGTAGCAGATGTGCACGACCTCAGCTTTGAACAGTATAAAGATGCAATGGACAAGCTCAGAACTAAGCCAGATGTAAAGCCATTAAATACTACGCCGCCGGATGATGCCGGAGATGGACTGCCCTGGAACACACCTGCGAGGTAGCCTATGGAGTGCAAGGGAAAACTGATAAATGCCGCCAAAGACTGGGTATCCGGTAAGTTCCGGCTGACATTTGAAATCGAGGACGATGTATCCGGCCAGATTGACGGCATTGCGGATAAGCCTCTGCGGATTAAGGCGGCACATTGGAGAGAAAAAAGAAGCCTTGACAGCAACGCATACTATTGGGTACTACTTTCAAAACTCGCCGAAGACCTCCGCATATCAAAACCACGGGCGCATAACATCATGCTGAGGGAATACGGTCAAGTGGAACTGGTGGACGGTTCCAGGTGCTATGTAAGAATCCCGGACACGGAAGAAGCCGAAAACGATGTGATGGAAAGAACGGTGTTTCACCTCCGCCCAACATCACAGGTGGTCGAAGGGAATGACGGAATCAACTACCGTACATACGTTGTTCTGATGGGGTCCAGCCGCTACGACACCGCTGAGATGTCGCACCTTCTGGATGGCCTGATTTACGAGTGTAAGGTACTTGGCATTGAGACAGCCACACCGGAAGAACTGGAACGGATGAAGCAGCTTTACGATCAGAACCGGAGGGAAGATGGCTAAGAGACTTTGGAGCGTTTTTACTGACGATATGGATCACTGCTACTTTACCGGCTCATCTGCGGTAGAGCGGCACCATATCTTTGAGAGCCGACAGGGGTTTAAGAAGAAATCCGAAGCAAGAGGGTTTGTGATACCGCTGCGGCCAGACCTACACCCAAATGGGGCAAGATTCATCCGATCGGAAGAGAATTTAAAGATTGACCGGATATTGAAACAGATGGCCCAGACATACTACGAGGAGCATTACGGGAGCCGTGATGACTTCCGGCAGGAGTTTGGCAAATCATATTTATGATGTATAGCCGCAAGGCTTTACATATAGCTCATGGCTTTGATTAATGTGTCACGACAGTATATTGATGCCATTGATATTGCCCCGCACGCTGATATCTGCCCTGCGGGGCAGAAAGGAGGGCTATGGACTTTAAGGTTAAATCTGCCGCAACAGCGGCTGTATATAATGCTATAGGCGTAGGACGTGAGAATGCCACAAGCCGCGGTGACCTGGTAAGGCAGACGGGCCTCCCAGATCGTGCGGTAAGGCGGGCAATCGAAATCCTTAGATATGATCGTCCCATCCTTACTGCGGACAACGGAAAAGGTTATTACATCCCCTTATCAAACGATCAGGGACGGAAAGAAGCTGAACGATGGGTAGAAACACAGAATCGCAGATGCAAAAGCATAAAAACAGCAGAAAGAGGAGCAAAGCGCTTTGCGAAGCAAGGCATCAAGAACGGCCAGATAGTCGGTCAGCTTTCCCTCTTTGGAGGTATTGGAAATGGGTAAAGCACAGAGAGAAAAGGGAGCTAGGGGAGAAAGGGAGCTTGCCGGGATACTCCGTGAGGAGGGATATGACACCAGAAGGGGGCAGCAGTATTGCGGCGCAGCGGGCAACGCTGATGTGATCGGTCTCCCTGGTATCCATATTGAGTGTAAGCGGGTTGAGAAACTGAATCTTCTGGATGCAGTAGCACAGGCGGTGCATGACGCGCTTCCTGGCCTGCTTCCGGCGGTATTCCACCGGCGCGACCGCTGTGAATGGTTGGTAACCATGCGGCTTACCGACTGGATCCAGATTTACAGAGAGTGGGAGGCCGGAAGAGATGAGAGATAGCTTGATATTTTACAGCAGCTTTGCAAAAGCTATAAAACGCCTACCGGACGCAGAACAGCTTAAGGCACTGTGGGCCATCATTGACTACGGCCTAGAGGATATGGAACCGGAAGATGACGGCTGTACATATATGGCTATCTTTGACATGGCAAAACCCCAGATTGATGCCAATATCAAGCGTAAGGCTGATGGGGCGAAAGGTGGGCGTCCGGCGAAACAAACCTACACGGAAGAAACCAGTGGTAATGAAGATGAAAAACCAGTGGTTAAGAAGAAAAAGAAAGAAGCAAAGCCGGAAGATAACAGCCCTGTTGTTGGGAATGTCGAACTGAACGATGGTACTACATATGGTGTCACTGAAAAAGTCTTATCAGAACTACAGAGCCTTTATCCGGCTGTGAATGCTGAACAGGAGCTTCGCAACATCATTGGATGGTGCAACGCCAATCCGAAGAACCGGAAGACCCGCAGCGGTGTTATGAGGTTTATCAATAGCTGGTTCTCCAGAACACAGAACAGCGCACGGAAGAGCGAGCAGCAGAAAAAACAGAACGCATTCTGCAACTTCGAGGACCGCGGGACCGACTACGATGATCTGGTAAACAACAGCGTAAAGGAATGGATTGGAGGGGACACATGATAAAGCTTTTAAAAGGTTTTGATATCCGCGTGAGAATCATGAGCGCAGAACATAAGCATCACAGATTCTGCGGTACCGTGATCGGCAGCTATGATGGTGTATACGGTGTGATGTTGGATACCGGAGAGTATGCGGATATTCCGGCAGAACAGGTGCAGGTAATAATGGTAAAGGAGAACATCGTAAAAGCTGGAGGGCTGAGCTGAATGGATTTTGTATTAATTGAAAAAGAGAAGACCGAAAAAATTGACCGGCTGCTGGAACGCTACGGGCGGATCCAGCGCCGGAGAGCCTGGCACAAGCGCAGCAGGTCAGGAAAACGGAAGTAAATTCTATGACTAACTTATGACTTTCTATGACTAAGTTCAATTAAGAATGGAGGAAAAGATGGGAAGAGAATTAAGGCGGGTTCCACTGGAATTCGACTATCCACAAAAAGAAGTGTGGTACGGTTTTTATTTAGGCGTCCAGACTTGCATGGGAGAGAAACACTGCTTGCAGTGCAAAGAAATGGCAAAAATCAAAGGCATACCGATGACAAGCTATGGATGCCCGGATTTTGAAGAATACCTAAAAGAACCATTGGGGAAACTCAAAGAATTACTTGATCCGCCGACTGGCGAAGGGTATCAACTGTGGGAGACAACATCAGAAGGAAGCCCGAGTTCTCCGGTTTTCGCATCTCTGGACGATCTTTGCGAGTGGTGCGAAAAAACGCGACCACATTCGGGTCATACACAGCAACAAAAGAAGAATGGAAACAAATGTTGACAGAAAACTTTGTCTATCACAAAAAGGGCGGAGTGGTGTTTTTATAATTAAGAGTCGGAGGACGAAGATGAACGGGAGACAGAAAAAGAAGAAATTCAGAAAATTCATATTAGCATGCGAGGGATATCGGAAAAGAAGAGAAGAGGCGAGAAGAGAAAATATAGAGTGGAGAAAAGACTCTAGAAAAATACGCATAAGCTTTTGGTACGGTCAGAAATATAGCTGGCCAAACCGATACCGCAATAAAACTGTTTGCAGAAAACATCTTGAATTAACTACGAACGGGCTGGCAGAACGGTGGCTATATTAAGATTGGAGGATGTGGATTATGAGTGAAAAATGGCAGTTTGTGCATGATGTTCGGGGTGGGTGGTGGCTGAGACTTACCAGTGATGAGGATATTGTCAGGTACATAAAAGCCACAAATGACAGATATGATGGGGCTATGTGCAAAGCGGTGCACAGCCCTATCGAATCCATGTCTTTAGAAGAGCGCATTAAGGCACAGATAAACGGAGATAGAAATTATATATTGCTGCAAGCTGGTACGATCATGGCTCAGAAATGCAATGTCACGCTTTATGGAGCTTTTGAAAAACTTCAGACAGAATTTTGTATGGCGCTTCACCGGGATGTGGCTGAGAATGGCGAAACATTCGTTAATCCGGTAGGCGGAAAGACTTTTTCACTTAAATACGATCAGTTTGTATGGCGTAGTCATCTGGCGTTCCCAGATTACAGTAAAAAGGATATTCGTATAAAGCGGTTTGACGGAGGTGCTCATTTCTATGCCTATCTTGGGGATACGCAGTTAAGAGATGGCGAAAAACTAAAATGGGATACTTACAGCGAAGCTTATGATTTCGCATCTGCAGTTGTTAATTGAATTAAGATGAGGTGATGGAATGAAAAACTATGAAAAAGATTTTGAAGACCAAAGAAAAGCTATGGATGAGAGACAGGCAAGAGCGTATGATTTGGGTCAGATTAATGCATTAAATACACTAATCAGAGCAGTGAATAACGGGCTTTGGGACTCGATGACATATGAGAATGTTGTATTGATGAGAGATAAGCTGATGCAGGCGATGGAATCAGATTAAGATTAAAGCAGCTAAACAAAGGTTTTATGAGAGCGAAGAGGGACAGAAAATCATAGTGGAAAGGCTGGGTGGTAGATGAAAGTATCAAAAACAACCATAAGGAATTACGAAATCTATGATTGTGCCAAGTGGCGGAGTACAATCGGAGAAACGCTAATGTTCCGGCAACAACACGGAATTAAGAAAAGAGGGTTAGATAAATGCTTTGCGTGTGGATATAAGTTCGGATCCGAGGAAAAACCATATCTGGGTTTCATCAAGAATCATTCTAACCAATTCATCTGCCGGGAGTGTGCTATGAAAGTAAATCCGGAACGTGTTAGATATTCGGAGGAAAACTGATATGAAATCGTGGTATTCAAATAGCAATGATATAGAAATGAAAGACGGAAGCAAATGGAAAGAGTATAGGGTTGTATTTGAAACGGATTCAAAGGAACTGAAATTAAGATTGTGAGGAATGGAAATGAAAATAGCTTGTGAAAGATGCAATAAGGTTATGGATGCTTATTTTAGAGATAAATATGAAAAAATCAAAATGAATGATGAAGAAAAAGTGCTTTGTAAAGATTGCTATAAAATGTTACAAAGTTGGATGTACGAACAGGAAAAGTGGTTAGAGAAACCTATGTAAATTAAGATTTGGAGAAAAAATATGAAATGTAAAAACTGCGGCCATCTGGTAAGTGAAGGATATGAATATCCAGAATACTATTGCGAATTGGGAATAGCAGACAATCCACAATATGAAAAATATGATACTGGAGAGGGCTGCACCGTTCCCAAAAAGAAAAGAGCAGAAATTTGTAAAACACTTGATGGCCTTTGGTGGGATGAATCAAAAAATTAAGCATGAATTTAAACTGAACTTTAACGGAGGTAGAAAAAATGGCTTATGGCTATAAGAATTTATCAAAAGCACAAGAAGATGCAATACGAATTATGAAAGCACATGACAATACTTTGGTAAAAAGAGACGGATTTTGGACGTACGAAAATTGTGAATTTCATGAATGTCGTAATGGAAACGATTTGTTGAAAATTCCAATTTATAGTTGTCAATTAACAACATTAAGAGTGCTTGCACGAAGAAATGTGATTACTCTTGATGAAGATAAAGGTAGTTGTAAATTAAACTGAAATTTAGGAGGTGAGTCAGACGGCGGTAACTATTTACAGCGTTAAGAAAAATGAGCAGTTTGTTGGAATGCACACTGCAAAAGAGATTGCAAACCTGCTTAAGTGCAAAGAGGGAACCGTTGGCGTATATGCCAGGAATGGCTTGCGGCTTTATGGTGAGTATGAATTTAAGGCAGTAGACAGCAAGCCTTTGGCGAAAGAAATGCGCAGGTTATCTGTGGAATATGAAAAGGTGAGGACTCAGTTATTTAACAGCCGGTATGATTTGAGTAGAATCAAGATCATACCAGAAATGGAGCCAGAGGATGAGAACAAGGGAAGCAAAGATGTCTGATTATGACGTACCCAAAGAGGACGAATCCAAGCTTGACACTTACTGTCGCAGCCCGGATCCTGAGATAAAGCTTATCCTTTTTGGATGCGCGATATCAAAGGCTCCCGGCATGGAGATAGTGATATACGAGAGCCTGACAGCAAAGGATCCGAAAGAAGCTGGATATTACAGCCTATTGAGAAAAGGCCGGGACATTCCGGCCAAGACCGATGATTTTTACGGATACCGCCGGAAGGTCAAGGCAGAGTTTTACCATAGACTGAAACTCTTCGGCCTGTGGAAATACAAGTAAGGAGGAAAATAGGACAAGATGATAAACGGAGAACTTATTGTAGATAATTTTGCTGGGGGAGGAGGGGCTAGCACGGGTATTGAGGATGCAACAGGTTGTTGTGTGGACATAGCCATTAACCATGATCCGGAAGCTATTAAGATGCACAAGGCTAACCATCCGTACACAGAGCATTACATTGAGGATGTTTGGCAGGTTGACCCGGTAAAGGTGTGCAATGGGCATCCAGTGGGTCTGGCATGGTTTTCACCGGACTGTAAGCACTTCTCCAAGGCCAAAGGTGGAAAGCCGAAAGATAAGAACATTCGTGGTCTTGCATGGGTAGCTTGTAGATGGGCTGGATTGGTGAGACCGCGGGTGATCATGTTGGAGAACGTCGAAGAATTTAGGACATGGGGGCCGCTAAACCGTGCTCATCATCCGATCAAAGCAAAACAAGGTGCGACATTCCGGAAGTTTGTGCAACAGCTCACAGAACTTGGATACGAAGTACAGTTCCGGGAACTTGTAGCGGCGGATTATGGAGCGCCGACAATGAGAAAGCGTTTCTTCATGATCGCGAGATGTGATGGTAAGCCGATTGTATGGCCAGAGCCTACACACGGACCGGCAGACAGCGCGGAAGTGAAACAGGGATTGCTTAAGCCGTATGTTGGAGCATATACACAGTTGGACTTTTCGCTTCCGTGCCCGTCTATCTTCGACACATCGGAAGAAATCAAAGAGAAATACGGTATCCGGGCAGTAAGACCGCTCGCAAAGAAAACGATGGATCGTATTGCACGTGGCGTAAAAAAGTTTGTTTTAGACAATCCAGCGCCATTTATAGTGCCGATAGGATATGGAGAGAGAAAGGGACAGTCGCCGAGAATCCATGATATAGACAAACCATTGCCAACTATTGTTGGAAGTGGAAAACACTATTTATGTGTTCCACTGCTGATCCAGTATCATTCCGAAACCACAAAGGATGAGGTCCGCGGACAGGGGATTGAAGCGCCGATTATGACGGTGGACGGATCGAACCGATACGGTCTGGTGACATCCTTCATCAGCAAATTTTATAAAAGCGGCACTGGACAGGACATTCGCGACCCACTTCACACGATCACTGCCGGAGATGGACATTTTGGAGAGGTCCGAGCTTTTTTAACGAAATATTATGGATCTGGAACCGGACAAAGCATTGAGGATCCGTTGGATACCGTAACAGCGAGGGATCGCTTCGGCCTTGTAACACTATATGGAACGGAATATCAGATAGTTGATATTGGGCTGCGTATGCTCGAGCCAAAAGAATTGTATGGGTGCCAAGGTTTTCCAGAGGACTATATCATTGATCGAGACTGTGATGGAAAGACATATAAGCGGAGTGAGCAGGTACGGCGCTGCGGCAACGCTGTTTGCCCTCCAATCCCTACGGCACTGGTACGGGCGAATCTCATGGAACTGTGTGTTGCGAAGCGGCTGCCGAATTGTAGGTTTGACCGATTGAAAGAAGAAACAGGAGGCCAGCTACGTTTTGCGTAAGGAATGCATATGGAAGAGAACACAATAACGACAGTGGAGTGCCGGAAACTGCGGGAACTTATCCGTGATATCACAAGCGGGCACATTCTTACCCATGAAGAAGCTGAGAAGGCATTGGAGGAGATGCGAAAATGAAATTTAAAGAGTTTGTGAATTGGTGCAATGAAAGAGCATGTGATGGATGCTGGGGAATGCTAACAGCTATGGCGAGCATTGATTTAATACAACAGGTTAGAAAAATCCCTTTCTGGAGAAGAGAGAAGTTTTGGAAAGAAAATTACGAACATCAGGTATTAGACGAGATTGTTAATCCGATAGAGAAGAAACTGGAGGAAATGGGAAAATAATGTAACGTTGAGGTGGGGACAACAATAAGTGCTCTGCATGGTAACATGGAAATAGAGAAACCATGACCATATGGGGCATTTTTTATTTGGAGGTGAGTACATGGGAAAGGCACCAAAATACACAAGTGTCAAAGAAGTAGAGGATAAAATAGCACAGTATTTTGAAAAGTGTAAGGGTTATCCATTGACCGATGATGAAGGAAAACAAGTCTATAACAAATTCGGCCAGCCTATTTTTGTGGACGTTCACCCGCCAACAGTAACGGGACTAGCATTAGCGTTAGGATTTACAAGCAGACAAGCACTGCTGAACTATCAAGCAAAACCACAGTTCGTTGACACGATAACGCGCGCAAAAGCCAGAGTAGAGCAGTATGCAGAGGAAAGACTGTTTGACCGTGATGGTTCCAATGGCGCACAATTTAGCTTGAGAAATAACTTTAAGGGCTGGGACGTTGATAAGAGAAATGATGATTCTGGAGATGGGAAGATTACGATTGTAAACAATATTCCGAGACCGGAGAAACAGGATGGAAAGTAATGCTGTCAAGCTAAACGAAATCATAGCCCCGGCTTTTTATGATGTGTTCTGGGATGTATTAGACGGAAAGCATACCTATTATGATTTATACGGCGGGCGAGGTTCTACGAAATCTTCTTTTGTTGGAACCATGATTCCATTCCAGATGATGCAGGATGCAGAAAATGGGGATTTTACGAATGCAGTGATATTCCGCAAGGTTGGAACCACACTCCGGGAATCGGTATACGAACAGATAGCGTGGGGAATTGATGCACTGGGAGCAAATGATTTGTGGAACAGCAGCCTAAGCCCTATGCAGTACACTTATAAGCCTACTGGGCAGAAGATCATATTCAGAGGTCTGGATAAGGCAAAGAAGACCAAGTCCATTAAAATAAAACGTGGATATTTCAAATATCTTTGGTTTGAGGAGCTTGACGAGTTTGCCGGAATTGAAGAAATCCGAACGGTGCAACAGTCGGTTCTCCGTGGCGGGAGTCAATTTATTGTATACAAGACATTTAACCCGCCAATCAGTCGAAGTAACTGGGCGAATGTATATGTGAGCGAGCCGAGGGTGGACAGCTATAGGCATAAGAGTGATTACAGATCTGTCCCGACTGAATGGCTTGGACAACAGTTTATTGATGATGCGGAACATCTGAAAAAGACGAATCCACGAGCTTACGAGCATGAATATTTAGGACTTCCGGTTGGGCTTGGAACAAATATTTTTGATCTATTGGAGATTCGGACAATAACAGACGAAGAGATTCAGAAGTATCAAAGTATTTACCAGGGGCAGGACTGGGGCTGGTATCCAGACCCCAAAGCTTTTATTCGTTTGGCTTATGTGCCTAATAAAGAAAAGGTTGTTTTGCTTGATGAGCTAGGCGGTTGCAAGATTAGAAACGCTGCAATGGCTGACGAAATAAAAAAGAAGCAGTATGACGATTACGTTATATATTGCGGAGTTGATGAGGAAGAAAGCATTGTCGACTTCCGAGATGCAGGTCTTCCGGCGCGCAGAGCAATCGTGACGCCTGGAAGCCGTAAATATACATTTGAGTGGCTACAATGCCGGACCCTAGTTATTGATCCGGAACGAACGCCGAGAGCATACAAAGAAATCATTAACTATGAACATGAGGTTGACAGCAATGGAGAAGTTATTGCGGACTATCCAGACGGAAATGACCACTGGATAGATTCCATCAGATACGCCACCAGTCCACTATCCATGAGAAGGGGGAACAGTGCATAATGTGTAAATTTTGCGATGAATTAAACATTTTGAACAACTTTGTTGGATACAAATATGGGTGCCAGATTTACGCGACTTCTTACTATACAAAAGCAGGGGTTACATCTCAACCATTTGACCTTAATTGGTGTCCTGTTTGCGGAAAAGGGATAAAGAAAGATTTGAAGAAGGGAACGGCAAATAAAGTCACACATGTTATTGTTGGCGAAACCGTAATTCCGGCAGGGAATCTTATCAGTGTAAACGCAAGCTATGGCGAGGTTGAGTTGGAATACAGGGACGATATCGAAAAAGGCGTGGTGCGAACTGTAAAACTCAATGCTCCATACGGTAGCACTGGGGTTATTGTAGACGATACAGGTGAGGAATAAATGGGAATCTTATCAACGATAAAAAGGTGGTTTAGCATGATATTTAAACGGCAGGCAGAGAACGACTTTGATGTGGAATCCATCGTATCTCCAGAGATGGAAAAAGCTATAGATCAGTGTGCGAAGATATACCACGGTCAGCCGGAGTGGTTGGACGATGATGAGGGCATTAAGACCATCAACTTTGCAAAAGCGCTTTGCTCTGAAACTGCCCGCCTGGCAACACTGGGTATCGGAATACATCTGGAGGGCAGCGCCCGTGCAACGTGGTTGCAGCAGCAGATAGACCTTGTCTATGCGAAACTCCGCGACTGGGTGGAGTATGGATGTGCATACGGAACCGTGTTTTTGAAGCCAAACGGCACAAGTCTGGATGTATTCACCCCGGCGGACGTGCTGCTTGTTGATTATGACAACTTGGATGTGCGCGGAATCATCTTCAAGGACAGCTACCAGTCCGGGAAGAAATGGTACACCCGCCTGGAGTATCACAGGTTTGTGGAGACGGTACAGGATGGCGTGACGCTCTACCCCTACTATGTGAGCAACCGGGCATACGTTTCTAAATCTGCCGATAGCCTTGGTGATCCGGTGCCGCTGACGCAGACGAAATGGGCTGATATGTTGGAGGACACGCCGCCGATTCTTAAAGCATCCGGGGAGCCGCTGGACAAGCCGATGTTTGGTGTCTTCCGCACACCGCAGGCCAATAACGTAGATATATCGTCCCCACTTGGGCTGCCGATATTCCGCGAAGCCGTAGAAGAACTGAAAGACCTTGACATAGCATACAGCCGGAATGCGGGAGAGATATTTGACAGCCAGAAAATCATACTGGCAGATGACAGACTGATGTATGAGAGCGGGCAGAAGATAAAACACAGTGGCCCGGCGGACGCGGTTGGTCTTCCGCACTACGTTAAAAATGTATTCGGCAACGATACAAAGGAGTTTTACCAGGAGATTAACCCACAGCTTAATACCGAAGTCAGAATCAAGGGCATCAATAACCTGTTAAGCCAGATTGGATACAAGGCCGGATTCGCGAACGGGTACTTTGTCTTTAACGAGTCCTCTGGCATCCAGACGGCTACAGGCGTGGAAGCTGACCAACAGCGCACCGTCCAGTTTATCAAGGATGTACGCGATCAGTTGGAAGCGTGCCTTGATGCCACCATATACGCACTTAACGTATACGCAGACCTTTACAACCTGTCACCTGTAGGGCCTTATGAGGTTACATATGACTTTGGTGACATCCTGTATGACCGGGAAGCGGATCGGAGCCGCTGGTGGCAGTATGTTACGCAAGGCAAGGTTCCGGCGTGGTACTACTTCGTGAAGTTCGAGGGCATGACGAAAGAGGATGCGAAAGCAATGGTTGATGAAGCACAGCCGGAAGAAAAAGGGCTGTTTGATGAAGAATAGGAGGTATGGAGATGATAAGTAACTGTGGGCATGATGAGCGCGGCAAGTATTCCGGCGGCAAGGCAGGAGATCAGAAAGGTGACGAGTGGGCCGTTATCCCGTGGTATAGCCGCCCGTGGGGCGTTATGCTCCGGCACCCAAACGCTACGGTAGGGAAAAAGATTGCTGATCTTGCGGAAAGAGCGGCGAAAAATGACCATATCGGCTATGACCAGGGAGACCGTTACACATTCTGGCAGCAGCTGAAAGCATCCGGCTATGACCCGGCGAAGATCACGGTTGACTGCGAAGCGGACTGTAGCTCCGGAGTTGCGGCACTGGTAAAGGCTGTTGGATATCTGATGCAGGACAAAAAGCTCCAAGGAGTGAGCGTCTACTGTTATACTGGCAACCTTCGGGCGGCACTGGTAAAAGCCGGATTTAACGCATATATGGACAAAGAGTATCTCAACGGAGATTCATATTTGCAACCGGGTGACGTGCTGCTGCTGGAAGGGCACCATGTGGCGGTAAATCTGACTGAGGGAAAGAATGCAACCATAGGAACGCTTTTAACGGGATGGAGAAAAACATCTGATGGCAAGTATATGTATTTCTCTGACGGCAAAGCCTTAAAAAACCGCTGGGAACTTATCAACCATCACTGGTACCTGTTTGGCGCAGACGGCTATATGCTGACCGGGTGGCACAGATGGGACGGACACAACGTAGATCCAGAGGGCAACACCGGGGACTGGTACTATCTGGATGAGACTGCCGGGGGAGTACTGGAGGGTGCTTGCTGGCACAGCCGGGACAATGGAAGCATGGAAATATGGTATGTAGAGTAGAGGAAGCAGTAGCAATGGTCAAAGAAGATCAGCCAGACGAACCAACATTATTCGGAGAGGAGCAAAAAGATGGCAGACAAACCAGTAACAAGGGAAGAAAAATATCTTGCGTACTTGACAGGTGATTACACGGGCGGACTCCAGAAGCCAATAACGAGAACGGAGAAGTATTTATACGAATTATGTTTAAAAGGAATTGGCGGGGACATCTCGCCGGAAGAAATCAAGAACGCAGTAAATGAGTACCTTGAAAAGAATCCAGTCAAACCTGGTGCTACAACAGAACAGGCACAGCAGATCGAGCAGAACAAGACGGATGTTACTTCGCTGAAAAAGGAAACTAGTTCACTAAAGGAAGATTTAGAGATTTCACTATTAGAAAACGACAGACTATATGAAGGTACAAATCTTGCCGAAAAATTCAAAGATGAAATCGCTAATTACTCAGACATCTGGCAGTGGATCAAAGCCAGAATCAAGGCAGGAAACTTTGCGGGTATTCATGTAAATGATTTTATCCGCTGGCAGACCACAAACAATAAATGGATCGAGTCACGCGTCGCCGGTATCAACACCTATAGGAGGTACGGTGACCGTGAAGTGTCAAACCACATCGACTTCATCAGTAAAGACCTGTGGCCGACACTGCATGTTATGCAACCAGTCGATTATAATAATGGCGTAATTCCTATTGAAAACTTGTCAGGTGATGGTACAAAAACAGCATTCGTCTTAACAAATGAAATGGCTGGCATTGCGTCTGTTACGATTGGCGGTACTGCGGTGACAAGCTACACATACGACATTGACACTCACACAATCACTTTTACCGAAGCACCGGCAACAGGTACAAACAATATTGTAGTGACCGGAACTGGTTCTATGTACTCATGGTTATCATCAGACCTGTATCTGTACGCAAACAGCCTTAGGGGGCATGTGCCGAGTGGCACAAGCAAAACATCACCTGTTAAGCTTGTTGATTATCGGAATGATGGCATTTGGCCTAAATTACCGGATGAATTAAAGGCTGTAATTGTAACTAAACGTGTATTACTTCCGAAACGATATTCCGCGTCAGGGGTGCTGTCAAGTACCAACGACTGGGGATGGGAGGGCGTGGGTAAGCTCTGGATTCCGTCCGAAGTAGAAGTGTACGGATGTGGTGTGTGGGCGAATAGTACATGCGATAAAGGTGGATTTGTCCAGTATCCGATATTCAACTGCAATATGAGACGTGTAAAAGTACTGGGTGACGGAGGTGGCCGCGCCAACTGGTGGCTGATCTCTGCTAAGGATGGCAACACCGGCAACTTCTGTTATGTCGGCAGCAACGGTGCTGCCAACGCTACCAGTGCTTCCGCCACCTGGGTGGGGCTGCCCGTCTGCTTCCGAATTGCATAGTGAAAGGAGATTAAATCTATGAATTATAAAGCTGAAATAGTAGCTCTAAAAAGTTTACTTGCTGACACTGATTACAAGGCATTAAAACATGCTGATGGTGCAATGAGTGATGAAGAATATGAGCCTGTTAGAGTACAAAGAGAAGAATGGCGCAGACTTATCAATGAGTATGAAGAAAAAGTGAAAGATATGGATGAATCGGAGTTTATGTAATTAACTAAAGAGGGCTTTAGTTGACTAAGCGTCTTATGACCATTGCTTATGCTTCTCCCCAAAAAAAACAGCTGAAGACCGAAAGAGGTGATATATTATACTTAATCCAGAATATTTACGCCAGATAGCAGAGGGCAGCGAGGATATAGCATCTTCGCTGCATAGCTATATCCTAAACCGAATCATCGAAGCTATCATGATCCGGTTGGGGCGCGGGGAGAAGTACATACTCACATCATCCGACCGATGGCGCATCCAGATACTACAGGATGCCGGGTATATGTTGCAGGATATCACGCAGGAGATAGCCCGATATACAAAGTTACAGCGCGAAGAGGTAGCCGCCGCAATGGAAGAAGCCGGAGTAAAGGCTATGGCTTACGATAAGGCTGTATACGAAGCTGCCGGAATTACCACGGAAGCCCTAGAACAGTCTCCGGCACTAGTGCGGATACTTCAAAGGGATTACGAAGCCACTATGGGCGAGTGGTCAAATATGACAAGAACCACCGCAGAAGCCGCACAGAGCCTATTTATCAGTGAGTGCGACAATGCGTACCATAAGGTCATAAGCGGGGCTGTATCGTACATACAGGCTGTCAGAGAAGCTGTTGATACGGTTGCGCAGAATGGTGTTATAGTCCGGTATCCAACGGGGCATAGAGACACCATTGAGACGGCAACAGCGCGAGCGGTGCGCACCGGGATATCTCAGGCTTCCGGTGACATATCCATGCAGCGGATGAAAGAGCAGGAGTGGGATATAATCCTTGTATCGGCACACATCGGGGCCAGAACTGGAGACGGCGGGGCGAATCCTGGAAACCACCTGTGGTGGCAAGGCCAGTTTTATAGCCGAACCGGGCAAGACAAGCGCTTCCCTCCGTTTTCTCTGACCGGATATGGCACGGGAGAGGGCCTGGGCGGTTGGAACTGCCGTCACAGCTTTGGACCCGGTGACGGAGTGAATAATCCGTATAAGGATATCCAAACTGCGGACAACGAGCGCATGGAGAAGTTGGAGCAGCGGCAACGAGCCTTAGAGCGCAGAATCCGCAAAACAAAGCAAGCGGTTATGGGCCTACAGACGGCGGTAGAAAACTGCAAGGATGACGCACTGCGCTTCGAATTGCAAGCCGAGCTTGACAGGAAGTCTTATCTTTTACAAAAGCAAAATGCTGCATACAAGGATTACTGTAAGCAGAACGACCTAAGAGAATTACAAGACCGCCTCATGATAGCGAAGTGGAACCGCCAGAGCGCCGCAAAAGCCAGAGGAGCTGCGAAGCGATATAAAACAGCAAAGGGGATTGACTGATGGACAAATGGGAATATTTCAATCCGAACCCTGTTAAGGATAAGAGAACAGGAGATTGCGTTGTCCGGGCAATATGCAAGGCAACCGGTTTTGACTGGGAAACAGCATTCGCCGGATTAATGGTACAGGCATGTGCTCTGTCAGATATGCCGAGTGCAAATTATGTCTGGGGTGCGTACCTTAAAGACTTGGGATATCAGCGACACTTGATAGACGATCATGGACGTTATATCTATACAGTCAACGACTTCTGCGCAGACCATCCAACCGGCACATACATTCTCTGTATAGATGGTCATGTGGTGACGGTACAGAATGGCAAATATTACGACACCTGGGACAGCGGAGGCGAGATCCCAGTGTATTACTGGGAGAAAAAATAATACTTTAGGAGATAAACACTATGGAAGTGATTATACACTATGTAACTGCACACTGGGTCTCATGGCTGTTTGGCCTTATATCAGTATTGCTTTCTGGGGCATATCATAAATTATCGAAGCAATTAAAATCAGAGCGCACCCGAACAAATGCAATCAATGCGGGAGTTTTGGCGCTCCTCCATGACCGACTTTATCAGGCCTGTACCTTTTATTTAAAACGCAAATACTGCACCCTGGAAGACAGAGATAATCTTGAGTATATGTTTAAGCCATACAAGGCACTCGGAGGAAATGGAACCGGTGAGGATCTTTATAACAGGTGTTTGGCTCTGCCATATGAGCCAAGAGAAAGCGAGGTGTGATAGATCTCATCTTGAAAGTGTATGATTTTACAGTACCGGAGCTGAACCAGTTCCGGCAACTTGCGAATTTTACACCAGAAGAAAGAGCTTTATTCGAATACCGGGCCGCAGGTGTACCAATGGAGATCTGCGCAGAAAACATGAATGTCAGCCTTGCCACCGCGAAGCGGATCAGCCGCCGGGTAAATTCAAAGATTATTCGCATATGTGGAGAAAGCGAGAGTATGAGAAAATCTCTGTAAATAAGATTCTTCTATGATAATTAAGAGCGATAAGCTTGTGAATCAGGCTTGTCGTTCTTGTTTTATATATAACAGTTGCTTACGGGCATGTCAAGAGCAGGCGGTTTCCCGCCTGTCTTCTTAACCCTTCTTTTGCTTACTCGGGTAAGCGTCCTTCGTACATAATGCTCAGTTCTCCATAAACCTGAGCCCAATCACGGATGGTGGTAGTCCATTTTTTCGTAGCCTCAAAAGTAGCCAGATACAAGGCCTTTAACAGGGCGGTATCGCTTGGAAATACGCTTCTCTGACGGTTCAGCTTCCGGTATGTGGAGTTCAGTGATTCGATCGCATTGGTTGTATAAATGACCTTCCGGACAGTGGTTGAAAATTTAAAAATTGGAGAAACAGCATCCCAGTTGTCTTTCCAGCGTTTCATGGAATTCGGGTATTTCGGAGTCCATTTTTCAGTTACACGTTCCAAGGCAGCCAGAGCCTTCTGCTCATCAGCGGCCTGATAGATGGTTTTTAAATCTGCAGCAAAGGCTTTTCTGTCCTTGTCCGGAACGTATTTCAGGGTGTTTCTTACCTGATGGACAATACACCTCTGGTATTCTGTTTTGGGAAACGCAGCTGAAATCGCTTCTTTAATGCCTGTAAGGCCATCGGCACAGATGATCAGGATATCTTTTACTCCGCGATTTTTCAGTTCGTTCAGGACTGACAGCCAGTATTTCGCACTTTCATTGTCACCAATCGTAATCGTCAGGACTTCCTTTTTCCCCTCCGCATTAATGCCAAGAATAACATAGGCTGCAAGCTTACGAATGACTCCATTATCCCGCACAGAATAGTGGATCGCATCGATGTAAAGGATTGGATATACCTCATCCAATGGGCGGTTCTGCCAATCTTCAATCTGAGGAAGTATCTTATCCGTCACATCGGATATGAAACTTTCTGATGTTTCAAAACCATAGATATCTTCAATCGTTTCCGAGATCTGGCGAGTGGTCATTCCTTTGGCATACATAGAGATGATCTTCTGATCAATATCAGAAATATCTTTCTGACGCTTTTTCACCACCTGTGGTTCAAAGGTCGATTTCCGATCCTGTGGGACCTCGATTTCCATAGAGCCATATCGGCTGTTTACCTGCTTGTGTTTATAACCGTTACGATAATCGTCATTGTCAGAACGCTGGGATTTCTCATATCCAAGATGGTCATCCATTTCAGCCTCCATCATTTCTTTAATGGTGCCGCCCAGAAGATCTTTGAGTGCATCCTGGATATCTTCTGCGGTCTCGATATCGTATTCCTCGAGAAGCTGGCGGATGATGTTCCTTTTTCCTTCAGTCATTTCAACTCTGTGAACTGGTTTCTTTTGTTTTGCCATAGTAAAAGGCCCTCCTAATGATATTTATTGTATCATAGAAGGACCTTACTTAGGTTATTTTACAGAAAAAGTTTCATAGGCTCGAGAAAGCTAAAAGAAAAGAGCCTGTATCAATGGCTCTTTTCTTTGCTTTGGCCAATTCTTTTTTCAAAATCGTTGACTGCTGCTGTTATAAAGCTGTTTATTGACGAATAGCCAAGTGACTCAGCTACTTCTTTTATTCGCTCTTTTTCGCCCTTTTTTAAAACAAGGCTAATTCGGTCATAGGCTTTCTGGTTGTACCTATTCTTGACCTCCGCTGATGTTTTGCCCACTCTTTCCCTCCTTAACTTTTTCCAGTATCGGCTTGAAGAACCGCTCTTCCGCAGCTTTCCTCGCTGCCACTGCATCTTCAATATTATCGTACCGGCCCAGATTATAGTTTTTTCGTCTGAAAGTAATCTGTGCTGCCCATTTACCTTTTTCCTTGTTCCAGTAAACCCCTGTAAAACCAGATGTGTTGTTTTTAGACAACTGCGCTGTCAATGCTTCTGCCAATGTACCGTCTATATAGTGCTGTTTTTTTCGGTTTTCGTCGAGCGTAATCTTGGCAACCTCAGCAGTGTGTTTGCCACATGACCCAACTGTTTTTGCTTTGCCAATAGTGCGCTGGCAAGTTTCTCCACAGTCACATTTGCACTCCCAGATAAAACGGCCTTTCTCGTCTTTGCCTACTCTTTTAATAAAGGTTAGTCGTCCGGTCCTTTGGCCTGTCATATCAATGCTTCTATTGCAGCCGCACGATTTCGTGCGGCCAGTTCTTAACTTGTGGCCAGCAATATCTCTTACAGTACCGCACTCGCACTTACAAGTGTAGTACTTGTTGTTGCTAGAATCAGTTTTGTCAGAATCGCTCAGTACAGTCCATTTTCCGAATTTATCGCCCGGGCTTATCATGCGAGAGTCTCCAGGAGCTCGATAACATCTGCAATATTGCCAACATAAAAAGGCTGTTCCTTTCTATTCATTCCTGCGTAAAACTCGCCGTCTTCTGTATAAAAAACAATGTCGCTATCGCTGTAAACCTCAAAAGCTTTTTCAGTAAGCTCGCCTGTTCCTGTAAATTCATATCGTTCCATTAATACTCCTCCTATTTGATTAATGATTTTGGAATCCAGCAAATCCAGCCCTTATAAGACCCAACGACTTCTCCTGTAGATACTCTTACCTGGATTGCTTTTTCGGATTCTTTCATGATTTCTTCGATTTTTGCAAAAATATATCCGTTCTCTATCTTTTGCGTCCCATCCTCGTTTCTTGCAAAATCCATAAAAACATTATATTTTTCTGCTTTTTCCTGCTCTTTGTCAAAAAACCATTCTTTTACCGCGATATAGTTCGTCTTTGCATCCCTCCAAGATTTCTTTAGTGCAGAGGAAATGGTGAAGCCGAATCGTTTGACTAACTGCCATGCTTTTTTCATAATAGCTGATAAATCGTATTTCATTCCCGTTTCCTCCTGCTTGATTGATATCTTTATTTTAACATACTTGTGTAAGTATGTAAAGGAAAAGTAGAACTTTTTTTAAACTTTTATGACCTGTTTTCTCCCGTCAAAATCTGAGACTATATAAGCATGGAGCAGATGTTTTCCTATGACTATGAGATAGAGATACCTATAAAAACCGATTATCACGATATTTTGATCTTTTTGGAAGAATTGGAGGAAATCGAAAATGGCAGCATATCCGAACATGTATCAGCCATACCAGCCGTATCAGGATCGTATGGCGCAGATGAACCAATATCAGCCCGTCCCGCAGCCGATGGCACCGACAAATAACCAAGGAATACTCTGGGTGCAGGGCGAGACTGGAGCAAAGTCTTACCTTGTTGCACCCGGATCATGCGTATTGCTGATGGACAGCGAAGCGGAGCGGTTTTACATCAAGTCAACGGATGTATCCGGCATGCCGCAACCTTTACGCGTATTTGAGTACCATGAAATAAATGGCAGAATGCCGCAGAAGCAGCCGGAAGCTGCCATGAATGATATGTATGTTACCCGTAAAGAGTACCAGGATCTTTTTGACAAATACAATGAGATTCTGGACAAGATAAATTCGTTTCCAGCAAGCGGCGGCTCTACTGCCAAACCAGAGAGCCGGAGACCAAAGGGAGGTGCGGCAGCAGATGAGTAACCCATTATTCCAAATGTTCGGCGGCATGCCGATGGGAAGCAACGGCCCCATGCAGATGATGCAGCAGTTTGCGCAGTTTAAGCAAAACTTTAAAGGAGATCCTAAAGCCGAGGTACAAAAGATGTTGCAGTCTGGCAGAATATCACAGGCGCAGCTTAACCAGGCTCAGCAGATGGCACAGCAGTTTAAACGGATGCTGGGCGGCATGAAATAGTACATTATCCCGGCCGGGAATGTAAATAAATCAAAGGAGATATCAATATGGATGGAACTTACAGCTTAGCCGATATTGCGGCGGCTACCGGAACCAACAACCGGAACAATGAAGGAATGTTTGGCGGAGACGGTGTCTGGTGGCTCATCGTTTTATTCATTTTCGCTTTCTGCGGATGGGGTGGCAATGGCTGGGGAAACAGCGGAGGTGGAGCAGCCGGAAGCGCATACACCGATTCCGCAATCCAGCGTGGCTTTGACAACCAGGCAGTTATCAGCAAACTGGACGGCCTGTCCAGCGGCCTGTGTGATGGCTTCTATGCCATGAATAACGGTATGCTTACCGGAATCAACGGCATCAATACAAACGTCATGCAGACTGGCTTCGGCATCCAGCAGGCTATTAATGCCGATACTGTAGCCAACATGCAGAACACCAATGCAATCCAGGCGCAGCTTGCTCAGTGTTGCTGTGAGACCCGGGAAGCAATCCAGGGTGTAAACTACAACATGGCGCAGAACACCTGTGCACTCCAGAACACCATGAATAACAACACCAGAGACATTATCGACAGCCAGAACGCAGGAACCAGAGCTATTCTGGACTACCTGTGCAACGAGAAAATTTCTTCCCTCCAGGCTGAAAACAATGATCTTAGACGTGCTGCATCTCAGGATCGTCAGAGTGCATTGCTTACTACAGCTATGGCAGCACAGACCCAGCAGCTCATTAATGCGATCAATCCGGCACCGATTCCGGCTTACCAGGTGCCGAACCCGAACACATATTACGGATGCGGCTGCAATACGGGCTGTAATTGCTGACAACATCATATCTGTATCTTCCGGCAAAATGTCGGATGTTCGGCGAAATGCCGGTATTACGCAAATCGGCAGGCTCAGTCCTGCCTTTTTGCGATATGAAAAAGGAGAAAACAATATGGCTGAATATGTAGCTGTTGCCGCTCAGGATGTGGCAGCGAATGGAAATGTAGTATATACCAACACAGCGGTAAAAGGGACCGCATGTGTTCAGCATCGGGAGGGCAGCGGAATAGTTACTCTCAGAGGAATGACGAACCAGTGTAAGGCCCGCTATTTTGTGGCCTTTTCTGCAAATATTGCCGTTCCGACCGGAGGGACAGCAGAAGCAATCTCCCTCGCAATCGCGATAGGCGGCGAACCGGTCTTATCATCTCAGATGATATCCACTCCTGCGGTGGTGGAAGCGTTTAACAACGTATCCGCAGGTATCTTTATTGATGTGCCGCGTGGGTGCTGCTCAAATATTGCAGTGGAGAACACCAGCACGCAGGCTATAACCGTAGCAAACGCAAATCTTGTGGTAACACGGGTAGCATAAGGAGGTGGGATGATGAGAGATATTAAAGATCTGTGCGCACGAATTGAAGATGAAATATCCAATATCGCAGAAAAAGGCCTCACCTCTGGCAATCTGGACACCGCCTTTAAGTTGATTGATATGTATAAGGATATAAAAAACACAGAGTACTGGGATAAAAAGGGCGAGTATTATATGACCGTGCTGGATCAGATGCGTGACGGTGTAGGTGATTACAGTGAACGCCGTGGACGAGACAGCATGGGCCGTTACAGTTCTTCTGATGGCCGGATGATGCCGGACTATGACCGCGGATCTTCTTACATGCGCCGAGGCGAACATTACGTGCGAGGGCATTACAGCCGCAATGATGGACGGGATGCTTACGACGATTACATGACCCAGAAACAGAGCTACCGTTCTGGAAAATCCGAAGACTGCAAGCGTAAGATGCTTGCCGCACTGGAAGAGCATCTGGATGGGCTGACCGCTGAGATTGGGGACATGTCAAAAGACGCGGAGTGCCGCGAAGAACGTGACCTTGTGAAGCGGTATGTTGATAAACTTAGAGATATGTTATAAACGTGTGGATAGCTTACATACGGATAAATGATACATTATAAGTGCAGCAAAGATTAACCTCCTGTGAATCTTTTCTAGCCAATTTACACCTCCCGCGCACGCCCTTAATATAAACGGGTCATCCCGGAGGTTAAAAGCGGGTGAAATTCCCGGCGTGCGTATTTGCCATACCAATGGCACGGATTTTTGTTTTTGGTTCTTGCTGTTCACCCCTAGCCAATGCAGCAAGACTTTTTCACATCGACTTCTTTCTCAAAACACCGGTTGCAATATGTAGCCGGTGTTTTAGGACCGTTAGCTCAGCGGTGAGAGCGCCCGGCTCATAACCGGGTGGTCCGGGGTTCGAATCCCTGACGGTCCATTACCCCGCCCGTGGTCTATCGGGCTTAATCCATTTACCTGCGGCGGCAGGTCAATAAACACGGCCAGGAGGATAGATATGCAGAAACTTATTGAAACACTTGGATCATTTGGTATTGAAGTTCCGGCAGACAAGGCCGAAGAAGTAAAAAGAGCTTTGTCTAAGTACTACAAGAACAATGGAGAGGTTACACAGACTCTAACAAAGGTAGAGGGTGAGCGTGATGCCTGGAAAGAACGTGCGGAGACTGCAGAAAACACACTTAAGAGCTTTGAGGGAATTGACCCGGAAAGCATTAAAGGAGAGCTTGCAACCTGGAAACAGAAAGCGGCAGATGCAGAGAAAGCGTATAACGACAAGATCTATGAAAGAGATTTTGCAGACGCTCTCAAAACCGCACTGGAAGATGTTGAGTTTTCTTCCGCATCAGCGAAAAAGGCGGTTATGGCTGATATCAAGGAAGCCGGGCTTAAACTCAAGGATGGCAAGATTCTGGGCCTTAACGATCTGCTGGAGCAGATGAAAAAAGACGATGCGTCAGCTTTTGTTGACGAAGGCCAGAAACAGGCAGAACATAACCAGGCGCGGTTCACAACCAGTCTCAGTAAAAACACCCCGCCGGGCAAACTGACGAAAGCTGATATCATGAATATCAAAGATGCAGGAGAACGTCAGGCTGCCATTGCAAGCAACATGTCACTGTTTGAGTGATCCAATTACCGACCATTTAACAGCTATAGGTAGAAAGGATTTTTTTATGGCAAAAAATAACCTTATTAAGCAGGAAAACATCCAGGTTCGCGCACGCGAAGTGGATTTTGTTACCCGTTTTGAGAGAAACTGGGAGCACCTGCGCGAAATTCTTGGCGTTCTGAGAATGATTAAGAAAGACCCGGGGTCTACTCTTAAATCTAAGTACGCACAGGGCACTCTTGAGAGTGGAAAAGTTGGAGAGGGCGAGGAAATCCCGTACTCCAAATTCGAGGTCAAGGAAAAGAGCTACGCAGAGATCACCGTAGAGAAGTATGCAAAAGCGGTATCCATCGAAGCTATCAAGACTTACGGCTACGATGTTGCCGTGGAGCTGACTGACGATGAGTTTCTTTTCGAACTCCAGACCGATGTTACCGGACGGTTTTACACCTATCTTAAAACCGGAAGCCTTACCTCTACTGAGAGTACCTTCCAGATGGCTCTTGCTATGGCAAAAGGCCGCGTTGAGGATAAGTTCAAGCAGATGCACAGATCTATCCCGAATGGAATCGTTGGCTTTGTGAACGGTCTGGATGTGTATGAGTACATAGGTGCGGCAAACATCACCGTGCAGAACAAGTTTGGCTTCCAGTATGTCAAAGACTTCATGGGATTCAATACCATATTCCTGCTGTCTGAGAGCGAGATTCCACGTGGTAAGGTCATTGCTACCCCGGTAGATAACATCGTGCTGTACTATGTGGACCCGAGCGATTCTGACTTTGCAAAAGCCGGACTGGTTTACACCGTGGCAGGCGAGACCCCGCTCATTGGTTTCCATACCCAGGGCAACTACCACACAGCAGTTTCTGAAGCATTTGCCATCATGGGCATGGTACTGTTTGCAGAGTACCTGGACGGCATCTCTGTTATCAGCTTCGGCGGCTCTGAAACCCTTGGTGATCTGACTGTGGCTTCCGCAGAAGGCACCGATAGCGGAACCACTAAGCTGACCGTTACCCCGGCAAAGGGGAATGAGGGCAATGTATACAAATACAAGGTTGCATCCAGTCAGACAACCGTGGAGTATGGCCAGAATGTAAAGAACTGGAGCGCATGGGACGGCAAGTCCGATATTACAGCTGCAACCGGGCAGGTTATCACGGTAGTTGAGTGTGACAGCACCTATAAGGCACTGAGCGCAGGACATGCGACAGTAACCGCAAAGGCGTAAGGAGGGTTCCGGCATGGCATATGCAGACTATGAGTTTTACAAAACATCATTTTTCGGCAATGTCGTGCCGGAATCTGATTTTATGCGGCTGGCTGAGAGGGCGAGCGACTTTATTGACCGATTGACCTTTGACCGGCTGGCAGACGGATTACCGTCCGATGATCGGCAGCAGAAGCGTATAAAAAAGGCTGTCTGCGCCGTTGCAGAAATGTTGTATCAGATTGATGTGGCTGAGAAAAATGCATTATCAGCGGCGAACGGAACATCAGTCTCTATCCCTGGCGGCGGCACCGCTACTGGCATTGTAACCTCTGTATCATCTGGCAGTGAATCCATTTCCTACGCCACGCCTCAGCAGATCGGAGCAAGCGCAAAGGAATGGAGCGCCGTGTATGCCGCCGCCGGAGACGTACAGAAAACGAACGACTTACTTCTTAAGACAGCTTTGCCACTTCTAATGGGAGTAAGGACAGATGATGGAATACCAGTTTTGTATGCAGGAGTGTGAATATGAAGTTTAGAAAAAAGCCTGTTATCATTGAAGCATTTAAGTATGATGGTGATCTGAAAGACCGGAACGGCTTGTTTTACGTTCCATTTTGGGCGCAAGAAGCTTATAAGAAAGGCATTATGTATTACGGCGCAGAAACTTGTGATTTACCTCCGTGTGAGCTGTATATCGAAACATTAGAGGGAACACATCATGTTTCTGTTGGAGACTATATTATCCAGGGCGTAAACGGAGAACTTTATCCGTGCAAGCCAGATATCTTTGAAAAAACTTATGAGGAGGTGAAAGAGTAATGGAAGCATTATTCGCAAACATGACCGTGATTCTGGCAGTGATCGGGATTCTGGCTTTTTGCGTATCGGTCATCACCCAGGTATTTAAGGGTGTAGGTGTCTTGTCCAGGATTCCGACCGATGCACTGGTGTTCGTTCTTTCCATCGGTATTACTGTAGCCGCTTTTGTGGCATACATGCAGTATATCCAGATGCAGATATTATGGTACATGATTCTGGCAGCTATCATGGCGGGCTTTATCGTTGCCTTTGTAGCTATGTATGGCTGGAAAAAGCTCACGGAGCTGTGGAAAAGAATGAGTAAGACTGACATTAAAAAGTAATGATCGTCGGGTGATAAAACATGTATGACAAAACGATAACGGTTTTTAACGGGTATGCCTCAAAAACCACAGGAAAATCATACTGGTATCCGCACATCCTGTCCGGCGTTGATCTGATAACCGACCACGGCGCAATACTGAAAAAGTATGGCCCGGACAGCACCGACAATGCCGCACTGCATATTGCTTACACCCCGAATGGGGAAAAGGTGATGGCGCAGCAGTCGGACGGTTCAGCGGTGCCGTGGTTGCCCCCGAAAGCATGGGCGGCGCAGGTAAATGATGATCTTCCGGGCAGTATCACCTTCGGGCCAGAGGACTTTTTCTGGCAGGGTGAATGGACTGGCGGCATGGTTGTGGATGATGATTACCGCGACGGTTTTTACCAGTACATGAACAGCCAAAGGGATAACGTCTATAAGATAACAAGCGTTGGCGGTCCGTATACGGTAATACCTCACTTTGAGATCCTTGGCAAGTAAGGGGCGGTGATATGTCACGTAGCAAGCATTATTATTTAAAAAATCTATCTTACAACGCCGGATCGCTGCATCTGGAATTGGACATGTCTCGCTTTGAGAGGCAGTTCCAGACCGCACAGTATTATCTGGACGGAGCCGTTATGAATAGTATGGTGCCGTACATGCCGATGGTAACTGGCAGCTTTATCAATACCACCCGTGCTGCCAGTGCGGCGGTACAGGGAAGCGGCTTTGTGTATGCCGGATATGGCCCACAAGGGCGCTATCTGTACGAGGGTAAGGTTATGGTTGATGAACTGACCGGATCACCCCGGGCGCGGCGTGGAGCACGTAAGGTGCTTGTGAGTGAGTACACAGGCAAGACCAACGCACGAGAAAACATCACTTACACGCACCAGGCACACCCAAAAGCACAGGATCACTGGTTTGAAGCGGCGAAGCAGGCAGACGGAAAGACATGGATAAAAGGTGTAAAGCACATAGCTGGAGGTGGTAAGCATGGATAAGGTCATAGGGCGGGACGCAAGCGGGTTTGATATTCTCACCCGCGCGTTGAAATCCCTGTTAAATCAATATCCTGGTCTGGAAGATGGCGAGGTCATTAAGTTTGAGGAGCTTGGGAAAGAATCCGGAATAGCCTTTTCAGCTGACAATGGGGCGCTGGTGTATGCAGAATCGGAAGATGTCTGCGGCGGCATCCATCAGCAATGCCAGTATCCGTTTTACGTGGTATACCGCACAGCAGCCACAAAAGAACGGCTTAAACTGAATGTACAAGACTTCCTTGACACCCTCGGCAAGTGGATATGCCGGGAGCCTGTTTCTATAAACGGCACTCAGACGCGCCTAGCGGCCTTTCCGCCCCTGTCTGATGGTCGAGTGATAAAACGCATTACCCGCGATAACTCATACGGTTTAGAGCCAAATGAGGAAGCGGTGCAAGACTGGGTACTGCCTGTTACGGTGCAATACACAAATGACATAGAATATGAAGCGTAGTAGCGCAGAAAGGACGAATTTATGAAGCTTACCAGAGGTGCATACAGAACCTTTCTTGATTCAACGTTTGGTGGTACCGGTACGCCGAAATGGTGGCGCATCGGTAAATACAACGATAGTATGAGCGTAGCTCTGAATCCGGATGTGTCCACGAGTAAGAACATTTGGGATGAGACTTATGTAGAAGACAACGGATATGAACCTTCTGTAGAGGACATAACATATTACGCGGACCCTACTGATACAATCTATCCGATGATCCGCGATATAGCTATGAACAGACTGCGTGGTGATGAATGTAAGACTACCATTTTGGAGGTTATCATTGAGGACACTGAGAAAACCAATCACCTGGCATGGACCGAAGATGTTGTTATCAATACAAGCGAATATGGAGGCGGTACTGATGGTTTTACTATCCCGTTTTCCATATACTTCGATGGAAACAGAAAAAAAGGTTATGTAACCATTGAATCCGGAACTCCAGCCTTTAAAGAGGGCGAGATTCCGCTTACCTAAGAGGAGGGTGTGAGTTATGGGAAATATAATAACCATTGATGATGGCAGTGAGGTCTTTGACATCGTAAATCAGCGTGGCGAGCATCTGGGCCAGTTTACTTTTATTCCATCGGATTTTGACATAGTGAACAGATATGATGAGACAGTGAAAACATTCGAGGAATTACAGGGCGAGCTTGAAAGAGGGGAAAATACTGATCTCAATGAGATCAGTCGGAAAATGTGCGAAAAGATAGATTACCTTTTCGCGGCTCCGGTGTCAGAGAAGTTTTTCTCGATAACATCCCCATTTACATTTCTTAATTCTGGCCAGTTTTTCGTTGAAAATGTTATCAATGCCATCAAAACTGTTATCGAGCAGAAGCGTGGAATCCGGCTCCAGGCCGTGCAGAACCGCGTAAAAGAATATACGCAGAAATACAAGGCAGCTCCTGGGGGAAGATATCTTTCCCCACTTAAATGATGCACTCATGGGACTTACCATTAACCCTTACGGTTGGTGGTAAGTCTTATGGTATACGGACAGATTTCAGACCGTGCCTGGATATTATGACGGCATTTAATGATGCAAATCTTGACGATGCGGGAAAGTATCAGGTCATGGTGGATATCCTTTATGAAGAAAGTATTCCAGAAGATGATATTCCAGAAGCAATAGAACAGGCTTTGTGGTTCCTGGACTGTGGGAAACCGGCAGATAATATACCGCGCCCGCGTGTTATGGATTGGGAACAGGATGCACCAATTGTTTTTTCTGCAATTAACAAGATATCTGGTCGTGAGGTTCGCGATCCGAACCAATATATGCACTGGTGGACCTTCATCGGGTACTTTGATGAAATCGGAGATGGAACATTTTCCCAGGTTCTAGCAATTCGGCAAAAACGGGCAAAAGGCGAGAAACTGGAGAAATGGGAATTAGAATTTTTTAAAAACAACAGGTCTATGGTGGAATTAAAACAGACAATGTCCAACGAAGAAAAAGAACAGTGGCGCATTGAGCAAGAAGCTGTGGACGCTCTGTTCGACACGTAACGTAAGGCGGTGATATATTGACGGCAGACGGATCAATAGTAATCGACACAGAGATAAGCACCAAGGGCATGAAGCCAGGAACAGAAGAGGTAGAAGCCGCCGTAAGAAGAATGGCAAATGGGATTGATGATCTTGGGAAAAAATCAGAAATCGCAGTCCAGAAGCAGGTCACCGCTTTTGCGAAACTGAATAGCCTGTATGCCGCACAGGAACGGAAGGTTGAAAAGCTACGTGAAGCATTGGAAGCGTATGCCGAAACGAAGATACCTACACAGGCATACGCTGAGATTCGGAATCAGATAGAAAAGACAGAACAGAAATTAACAGCTCTGCTTGAACGCCAGCAAAAGTTTTTGGACACTGGAGGCAGAACCAACAGTAGCACCTATAAAAAAATGCAGTATGACATAGAGCAGCTGAATAATTCGTTAAAATATGCAAAAGGTGAATTGAAAGATCTGGAAGATTCTGGAGGAGCCTTTACACTTGGAAAAGATACAGATAAGTTTTCCCAGATGTACGACAAGTATGCAACAGAAGCTAAAAAGCTCAAGCAAATGAATGAATCTCTAGGAATATCGTATAACCGAGTGAAAAACGAATTTGAGGAGTATAAAAAACGGCTCCTTGGTATTGACGGTGCCAGCAAAAAAGCCACAAACTCAACAAAAAAACTTGGGATTCAGATGAAAAAGAGTCAAAAACCAACCAAGAAGTATGGAGAGGCATTGAGTGGCGTGGTAAGGCGCTTGGTTATGTTTCGGCTTTTGCGTTCTACTATATCTCTTGCATTTAGATCGGCCCGTGAGGGAATGGAGAACCTTGCTCAGTATTCTCCAGAGACAAACAAGGCCATATCAAATGTGCTTTCGTCTCTTACGCAGTTGAAAAATTCATTTGCTACTGCTTTTTCTCCAATAGCGGAATATGCGTCCCCTGTATTGGTAGAGTTTATTTCATTGCTTTCAGAAGCAGTTACGTGGACTTCTCAGTTTTTTGCGGCTCTTACCGGAAAAGATACATATACCAAAGCAACGAAGGTAGAGGAAGACTACGGCGCTGCCTTAAAAGAGAGTAACAAGCAGATAAAGGCACAGGAAAAGGCGAATAAAAAGCTGACGTATTCGTTTGATGAGCTTATCCAGGCCGGGAACAAATCAGATCAGGACAAGACCGGGTATGTCGGACCTACACCAGATCAGATGTTTACCACGGAAAAGGTATCAAACGACATAAAGGCCCGTGCTGATGCAGTGAAAAAGATATTCTCCGGCCTGTTTGCTCCGCTGAAAGAATCGTGGCTTGATAATGGACCGGAAGTGATACAGTCACTCACAAATCTGTTTGTATCCGCAAAACAGCTTGCAAAAGATGTTGGAGCATCGTTCATGCAGGTCTGGAATGTGGAGAGTTACGGAAAGGCAATAACAGACAATCTACTTATAACGTTTGCTAATTTGGCACAAGCTGTTGCAAACCTTATAACGCAGTTTGATAAAGCATGGGTTTCAGGTGATACCGGAACGAACATACTGCGGCATCTTGGAGATATTCTTGTTACATTATCTGGATTCTTCCGTGATGCGTCTGAAAGCATTAAGGATTGGTCAGTCAATTTAGATTTTTCCCCGCTCCTGGAATCTTTTGATAATGTACTTGCATCAGCGAATCCGGTTGTACGGGCCATTGGTAATTTGCTTTTATGGTTTTTAAATAATGTTTTGCTTCCAATAACAAAATGGGGTCTTGAGCAGGGATTACCGGATGTTTTCGAACTTATAGCAGCATCTCTCGATCTTTTATATTCGGTTATCGAAACATTGGCGCCTACCGCTGAATGGTTTTGGAATACTTTTTTACAGCCGTTTGGTGAATGGAGTGGCAAAGTTATTATTGCAGCGTTAAAAAAACTGGTTAATGCATTGCTTAAGTTTTCTGATTGGATTTATGAAAATCAGTCACTTGTAGAATCAGCAACTGTAGCTGTCCTTGCGTTTTTTGCCGCATGGAAATTTCTTGCGTTTTTAAATGGAGTATCACAAATCATAGCCAAATCAGGTGAGCTTATTGTTATGTTTTTAAAATTGATTGATGCAATTGACCCAGTTGCTTTATCCATAAGCGGAATAATAAGTTTGGTTGCAGTACTGGCAAGAAACTGGGATAAAATGACTCCCACAGAAAGAATGATAAGTGGCCTTCTGGCAGCAGCTTCCGCGGTTGGTGTTCTTGCTGTTGCGCTTGGTGCACTTTCTGGTGGCGTAGGCGCGGCGGTTGTGGCAGCATCTCTTGCGGCAGGAATAGCAGCTGCAACGATTGCGATTGATGCAGGTAAACGGAAGACACAGTCTGTCTACAGAAGTGCTGGTGGTGGAAGATCTGCAAAATACGCTTATGCGGCTGCAACGTACAATATGCCACGCCTTGCTACTGGGACTGTAGTACCGCCACGTGCCGGAGAGTTTGCCGCAATCCTTGGAGATAACAAGCGCGAGACAGAGGTTGTTTCCCCGTTAAGCACGATGAAACAGGCATTGAAAGAAGCTCTGGCAGAAAGCGGAGGTAGTCGGGACATAACGGTTATCATGGAAGTGGACGGTCGGCGCTTTGGACAGGCCGTGTACAAGGCAAACAATGAAGAAAAACAGCGTGTAGGTGTAAGGATGGTGACAGTATGATAAACGGTGTTTTTACTATTGATGGCTTAGATCTGCGCATCCAGGTTACAGACCTGGAACGCAGCTTTGCTGTTACCGATAGCGATAATTCCGGGCGTGTGCAATCCCGTAGGATGTACAGGGACATTATAGGTACATTCTATAACTACACACTAACCGTAGACCCGGATAAAAGCAACAGGGCAGATTATGATACGTTTTATGATATCATTTCGGCTCCGGTTGAGTCCCACACGATGTCTTTTCCTTACGGTCAGGAAACGCTTGAATTTGAAGCCTATGTCACAAACGGTAAAGACAAGCTAAAAAAAGAAAAAGACAAAGACGGGAACGACATAAATAAATGGAGCGGATTATCTATTGATTTTATCGCAATGGAGCCGCAGAGGACATGATATGAAAGAAAAAGCGAGATCAAAAACAGCCGGGACAGGACTAAAAATAGTATATGATGATGTGGCTCCATATGCAAAAGATAACAGTTTTCCAAAAATCATGGATACTGGTTTACGGCCGCATAAAGGCCTGTATCCAAAAACTGGTTTATATCCAAATGCAACAACGACAAGAAGAGAGTTTCCGGATCTCCGGCGGGATGATCTGACTTATCCCGGATATGCACTTTGCTATCCGGGTTTTTCCCTTTTAAATGGTCAGTACATAAATATCCCGGAAGATCATGAAGATTATGGATATATCAGTGACGAGTGGTCAAACGAAGACGGCATATTCGGCTACTCTATAAAAACTCCTGGCCTTATGCCGCAAATTGGCCTTTATCCACGTGTGTTCCTTTATCCGTCTGGCGGACGGGACATTATGATGAATCAGCCGACCCTTACCATAACATTTAATGGCAAGTTCTCTAGTGTAGGTATTCTGCTTACGTTCAATCTTCTCTCTGGAGATTATGCAACCGGTTTAAATATCAAATGGTACGAGGACGGTCATTTGCTTTCATCTAAGGATTTTTCACCGGACAGTAGCCGCTATTTTTGCAATAACTATGTTCAAAATTATAACATGCTTGCAATAACATTTAAAAAGACTTCAAAGCCGTACAGGCCGGTGTTCCTCACCAGAATAGATTACGGCATCTACAGAGATTTCCTGTCCGATGAGCTGGTTACTACTGATTGTATACAAGAGATCAATGCAATATCTGAGAACATCAGTATAAATACCTTGTCTTTCACTGTGCGCACCAAAAGCAATATTCCGTTCGATCTCCAGAAAAAACAGAAATTAGCAGTTTTTTTTGATAATGATCTGATTGGGAACTTTTACCTTAAAAATGGAGCTAGGAAAAATGTCTTTGATTATTACCTGGATGCGCATGATGCGCTGGGTGTCCTTGACGGAAATGAGTATGTCGGTGGGATATACTCTGGGGAGTTGGTAAAAGATGTGGTAGCCGATATCTTTTCTGGTGAGGACTTTACCTGCGCTATAGACCCGTCCTTGTCAGATCAGGCTCTTTACGGGTACATACCATATACCACAAAGCGCAATGCTCTGGTGCAGATTGCGTTTGCTATAGGCGCTATAGTGGATACATCAAACGTAGAAGGTGTATCCATGTATCCGCAGCAGAATGATGTAACAGGAACATTCCCGGCATCAGATACGTTTGACGGCGTAACCCTGGAACGATCTGATATAGTAACCGGAATAAGGCTTACAACGCATACATATCAGACGTCAGATGAATCACAGGAAATTTACAATGAGACGCTTTCTGGAACGGCTGAAATAGTTTTTTCGGAGCCTTACCATGACCTTTCTGTTTCCGGCGGTACCGTAGTAAGAAGCGGCGCAAACTATGTGGTGGTATTTGGAACAGGCGCAAATGTTACAATAATTGGTAAGAAATATATCCATAATACAAGCCAGATTTTAAAGGAAAATCCTGACATTGTATTTAATAAAAACATTAAAGAAGTTACTGATGCTACGCTTATAAATGCACAAAATGCAGAGCAGGCCATAGACCGGATCTATCGGTACTATATGCGCGCCGAAAGCGTTACCGGAGATGTTTTACTAAAAGATAAAGTTGTCGGTCAGCGAGTCGAAATCGACACCGGATATGATGGAAAAAAGTCAGGTGTAATTGAAAGCGTAGACTACAGTTTTGGAAATGCAATAAAAGCAAAGGTGACGATTCATGAGTGACATTTTGAATGGGCTTATATTTGATCGGACTCAGGCCGATATTGAGTCTCTTACTAAGAAAGCTTATATAGACTATCAGGATTTAAACCGTGTAGAAACGGCAGTAAAATGGGTGTCTTATTTTTTAAATCGGTGTGGGTACAAAAACACTACGCGGAACAAAACGAACTGGAGCATGAATGATTTTCGAACAGAAAAAGATATGGAACGTCTTAGATCAAATATAAATTCTATTCGATCTGCATTTTATGCTCCTGCCAGCACACCGTTAACTCCTGCAAAGATAACGTATACTTCCATCTGGCAGGCAAATGCCATAGAACAAATCATTTACGATATCGGCGTGATTGCAGAAAAAATTGAGCCAGGGCTGAATCATCTGAGTTTTAACCTTGGAACTCGCGGATTTGGGAACAGGAGAGTTAATCTATGAGTTTAAAAACGGATTATAAAGACGATATTTATTCTGGGAAACGGCGCTATCGAATAATCCAGAACGATGATGGAACAGTATCATTTGATGATGTCACTGATTACACGCAAGATGGCGATATTTACAGTGCCGGAGACGTTAATGAAACAAATAAGGCGGTTAACCAAAACGCTGGTGATATAGCGGACATACAAAAGTTGCGGTATGCCACATTTAAGGCCGCTGATTGGTCTCAGTCCGCGCCTTATATTCAGCGTGTTGTTGTACCTGGTATGACGGTAAACGATGTGCCTATCATATCTTTACATATTGCAGATGGTACCACATCCTCAGATGCAAAGGCGCAAGGCAAAGCATATGGATATGTTGATCGCGCTGTTTCCGGAGGCGGCCAGCTCGCGCTTTATTGCTATAACTCAAAGCCGTTGGTAGATTTTACCGTAGCTATAAAAGGAGTGTAAGTATGGCAGATGCGATAGTATTGCGCGGCGGTTCTGGTTTTGATGATTCACAGCTTACAGCTACGCCGGATAAGGTCAGGAATGGGAAAACGTTTTATGGATCCGGAAGTGACAGCATACAGACCGGAACCGTTACCGAGATTGCGGCAGAAACAGTAACGCTACCTCTGAATGGATCTTACACCATACCGCAAGGAATCCATTCTGGAAACGGCAAGGTGGTACAGAGTTTGCAGACAAGCTCAGGCGGTACCGTATATCCAACCAGTGAAAAACAGACTGTGCAAACCGCGAATAAATACATGACGGACAATGTATATGTGGCACCGCTTACCGGACTTAAGCCAGAAAACATCAAAAAAGGCGTAACTATACTTGGAGTTACCGGAACTTATGAGGGGTACAGTTGATGGGAGAGTGTATTATTAAGCGTCAGGGCGGCGCAGTAGATGTTTCAGATCTTACAGCCACACCAGCAGACGTTGTGGCTGGAGAAAGGTTTTATGGATCTGGAATTGATGAAATTCAGACCGGAACTCAGAAAAATAATGGGAAAATCAGCAAAGTACTTGCAGCCAATGAAACGTATGTTATTCCGGCTGGATATGTTGATGCAGGATCTTCGGTAACTCAGAATATTGTTACAAATGGTGAAATGACGGTTAATCCGGTCGCAAACGGGTCCTTACTCAATGTATCTGGTAAGTATATGACAGGGGACATAACGGTAAATGGAGTAGAGAATCTTAAACCCGAGAACATCAAAAAAGGGGCTTTTATCGGTTCTGTTGCTGGCACATTTGAAGGATATGTGAATACAGATCAGCTTACGCCGTATTGGTATGGTGTGTTTCCTCCTGGACAAACAGGTTTCTATGACAGCGCACTTTATCAGAATCCATCTAGTGCTGGCCCAAACTTTTCCAGCATGGTATATGCGCAGATGTCTGTTGATTGGCAATATCCAGTTGATGATGGGGCAAAAGGAAGTTGCATAAAAATAGAAGGAGAAAAAATAAAAGGTTATACGACTTATGTTGCTCCATATATAACATTTAATAAGCAAATAAATATATCCGAATGTAAGTCTATAACAATATGCTATACTCTTCCATCAAGAGCTTATGACCAGACATTGTCGACACTCGTATTGTCGCAAAATAAGCCAGGAACTTTTGATACAGGAACGGTATACGAACCAACTCCTTCCCATGATGCTCTTGTCGTTGCATCTGCGTTAGGTTCATATGAAGTTTTTCATTTGGATTACTCAAACGGTTCGGATGAATGGATTGTAAAAACTTTTACAATTAAAAACCCGTTTAAATACAATTACATTTCTTTTGTTCCGTTTAGAATTCCTGCAGATAATGGTACAAGCCCATTTGTATCAAAAGTTCGATACATAAAGTTTAATAAATAAAGGAGATCATTATGAGCAACGAAAACGTATCTTTACCAGTAGCGGAAGCACTTGCATCAGCACTTGCAAAGATAGAAGCATATGTCCCCACCGAGTACGTTGATAACTCAGAACCGGACATTGACGCTGAACACCTCAATCACGCAGAACAGGGCATCATGAGAGTGACGAACCTGTTAAATGCTGCTGTTGATGTTATACAGGGCCAGGAAAGCCGCCTTTCGGATGCTGAAACAAAGGTAGGAACCGCGGCGCTGACCGGCGGTATGACAGATTTATCCAGTGGTCTTAATAAGTTAAATAGTGATTTTTTTAATAGGATTGATGCCACAAAAATATCTTTATTAACACAGCCGAGTGGAACAACAATACGGCAAAAAATTGAAAACTGCCAAAAAGGTACATTGTGCTCATGGGCACATAATCCTAGCGAATTATATAATCCCACTGGGAAAAACGGTACATGGAGTTTCTTAATTGTAAGAGCCGACAAAGAAATGTATACTATTTGCCTTGCTTGTGAAGGCGGCAGTAAACTCTACATATATTCATATAACGCAAATGCTTGGTATGGAATGGATGGCACTATTGTACGGCAATTTAACTGACTTGTTATCTGAAAATTAATACAAAATTAGCAGTCAGATCTCCGTTAAAATTGGCGTTAGCAAGAACCGTCACAGATGTTCCGTTAAATGTACAAGATACAAATATATCCTTATCCACTCCAGTCGATTTATGTATACTTGCGACAGCTGGACAAACAACTGAATATTTTGTTGTTAGATTAATATAATTCCAACCATCTTTTATACCAGAAATCGCAATAGTGAGTACAACTACATTTCCATATTTATATGCATAAGTGACTTTTGTATTTGCCGGAGCTGTAAATTGATCGACAACACTCTTGACATTTAAATCACTATTTAGGGGCTGATGGATCAAACGGAAAGTATATTAAGGGCTTCTGGGTGTCGAAAAGACGATAAAATTTTTCTTTCATTTGGAGGTGAGAACAACGATTCATATAACAATTGGATATGATTGTGGAGATTCCTGCTATTGTGACAAAGCAAAAATTTGTAAACATCGTGGCAGATATAAATTCCACAATTTTTCAGTTAGCTTGCACACGTTCTTTGAATACAGACTACATATTAAACTTCCATATTTAATTTATATAGGACAAAAATGGGAAAGATTGAGTGGAACTGACAAATGTCCTTATCATAAAAGTAGAAATTATACTTGCCATGATTGTAAATTTGTTGGTGGAGAATTACTTAGGGATTGTTATTGTACAGAAAGGACGAATACAAATTATAAGGATTTGAAGCCTGATATTGAGACAAAAGATTGGGGCAAGCAATGCGCTTATTTTGAAAAATGTGAATGGGCAGATGACTATTTACGGTGATATTCAAAATGTGAAAAAGCATTACTATGTATATATCAATATCTTACAGAAAGAAAGGAAACATCTTATGGAAAAAGAAATGAACATCCAGGAACCGTTACACCGCAACTGTGCACCTCATGATGCAGCACACTGTGATATCAACGATCATCATAACAACGCGAAAAACGGCTTTGATGCTGAGGCTGATGACTGCGGCCATACTGTGCAGTCCGGCCCTGGAGTTGGAATTCCGAAAGGTGCAGGCCATCCGGTTAATGGAACTGTTGTAGCTGGATTTACTCCAACCAGCGCTAAGGGGAATAAAGATAAAGATCAGAAGCACGGGCCTGGTGCAAAATAACGCGAATATTCTGAGGTCGGAAATGGTTCCTGACACACTCCGTGTTGAGTACCTGAGATGATGGATACACCGCCCATCCAGAATAATTCGTGTTGCATTTCGTGTTGCATAGTATTTAAAGATGTATCATTTTTGATATATTTATGCGACAAGTGATAAATACTTATAACACCAAAAGCCGCATAAAACCTAAGCTCTAGGTTCTATGCGGCTTTTGGTGATTTTGGACCCACAGGTTCAAGTCCTGTTGCCCGCACTGAAAATTTGGCTTAAAATCAGGACTTTTCGGAGTTCGTGTTGCATTTTGTGTTGCATAGCTCCGAAAAGTAGTCATTAGCCTTACGATTCATAGCTTCTTCTTTGCTCTCCATAACATGCCGATAAATCTGCTTTAACACTCCATCATTTCCCCACCCGCCGCGCTGCATGATGTATGCGTCCGGTATTCCTATCGCGTGCTGAATGGATGCGCAGTAATGGCGCAAATCGTGAAAACGGAAGTGAGGTATTCCGGCTTCTGCCAGTATGTCAGAAAAGCAGTTTGATATCTGATATGGCATTAGTCCGACCATATTTTTGCCAGTTCTATTTTTTAGTTTTTGAATAACGAAATCGGGAAAAGTTATGTATCGGTCCCCGGCATAGCTTTTAGTTTTTTTATACACCCATTCGTGGCTGTCATTCAGCACCATAGCATATTCCACATACACTACATTCCCTACGACATGATCGGATGCAAGCGCGCATATCTCGCTGCGCCGCATCGGTCCGAATGCAGCCAGAAGAACAGGCAGCTCCATGTCTGTATCCTTTACCGCCGCCATAAGGCGCTTCACATCATCATCAGAGGGCACATAGAGCTTTTGCCGTACCTTTGCCGGGAGCTTTGTTTTAACCGCGAAATCCGGCCTATAAACGGTCAATACGGATGTCAAAAGACCGTGCATGTTTCTAACGCTCTTCGGTGAGTGCGTCAGAGCTTCCCGGTTAATTTCTTCCTGTATGTCCTCTTGCGTGATGGTGTAGATATCCATATCCATGAGATTTGCCAGGTCCTTTTTTCTGGACCGTTTGTATTCACGTATGGTGGACGGAGACAGGACAGAGGAGCGGAGCGCTATATAGCTATCCATAGCTTGGCCGAGCGTCATCTTTTCTTTTTCCGGTTCCTCTCGTTTGATAAGTTCTTTGCTTGCTGCCCAGATGGCAGCTTCCCGCTCAACATCCCGTTTCCCTTTTGGTGTAGGGTCATCGTTTGTGAATGATTTGTAGATTCTCTTTTTCTTCGGCTTGCCTTTATCATCCAGAACCGGCTCCCCGTTCTTATCTCGTACATCCTCAAATCTGTCAAACACCTGGACTCTCCATGATCCAGATGGTAATTTTTTTGCTTTTGCCATAATAGTATCACTCCTTTTTTGGTATAAAAAATACAGCCACCAGATTTAGTGATTTATCTTGCGTGACTGCTGCCGGATGTGATATTATATCAGTGTAGGTTTTGTGATTTTATCACATCCTTAAAACGTCTGGTGTTGGTAGCACCGGGCGTTTTTTATTTTGGTGATATAACCATAGGTTTTTCTGATATGATAAAAATAAAAAGGATGGTATTTTATGTTTATATCAAAAAAACGATGGAATAACTTAGTAAATCGTGTTGAGCGTCTGGAAAGCATCGTCACTCCTGAGAATGCCCCCTCTCCTCTGCGGCAGATGAAAGCTGCTGTAAGAGAAGTTTTTGAATCTGGCGTTCATCCAGCTCAACGATCTGGTTCTCAATCAGCAGATCAAGAATCATCTGTACCGAAAGGTAAGTAGATAGCTTAATTCCGTTCAGGAGCATTTGGGAGTATATCTTTTGCTCCGAATCCTGTTCGGATGTTCCTGAAAAGAGCACATCAAATACCTGTTCCGTCTGCGATTCCGTAGAATCACAGATCATCTTGTATATTGCCTTTTTCGTTGTTTCTTTCATGTGGTTCGTATTGTTCCATTTCTTCCTGGTGGTTAAGATATGCGTTGCAGATCAATCCATACATTAAAGCTTGTTCATCTGACATTTCTGGCTTCTTTACCTGTGCAGGTGCTGGCTTTTTTACTGGTTCCAACTCTGCTTTCTTGATTTCTTTCGGAACCATCTCCGATTGCGGAATACATACAGTTATAGGCTTCGGCCAGCATTGTTCATTTGCTTCTTCTTGCTCTTCCTGGTGTTCCAGGAATGCGTTGCAAATTGAGCCGTATCTCAAAGCCTGTTCATTAGACATTTCCAGTTCCTTTGTCGGTGTAGGAATCTGCTTTTTGGCTTGCTCTGACTGACATTGTTTTTCTTGCTCTTCAAGCTCTTCTGCGTGTAGGTCTTCATCAGTGCCGCAAGCACGCCGAGAATGGATTTTTTGTATCAATCCGATAATCATACTGGCTATGATGATGAAAACGGCCAGAACGGCAAAAATGAACGCCATAGCAACAAGGAAAGCTCCGGCCATCATTAAAAATCCTATAAGCACCGCTATAGCAGCTATCCATACAACAATACGAGTTTGTTGTATCAAATACAGTATAGGTTCGAGCCACCAGCCGAGTACCAACCAGTATAAACACCCTTTTTTCATACTACAAGCTCCCGAATATCATTCCAAGCCGATTTGTACTTTCTGATATAGCTTGCCGTCCATAAAGTATAACTCTGCGTTTGCGCCGCTATATTCATTGGCATACCACATATATGCTGTCATGTTTGTATCTATTATTTCGGACTCAGCAAGTGGAGTTCCAGCAGATCCAATTATTTTCTCACATTGCTCATATGTCATTCCAATTTCACACTGGTTAAACGCTTCCAACGTAATTTTTTTGTCGTGCATAATGGAAGACATATTATTCATGTAGAAAAAGAATGAACCCAGCAGAATGATGAAGGCAGATATCCAGCATAATGCTTTTTTTCTTCCTGGCATGTAATTATATGCCGATCGGCAATCAATTCTTTCATACTGTTCGTTCAGTTTCACATCTGGGTAGCCAATTTGGACGGTATCTAAAAATTCTGAAACTTGTTCGTTTTTATTTTTCCGAAACAAGAATGTTTCAACCGAACCGTTCTTTCCGTGGAATCTCAGATATCCAAATCTCCCATGATCTCCATAGCAATATGCTATTTCCTTTATTTTTCTGAAAGAAGATGCTTTCGATGGCATTAAAAACTCGGACAACAAAAAACTCTTATCAGAATATAAAAGCTCCTGCCGGATTCCTTTTATTGTGGTGTTCATTAAAAACCTCAAATTTTCTTAAATTTCAAAAAATTTTCTGCATATCCGGTTAATGCGGATAGCTGATTCAATGTAAATCCAGGATGTTCCAGTACAACGCTGTCCGGTACAAGCAGTTCTACAGCAAAGGTATGTGCTTCAATCTCTGCCCTGTTTCTGTACAACGTGTCTGGTATCCAGTTAAAAAAGAAGTAGTCTTCCCGGTGCATCACGGCATGGCCCAGTTCATGAGCCGCTACCATCTTCTGTGTAGGTGTATCCAGATCACTGTTTATGTAAATGAAGCGTTCCCCCGCTATGGTTAAGCAGCATCCGAATATCTTACCTAAAGGCCCAACCTGTGTATATACCCCCTGTTGCTCCGCAATCTCAAACGGATCATTTGTATGGTATTTCTCCATTAGTTCTACGGCTGTCCTTTTTGCATCTTCCATGTTCTACCTCTCCTATTTTTTGCGCTGTTTGAATGCAAGCGCAACGGAAATCTTAATCTGGTTAAGCAGTAAATCTATGCTTTCCGGATCTGCGGGATGTCCGTCAAAGTATAACGGTTTGCCTTCCCCGCTTTTTAATAGTTTCTCGATGCGGTCAAACTCCGCTTTTAAATCAATATGCGTTTCTTGTGCAACGGCTTCCTCCTCTCCGTTGAGATAATCAACAGACACATCCAGATAATCTGCGATTTTTTTCAGCCTGTCATATGGAAATACTCCCTTTCTCAACTGTGAAATATACCCATTTGCAAAACCGAGGTCTTTTTCTAACTTAGATATAGGTATCTTTCTCTCTTTGCATATTGCTTTCACATTCTCAACACTATTCATGTAATACCTCCTAAATTTAGAGAAAAACCTAAAAAATAGTATTGACAAATTAGAGAGAACTCTATATAATAGGCTTGTAAGTTAGAGAAAAGCCTAAATACAGGAACCCTCTGAAATATGTCTCTCACAATTCATATTTTAGATTATTCTCTATGTAATGTCAAGCTATATCTCTAAAAATATACAGATTGGAGGTGGATAAATGGTTCTACGGAACATAGAAGATTTGTGCAATAAAAAAGGAGTATCAATAGCTCGCCTGGAAGCTGATAGTGGTATTGGAAATGGAACTATCAAGCGTTGGGAAAAATCAACGCCAACGCTGAGAAGTCTCCAGAAGATCGCAACTTACTTCGGAGTCGGCATCGAAGCTCTTTTAGAGGACGAGGAGGAGAAGTGAGAAAAGAAATCAAGAAGTTTCTTCACTGGTATTTTTTTGAACCACGAAAGACTTTGTTGGAGTGGTTTATGAAAAAATTCCCAAATACTCCAGTATATGCACCAGTAGCAGCTTTGCTGTTGATAATGCTTCGCCCAGAAGTGGAAACTTGTATACATCGTATCCAGCAAATAGTGCAACAACTGATATTGCTGTTGGGATTATGAATCTCATTCTTTCTTTGCGTTTGATGCGAAAGTACATTTTCCCAAATCTGTTCACGGAGTATCTGCCGTGATTCCGGTCAACCAGACCGATGCGGAAAAGATGGTCAAGTGTGCAGGAATTGAAGAAACGATCAGATTTTAAAATCAGCAGTAGCCGCATGGTTGCTTTTTCTGTGAAAGACAGCTCAATGTTTGAGAAATCAATGTTATTCATGGTGTATCTCCTTTCTCCAGACTTGGCATGGTGGTGCCTGTGTTTAAAGAATAGGAGTAATCATTGGAAAAGTCAACAGGAGGTGATTGGGGAGAAGTGAGAAAAGAAGACGAAACCTATCTATTTGATTACATCCGGCATTTGCAGAATCAAGTGAATCAGCTGACCATAGCGTTGCTGACCGGGAACAAAGATAGGTTGGAGTATCCAAAGGCTGTTGAGGTTCAGCCGGGAGAAAGGATTCCTGTAGGGCATCTGGCAGATGAATTACTGAACTTTCAAATTAAATAACCACTGGTTTTTATGAATAATAACCACTGGTTTCAAAAGTGAGAAAGGGGTGAAACAAAACGAAAAAACATCCTAAATTTGAGTATATTATCCCTGCGGTAGTAGCCAGTGTTGTAACAGTTTTAATCCGAGTATTAATAGGTTTGTGATTATGGACACAACAACAGGGATAAATACATCCTTGAAAAGCAGTTTTGTAAATTCATGTTTTCTTTCTGCTATGTAAGATTTTCCCTGTTCTGTAATTTTTACAGAAATCGGTTCGCCATACCGATACGAAACTTTTTCGCCGCTGAAATGTGGGAAAGATTCGCGGGAAATGCTGATAAAATGCTCATTGCACAGAAACTCAGAAATGATTTTTTCTTGATTTGATAAGGATGAATAACTCATTTCTTCACATGAGCAGATGCGTTTTAACAAGCAGAATTGTTCTTTATTCAGGTACATAAATATCTCTCCTTTTATAAGGAGTATAACATTACTTTTTAAAAACATAAACCACTGGTTTTAAATCTGAAAACCTAATGTAAATGTAAATGTTAATGTAAATGATAATGTAAATGTAAATATATAAAACCATTTGCCCGGAGCTAACGCGGTTACTCCGGCCCGTAAGTAGGCGCAACGTGGTAAACACATCAGAATAGCGTGGTACAGGAGATACGCACGACTTAGCTGTTTACGCACAAGATTGGATGCTTACAGGATTTTTGTTTACCAGAGCGGAGGTCTTATGCTGAGAAAAAAGACATACGCTGACGAAAAAGGGGAGAATGTCCAGATACTCCTTGATGTTATTAAAGCCCGCAAGCGTTTGGACGATCAGCGTATGGCGAAGATGGCGGGTATGAATCTGGCAACGTATCGGCTGCGGAAAAAGGACCCCGGCTCGATGCGGTTAAAGGAACTGTGGCCGTTGCTAAAGGCCGCAGGGATAACGGACGAAGAGAAGTCCAAGTTGATTTAACTCAATTTAATTCGTTTTTAACTCAATTCCGAGTTGAGTTAAGGCGGGAAAACTCAACGGAGGTGTGGAATGACATTATTTGGAGCCGGATTTATTAGCGGCGGTTTTGTGGTTTTTGTGGCTATGTGCGTAGCAACACTGAGAGCCAACGATAAGAAAGAGACAGAGGAGAAAAACGATGTGCAGATTTAAGAGCGGCATTATCTTGAAAAACAAGGTAGTTGTGGCACCTGGCGAGAACGACAGCCATTCGGACTTACTGGAGAGCCTGGGAATCAATGATGATTACTTTGGAGCAACGAATGTGTTTGTGAGAGCCGAGCTAGTTCCGGCCAATGATGAGTGGTGGATTGACCCGTCAGAAGAACCGGACAAATGGCGGTTTGTTGTAGATCAGGACATGAGACCGGAGTGGTTTGACGAGAGTGAGCATGAGAAGATCTTCCGTGAAGCTGTATGCGGCTGGTGGAAAGAGCATGTGTTGGTGGATCAGAAACTGGAAAAGCTTTCAAGCGGATACTATCGTCTTAAGCGCTGTGAGGTTAAAGCACTGCTGAACGATGTAAAGGTACTGTTAGACAGCTCACAGGTCGGCAAGATGTGGGACAGCTCACAGGTCGGCG
>OGZQ01000278.1_pt1 | contig 42661 bp, 36 predicted proteins | sample 1576841 | NCBI WGS metagenome assembly OGZQ01 (sample SAMEA3541527, study PRJEB24748) | human gut metagenome | biome: human gut; feature: human-associated habitat; material: faeces | place: China | collected 2012
TCAATGCTAAAATCAAAGCTTTTCGAAGCCAGTTAAGAGGGGTGGCTGATCTGAAGTTCTTCATGTTCAGACTGGCTAGGCTATACGCTTAAAAGAAAGCTTACCAACCAGGAAAATCCGCTGACCCCTTCTACCATAGAGGACGTAAGTAGCTGAAAAGCGAAAATGGATTAGAAATTTTCATTCTAATCCATTTTCGCTTTTGGAGGTTCCTGGCGGTCACTAAATGCTGCGACTTAGTGAGACATTATAATAGCCTCTTCACTAGTGTCCGGGATAGAATTCCGAAACGTTTTTAATTAATTAATATTCAATAGTTTATAATGAGTTGTCAATTTTTCGATAGAGAATCCATACTTTTGGTAGATGTAATCCTCTTATTTAGATTCATCATGCCAAACGGAAAGACTGTCTTTGCTCAAATCATGGATCTTGTTCCTGATTATGAACTCGAAAAATGTATTGACAAATATAATGGCAACTACAAAACCAAGAAGTTCACTTGTCGTGACCAGTTCATGGTTATGAGTTATGCTCAGTTCACAAGGAGCTCTAGTCTTCGAGTAGTAGAAGCTACCCTTACCGCATTCTCTTCTAAACTTTATCATTCGGGATTGAAACTCATACACAAATCCACTCTTGCAGAGATGAATGAGAATAAAAATTGGCTTATTTATAAAGATTTTGCACAGGTTCTCATCAAGCGAGCAAGCGATTTGTATAAGGATGATTATTTCAGAATTGGTCTCAAAGAAATGGTATACGCCTTTGATAGTAGTACCATTAAACTTTGCTTGAGCCTTTGCCCGTGGGCTAAGTTTCATCATAACAAAGGAGCTTTCAAGATGCACACTCTGATAAATCTTCGTGGTTCTATTCCTACTTTCATATGGCTTACAGAAGGCAAAGTCAATGACATGAATGGGCTTGATGTAATCCCCGTAGAGCCAGGAGCTTATTATCTTTTGGATAAAGGTTATGTGGATTTCTATCGGCTTTACAACTACTTTCAAAAGCGTAATGCATTCTATGTAACTAGAGCTAAGGATAACATGAAATATGAAGTTATCCAAGAACATGAAGTGGATCAACAAACTGGTGTTGTCAGTGACTTGACAATAAGGCTTTCCGGGCCCATTGTTTCTAAAGACTATCCTGATGAAATGAGGCTCGTAATCTATGAAGATTACACGGAAGGGAAGAATACCGTATATAGATTTTTGACTAATGACTTCGAACTTCCGGCACTCACTATAGCGGAACTTTATAGAGAGCGTTGGCAGATTGAACTTTTTTTCAAATGGATAAAACAGCACTTGCACATCCAGTCGTTCTTCGGAACAACAGAGAATGCTGTATACACACAGATCTGGATTGCGATCTGTGATTATTTGCTGCTTATCATTGCTAAAAAACTGTATCATATGGAACAAAATCTTTATATAATCTCTCAAGCGATAGGGCTAATTCTTTTTGAAAGAATACCATTATCGGATATGTTTAATCAATTTGATAATTCTAAATTAGAGCCGGATTATAAGGAACAACTTAGCTTGTTCTAAACTATTCCGGACAGCAGTGTAGCCTCTTATATCTTTAGTCTAACTACTAATTCTATGACTTCCTCTTATTAAGTTGCATAAAGTCTCATTGTGGATTATTGAATCGGTCCTTAAAACGGTCCCTATCTATAAAACAAATCCATTTCACTCAAACTTTAAGCCATTACATTTTCATTGAGTATTTTGAAGGAGTTAATGACTTTAATTAATCTAATATATTAAATGACCAATCTGTCTTTTAAATATATTTTTCTGCAAACGAGTCATTACACTATTTTCTATCAAACTCAAATTATTTGCAAAATAAGTATTTGCAATTTTTATATATGATGCATCTAATGAAATCTTCTTAAACGAATTAAACATCAATACACCATTATCTAACATTGCAGAATAAAATCTATCTTTGGGACCATTATTCAATAAAAAATCAAAAAATATTTCCGTTGTCAAAGATTCTTTTCGCAAATCTTCCATTATTTCTCCCCAATACGTATCAGGGCGATCCCATGTTTGAAAAATAACAAGTATCTTATTACACGGGAGGTTGATATAAGTATACATTCTATCTTCCATATTAATTCCAATTTTTACAAAGATTACCAATCTTTTCTAGGCACTCTTTTACTATTTCCACACTTTCATCAAAACTCAATATTCTTGTTGTTTCAATTGTATCATCCACATGAGATATGGCATCTCGATGCTTTTTAAATAAATTATATGACTGTTCAAGACATTTGCAAGTTATTTCATTATTAAAGGGGCGTGAACTAGTCCGCAACACATATTCCTGCGTTTTACCCTCTTTATGAAAATAGGTTCCAAAGTCATCAAAGGAACCACACTCCTCAATAATTCGTTTCTTCATAATGCCTTCTAAAGCTCTAAGAGCGGGAGAAGCATATAAGCTATAATCAGGTAAAGTCATAGGTCTATTAATTGATAACAAAGAAGGTCTCAGTATTGTTTCTATTTTCCCTTCAACATATTTATAATTAACAGGAATATGTAGTTTCAAATCTTCATTTATTATCTCCACATTACTTTTTTCAACCGAAAATAAAGATTCCAATTCAGATGCAGGATCTGCTAGCAATCCTGTTGCCTGACATGCAAAATCAATAAAAATAGGAGAAATCCGTCCCTGCATATATAAAGTACCATTCGTATAATAACTTACAGTCACAGTATCTTTATACTGTCCTGTTATTGTATAGGAATATTTAATCTTATTATCGTGAATTTCTTTAGATGTCACACTATAGGGCAAATCTGTATCATTAAAACAATCAATTAAAGCTAAAAATCCATCTTCATCAATGTTATTGGCTTTATAATCTTTCCTATCTGCATATTCTAATTTAGCGTTTTCGATAAGATAGTCACGACATTGATTACAGACAGACGTATAAGCTGTAGCTCCTTCATTCTTAAATGATACTTGTCCTCCGTTAACTATATAACATCTTAAGATACTAGGTTTCTTATCTCCAGGCTTAGAAATCTTCACTACCTTTTGAGTAGCATCCGAAGATTCTACTACAACATTATAAACACCACCTAGCTGTTTTGCAAACTCAGAAACAGTAGATTCTATTTCTGGTATATTAAGTGCATATCTTTGATTCTTAACCATTTAGCGATATATAAATTTGAATTTCCACAATAAATTCTTTGCAAAGTTAATATAATTATCTATATAAGCTTAAATAATCCGCTCTTTTTGAGTTCATTAGAGTCGTTTTCTATGAAATAGCACAAATATCTATTACATCAAATAATGTAAAAGATCATCTCAGTTCTAAATGAAGCAAAAAACTTCAGAAGATGGAAACTCACTCTAATTAATAAAATTTTAAAGCAATCATATTCTCCACTTCTGTTTCATTAAGTTTCATCAATGCCAAAACTGTATTCACAATTTAAACAGCCGCATCAAAGTCAGCTTTCTCGCTATCTCCATGCGCAAAATCATTCCGCTTTTTCAATAATCAGGTACTTTTTCATTCAGTTACATCTGATTTTGAATTTAGTTTCTTTTAAATCCTATATCGGTGTTTTTTATAAACTCAGCAACTGTTAGACGATGAACACCCAATATTCTGGCAATAGCACTCTTTGAAATTTTCTTTGCCAATAAAGCTCTTATTTCATCTTCTTTACCTGTAAGTTTATGAGTTTTTGATTTACTTCCCTTGGGGCGACCAAGTATTACACCCTCTGATTTCTTACGTGCAAGCGCCTCTTTTGTACGCTGAGATATAAGATTTCTTTCAATCTCAGCAGATAGTCCAAAAGCAAAAGCTAGAACTTTGGAGTTAATATTGTTACCTAGCTCATACCTTTCCTTGATAGTAAATACTTTAATTTCTTTCTCCATACACGTATGTAAAATACTCATTATCTGCATCAGATTGCGCCCCATTCTGGATAACTCTGTAACAACTAATATATCCTCCTTCGTCATCTTTTGAAGCAATTCTCCAAATTTTCTGTCCGCAAGCTTTTTTGTGGCACTTATTGTTTCTTCTATCCACTCATCTACCTCAAATTGCCTATCAGTAGCGAAGTTATTAATTTCAAATCTTTGATTTTCTGTTGTCTGCTTATCAGTGCTGACTCTGATGTATCCGTAAATCATATGATGTATTTATTTGTTTAGACATTTAATTGATGCAAAAAATGTCAAAGGTAATATATAACATCGATAATTGTATATAATTATAATATATTTTATATGAGCGATTACTGTAGAGAAAATCTGATGCCAAATATATTTTCATCTGATAGCTGGATAATACTAAGTCCAATAGAGCAAAGTATAAAATCAAAGGTAGAAAAGGTAGGTAAACCTCTGAAAAATTGGGATATTCAGATTAACTATGGAATAAAAACAGGTTTCAATGAGGCATTCATAATTGATGGAAAGACAAAAGATACACTGATTGAAAAATCGCCTAAAAATGCCGAACTCATTCGACCAATTTTACGTGGCAGGGACATAAAACGATATAGGGCAGATTTCGCAGACTTGTGGATAATCAATTCCCATAATGGTTATGGCAATATTCCTGCGGTTAATATTGAAGATTATCCCGACATAAAAGTACATCTTGATTGCTATATCGCTGATTTACAGAAAAGAAAAGATAAAGGAATAACACCATACAACTTACGTAGCTGCATTTATATGGAGGATTTCTCTAAACAGAAAATCGTATACCCCAATATGACGAAGTTTATGCCTTTCTTCTTGGATATTGATGGATATATGGTTAATCAGAAATGTTTTATAATAACAGGGAATAATATCGGATTTTTATCTGCTTTCTTCAATTCGAGCCTTTTCAAATTTTGCTTTAAAGATAATTTTCCTGAACTGTTTGGAGATACGAGAGAGCTGAGCAAAATATTTTTTGATAAAATTCCCGTTATTGAAATTAATACCCAAATGGACTCCAAATTTAGAGACTTAGTATTGGAGATTCAAAAATTAAAACAGTGTAATAAGTCTACGAAACACATTGAAATACAGATAGATGAGATGATATTTGATTTATATGGTTTATCTATAAATGAACGAAAAACAATAGGATTTATTGAGCTTCAATAAATGAAATCTCTTCATCAGTCAGCTGGTAAAGTTGATAAATAGCATTGTCTAAAGCAGTAATATTTTCTTTACTAGGTTCGTGAATTATTTTAGTAACCAATATTTCAATTTGAGTCTTCTCTTCAGATGTTGGAGTCTTGACTACTAGAGATTCTAATGTATATTTTTTCCATCTATTGGTACCCATTCCTGTTCTTGTACCTATTTGATTAAAAGACCATTCCCCTAATTTTGAGTTTAGAATAGCCAGTAAAAATTTCAAATTATTACCAGTCATTAAAAAAGTAGTAGCTTCTGGGTACATTCCCATCTCATCGAGTGCAAATTTTGATTTATCAGAAATTTCTCCCCAGACGATTTTCTGTTTAGAGAAATCCTCCCAATAACTTATGCTATCTTGCGTTTCAAACCATTGATTATTAGTCTTTTTACGTGCACCATTATCTCCTGTTTGTTTTAATCTGTTATACCCAAATGACAAAAGATACTCTTTTATATCTGGGTAGTTGTCAATATTATAATGCATACTTGGGAATGTTGCAATTATCCACAGGTCTGCGAAATCTGCCCTATATCGTTTTATGTCCCTGCCACGTAAAATTGGTCGAATAATTTCGGCATTTTTTGACGATTTTGCAATTAATCTATCCTTAGTTTCCTTGTCAATAATAAACGCCTTATTGTACCCAGTAAGTATTCCACGATATATGTTAATATCCCAATTTTTCAGAGGTTTACCTGCTTTTTCTATTTTTTCTTTAATTCGTTTTTCAATTGGTGAAAGTACAATCCAACTATTCTCAGCTTTGAAGTGCATTGAGGTTAAATTCTGCTTACAGTAATCGCTCAATTTATCTATACTAAAAGTAGCCTTATCAATTACGCACGCTTGTGTTGTTCCTTCAGAAGACGAAGCTTCAGCAAATAGTATGTTAGCCCTAACAGTAGCAGAATCAAAAACTTTGAATTCTGAGAAATCAATCAGCTGTATTACATTGCTATTTTCAATAAGAAATCTACGCAAGCACTCCCCATATCCTGCTCTTAACCATGTATTTGAAGTTATATAGGCTAATAATCCATGTTTCTTGAGTAAGGCAATACCAAGCTCGTAAAATAAACAAAATATATCACCAGTCTTTACAAAAGTCTGATAACCTATTTGTTGCAGAGCATCCGCATCCGTTCCCATTTTTTGCAACTGGATATATGGCGGATTTCCTATTATGCAATCGAAACCTATAAAATCCCCTTCATCACTAAGTACTTCAGGAAATTCGAGTCTCCATTCAAATGCACTCAAATAGATACGATTAGTTTTGATTTCTTCAAAAAAATATTCTATTTTTCGGATTTCTTCTTTTAAATTGGCTATCTCTTTATTGCGAATTTTCTGCTCTTTATTTGAAAACTCAAACAGAGAAGGTGCTTCCAAATCATTTAATTTAGCCTTTTTACTTCTGAGTTGCTTAAGCTTAGGTTCATTGTTTGCAATTTCTGTGCGAAGTGTAGATTTTATCGATGCTATCATCGAACTTATCTCTTTTTTCTTTGACTTATTTGGTGCGTTTTTATATCCAGAAACAGCTTCTCTGTACTCCGCAATCGTAATGCCCGACTGTCGAAGTACTTGCCTAATATCTGTATTAAATGAAAAACGATACAGCAATGAATTACCACACTTGATATTTATATCAATATTAGGCAGAGTCTCTAAATGTACATATCCACTTTCCTTTGTATAGTAGGCGTTTTTAAGTAGTTCAATCCACAAACGCAGGCGGCAAATCTTAACAGAATTAGGATTAATATCCACTCCAAATAAGCAGTTCTCAATTATTGTCTGCTTCTCCATAAAAAGAGTTTCCTGTACTCTTTGACTCTCTGGGCTTTGAGGATTGTAACCAAAAGTATCTCCTTCGTCATCAGTAATTACAAGCTCATCATTTATTATCTCAACTTTATAATCACGTATTCTTTTGCCGTTAATGTCTGACAAAATACCAAGTTCGTACTTTAGTCTTATTATCTCATTGAGAGCTGATACTAAGAAGTGTCCAGAACCAACAGCAGGATCACATATTTTCAACGAATTAATAATATGATTAGCCTGAGGAATATCGCTTATCTTGTTATGTAAATCTACAATCGTAACACATCCCCAGCCATAATATTCGTTAAATTTTCTAATAACTGTCTTTTCGATAGCTTCACGACAAATATACATAGTAATAAACCCCGGAGTAAATACGGCTCCATCCTTATGCCCATTTATCTTCTCAAAAATAAGCCCTAATACCGAGGCATTAATAAGAGCTTTAGCATCCTCTCTAACATCTTCCTCTCCTTCGCTTGCGAAATCATACGCATCAAGAAACTGAAAAAGATATTCGAGCGTAGTCAGTTTTGTAAATTTGGGTTTCCCTTTTTTATCTTTAAGTACTGTTGTATTTGGTATAGATAACAGAAGTTTAGAATCAAGATTACTCATCAAAATAGTCCTGTGCTCCAACTCGCTCACCTCGAAAAGTGAACTATTTAGGTAAGGCACATGAGTATATTTCTCTTTAATGGATGCCGAACGATCTTCATACCCTCGTGCAAGAACTTGGAAAAAGAGACGATTCAACTCATCATAGTCACTAATTTTCTCACTATTGAGGAATCCATAATGTTTGTCTCCCTTTTGGTATCTAATTAGTTGAGCTTCGAGTAATTTAAGGAAAAGAATCCTGTTTATCCACGTAATAGTCAATTCTAATGCAACATTAAACAGCTGTTCCTCTCGATTTTTTCCATACGTTGCTATATTGGGGATTTTATCAATATGCTCCTCAGCATCAAGAATATTAATAGCATTCTCTATAATTGAAGCTTCTTGTCTATTTTTAGAAGACGAACGATTGATTATTTTTTTACCTCCGTCAGCAACCTCTTCTAAACCCATAATATGCAACAACTCATTATAAAAATTCTTATCAAGAGAATTACTATCATTCTGGAATGACTGCTTGAGTAAATGTGCTGGACTAAAAACTTTATATAGTTCAAGAAGTTTCTTATTCTCAGAATTGTCATTTCGCTCAAGTAGCTTGGAGTAATCTCGCAAATCAAAATGTGTAAATTCGATCTGATTTTTCACCTCTTCAATGTACTTAGCAGCAATCTCCTTATAAAAGAAATCAGTATTAGAACTAACAAGCCTATCGTCCTTAAAGTTCCGATATTCTTTTAACAGTTTTTGATTAGAGTGAAAAATACGTTCAAATTCCTGCGCATCAAAAATATAATATTCATAGATATTTGTAATAACCAAATATTTCAATTCTGTATTTTTTGCATCAATACGTTCTCGAAGATAATATAAGAGAATCTCTTGCATCGCTTTACGATTAAGCTCTTCGGGTGTAATCATTTCTGTTGCATTATTATTCTTTTTGACTTCAAACAAGACAGCAACAGGCGCATTAGCCTGTTTTGACGAGTGTATTACAAAATCAATCCTACCTTTCTGGGCAACTAAATAGTCGGGATGATAGTATGTATTCTTAAAGAAATCCATCAAGTGAGTTTTGGTATTCTCTTCAGTTTCAGTATCAGAAATATTTGATAATAAATTCTTCAAATTTGCCACAAAGCGGTTAAAATTATCTGTAGTAATTTTAACTTGACGATAAGCCCTATTGATGGATTGTGATATTTTAAGCATAACAGTATGATTATTACAGAACAAAAGTAATAAAATTATCCGTTTTTTGCTATGCATAAACTCAAAGAATTACAGCCTCCCCATATATATGCGTAAAGTAGCAGGAAATCTTATCCATCTACCGGCTTGATGCTATGCTGAATAAGTTTTTATGTTCCATCTATTTTGCAAATATTACGATAATTAGAAAACCACACTTTATATTAGGTGATGATTAGAAAGCCAATCCGCACTATATTCATCTTTTCACTACTTTTAAGCCTCCGCTTCAAATTCATCATTCTTCTCTTAACTGCTCTATATTCAATTTCAGTTGCGTTATTCTTCCGATTTCATTCGATTATTACAGATTTTTTCCGTAGTTTTGTTTATGAGATAATTTTCAGTCTCTTGAAATTGTATAATTCAGTAATAATTTAATTTAAGATTTATATGGCATTAACTCCAGAAGAAAAGATAATCAAAGAATTCTTGATTAAATGTGCTATAATAAAAAAAATTGTCACATATCAGAATCTATCTACAGTTGCTAATTTAGGATTAGACATGAGTCTTTCTAAAGACAGAAATACAATAGGAGAACTATTATGTAATATTTCAAGGCAAGAGCATAAAGACGGAAGACCTATATTATCAGCATTAGTCATTACGGCAAATGAAAAGTCCCAAGGGGACGGTTTCTACAAGTTGTGTGAAGAATTAGGATATGGAGAGTGGCAACAACTAAAGCGGAATGAAAAATTTTCAAAAGAACGAATAGATGAATGTTATGAGTTCTATTCTAAATTTAAAAAGTAATTTAACCATAATAGATAGCAAAGTCTACATAATTCACCATTAAGTGTGGTCTTTGCTATTTTGTTTCTGTCCAATATTTAATCATCACTAACAAATCCCCTCTTTAAGCGATATTACATACTGCCATTTTGTCACATCCTTAATTAAATATCGCTGACAATATTACATATCTGTATATAGAAGTTAAATAGTATTTCCAATCCTTATTCATTCTTCCTTTTAAGCATTTAATAACACTTTAGATAACAAACTAATTTCCAATTGATTAAATCATAAAAAGTAGTTCTGCATTAATAAAGGCAAGAGTTTGGCACGCTACGGAGGTGCAATCTTTGTGAACAGGTTACTGACAAGTGGTCCGATCATTTGACAGAGCGTCATATTCTGCAATCAGATAAAAAGCAGCAGAAAATCACTCATGACGCTTCGTCATATAGAAATACAACGGAACGACCCTTGAAAAGTAATAATGGAATAATTAATACGTTGAATATATGATTAAAATTAAAACATGCTACACCGTAGCAAATCCTAAATTCTCTCTTAAAGACTCTAATGCAGAGTTCTCCGCAATAAGAATGCGTGTATTTATTAATAAGGTAAGATTAAACATTCACCTTCCGGCTGAATACAAAATCAAACCATGCCATTGGGATAACGCCACAGGAAGAGCAATCGAAGATCCGAAGCGGAATCCAAACTTAAAAGGAAATCCATTATTGCAGGTACAATTGCGTAATATCAATAAAGAGATAGAAAGAACACTTAATCTCTTCATTTGGGTAATGGAAAACTTCAAGTTACACAACATACAACCAATGGCAGACCAAGTGAAAGCTGAAATGATGAAAGAGCTGAATAGAGTGCAAATAGAAAGCAAACGCACCTTTACAGATTTCATTTCCTATATTGACTTCTTCATAACCTTATGCAGAGAGGGTTCAATTTTAAATGATAAGGGGGCAAAGCTAGTTCCGGGTTCAATACGAAACTACGTTTCAACGCAAAGTGCATTGAAAAGATACTCAAAAGATCGTAACGTGAAATTAACTTTAGAATCTATTAATATGGACTTCTATAATGACTTTATTAGTTATTTAAACGAAACCAAGCACTCTCGTGGGCTGTATCGCCCTAGTGTAATCGGTAAATTCATAAAAAACATCAAGGTGTTTATGAGATATGCAAACGAGAATGGATATACCATCAATGATGATTTCAAGAAAAAAGATTTCAAAGCGTTTCGTGAAGATGCCGAATCAATCTATCTGAATGAAAGCGAATTAGAGAAACTCTATACTTTAGAACTCCCAGACAATCAAGCACAGGTAAGAGATGGCTTTCTAATAAGTTGCTATACAGGACTTAGATATAGTGACATTGCCCGTCTTGCAGCAAAGCATATTAATTTCCAAGAAGAGACTATTACAATTGTTACTCAAAAGACAGCCACAAAAGTTGTTATCCCAATTCATCCCGTTGTAAAAATCATCTTAGAGAAATATGGCAATAAGCCCCCTGTAATACAATGTAACCAAGCAACTAATCGTATGCTTAAAAAGATATGTCGCAAAGCTGGAATTACTGAAAAGATTAATATAATGGAAACAAAAGGAGGAATACGGCAAGAAGTTACCTATGAAAAATGCGAAATGGTAACATCTCATACAGCAAGAAGAAGTTTTGCTTCCAACGCTTCAAAGAAGGGGATCCCCTCCTTAGCAATCATGCAGATTACAGGACATAAAACCGAGAGTAGCTTCATGCGTTACGTTAGAATAACCAAGGAAGAAAATGCAAAAATGCTATTAAATCATGATTTTTTTAGATCAACAATCTAGTTTTACAACCAAAATGTTAATGGTTTAAAGCAAGTACAGTATCTTAGAACAAAATATTATATTATGGATTCAACAACGTTAAAAGAACTACTCAAGTATGATGGGGCAGAATTTCCCAAGAAAGAAATAAAACTCCCTCTACAGTCAGTATGGGAGTATCTGGGTTATCTTGAAATTTCCCTTGATTGTTTCAAATTGGCAATACAACATTTAGATGCTGATTTTTTTATGATTACTTCTCAAATAGGCTTCTTCTCCAAAGAAAAAATAGAGGATTTCATAAGTAATAACGGGTATCAACAATGCAATGAAGAAATCTGTTCTTTTGAACTCTTTAACAAACAGATATATTACGATGGAAATCTACTTTATAAGTTGTCATGCGAAGATTTGATGGAGAAGTATCTTCTTGAAGAGCATAAACAAATACTTGGATATGATGCATTAAACGCTCCCCTAAAAAAGAACATAATTGAAAACGGATACTACAGAATAGATGAATTTCCCCATATTAAAAATCAAAAATATAAAAATGATTTTTTCAGATTCTTTACAGACAAGGAAATATTCCAAGAATTGTATGAATGCGCAAAGTCTGAAAAGAAAGAAATTACAGACTTTAGTACCTTATTAAATAGCAAACTTCAACTGCTTAACAGCAAGCTATATGGATTCTCCGAAGGGCTAATCTCACATTTAACTAATCAAACCTTAATTCATTGGTATATTCTGCTACAAAAACACATTGGAAATGCCATGTCTTTATTAACAGATTCCTCAGTCAATAAAATAGATACAAAACAAATAGTTTATATTATCAAATCTTTATTTGAGTACTATTTAGATGTTGACACAAAAGAAGTTCCTTTCGTTGAATTTACCAGAAACTTAGTTGGAACCACCTACAGTACAGCAGAAAAATATCTCCGTTCTCCTACAATGGGTTATAAAGAAACACCTTTTACTAATAATTGGATAGAAGTAATAGAACTACTGGATAAATTGGATACAGAAAATCCAAAAGTACGGGAGTTTATTCGATTCATTCTTGAAGAAAAGTATCGTCAGAAAAAAGGATTGAGCCATGATTTGCAAACAAAAATAAATGGCTTCATCGCAAAATACCCCTAATCTAACGACATTCCATTTTATAAACTACACGATGGCATATCCTCACACGGTATGCCATTTTTATTTCTATAAATCAAATACTTACCTAAAGCATTCGACTTACTTCTACATAAACCTTTTTTTGCCTCAGAATAAAACTAACGAAATTCAGAATAAACCAGCCATTTTACGGAATAAGCTTATCCCCTGTAAACCTGCACTTTGCCATACCTTTGCATCGTTGAAGTTGCGCAACTCTTCAAATCAAAACGATTAATAATAAAAAATAGAAAACAGATGAAAAAGAAAATCTTTATTCTTGAAGACCCAGAAGAACTGATGATCCAATTCGGTTCACAGGTAAGGAATACTATCAAAGAAGAGTTAGCCGATGCCCAGAAGAGAGCAACAAAAAAATCCACTACTAATACTTATATGAGTAGACAAGAAGTCTGCGAACTTTTACACATATCTTATTCAACTTTACATCGGTGGGTGAACTTAGAGATTCTGGTATGTTACAAAATTGGTAGACGTTCTCTCTTCAAAGCAAAGGAAGTTGAAGCTACTTTAGTCAAATTAAACGTGGGAGGAGGGCTTGGATATGGATACTAAACAACAATCAACTTCTATGCTTGAAATGGTAACTCAAAGTATTAACAACTTTGAGCAAGCTACTCAGCCAACTATACTGCCGACCTCTTCAAGTCCAGAAGAAGTTATAGAACATCTAATCAGTTGCGCTCGTCCCATCGATTTTGATGCGATTGCAAATAATCCGGATGGTAAAAAAGCCAATGTAATACAAAAAACAGTTATAACAATAGACGAATTCAAAAAGATAGCTGACCAAAATAACCGCAATATAACAATTATAAAAGGAGAGATATTCATATATAACGGAGTGTATTGGCAGAATCTTGAAGAAAATGAAGCCAAATATCTTCTAGGAAAAGTGGCAGAAGCAATGAACTATGATTCCATTGATTCACAATTCTATCGCACAAGAGATCGCTTATATAACCAACTGCACTCTGCCGCTTACACCCCAGAAGATTCTTCTGAAACCAAATGTGAAACAGTACTCGTCAATTTCCGCAATGGGACATTGGAAGTGAACGAAACGGGCGCAATTCTTAGAGAACATAGACCAGAAGATAAATTGACCTATTGCCTAAAGTATGATTATGATCCAAATGCAAAATGTGACAAATTTTATACATTCTTAAATCAGATGCTTCCGGATATAGAATCGCAAGTTATCTTATTTGAATATTTGGGATATACCTTAACCAAATACTTAAAACTAGAAAAATTTCTTTTACTTCTCGGGGAAGGGAAAAACGGTAAATCTGTTATCTACGAAATAGTACGAAAATTATTTGGTGAAGAAAATGTATGCAATTTGTCACTAGAAGAGGTTACAAAGGATAAAGGATATTGCAGAATAGACTTGCATAACAAGCTACTAAATTATGGTAGTGACATTGGGGGCAGATATGACCCCATCGTACTAAAAAAAATGACTTCGGGTGAGCCTATATACGCACGGGCAATTAGAAAGCAGCATATTACGATGTGCAATTATGCTAAACAAATGTATAATGCCAACCAATTGCCTAAAGAAAGCTCTGAATATACCCAAGGATTACTTCGTAGATTTTTAATTCTAAAATTCACTATAACGGTAGAAGACAAAGATGTAAACGTAAACCTTGCTAAAGAAATTTGCGAAACTGACCTCCCCGGCATATTTAATATGGTACTTGAAGGTCTCCAAAAAATTCTCAAACAAAAACGTTTTTCCCCATGTGCTGCTTCCGACAAAATCTTAAACGAATTTGTAGAAGAAGTAAATCCTCTATCCGAATTTCTCGAATATGAAAATTACACTCATAGTACTAAGAGTTATATGGCGTTAAAGTTTCTGTATGACGAGTATGCCAACTTTTGCTCACGCACTCGTACTATTCCAGTTGGTTATAAAGTATTTTCCCGACTACTTAAACAACAGAATTTTAAAGTAGAAACTATCGGTGGAAAAGCACGGCAAGTATTTATAGAAAAACAAAATTAATAACTTAAATCGTCATTATCGTAATAACCACAGTATGGAGCATTACGATAATGACGATAATAAATGATAATCTTGAATATGGAAAAAGAATATCGCTATTCTTTAGATAACAGAAGGGGCGCTAATTTCATACATATTTGCCCCAACTGTGGAAAACGTGAGTTTAAAAGATATATAGACAATACTACAATGGAATACATTGCAGAAGATGTAGGAAAGTGCAATCGACTTATCAAATGCGGTTTTCATAAGCCCCCTAAAGTACATTTCCAAGAACATCCAGAAGAAAAAACAAAAAGAAATGAACTATACAGAAAAAAAAGGCAGCCAAAATCCCCAATTAATATCAATGAAAAAGACTATGATATAATTGATGAAAAATACGTTAAGATATCAATGTGGAATAAACGATACATTAACACATTTACCATATGGCTTTTCAAATTAATAGGAAATAACCCTCATTATGGCATAGGAGTAATCAAAGACGTTGTACAAAAATACTATTTAGGTGGTTCGCATAGAATCAATGGAGCAGTAGTTTTCTGGCAGAGAGATTATAACAACCAAATACGTACAGGAAAAATTATGCTTTATAATCAACGAACAGGAAAGAGAATCAAAGATGAAAATAGACCTAATATGATAAACTGGGTTCATTACTACCTAAAGAAAGAGCATAGGTTAAAAGCAGATTTCAAACTAAAGCAATGTTTCTATGGAGAACATCTACTTAAAAAATATCCTAATGCGATTGTTGCTGTCTTTGAAAGCGAAAAAACAGCCATAGTAGCCTCCATAATATTTCCGGATTTAGTTTGCATCGCAAGTGGAGGATTAGGAGGATTGAATTTACAAAAATGCAAGGTATTAGCCCACAGGCACGTTATTTTCTTTCCCGACTTAGGATGTTACCAGCAATGGAAAGCTAAAGTTGAAGGTATATCCAAACATATCTTCTTTGCAAGCTACTCTATAAACGACGTATTAGAGGATAATGCAACTGAAGAAGAAAGAGCTGGTGGGTTAGACCTATGCGATTACATCATTAAATCATTGACTAACAACAATTAACCATATTATTAATTTCAATTTTTTAAGTTATGAACAACAAAAGTAAATCAAAGAGTGAGAGCATTCAAGAAATTCTAGATGTACTGTGCAAAGAAAAGGTAGCACGGTGTTACTCAATAGACAGTAATTGTGATTTTTTTTACCTCTGAGAAGAAAAACGACAAAGAGACTGCATGGCTCTTCAATATCTTATCTGATAGATTATCGATTCCTAATGGAGAAGTTATAGAAATGTCGGATACAAACATCACAATTTGGTCATCTAAAAGTTTTAATTCCATATTGAGGGTTCTATTAAACAAAAAAAGCCAATATATCATATAAGCACATCACCAGAAGAGCCTACCGAGATAAAGATATTAAAGTGGTCAGAGTATAAACTACTGCATGAACCATGTAAAAGACCACATCTGACTACAAAAAACGATTTGCTTTTTATGCCTCATGGTTTCAGAGAATCTTGTCAGCATAGCAAGTTTAATACTTATTTGGAAGAATCCAAAACGATAACTCGGCTTACTTAGAACACCGCTAAAAGCCGGAGTCAAAATATTACTACGAGAAAGGGCTGGGCTATTCATAGTCTGGCTCTTGCTGTATTCGCTCTAACAAGTTGGGTTTTGGAATTCAATTAGGCAACCTTGCTAATAAATATTATAAAAGTTAATATGAGCAATTTAGACAAGACAATTACATTTGACACAGTTAGATTCGTTACTTATAGTGAGTATATATCCGATGTAAATGATGAATTCTTTGATAATGATATAGACTTAGCCAGTGGAGAAGCAAGAAAAGTAGAATTTCATTCTCGTAAACACACAGATATAATTCCTTTTCAATTGTATATTAGAGTGAATTACAAATCTAAAAGAATGACGATAGAGTTCTCTTCTAAAATATTATTCAAAGACTATCCACTATTAATCTCTACACAAACGTTTCGGCAATGCTTACTCAATATTGAAAACCTTAATATTTGCAAATTAAATATTGATAAGATTATTGAGAACTGTTATTTCAACAAGCTACATATAACCAAAGATGTAGATTTAAAATTGACTAGTGAAATTCTTGATAGACTCAACCAATATAATGGAGAGTATAGACGATATAAATGGCACAGATACACAGATGGAATTTTGTTCACTAAAGATGTAAAAGCCGTAGATTGCAGAGAGTCAATAACCATTTATAATAAAGAAGCAGAAATTTCATTATATAGAAATAAGACATTCCTAAAGCAAACAGGTGCGGAGCAATCAATCCTCAACTATTTTCAAGGTAAAACCCGATTTGAGATAAAATTAGAGAATAAAAGAAAAATAATGAAGGAGTTAGAAATCTCCAACACAGATTTCCATTCAGTAATGAACACTAACAAAAACATCTTACTATCTTTATTCAACAAGATATTTGATGCAGATACCTCACATAAATCTAATACCATACAAATAAACAATATTGTAGACTATGGATTATGGTGCATTATCCGTTATCACAAATTCGATTTGAGAAGCATTGAGCAAGAAATTAAAGATATATCTCTTTACTCAAACAAGACCAAAGGAGCGTTAGGTAAACAAATGAAGAAAATCAAAGCAATGATGCAGATTTTTCTTAATCAAGAACATAATGCCGATTTTATCCTATCCCAAATTAGAGATAAAATAAAAAATTGATACTTAAATTGAATAACATATGACAGAAACGTCATATAAAGAATATTGCAGAAATTCTTTATTTAAAGTGATTTACAAAGAATAAAGAATTGATTTATAGAGAAATACTATTCAACAATCCCTATCCTCTATTTCTAACCACTTTAAGTATCCATGCTGTATGACAAGATATGACGCCTCGTCATAATATGCAAAAACGGAACAATTCTTGAAAATGTTTATTAGACAATGGATGTAAAATTATAAACAGAATCTAATGAAAATATACATTTCAGGACAAATTACAGGATTAGGAGTAGAGGAAGCCAAAGCTAAATTTGATAAAGCAGAAAAAGCACTGACTGTACAAGGATATATCCCTATTAACCCTATAAAAGTTAATACACCGATTGAGGGAAAGACATGGAAAGAGTATATGCTGGATGATATAAAACTCCTATTTGACTGCGAAGCTATCTTCTTGCTTAACAACTGGCAAGCCTCCAAAGGAGCAAGAATAGAATACTTAATAGCCAAAGAAATAGGAATGACAATCCTTATGGAAGCAGAACAATAAATTGTATAAGAACTATAATATATTGAGTAATATTTAAACTGTAAATACATGAATAAGAAAGAATTAACAAATGCTATTGCGGAAAGAACAGGGTTAAGCAAGTTTGAATCAAGAAAAGTGCTAAATGCAGTAATAGAAATCATTACCGAAGAAATGGTAAGAAATGGAAGGCTGCTTTTGATTGGTTTTGGAACGTTCTCAGTGAAACAAAAAGCTGCGAGAAAAGGAATGAACCCTAGTACATTTGCTCCGATTGATATTCCGGCTAAAAAGATTGCCAGTTTCAAGCCAAGTATCTATCTGAATTTCCTATTGAATAGAAAGAAAAGAGGAAGAAAAAAGAAAGAAGAGAGGGAGTAATTTACAATACAACGATGATATAATCATAAACAAGCCTCTAGGATATGTAGTGTAACATAGATTTCAAGATTATAAATAGATTATACTTGATATTGTTTGTTCCTATTTGGCAATCTCGTAAATTTACAGCCTAAAAATACAAAGAATATGATTATACCATTTAAGAATCATAAAATATTCGCATTCTCTGATACTCATGGGATGCACTCTCAACTGAGAATACCGTCAGAAGCTGACATCTTGATTTGCGCTGGAGACGGAGTAGAAGGTATAGAAGAACAGGAATTATCCAATTTCCTCAACTGGTATGCTGCTCAACCTGCGCAATTACGTATATTTGTGGCTGGTAATCATGAACTGTTGTTCGATTTATGCCCAGAAAATGCACAATTGCTAATCCCTAAAGGTGTTACATTGCTGGAAGATTCTGGGATAAAGTATGATAATATTCATTTCTATTCTATCACAGCACGCCCGTGGTTACATCATAAACAAGAAATTCCATCGAGCATAGACTTTCTGATAACCCATGGACCAGCAAAAGGAGTATTGGATGAAGGTACTGGATGCTCTTTATTAAAAGATGTGATCGCTAAATACAAACCTCGTAACCATGTATTTGGGCATATTCACTCTTGTGGTAGCCAAATGATAATTTGTCCAAATACTGTTCATTACAACGTTTCTTATTTCGAGAGTCTACTCTAATTCCATAAGTGATATTGAATATCAGTAATCGCTTTGACCTAACAAATATAAACATTTATGCCAACCAAAAATACCATACGAAGAAACTATCTAATCATTCGTAGAATTCTACAGAATGATTATCCCAGCAAGCGTACACTGCTCGACTACATGAAACGATATGACGTAGAGATTGGAGAGAGGACATTTCAAAGAGATCTAGCTGATATACGAAGTAATTTCGATATAGAAATCATATACGATGAACAAAAGAATGGTTACTATGCTCAAACAGATAGTACATTCGATTTCGATAAATTGCTCTATTTTATTGGACTAGCTGAAAGTTCTGATATTATTCTCTCCACCGTCAAAGACAGAAACAAACTCCTAGAGTACTTATCTATTAGCCCTACCCCTCACGCAAAAGGAGTTGAGAATATCGGTCGTTTACTACAAGCAATCCAGAGCCAAATGAGCATCCACTTTGAACATCGAAACTATCAAACAGGCAGATTAAAAGAATATACAGTCTTTCCTTATCTATTGAAAGAGTTTGAAGGAATGTGGTATATGTTTGCCTATGTTGATGAACTGAAAGCTTTTCGCACTTTTGGGCTTGACAGGATTAGTGACCTTATTATTACCGATAATCATTTTCAACGAGAGAAAGTATTGGAGCTGACTGCGGATAAATTCAATCAAGTATATGGGTTAATCTATGAACCGGATAACAATCCAAATGCCCCAATAGAAAAAGTGGAACTAAGATTTTCCGATACTATGTTACATTATCTGAAAGCTCTACCACTACACCAGTCTCAAACTATAGATGAAAACATTGTCACTTTACACCTAATTATCAATCCGGAATTAGAAAATAAGATAATCAGTTACGGAGAACAAGTAGAAGTCTTATACCCATTATCGCTCAGAGAAAGAATTATAAAACGCTTACAAAAAGCTATATCCCAATACTAACGCTTATGAAAATATGTATAATTAGTGATATTCATGGACTGACAGAATGGAAGAATATTATCAATAAGGAAAGAGGGAATGTGGACAGATTTATCTTTCTTGGGGATTATGTAGATGACAAACATAGTCTTATTTCTCCAGAAGAACAGTTAGAAAATCTACACTCTATACTTGACTTTAAAGAAGAATATACTAACGTTGATTTGCTAATAGGCAACCATGACTTACAGTATATCGGAGGTGTGAGAAGCAACCGCTTCACTCAACGGTTATCCGATCTTATACAAGATGAACTTATAGTCCTGATTCGGGAAAAGACAATTCAAGCGTGTGTTTGCTATGACAATTATCTGTTTTCCCATGCAGGTGTAAGCCGTATATGGATGAGAGAAAAAGGAATGCAACATTATACAGATATAAACAATCTGTTTCAAACATATCCATTAGTATTAGATTTCGTCAATAAAATAAACAGCGATGCTGCCGGAAATAATGTCTATCAAAGTCCATTATGGATTAGACCAGACTCTTTAAGTAAATCCGCACTCCCTAACTACCATCATGTAGTCGGACATACCAGAATAAAGGAGATTAGCATTATAACACAGGAAGAAAGTAAGTTTATATTTACAGACACTCAACTACAACAGTATCTAATTATCGACACTGATAACGAAATTGAAGAGATAAAGCAGAATTGAGAAATTAAGAAAATAATATCATAACCGTTACAGCAATGTAGCGGTTATTTTTTTCCAGATAAATGTAATATGAAAAAAATCATCCGAGCACCGACTGAAATTGTCGTACCCATAGTCTTAGCTTTGCAAGCAAAACTGGATTAAAAATCAGAATCAAGAGAAGGGAAAAAGTCTGCTGGAGAACAATCAAAATCCTTTGCGATAAGATAGAGTTGATGTACACTATACTTGGTATCAGAGTTTTCACTCTCTACTTGTCCGATAAAACCAGCAGAACAGCCAAGTATCTCTGCCATACCACGCTGAGACACTTTCAATTCCTTCCGCTTTTCTCTAATTCTATTAATGACAAATAGATCAATATCTGATTTCATAAAACCATGTTTTTGAATTTGTAAAGTTGAAAAAAAGATTTATCTTTGTGCTTAGAAATACTAAGCGATAAGACTTTTAGAGATTATGAGTAAGAAAATAGTAAAAAATGGTTGGGTGTATAACTATGATGTGTCGGACGAATATCGTAGAAAATACGACTGTGAACTTACAGACGTGCGTTATGTATTAGGTGAGCAATTCGATACGGATAAACAGAATGTATTGGTTTGCATTGGTATCAATCCTAGCATGGCACTGCCTAACTTCCTTGACCCGACATTGAGAAGGGTACAAGACTATGCAAAAAGAAGCGGTGAATACGGAGCATGGTATATGCTGAATGTTTACCCTCAAAGAGCAACCAATCCGAACAACATGGATACAGATGACACTTACAGTATGGAGATTCATTTGCGCAATCTTGCAGTCATAGAAGAATTGTTGTCCACTATTGACCGGGCAGATGTGTGGTGCGCTTGGGGGGCGATTATTGACGATACAAAACGGTTATACTTGCCTGATCTGCTATTCGGGAATGAAGATAAGAATATACAAGGCATAATCAGCCTATTCATTGGAAATTATCATTTTAAAGCATACGGAGCTACCACGAAAGGCTATCCTAAACACCCTCTTCTGATAGGGAAAGAAGCTAAGTTGAAAAGCTTAGATAAAGTAGGATTAAAAAAATTATCGGATAGAATTACTAATAAAATTAAAAAATAGCATTATGAAATTGAAGTATTTATTGGCTGCTTGTACAGCCTTTTTTCTTGTATCTTGCAGTAATGATGATGAACTGCCCCAACCGCCACAACACGGTGATATTGTGGGGCTGAATATCAAAAATGCTAAGTATGTTTATGCAAGTGGAGCTAATACCCGTTCTTCTTCTGCCCAATATCGGCAGATTAAGAAAGACGGTAGAGATATGGAGCTATCGTGGATTGACAGCAACGGTGATACAGTCAGAATAAATGATTTGTCTAAAATATGGGATATTAATAAAAAGTATCTGATGATAAACACAGCTTTAGATATTAACTATAGACCAGTGCCAGGTGATCCTATTGAACAACGGGTTGGTGGATATTCCTATCTTATTGATAAAAAAACGGAAGCTATATATGATTTAGGTATAGGGCTGGATGGAGAGAATGCCATTACAGATAATAAGGAAAATATTTATGTTACAGATAATTCCACTGGATCATTTTTGTTTAAGATTCATACGCAAGATGTATCTAACTTAAAATTGGAATTATATGCTCAAACACAAATACGGGACAAAATTCACTTTGTCATCAACAATAAAGGAACTTGTTTCTATGGCTACAGATATATCCGTCCGTCGTATGGTACACAGCAGTTTATCATTTCTAATTTTATCCCCCAAACAGAATATGGAAATGCTTTTGTTTCTCACGACAACGAGGATTTATATCTCACAGCTGTGAGTGGAGAATACGATTCTTACAAACTTGTAGTTAGCAAGTTGAATGAGAAACAAGAACTCCAAAGTCAAATTATGGCAGAGGCGGAACTCCTTGACTACTGGAGAATATCACAGCCCAACGATATACAAGTGAAATGGAACGAGCGCAGAGCTACAATGCTGATAAATGTTTATGGTCGCACTTATGAATATATACTTGCAACAAGGACATTGACTGAGATTTCTGTTAATCTAAACGGATTCTTCAATACAGATTATTCCACTTATTTGACAGCAAATGCTTTATATGCACGAAAATCTGTGGATAAATTGGATATTATAGCATTGGAGAACTACAGTATCAAGGAATTGGACTTGTCAAGCAAAGGCATTGATTTTCGTTCCATTTATACAATGGAGGGTTCGGATTTGCTATATTTTGCAGGTTTTCAATATAGTACAAGCCAATCTGTTATCGGAACGATTGATATAGACGGTAATGTGGAAATTACGGAATCAACGCCTAATCCTATTACCAACATCGTACAGATAAATTAAGATCGCATACAACAAAAAAGAAATTAATATCAAGGAAAATATGAAATTTAGAATTCTATTTTTTATTTGCATTATAATATCATCAGTTGATATAGCTAGTGCGCAGAATCTTGTGACTAAAAAAACTTATTGGGATTGGGGGAATTCCCGTTTACATGAGTCTTTTACTGTAATTGCGGGTACTGGAACAAGACATGGTTCCTATAAGGAATACGACAGGAATGGAATGTTACTAATCTCCGCAAACTACAATCATGGAGCTTTACATGGATTATGTATCGAATATTTCGGAACATCCGAAAAATATATTTCTAAATCCACAAACTATCTAAATGGGAAAAAGAGCGGAGTGGAAAAGAATTATAATTTGGGAAGTAGTGGGCACTATCTCTTGGAAGAATGTATATATAAGGAAGATGAAATGATAGAGAAAACATCCTACTACACGGATGCCAAAAATAGAGGGCAAAAGAAAAGCCATGCAAAATTAGTAGATGACAAACAATATAACACAAACTGGTTTCAAAACGGACAAATAGAATACAAAGGAATACTTCAAGTGACACCGGGAAACTATGGAAATATAACAACTCCAATTCAGTATACCAGATATAGCGAAACGGGCATATTAATTGAGAAACTAGATGATAATATCATTTCGTTTTATGCGGAAGATGGCAAAACTATCACACAAAAAGAGAACCTAAGCACAGATGTGATAGAATGTTATGATAATGGTGCTTTAACCAAATCTATAAAAGTTCTGAGAGAAGCAGGAAATGAATATTATGAGGTATCTTTATATAAAGATAACGAAGTATATTCTAAGAAGATAGTAGATCAAAATGGAAATGATGTGGAGCAATTAAGAAAAGAAAAGCTATTAGAACTTCAGTATGATTCCTTATATAACAAGCTGCAAGAAATTCTCCCTACAAAAGTTTCCATGAATATAAAAGAAATGGAGTTTGTTCGTCCTGACGTAGTATATTGTAGAAAAGGATTATATGAGAGTAGTGGAAAATCCTCGGCTTTAGAGACTGCGGTTAAAATGCATAAAAAAGAATTAGATGATGTTATTCGTCTACGCAATGAATATACGGAAAGAGGGATTAAAGAAAACGATGGAAAATATTATAAATCGATAAAATTAATAAGTGAATACATTGATAAAATCAATCGAGATTTCATGCAGAAGTATGACACTTTATCTATGATGAAAAAAATGGTAGAACAGATTTCTGACGACTTACAATGCGTGGAATGTTCTTACACTTATTATAGAGGTCAACAAGGGTATAAAGATAATGTGCCCAAAATACACAAGAATGCTTACAATGCATATCTTGCAACAACTGAATACCTTACTTTAAGCTTGGAGGGTAAAAACTTGAGCGAGACGTTGGCTATACTCCAACAGTATGCAACTGTTAGTTCCAAAATGAGGAAATGGTATAGCAAGAAAATTACTCCTATTGAGAAATTATTTAAAAAAGCAGAGACTTCCGAAGCTAAATTGGATATTTTCTTGAATAATGATGTGGAATAAAAAACATTTGTTCTCATGTAATGAAATATAAATCAAAGTATTACATACTAACTACGAACAAGAACCGCTATAATGTCAAGTTGTAGCGGTTTCTTTTTTTCGAGAGTTACGTCGTAAAATGACGTATATGTCTTAGTTACTTTGCTCACACTAAGACTAAATAAGAAAAAGAATATGAAAAAATTGGGTATATTCAAATATGAGTATGTAGGTGAGAGAGCCATACAATCCGGTTTCACTGAATTGGATAAAATTACATTCGGATGGAAAAAAGGAGAATTAATTGTGATTGGTGGACGCCCAGCAATGGGAAAAACAGCATTAGCAATATCCTTGGTGAGAAATATCGCCATCCTTAATAGAACCCCTATTGCTTACTTTAGCCTCGAAATGTCCACTGTTCAATTCATGAATCGTTTTTTATCAAATGTAAGCAACGTGGAAATAAATCATGCAGAATTGTATAGTGAGAAAGAACAAGCCTTATTGGATGATGCAGAAAAAATTATAGAAGATGCACCTATCTTTCTGGATGATACACCAGCGTTATCTATACAAGAACTTCGCACTAAGGCATCTCGCCTTGTACGAGAACATCAAGTTAAGCTAATTATCATTGACTATCTCCAACTGATGAATACAAGTGGCATGAGTTATAGCAATCGTGAAGAAGAGGTTAGCGTAATTACTCGTTCGCTCAAAGCATTGGCTATGGAATTGAATATTCCTATTATAGCTTTCTCACAGTTAAATCGTGGTAAAGAATCACGTGAAGGCATTGAGGGAAAACGTCCTCAATTAAGTGATCTACGAGAATCCAGAACTATTGAGCAAGATGCAGATATGATTTGCTTTATCCATCGTCCTGAATATTACAAAATATACCAAGATGAAAAAGAAAATGATTTGCACGGTATGGCTGAAATCATAGTTGCTAAAAATCGTAATGGAAAGACGGGAAATACTTTATTAAAATTTTCCAGTCAATTTGCACGTTTTGATAACATAGCTGATAACATAATCCATTAGAAAGAAAGCTACAATGAGAGTAAAGTCTTTTAAGTTTAAGGTTATTAGAGATAGTGAAAGTATAATCTTGTCACTAAACTTCTCTGATTTGTCTATTGAGGTTATTCGCCAATTAATTAGTAACTCTATCAAATTGGAAGCAAACAAAGAGTGTAAATTACTATTTATTGGGAATATAGACTGCAAATTAGAATTAGAGGATATATATAACCTTGCTAGCTTTATACAATCAATTGTAGGTAAAGCATTAGTTTGGGATATTATAAATGAAGCACCCAAGAATGATGAACCGGAAGATTTGGCAGGCTACTTAATTATAGCACCCAATTAAACCACATTAGTTATGGTCTCTTAGCTGGTCTTCCATAGAAGAGGGGGTACACAATCCCCTCAATCTATATTTCTTCATATAAATCACATATAATAGAAAGAACACTTAAGGACTACGAGATTCTTGAATGGCAAATCACTTTAAATCATTTGTGCTTCTGCTGTAAACTAAATCCTAAAAATAATCAAAAGATATATTGGAAAATATTCTCGAATTTTCAAGTGGTCCCCGAAACGGTCTCCGTAAAAAATAAGCCCTCGAAAGTGCTTGACTTTCAAGGGCTTTAAAGTGATAGTTGAGGTTCCTGGCGGATTCGAACCGCCGTACACGGTTTTGCAGACCGCTGACTAAGCCACTCATCCAAGGAACCTTGTCGTTAGCAATCTTTGTTTCTCGATTGCGGTTGCAAAGGTACGACATTTTTTTTAATCTGCAAATATTCTGCTATTTTTTTCTCACTTTTTCTGCATTTTTTTCGCAACCGTACTTTGGCTTGTTCTGCATAGACTTCATGGCGCAGTCCGAACTACAGCATTCACACGGATTGCTATTGTTCTTTATGCGCTTGAAATACTGAAAGATACGTATGCTTATCCATATGGTGCAGAGGCATACAATTGCAATAACTATAATTTGTTGTAATTCCATGCTTGATAAACAAATAATTTTAGGTTTAGGTTTATTAAACGATAAGACTTCCTATTTGAAATACAGTAAATGCAATAAGCCAAGCCAATCCAGTGGTGTATCCTGCTGTGAATATGGCCCATTTCCAACTGCCGGATTCTTGCTTGATTGCTGCGAAAGTGGCAATACAGGGGAAGTAAATCAATACAAACAGCATGTAAGCTAATGCAACCAGTGGAGTAATGGGGATGCGGTTAGAAAGATTCACATTTTCCACATCTCCTTCATTTGTGTATAATACTCCTAGTGTGCTTACTACCAGTTCTTTAGCACCCACACCTGAAATAAGTCCGATTCCTAACTTCCAGTCAAATCCTAGCGGTTTGATAACAGGCTCTATGGCTTTGCCTATTTGTCCGATATATGAATTTTTTTGTTGCTCAGCCACGCTTTCGTAAGCATCATGTTGTGGATAATACCCTAGAAACCAGATAATAATTGAGGCAATCATGATAATGCCTCCCATCTTTTTCAGATATTGTGCTCCTTTTTCCCATGTATGGCGCATGATACTTTTAGAGGTAGGCATACGATAGGGGGGGAGTTCCATCACAAATGGAGAATCTTCTCCTTTCACCAGAAATTTACTGAAAATACGGGCCATTATTACTGCCAATAAAATGCCTGCTGTGTAGATGCAAAGTAGCATAAAGCTGGCGCAGTTAGGGAAAAAAGCACCTATCATAACTAAATATATGGGAAGACGAGCACTACAGGACATTAAAGGATTCACCAACATGGTGATTAGTCTGGACTTTCGGTCTTCTATAGTACGTGTTGCCATTATGGCAGGTACATTACAGCCGAATCCCATAATCAGTGGAATAAAGGACTTGCCATGCAGTCCCATCCGATGCATTATTTTATCCATGATAAATGCAGCGCGTGCCATATACCCCGAATCTTCCAATATAGAAATAAAAAAGTATAATATGAGGATATTCGGCAGGAAAACGATAACACCGCCCACTCCACCGATAATACCATCTATCAGTAAGTCTTTCAAAGGACCTTCAGCCATATTGTTCCGTATCAGGTTGCCCAACTGGTCTACTAGCCATTCAATACCTTGCATAGGGTAGTCACCCAAAACAAAGGTTCCCTCAAACATGATGTAAAGGAACAGGAAAAAAATAGGATATCCCCAAATGCGATGTGTCACAATACTGTCTATCACGCGGGTTGTTTGTTCTTTTTCCAAATGATTGTCGGTGAATGTTTCCTTCAAAGCTCCGGTAATAAAACCATATTTAGCATCCGTAATAGCTTGCTCGCTGTCTTCGTTCATCACTTTACGGATACGTAAGGTTTCCTTGTTGCGTATCGCTATAATTTCTTTGCCATTAGGCAGTGTAGAGATGAAATTTTCTATTTCCTTATCGTTTTCCAGTAATTTGATAGATAGGAAGCGGGTGGAGTATTTATGGCGTATGTCTTCGTTTTGACTGATTGCTTTTTTTACTTCTTCGATACTGCGCTCCAGTTCAGGACCGTGGTTAATGTGAATATGGCGCATATATCCGCGTGGGCGGGCATCTTCCTCTTCTTTGTGGCTTCCGAATTCGTGGTCGGGTACATAGGTTTTGTGCCAGTCTCTCAGATCTTCCAGAATTTCAGAACGTATTTCGCCCTTTTGTGACAGGAAATCCCCGCCTTCGTAAATACCGATGATAACATGGAACAGTTGGTCTATGCCTTCACCCCGCCGGCAGACAGTAGGTATCATAGGCACTCCGATCAATTGGCTTAACTTGATGTAATCCAGTTTGTTGCCGCTGCTTTCCAGTTCGTCATACATATTCAGTGCGATGACCATACGCACATTCATGTCAATCAATTGGGTGGTAAGATAGAAATTACGTTCCAGGTTGGAAGAGTCTGCCACATTGATGATTACATCCGGAGTTTCTTCAATGATATGTTTGCGTACATAAAGTTCTTCCGGAGTATAGGCTGAAAGAGAATAGGTTCCGGGTAAATCTACAATACGGAAATGATAACCTTGGAAGTCGAAAAAACCTTCTTTGGCATCTACTGTCACACCACTGTAGTTTCCTACATGTTCATGGGCGCCGGATGCAATATTGAATAGCGAAGTCTTTCCACAATTAGGATTACCTACTAAGGCTACATTGATTGTACGGCGTTTGCCTTTTGCCAGTGCCACCAGTTCTGATTCGGACACGGGTACATCTTCTGTTATGGAACCATGGTAAGGGTTCTGCATCGTGCGTGCTTCCTGCTCGCTTACCACCTCAATCATATCTGCCTCTTGTCTTCGGAGAGAGATCTCGTAACCTAGTAGTCTGTATTTTATAGGGTCTTTCAAAGGGGCGTTCAAGATTACCTCTACGGTTTTTCCTTTAATAAAACCCATTTCAACGATTCGCTTGCGGAAACCACCGTGACCTAACACCTTGACTATTACGCCTTTTTCTCCTGTTCTTAATTCGGATAAACGCATCTTGTTTTAAATTTTTCGCAAAGATAAGTTATTACTTAGAAGTATGCAAACTATTTAGATTGTTTTTAAATAAAGAACAGGCACTTTGTTTTTGTCTTGCAGAACCCTTATCTTTGTGTCATGTTTCATTGGAATATTCAGAAGTATATAGAGGAAAAACAACTTTTCACTTTGCATGATAAGGTGTTAGTGGCATTGAGTGGCGGAGCGGATTCGGTAGCTTTGTTGCGTGTCTTGCTTGTTTTAGGGTATCATTGTGAGGCTGCCCATTGTAACTTCCATCTTCGTGGTGAGGAGTCCGATAGAGATGAAAGGTTTGTCAATGAGTTGTGTAAAGGGCTGGGAGTGACTTTGCATGTTACTCATTTTGATACAGTCGCTTATGCTTCAAGGCATCATGTTTCTATTGAGATGGCAGCTCGCGAAATGCGCTATGATTGGTTCGAACAACTGCGTAAGGAGAGGGGGATGGCTGTTATTGCCGTAGCCCATCATCGGGACGATAGTGTGGAAACTTTTTTATTGAATTTGATACGTGGCGCGGGAATCAATGGCTTGAAAGGTATCAGTCCGCATAACGGCTGCATTGTACGGCCTTTGTTGGAGGTGAGCCGTCAGGATATTTTGGATTATTTGCGTTGTTTGCGTCAAGGTTATGTTACAGACAGTACCAATCTGCAAGATGAATATATGCGTAATAAAATCCGTCTGAATATTCTTCCGATGTTGCGTGAGCTGAATCCTTCTGTCAGTGAAAGTATAGCTGAAACATCCAGACGTCTGACTGATGTTTCTCTTATATATAATAAGGAAATAGAGGCGGGGAAAGAAAGGGTGATGGAAAAGTCCGGCCATATTCTTATTTCTCGTTTGATGGAAGAGAGTGCTCCGGCGGCTTTGCTGTTTGAGATTCTTCATCCGTTAGGTTTCAATTCCGTTCAGGTAGGAGATGTATTCCGCAGCTTGTCTGCCCAGTCGGGAAAAAGATTCGTTTCTGCCGGATGGGAGGTGCTGCGCGACAGGACGGAGCTGATTATTCGCAGGAGGAAGCCGGCGAATGAGGAAGTAGAGGAAAATGTGCCCCCATTCCGGCTTGCAATGGAAACGCAGGAAATAATGCCGGACTTTGTCATCCCCAGGAATAAGAATACGGCCTGTTTGGATGCGGATAAGGTGGTACTACCTCTCACGGTGCGTAAATGGCGGCAGGGGGATAAGTTTGTTCCTTTCGGAATGAAAGGGAAAAAGAAGGTCAGCGATTATCTGACAGATCGTAAGTTTTCTCTTTTCCAGAAAGAAAATCAGTATGTGGTTTGCTCAGCAGACCGGATTGTATGGCTGGTAGGAGAGCGTAGCGATGACCGTTTCCGGGTGACGGAAGATACGAAACGGGTACTGATTATACGGCAGTTGGAAGATAAGTAGAATTTTTTTCTTTCCTGCTTTTTCATGAATGACAGGGAATGTTTCCTGAAATCTTGTAGCAAAAATCCGCGAATCATGCAACAAGATTTCAGAAATCATGTAGCAAGATTCGCGGATTTCAGATGGAGCTTCCCGGTATTATTTGCAATACTTCTGTATCAGTCCGTCTACCACTTCATCGCCCAGTTCTTTTGCTTTGGCAAAATTTGCACAGGCTTCTTTGTTTTTCTTTAATTGTATCTGGCAGTATCCCAGCATACGATATGCGGCTGCGGCTTTCGGGTCTAAAGAGATAGCCTTTTCCAATGCTTCTATTGCTTCGTTATGTTGCCCTACACGTAGATGCACCGAACCTTTTTCCACCCACATGGCTACATCCTCAGGAGTCATTTCTACTGCTTTATTAATGTCGTTGATAGCTTGCTGATACATTTTACATTGTATTTCCGCCTGTTCGCGTTGCAGATAAAAGGCGGCTGTAACGCGTCCACCGATGGCATCATAAAAAGTATCATAATCTATTACCGCTTCACGGTATTTGCCTGTCTGGGCTTTTATCTCTGCCCGTTCATAGAAATAAGGAGCCGCTTCCGATGTATAAGGCTTGGTGAAACGTGCCACAGCACTATCCATCAAGGCAATAACCTCGTTCATATCTGTTCCTTCAATCAGTTGTTTGGTTTTGGCTGCCGAGTAAAATGTAGCGGCAGAGGCTATGGAAGACTGGTTCACTTTTTCATAAGCGGCGTATGCCTCAGGATATTTTTTCATAGCAAACAGAATGTCTCCCTCCAATTGTGTGTAAATGGGTTGGTTGTCGGCCTGCATGGCATCATGAATAATGGAGAGAGCTTTGTCGTAACTCCAGTCACCGTATGGTTTCTTGTCACCTAAAGAGATGGTGTACGAATAAATTAATTTAGCGATATTATATTGCGTTTCACTCTTGTTGGCTGTCACTTCCAGTGCTTTCTTCAGGTCGGCATCTGCCAAAGCGTTGTGTTCATCATCATTAAATCCCATATAAGTAGTGGCACGGCGTATATATCCGTCCGCGCTGTTGGGATATTGTTCCAGGAAATCGTTTAATGTGGTGATATATTCGTCCTGATTTTGTTGTGAAGATGCCATGAACAGGTACACCAGTGCTTGGTCTTCTGTTTCGGGCAGTCCTTTTTTGATGCCGATTTTATTCAGTGACATATCGTTCAAAGAAAGGGCGGTGATGCTCAGCGAGGCACCGTATGTAGCTCCGATGGCATAACTTTCCTTGGCTTCATCCGATGCGTTTTTTTGGATTAAACCTAATACTTCTCCATTGGCATTCATAATAGGGCAACTTACTGTTTTTTCGTTGGTTGTCATTGCCAGTGTATAGTAATATGCCTTGTCGCCGATGGTGTCTACTTTGGTGACGGTCCCTGTCTGGCAGGTTGCCGCTTTTTGAGTCGAGTAGGGTAGCAGATAGACTGTTTCACCTACCGATGCCGGCTGTGATGCCGATTTTAATGCTATGGTCTTTTTATCGGTTTCAGTATTAAATTTTACGATGTCATACATGGAGTTGGCTCCCAAGATACGCAATACAGGCAATTCTTTACTGTCCGCATTAATGATTACTGCACGTTCGGCTCCTTCAAACAGGGTATAATCGGATAATGCCGTTCCATTTTCATTGATATAGAATCCATTTCCTGTATTCTTGATTTTGTTATCTTTATCGTATGTAACGATGGAAAAAACGGCTTTTTTAGCTTTGCCGGCCCACTTTGGGGTTGCTTGTGCATAGCTTAGCTGGGCGGCTATGCCGCATGCCAGTATCAAAAGTACTTTCTTCATGATATAGTTAGTTGTTTGTTAACGATGATACGGTATTTATAAAGCGGATGCCGTTTTGTCTTCTGTGAAGCCGCGTTGCTTTACAGCTTCATAAATCAGAATACCTGCGGCAACCGATACGTTCAATGATTCTATTTTACCCATTAACGGTATTTTGATCCATTCATCGCACAGGGAAAGGTGTTCGTAGGGAACACCTGTGTCCTCGGCTCCCATAATGATACATACAGGATCTTTATAGTTTGCTTTGGTGTAATCATAATCACCTTTTTCCGTGGCTGCTACAATCTTGAATCCGCAGTCTTTCAGATACTTGATGGTATTAGTCAGATTTTGTTCGCGGCATACGGGAAGAGTGTGCAGAGCTCCTGCTGATGTTTTCATTGCGTCGGCATTGACACTGACACTGTTTTTCGAGGGAATAATAATGGCATCTGCACCGGCACATTCGCAGGTACGGGCAATGGCTCCGAAGTTACGTACATCGGTAATTCCATCCAGCATGACGAATAGGGGTGTTTTTCCTTCTTCAAACAGGAAAGGTACCAGATCTTCTGTTTTCTGGTAGGTGACAGAGGAGATGAATGCTACAACTCCCTGATGGTTTTTCCGGGTAATACGGTTAATACGCTCCACGGGTACACGCTGAACAGGGATGAGGGTATTTTTCAAGCAGGTAAACAGTTCTTTGGACAGTTCGCTCTGTATATCTTTCTTCACCAATACTTTATCTATCTCTCTTCCGGCTTGTATGGCTTCAATAACAGCGCGTACACCGAAAATCATTTCATTCTTTTCTAACATATTTAATAAGTGGTTAATGGTTAGTGACAGGTGGTTAGTGGTAATTGGCACTAGCCACTTATCAGCGCCTTTGCATTGTTCAGGGCTGCCTCTGTCAAGGTAGCCCCACTTAGCATATTGGCAATTTCTTTTACTCTTTCTTCATCAGTCAGGCGGCGGATGTGGCTGTTGGTGCCTGTTTCCGTATCTTCCTTATATACTTTATAATGAGTGATGCCGCGTGCTGCAATCTGGGGCAGGTGGGTGATGCTGATGACCTGACGGTTTTGTTTTCCCATCTCCTGCATGATGAGCGCCATTTTCTCGGCGATGGAACCGGAAACTCCGGTGTCTATTTCATCAAAGATGATAGTAGGCAGTTTCACAGCTCCGGCTATCATGGCTTTCAGCGAAAGCATGACACGGGCAATCTCACCACCCGATGCTACGGAAGCTACATTTTGTAATGTTCCATTCTTGTTGGCCGAAAACAGGAATGTCACACTGTCCATCCCTTTACTGTCCGGTTCCTTGCGCGGATTCAGTTCCACCACAAAGCGCACATTGGGCATACCGAGAGGAACCAGCAGGCTTTGCATCTGTCTTTCAATGTGCTTGCCCGATTGGGAACGGAGTTTTGTCAACACAGCAGCTTGCTTTATCACTTTGTCATATAGCGTTTCTTTTTGGGCGGTAAGTTCTGCTATACGGTCATCAAAAGAAGTGATGGCGTTCAGCTTCTCATGATAGTCGGTTTGCACGGCTATCAATTCCTCTATTGTTTGTACGTGATGCTTCTGTTGCAAAGAGTAGATTAAGTTCAGGCGTTCATTTACATAATCCAGACGGGTGGGGTTGAACTCCACTTCCTCCTGTGCGCCTGCTATTTCATGCGACAGATCTTTCAGTTCTATGTAACAACTGTCTAAACGCCCTATCCATTCCTGGGCACGTGTGTACACTCTCGCTATGTTATGCAGGGTTTGCATACATTCTTTGGTAGCGGATAACAGGCTGGCATCTTCCGAAGCCATTATTTGGTCCACTTTGTACAAACCCGCTTTTATCTCTTCGGCATGATTCAAGGTTTCGGCTTCCTGTTCCAGTTCGGTTTGTTCTCCTTCCTGAAGGTTTGCATCATCCAGCTGTTCCAGTTGGAACCGGATGTAATCTTCATCCTTCCGGCTTTGCTCGGCTTGCGTTATGAAGTCGGCCAGCTGTTTGCATACGTTTCTGTACTCGGTATAAATATCCTTGTATGCTGAAAGTTCGTTGTCATCTTGTGCCAGGATATCCAATACATTCAATTGGAATCCCTCACTGTTGAGCAACAGGTTTTGATGCTGGCTATGTACATCTATCAGTTTCTCGCCCAGTTCCTTCATCTGCGCCAATGAGGCCGGAGTATCGTTTATGAATGCGCGGCTTTTACCTGATGCATATAACTCGCGGCGGATAATACATTCATCCGGATCATATTCCAAATCTCTTTGGGTAAAGAAAGGCTCCATCTGATAGGCGGAGATGTTGAAACGTGCTTCTACAATACATTTATTGGCGCCTTTCTTGATCGCTTTGATATCGGCCCGTTGTCCCAGTAACAAGCCGATAGCGCCTAGAATAATCGATTTACCGGCGCCGGTCTCTCCGGTGATGACAGAGAAGCCGGGGGTGAAACTGATATCCAATGTATCAATCAATGCATAATTCTGTATATAGATAGATTGCAGCATATTCTTGCTCCTTTTTAATAATTTGCTGATTTGTCAATTTGCTAATTTGCTGCGCTGTTGTATTCCGCATGGTAATTAGCGCATTAGCACATTGGCAACGTGGCAAATTAAGAAATTATTTATTATTTACCAGTCTGTCAATAATATCCCTTGCTACTTCCTGTTTGCTTTTCAGCGGATAAGGAGTTGCTCCCTGACGGTCTATAATCGTTATTTTGTTGGTGTCACAACGAAACCCGGCTCCTTGGTCGTTCAATGAGTTCAGTACAATGAAATCAAGGTTCTTACGTTCCAGTTTTCTTTGTGCATTTTTTGTTTCATCATTTGTTTCCAAGGCAAATCCCACTAATGTCTGTCCGTCTTTTTTCCGGTTTCCCAGTGCGGCGGCAATGTCTTGTGTGGGTTTCAGTTGCAGTGTTAAATTATCTTTCTCTCTTTTGATTTTATGACCGGCTACGGTTTCCGGGGTAAAGTCGGCCACTGCCGCACACAGGATGCCGGCCGAAGCTGTAGGAAACTCGCGGATGGCGGCTTCGTACATTTCTCCGGCACTTTCCACATCTATGCGGCGGATGTTAGGGTGATGGGCCTGAATCGTTACCGGTCCGCTGATTAGCGATACTTCCGCTCCACGTGAAGCGCATTCCTCGGCAAGTGCGAATCCCATTTTTCCTGAAGAATAATTGCCGATAAAGCGTACCGGATCTATTTTCTCGTAGGTTGGACCGGCGGTAATGACTACTTTCTTTCCGGCCATGTCTTGTTGTTTGGCAAAGAAAGCTTCCAGAATTTCCACTATTTTTTCCGGTTCTTCCATTCTGCCTTTTCCTACCAGATGGCTTGCCAGTTCCCCTTCTGCCGGTTCTATAATATGATTTCCGTAAGAACGGAGCGTGTCCAGATTCTTCCGGGTGGAAGGGTGTGCGAACATATCCAGATCCATTGCCGGAGCTACGAATACGGGAGCTTTCATTGACAGATAAGTCGTGATCAGCATATTGTCCGCTATTCCGTTGGCCATTTTACCAATAGTGGATGCGGTAGCCGGAGCGATAATCATGGCATCCGCCCATAGTCCCAAATCAACGTGGCTGTTCCATGTCCCGTCACGCTGGGCAAAAAACTCGCTGATAACAGGTTTGCTTGTTAATGCAGACAAAGTGATAGGTGTGATGAATTCTTTGCCTGCGGGGGTAATCACGACTTGTACTTCCGCTCCCTTCTTAATAAGTCCGCGAATGAGTATAGCCGCTTTATAGGCGGCTATACTTCCGGTTATACCTAGTACGATTTTTTTTCCTTTCATACTCATTTCATCATTCCCGATTCACGTAGTCTGATTTTTGTCAGTACGTTTTTCGTGTTCAGCGTAAAGTCACCGTTCAGTATCCAGCTGTAGTAGCCCGGATCTTTTTGTAATACTTCGCTGACCGACATTCCTTTGTATTTCCCAAAATTAAAGACTTCCACGCCTTTGTCATCATAAACAATGCGTCCGGCGAAATCTACGTTCTTGTTGAAACTTGAATATTCGGCTAGAAATGCCATATCGTTTTGCAATTCTTCCGGATAGCGGTCCAATTGGGATTTCAGTACTTCGTATGTGGCACGTGTGTCGGCTTCGGCTGTATGGGCATCTTCCAGATTCTTTCCGCAATAGAATTTATAGGCGGCAGACAGGGTGCGCTGTTCCAGTTTGTGATAAATCACCTGCACGTCAATGAATTTTCGTTTCATCATGTCAATGTCTACTCCTGCGCGCAGGAACTCCTCGGCCAAAACCGGAATGTCAAAACGATTGGAATTGAAACCGGCAAGGTCACATCCCTCAATGTCCCGGGCTATCTCTTTTGCCACTTCCTTGAAAGTAGGGCAGTCCGCCACATCTGCGTCATAAATACCGTGGATGGCAGAAGATTGTTCGGGAATATGCATTTCCGGATTGATACGCATGGTCTTCGTTTCTTCGTTGCCGTTTGGGTACACCTTCAGATAGCATATTTCCACTATTCTGTCTGTGTTTATATTTGTTCCCGTTGTTTCCAAATCGAAAAAAACAATAGGATTCTTCAAGTTCAATTTCATTTTCAGCTTGTATTATATATTGTTTTTCCGCCACATGGTGGCGTGTCGTTTTTAGTCGTTCAGCATCATAGGCATCAGCAGCATCAGCAGGTCTTCTTTTTCTTCCTGTTCTACAGGAACAATAACACCCGCACGTGAAGGATCAGCCAGTTCGAAAAGTATTTCCTGTGCCGAGATATTGTTTAAAATATCGATCAGGAATGTTGATTTAAAGCCGATGCTCATGGGGCTTCCTGTATATTGGCAAGTCAGTGTTTCTTCTGCTGAGGTGGAGAAATCTATGTCTTGTGCGGAGATCTGGATCTGATTTTCACTGAGGCGGAGTTTTATCAAACTGCTTGCTTGTGATGAGAATACAGATACACGGCGGAGCGCACTGATCAGCATCATGCGGTCAATGGTGGCCTTGTGCGGATTATCCTGCGGAATTACTGAATTATAATTGGGATAGCGTCCTTCGATAAGACGGCATATCATGCTGTAGTTTTCTAATGTAAACGTAGCGTTACGGTCGTCAAAATCAATTTGCACATCTCCTTGTTCTTTCGGCAACAGGTTCTTCAGCAGGGTTGCCGGTTTCTTGGGCAGAATGAAAGCGGCTTTTTCATCGCCGTGTGCCACAAATGTTTTATTGCGTACTAATTTGTGCCCGTCTGAGGCTACGAAAGTGATGTCTTCGGTAGTGATATCAAAATAAATACCATTCATTACCGGACGTAACTCGTCATCGGCAGTAGCGAACAAAGAACGGTTGATACCTGCCAGCATCACCGGAGCGCCCATTGTTACGTGTACCGCATTTGCGCCTAATGCGGGAGCCTGCGGATATTCGTCGGCATTTTGTCCCATCAGGCTGTATTTACCATTCTGATATTGTACGGTGATTTCCAGATTCTCTGTATTTACCAGGAAAGTCAGTGGTTGTTCGGGTATTTCTTTCAGGGCTTCGAGTATGGTTTTTGAAGAAACGGCAAAGCGTCCGTCACCGTCACTTTCATTTACTTCCAAAGAAGTGGACAGGGTCGTTTCGCTGTCAGAGGCAGTGAGCGACAACGTTCCGTCAGTCAGTTCCATTAAGAAACAATCAAGAATAGGTAACGAATTTTTGGAGTTGATTACTCGGCTAATAGCTTGTAAATGACTGAATAATCCAGTACTTGAAACGATGAACTTCATAGTTTTATATTATTATATTTATATTCTATATCTCTACATTCATTTAACTGCCAAAGTTACGAAAAGATTATGGTTCAAGCGCAAAAAATGGCGAAAAAATTAGTTTACTCGCAAGGAAAAGTGTACTTTCGTGGCGAATTTAAATAACGTAATATGGAATTAGCAGGAAAAGTAATAGCAGTCCTCGAACCGAGAGGAGGAGTTTCAAAGACAGGAAATGAATGGAAAGTACAAGAATACGTAATTGAAACGCATGATCAATATCCTAAAAAAATGTGTTTTGACGTATTTGGAGCAGATAAGATAGCGCAATTTAATATTCAGGCAGGTGAAGAGTTGAATGTGTTTTTTGATGTGGATGCCCGCGAGTGGAATGGGCGTTGGTTCAACAGTATCCGTGCGTGGAAAGTAGAGCGTGTGGGTGCCCAGGGGCCTGTTGCGCCGGATGCTCCGTTTCCTCCCATGAATGCTGCTCCCGCTGCGCCGGTAGACTTTGCCGCGACAGACGAGAAGGATGATTTGCCTTTCTAGAGAATAGGAGATTCTCATAAACATAAATAAGCCGGTAGGGTCCGTGAAAGGGAGATATTCAGTAAATGTCCCTGTAAAATACAATGGCATATGAAGATGATAGAGTATAATCACTTCATATGCCATTTTTATTGTCATTTTTCTCTATATTCTAATATACTCTTATCGGGCAAGCTATGAAGTTCCGGAAGAAGTTTGATGACCTCTTCTGATTCTTTCAGTAAACTCATATCATGCTGCTTTCACCGTTCTGTTCCTGATCTTTTCAATCATCAGTATGGCATTTGCCGTATGTATTCCGAAGAAAATCCACAGGATTTCCGTCTTCCTGTTCCGTGCCTTTATCCTTGAGAGCGAGTAATGTTGCTTTTGAGTGCCGAAGCTTCCTTCAAGCCGTGTTGCCCTTTCTTTTGAGAGTTCGCTTCTAAGCACCTTCCTCAAAGGCTCATTTTTTGCCGCTCTTCCCTTGCGCACAAAGGATGTGGATATTCCATATTTTGTACAGAACTTCCTGTTGGCATTATTGGCGTATATGGAATCGGTAGCCACACACCTTACCCTTACATTCATCAACTTCTGATGTATACGGATACAATCTTTTAGACGTATGCCCTCATTGAATGCCTTGAAAGAGATGTCTCAATAAACGAGATTCCGTCTATCTGTATATTATTAACCTTTGCACCGAACTCGACAGATTTTGTCTCCTTGCCCCTTACGATAGGGCGTACGTAATAACGGTCAATACAGACAATACGGTCACTGATTTTCCTACCTTCAAAGAGTTCCTTTTCCTGTACAAGAACCTTTCTGATTATGGAAAGCCGTTTCTGATAATCCTGTGTATATGTGAGTGAAGAGCCGTATTCTCTGTGAATGTCATCCCGTTGTATGATGAGTTTTTCCAGGAGTCTAATCATGCGACATTTCAGCATCCTTGTCCTTGAGACCTTCCTCTTTCTTTTCTTGCAATAGGACAGATAGGATACCGCAATATCCGTATATTTGTTACGGGGACGTCTTATACCAAGATCTCTACAATGCTGGCAGATATGCCGATAGAGCCATTCGATCCTTTCCCAAAGGAGCTTCATGTCCGTAGGAAAACGCATATGACTTTCATAACATGTGATATCGGTCATACACACGTGAAGATTCTCAAGATAAGGCTTCCAGTGTGAGGCAAGGATTCCCTGAAGGAAGTCAATGTCAAGACGGGATGCAATCTCATTACGGACAGCACTGATTATCTTGTAGTTCGTTATAGGGCAGGACGGGGCTATCATGATACCACAGAACAACTGATAGTGTATGTTTCCGTTAAGATGTTCTACCAGTAACCTATCAGAGAATCCGGTGTAAGCTAAGCCTTCAGTACCATAAGGGCTATCTTTGCGGAAGGACTGAAACTGTTCCTCCACCCCAAGTGAGATTGTGAAAGGCCTATCTCTTTAGCTATGCTCTCAAACGGAAACACCGAATGAAGGCTGCCAAGTTTACTCTCATGAAAACTCTTACGATATTTTTCCAGAATATCGAATTCTGTAAAACCCAAAGTAGGATGAATTTCTGAAATCTTTTGTATCTTCGCCATATCTTAATTGGGATATTTCCCCCCCCGTCTTGGCCGTCAAACCGTATTTTTGGGGGAATATTTAAAGATACAAAAAAGCCAACTAATTCGCAATACTGTAAGTATGAATTAGTTGGCTAATTTTATATGATTTACTGAATATTCCTAATAATTCATATATTAATTATGGTTTTATTTTCTTTCCTTTTTGCGTTTTTAGTGCTTCAATAGCCTATTTTGACGGAAGAAACATTGTCATTAAGACCATAATCTCCTAAATTAGGAACATCTTTAGTATAGGTGTTATTCCATCCGGGACCGTCTGCTATTAAGAATGCATATGTACGCCCACCATAATTTTTGTCTGCATATAATCTTACTGTTACTGCTGAGGTTGGAAAACCGGGACTGGTTGTTGATGCTTTGAAAGAACTAATACAATTATCAAAGCTATAGCTATTTAAATCAGGATAATTACCTGCGCCTATTTTTAATTCAGCTCCGTTGTAATTTGTATCTTTATAAAATGTAGCTTCGGCTGCAAGTCTACTTGCTCTTGTTGTTTTTGTGTTAATGTTTAGTGTTTTGTTAAATTCACTTTCGTTATCATAGTAAGTAATTATTCCGGCATTGAAAAATGTAACAAGGATAGGGTTTTGATCAAGTTTTTCTGCCGTTTTTTGAACTTCTTTGTCTATGTAAACAATAGAAGAATCATTTGTGTAATTGAATTCCGAGGTGTAATTTTTTCCTTGGTAATTAAATGTGGTAGATCGGGCTAAATTTTTAAGTGGTGTGACTTGTTGTCTAACTTCCACTAAATCATCATTGTTGCTACATGCACTAAAGCATATGAGCATCACGCTTAATAAAAAGCTTGCTAAATTTTTCATAACTATTATTTTTTATTGGTTAATAAATAAGCACTTTCAAATATATGGATTTTATTGTAGAAAATAAAATAATTTTGATTCTTTTTTTTATGAAAACAAGCTTCCTTTTGGAGAAGACAAAATAATAAGATTTATATGTGTTGTCTTGATGAGATGGAACTTTCCGAAAATTGTATATGTTTGAAGAGTAAATGCCATTATTTGCGAAAATAATGGCATTTACTCTTATTGTTAATTATAATGTTTTCATTCTTAAAATGTTGTATAGAAAATTTGCATCTTTAATTTGTTTTTTTCGTTTGTGCCTCCTTTTAGTGCCGCACTTTCCATGTCTAAACTATTGGATATAGCAACCACTTCATTGTTTGAGTTACTTTCTACTTTAACAGGAATTAATACAACTTTATTCCAATCTGGATTCTCGGACTCCCATTTCTTCCAGTCTTCCTCTTTATTAGGATTTCCTCCTGATGCTATTATCTCTCTTTTCCGCTCTTCAATACAATAAGTAATTAAAGGGGCAATGTTAGTAAAAGTGTATGTATTATTACTACTGCTATATTGACTTAAAAAAGATGTTTTGTTATCAGTGATCTTGTTTTCCTCAAAAAATGAGAACATATCCTGTTTTCTAACCATCAATACATATTGAGGTATATTCATTGGATATTTGGACTCCTCTTCGTTATAACGGGTAAATGATACATTCACACCGTTTAGAGTGTCATTTTTGTGCTCGCTGTAAATTTCTGCAATGGGGAAAATTGCTTCGGTGAAAATACCTGCAGGGCTTTTTATATAAGTACGATTGGGATTTTCAACTAAGTCATTAAGTCTGTTGTCATTCTTAAAGTGGTTGGCTTGTATTACTTCCTTGGTTGCGGCAAAATCATAAAATCTAGAGGATAGGGAATCTTTTTTTCCTGAAGAACTTTCCAGCATGAGGTCATAATATAGGCGAAGCGTTATATTGTTTATATACAAAATAGTACCATCTCCATGAGTGGATTGTACGTAAATACCTTTTAATACATTTTTGATAAAAGCACTAGCGTCTTTATAATAATTTTTGTCTTCTTTGTACTTGTTATACATGAATTCTCCTAATTCTTTAGGTAATTTGACGGCTTGGGTTATTACCCTAGTGCCAGAGTAAGTGTCGTCCATTGCAGAAGGACCAACGGCAGAATATGCTTTTAAGGCGATAGGTTTAGCTTGTTTATTATAATAATCCGAAGGATTTACACTTGTATAAAAAGTGTTTATGTCTTTTTCTGCAATAACCTTGTTTAGCGTATCAACTTGTAAACGCATACCGTTTAAAGAATCACCGAAAAAAGTAGAATATTGTAAAAATAGACTAAGACCTGTGATATCTGTTATATTTTCTTCAAATTTGAAGTTGTCCATACAGGTGAACTGTGCTATAAAATCGGCAGTA
>OGZQ01000281.1_pt1 | contig 42312 bp, 28 predicted proteins | sample 1576841 | NCBI WGS metagenome assembly OGZQ01 (sample SAMEA3541527, study PRJEB24748) | human gut metagenome | biome: human gut; feature: human-associated habitat; material: faeces | place: China | collected 2012
AGAACTTTTATAAAGTTTATACTTTTTTGCCGGGGACAGGCACTTTTTTCTATAAAGTTTATACTTTTTTGCCGGGGACAGGCACTGGATTCTGTCATTGGTACCTGGTACCAATGTGGCATAGATGGCCTCCAACCAGTTTAAAAAGTTTAGGCTAAACTTTTTAGAACGTTATCATTTGTTGAGCCTATTATCTCAAAAAATGAAGATACTGTCTACGCATCCACTATAGTGCGTTTACCTTCTAATCAAGGATTAAATCCTTTTTCCACTTTATAAGTAAATAAAATAAATTTTCTTTCAGCTCCCGAATTTCCCCATCAATTTTTGCATGCACTTCCGCAATTTCTGTAGGATTCTTCAAAAAATTCTTGTCATTTTTATTCAAATCAATTACTTTAGCCGCTGACATTATAAATTTATATTTACTATTTATCGAGCGCAAAATAGAAATATCAACCACATCTAATACGTCTAATCCATTTCCATACATCCTGCTCAAATACTCTGCTGATTCTCTGCATAATTCGAAAAGCTGCAACCAGTCCTCATCTAATTTACTGTTGATCTTCTGTTTTTCATTATAATTTTGTTCAAAATCTTTCAAATAGAATCCAGCATCAAATAAAACTGCCCGCTTTCTCTCAAATTGCTCTTTGTCTTGCTTTTTCTGAATTATAACAGACACAATTATTGATGCAATAATTCCAGTAAAAACTGAAATTCCCAAACTATACATAAGTGAATCCGATTTAAAATTACAGCAAATTATAATAATTGCAATTAAAGAAATCACTAAAAATATGGCACACGATGGATATATGCTTGACTTCAATTTTACTCTCTTCCACTTTATTTTTTCTAAAAATGATTCATTCACTGTATTCACTCCTATTCTTCAGACATAAATCTGCTAATTTGCTCAATCATGTTAACTTTGTCTAGTGCCCCTCCCGATATTTGACTATTGCATTACTGCAACATACTCAAAACTCGCTTCAAATGCTGTGGTTAGTAGCTTATTTGACATGATTTCCACCTGTCGGATTGAACGCCCTTAGCTAAACGCACTATCAGGCACCGAGGTCTTACATATTTTTATAGCATCCTTATTTGACATTACAAGTTTTCCTAATTTTTTACTATTTTTTAAAATATCATAATATCTTGACGAAGTAAGCGCTAATAGTTTCATCACAGCGACAGCAAAATAAAGAAAAATTCCTGAGCTAGCATCAACTTCACTTACAATGCCATGTGCTATTTCATTTCGAATATTTGCGCCTGACTGCTCATTTAATAATGCTTTAAATAAATACAAAATATCATTATCGTAGCAATCTATTAATTCTGGTAAATCAAAAATTGAACTTAATACTTTTTCTTTAGAAGAACCATCACTTTCAAGTGTAACAGTTAGTCCTCCTACTTTCTTTGCAATACATCTAAAAAGATTTTCAACTTGTGGTGCCAATATATGAATGCCTTCATAATATTGTCCACATAAAATCATGTATAGTGCAGAACAAAAAATTTGTTCTCTTCCTTCAGGTATAATAGGATTATCTTTAATAAGAAATTCAACATTTTGTTTTTTAATATCATGATTCTTACGAATTCTATATAAAGCATATTTAATACACACATCACCAACAATTTTACCATTTTTCACAATTTTTTGGTTTATATGCAAATCAAGTAATCCTTCATTTGCTTCAATATGAGAAATATCTAAAGGTGGTAAAGTAAAAATCGTTTGACCAGAATCATTTTTCATATTTTTTTCAAATAAATTACTAAGCGGATGATTTTTATATTCTTCAATTACTTCATTTTTTATATCCTCTTTTTTATATAATGTAATCATTTGAATAAGCCTTACTATACTCTCTTCAACCGATAAATTTTCCAAATTCAAATCAATAGTCTTATGAAATCCGCTAACATCTATTTTCGTCGAAAAACAATCCATTAACTTTGGGATTTCTTTCTGAATAGATACTAATTTTCTGTGTGCCTCTTCTGCCTTGCCAACACTACCATTATTTCTATATAATAAAACTGCCTGCTTCAAGTAATGTTCTGCTTTCATCACATCCTGCATACTTGTTCTAATAATTTTATCGGCATATTGAACATAATAATCAGCCAAAGAAAGATTCGTATTTTTCACTTGTATTGGCTTTTTTAATTTACTATAGCATTTTTCTACTATAGAATATGCTTGCTCAACTTTAAATACATCCTCATAGTTATAATTTACTATTTTTGTTGCTATGTTTATATAAACCTGCATATCTTTGTATTCATGGAAAACAAGGATATTCAATAATCGTAATGATAAAAAGCCATCATCTTTACCATCTATTGCGACCAACTGCTCAAATACATAATCACATGATTTCTCATACATTTCATTATCGTTAATTTGAGCCGAAATACAAATTGCTCTTTTTATTATATCTAAAGTGCCAGTCCAATTTTCCCTTGAAAACCAAAGTTTAAATAATTCGAAATAACTTACCTCAGCAATTTTAGCTGTCTGATAGTTTTTTTTATAACTCCAAAGTATATCTGCCACTCTTACTCTCAAATTTAACGGTATTTTATCAAAATCTATACATTCTAGTATTTTATATGCATCATCCGTTATGTCTTCAACAGAAAATGTCCTTTTTCCCTCCCAAACTATCATAGGATAAAATTTCACAGTATTTTCCGTAATTTTAACACCCAGCGATGAAATATTTTTCAACAGTTCCCATATTATAATATCTTCATCAGAATCAAGCTCTGCTTCCATATCCTCTGAAAATAATGATGCACCTAGAGCAAAAGGCTTTACAATAATTATTTTTTCTAATGCTTTATATATGTTCATAAAACACCTCCCCAAATATACTTATTTTCTAAATTTAATAAATGCACTCCTCATCTATTGATTCAGCTCACTGAAACGCCTCCTGATCATAAAAAACTTATTATCATTAGTAACCTAATTAACAATATACAATCAGGAGGAAAGATATCCCGGTTTAACTATACGTATATACATTTATTTATGAACAAAATTTCTCCCTACGTTAACCATGTTGGTTCCTAAAAATCTTCATGAGTTATATTTATAATGCATCTTTTGCCGGGGACAGGCACTGGATGTTTATTCTTCATGTCTAATATATCTGACTCAATAAATTTTCCACTGAAGTGTTCCTCTCCTCCATTATAGAAAACAACTACCCCATATGCATACTCATTTGCTTCTTCATTAAAGCAACCACTAATATATGCAACTGCTTCTGCTTCTGAATATATTCTTTTTGTGGTGTCAGAATTATCTTTACTATTACTATCACAAAAAGCTTCTGCTTCTTCTTTTGTTGAAAAGCTTTTATATTCTGCACCAGAAAATCCATTTATATTCTGTTGACATTCTCCCCATGATGTATAAATACCTGGAATAATTCCTTTTCTCACAGCATAATACTTATTTTTAGCCATGACTCTTCCTCCTTTGCATGTGGATAGTAGATTATATCCCTTAATTGCTTTATTGTCAACCTTTTTCTTTAGTTTTTTGCCGAGAAATGCTGTGGTTAGCAGCTTATTTGACGGGATTTCCACCCGCCGGATTGTACACCCTTTGTTGGATGCCCGGACAGGCACCGGATACATTTAGGTCCAAGAAAGCGTCCGCACCCCCTACTCTGCAATATACAGGCAATAGAATTGTAAGACGGTGTAACAATTATAGAGAATTGTTACAGTAGTGGCTAAAATTTTTAGTCACTACTGTTGTAAAAAAAATTAATTACTGCACTTATTTTCAATAACATATAATTCTGAAATAGCTCTGGTACAAGCTACATAAAATTCGTTATCTGACATACCATTAGCGAGAACAATTACCTTTTCAAATTCCAATCCTTTTGATTTCGATATCGGAAGTACGTTATACATACCTCTAATTATCTCGCCACTGTTTATATATAAATTCACTGGCAAATTATCATAACATGCATTTTCAAAGTAGGAATCTTCATAGATAATCGCAACGCGATCATCTGGGGAAATTTCCAATTCTGGTATATCATCAACAGTTTCTTGTATACCGTCAAGCCCGACTGGAAGCATATTCATATTACATTTTTTATTTACATATTCCGTTATTTGTCTTGCATTTCTATAATTTTCGTTTATTGGATCCATTTGTTTGTTATATAGTTCAGATGGAATATCAATAATGTTCTTTATGCCCCTCTTGCTAATACACTGCCTTACATCACCAAACAGGTTCAATACACTGCCTGGATAAATTGATTTTATCAATTCTAACTCAGAAACTGAAAAGTCTTGGAATTCGTCTATAAAAATATATTTCTTTTCTTTGCAGATTATGCCTGTGTAACCTTCCAGAAGATAAGACATGGCATAAGCCTTAGATAAAGGAATAAAGACATCAGAATCTATTTGATAATCTATATTTAGCAGTTCTAATATAGCGTCAAAAATATACATTCTACTTTTGGAATTATTCAACTGTGTCTTTAATCTTTTACCACGACGAATTAGCTTTTCATACTGTTGGAAATAGTTAAATGGGGTAAAACCATTTAAACGTAAAGCTTCCTGCGTCATATCAAATAATTCTACTAATTTTTCAAAAGAGGAATCATATTTTATAAGCTTATTCTCTAGAGTGTGGTTTTTAAACATACCCTGATCAATTAAATATTGCAGAAGTTCTCTTTTCTGCTCCAATTTCTCTATTCTGGATAACTGCTCATCTATATAATTGCTATATAAGATCAGTTCCTGCTCATAAATACCATCCCATTCATCCAGCAACTTATGAACCATCTGAAAGTCCATCTTTTCATCCATAAAAAGCTGAAGAATTTGGACCGCATAAACTGAGTTTTCCGCAATTATATTTTTCAGATAACAAGCTCTTGTAAATTCGTTAATGTTTATAGTTTGTGCCACTTTTCTGGTATAATAAAACATTCTACGTATATTGTTATCTTCATAATTTTTGACATGCGTGGACTTCTTAAAAATGTTTCTATTATGAAGGAAGTCTATGAGTTCTCTCATATTTTCCCACAATTCTCTATCGCATATAATTTGATCTATTTGATCAATTATACGTTCAATATCATTTTTACCGGCATCCTGCAATTCCCTAATTGAAGCATTATATAGCTTATATGCAGCTAATATTACTTTTTTTTCCATACCAGATTTTTTGATATGTTCATCTATGCTTTGATTTAATACGGCCTGCTGATTCTTATAGTAATCTGATTTTATTCCAGAACTTTCTATTTCATAAAGATCCAGCTTTAGCTGTATAAGATCATTTTCCTGGTAAAAATTCTCTGTATTTTCATCGCTGTCTAAAACATGAAATTCCTCATATGAAACATTTAATTTTGTCAACATATCCTTACAACATTTTTCATAAAATGATGCCGTGGTAAACTGCTGTATTTTATCTACCTGGAGAAGCACAGATAATTCCCTACTTTCACGTCCTAAAATATCGGTAGGAGATATGACCATAATGTCATCCATTTTTAATGTCGGATGATTATACTTCATATAGCGAATTTTATGCATTAAAATCATTGTTTTTCCAGAACCTGCGCAGCCAAGAATCAAATCAGAACTATCCATGTCGGATGTAATAATTTGATATTGTTTTTTTTGAATGGATTCGATAATATCGTGTACTTTCTTGTCCTTTTGGTTTGCAGCAATAATCTGAGAAAGTTGTTTGTCTGCTACTTCAGTAATATTAATAGTCTCAGCAGCGCGATTATATAAATCTTTATATCCATTATATTTTTTGTTTAAAAACATAATATTTCTTACCAAATTTAATCCAGTTTCTTCATTGCCGATATACATTTGATATTGATAATATAACGAAGCCCTTTCGTCCGCCCAGTCAGTAATCCAACCGTGAACTGCTTGTTTTCCCAGATATAACTCTGAATCATCTCTATAATCAATATGACAAAAGTACGGCTCTAATAATACGCGATTAACCCTACGATTAATTTCAAGATTTGCCTGATGTAAGTCAGGTTGAGTAGTAACTGATTGTATAAAACCATCTCGATCAATATACCTTTTCGTTTGCGGTGTATATTCCTTCATAACTTCTTTTTCTACCAAATTACGATAATATCCCTTTATTTGTGCTTCACATTTTTTTGCAAAAATAGCCTCTTGCTGATTTTGCTTTGGATTCATCTTACCTAAAAACTCCTTTTGCTTTATGTCTGGATTTAAGTTTCCATTAGCATCATAACCGTTAGCATCGAATCCTGCTTTATTATAGCCATTGCAATCAAAACCATTGCGATCATAGCCAGTTGAATTAAAACCATTAGCATCATAACCATCTTTATCGAAACCAGCTCTATTATAACCACTACGATCAAAACCCTGAGAATCATAACCAGCCTGATTATAACCATCACAATTATAGCCGTTACGATTATAACCACTTTGAAAATGATAGCCATTACGATCATAGCCTTCTTGATCTATTCCATTAATATTAAATCCATTGCGATCAAAACCTTTTAAATTATATCCTGTATAAATATTATATCCATCTTCATCAAACGATTCTTTTGATAATCCGTCTATACTTAAACCATTTTCGTCAAAACCATCACTATTATATCCCAAAATATCTATACCATCTTCAGATAAACCATTTATATTAAAACCATTTTCGTTGTCACCGTTGTAACGAAAACCGTAGCGATCAAATCCGTCTCGATTGTATCCATCACGATTTATACCATTTATATTAAAGCCCTCTTTGTCATACCCATCTCGATTGTATCCATCTTTATCATACCCTAATTTATCATACCCATTATTATCATAGCCCTCGCGATTATATCCAGCATAGTCATAACCATGCTGATTATAGCCCTCTTTATCGTATCCGTTTCGATCATACCCTAGTTTATCATAGCCTAACAAATCATACCCTTCGGAGTCGAATCCCTCTCGATTGTAACCATTACGGTTATATCCCTCGGTATTATAACCATTTTTATCGAATCCTTCACGGTCGAATCCCTCTTGATTATAACCTTCTTTGTTATAACCTTCGCGGTCTATTCCATCTTGATTAAAACCATCCTCGTCATAGCCATCTTTATCGTAACCTGTTAATTTATTGATACCATTTCGATTAAAACCATTACGGTCATAACCTTGACGATCATATCCACTTCGGTCATATCCCAAGCGATCAAAACCGTCTTTATTATAACCAAATTTATCGAAGCCGAACTTGTCATATGTTACTTTGAGCATATTTTCTATAGCCCCCATTTCTATTCCATAATGTATTTTAGTGAAGATGTAAAAGCGTTTTCATTCTTCAGTTTAGGTTATATGACTAATTTATTACCTATCTAGTTGATTGTCAAGCTAGTAGCCAATATAACTTTAGAGAAAGAAAATTTTTCTTGACACATAGTAATATATATATTACTATAATGAGTAGCGGTGGGTAATATATATATTACCAATTAAACATTCTAAAGAATCGAGGTAACAAAGATGGATCATTCGTATATGAGCTACTATTACGATGAAATGTTTGAGAATATCTTAAAGGAAGCAATGACATAAGAATACTGGAGGGTGGAAAGAGCTTTTGGTGATGCTTATGATGATTTCCGCAACAAAGTGACAAAGGAAGTGGATGAAACTGTAGAGATTATAATGGAAAGTTATCATATAGTTGAAGCTCAGTTCATTAAGGAGATGTATTTGCGAGGAGCATATGATCTTTTTTGCCGGGGACAGACACTGGATAAAGGAAGAACTGCGCCAATTTTCACGCCCTTTACGCGGTATTGGTGCAGTTCACTTTGCTTTTCGATAAGCCTTTTTAACCGAATATCCTCTATGTTGCGAACTATTTTTATTCTTTTAATCCGTTTATTTCGTATACTCTTTTTTTGCTGCTTTGCCTCATAAATAGCTTTTTTGGTACTTTTGAAAAAACCAATTACAAATCGAACATCTAGCTAAATGGCATTGCTGGAACTATCTTTTCAATTTATTTTTCCTCCTGTTTTACTGATAACACCATCCTAATCAAAATGCCTGTCTGATAAAGTATAAACTCCAATAATTTCTTGTCTATAGCATCATTGTGTTTTGCAACTCGGTCATTGATGTTTTTGTATGCATTTATCAACGGTTGGAATAATCCAGATACTCCAGCATCTACTCCCTGTTCGCCAAGATATTTACAAATTTCATTTTTATTTGTTTCAAGGTTCTTAGAATTTTCCAAAAAATCCTGCAAAAATGCTTCTAATGCCTTCCTTAAATTATCTGCCACATCACGAATGTAAATGCCATCCGAATACTGCTTTAAAGCAATTATATAAGTTTTTCGAGCATTAGGATAATCCTTTAGCCATTCCAATGGTTCCGATATCAGAGCATTATCAAGTTCTTTGGCACCCTTTGGAAATACAAAATATTTATTATCATCTTTCAATAATGCATACTTTAACCTACTATCATTAAAAGCCTCATCTAGCAACTCAAGAAGTTCACTTTGTTTTATACCTTCTTTCCTATTTGACAGACAGTTGATAAATGCGACATAATAAGCTAAAAAATTTTTAAACGACACTTTATTTGCAATTAGTACATTATAAACTTTTGATTTCGGCGTAGACAGGGAATTTTCGTATTCTGTACCAGTGGTTGAGCAAAACAATTTGTATTCTTTCTCAGACACCGCCTCAAAGTCCATAAAATCTTTAAAATTCAAATTCTCTCTTCGACTTTCTGACAAATCATTAAGTTTATTCATTATAAGTGATGTACAAAACCTACCTTTTTCTCCATCTTCAAAATCAATTCCTAATCTTTTTCTATAATCTAACCATTCCATTTTAATCTCCATTCCGCCACCTTTCAGTTGGCTGCACAAATAATAATGAAAACGTTCTAACTACTCCTGCCAACTAGAATTTACTTTTTCATTTAAGTTGTCTCCAATTTCATTCGACACCATTTGACATTTTTTTTGCACATTTGTTCACACTCTGTTAACGGTACCTTTAAAGGCTCTCCTAATAATATTTATTGAACTCCCTGAACACTATTTACAGAAAAAGCTTCAAATGCTGTGGTTAGCAGCTTATTTAACAGGAGTTCCACCCGCCGGATTGCACGCCCTTAGCTGGACGCACTGTCTGGCACCAATGTGGTCTAAATTCATTGGCGCACCTCCATAAAGCTTACAGTTCAACAAATATTCTTTTGAATACCAGTGAAGTAAATATATCCTCTACTCGTTTAGCCAATTCTTTCGAATGAATTCGTGCCCCCAGCTCGATATTTCCTTCCTGTCCATGATATGAAAGGTTTGCGGATGTAATCAGCGTATCCGTTTGATCAACAGAAATTACCTTTGCATGAAGAGCAGACATTTTATCTTCCTGTTTTGGATAGTTATAAATTCGTAGGAATTTTCCCTTATAGCAGCATAAACGGTCAAAGGCGTTCTGACTCTCAATGTCATTCACAAAAAATTTCACAAGAACTCCTTCTTGGCTCTTTTGAATTACACAATCGACTAACTCGGCGAAATAATCCGAGAGGGAGTACCCGGTAATTAGAATGCTCTTCCTAGCTCCCATAAGCATTTCTCTTACGGTAACCTTTGTCGGTTTTGTTTTCAACGCAAAAGAAGGTGGCGCTGTAACAACTAATTCGGCGCTATCATCATTACTTTGGGCAGTCGCTGAAACCATGGCAAGAATTTCATGAGCTTCTTTTTCAGAAAGAGATGGGTATCTCTTCTGAATGGCTCTGATAGACTCATTTCCACCAGATATAACATCTGTGAGAATTTTGTTTAACAAAATATCTAAGCTTATACTTCCAGTTGACATAGTTCTTCCACCAAAGTTTTAAAATAAGACTGATTTTCTCTTCCGTCAATAGGCACAATTAGTCCGCGATCCAACATGCGATTTCCATTCTCGCAAGCTGTTTCTGAGATCATGCAGCAGGAATGGCACGCTGCGCCATTTGAATTATTACCAGCAGGCACATTGTTAAGGCATTCCGGATCATTTGTGCAAACCAGTGCTTCCTGGAAAGCGTCTTTCATTAAAACAATAAGCTGATCAATATTTCCCAATTCTACAAGTCCACCAAGTGAGCCTTCTTTATCGGCACTTCCGGTATAGAGCAACACACCAGACATATCATTCCCAAAATAAATACGCTCACGAATAGCGGATGAAGAGTACCCCGAGGACATTGACATCTGCTTAATCAACAAATGTGCGAATGTATGCATCAGGACATACCTTGCATCTCGTAATGTGGTAACAGTCCATTCTTTAGATTCACAGAATTCCTTATAACACTGCGCATATTTCTGAGAAAGTGCTCCCAGTTCTGGATCTCTCAACCATGCATCAATACTATCCCTATTAAACTCAATAAAGACACCTTCACCGTGCACTTCTGCAGCAGGAAGCCATTTTTCAGTCTTACCCTTATTTAGATAAACGATATTTGTCTGCTCATCGGCATCTGGATCCGGAGCATCTACACGGGTGAAGCCAAGCAGCACTCTTACTTCTCTTAATCGTGTAATGCGAATGACTCTCTTAAAATACGGGAGTAGATAATCCGGAAGCGGATCCTCCTCAGCCTTAAAATGTTTTTTGTTGGAAGCGTACACAGGATCTGCGTGATGCGTAATGGCGTTGTATTCCATCTGCTTAATCTCTGTGAACTCTTTGATGTTCTGTCTTCTGCGCAATAAAGCTGCATCAAATTCTTCTCTTGTAAATGCAGAGAAATATTTTTGATACACTTTGTCTAATCCCATCTCTCCAAAATCTTCTTCATAGCTGTCAATTAAGCGCAAATGCTCATCAATCAAGTTATAAAGCGGATTGATCCAAGGTGGAATGGATATGGCACTTCTCATTACTGGAAAATACACATTTGACGCGCCACGCTGAGAAGGAATCATTTCCTTATCGCATTTTTCATTTTTATGATTTGGCCGGAACGGATGATGTCCGGAACATTTCATACCTTCAAAATTCTCATGCTGCGTTGCGCCGCTCATACTCCGTCGTGCCCCACAGGAACATTCAACCCACATATCTGCAAGCGTTGATGTATTGCCAGTTGAATACATCCTCATCGTACCTTTGCAGGTTGTATTGCCACAGTGAACCCACCAGCTCCAAGGGAAATCATCCATATGGCCGTTCTCACAAATAGTAATAAAACGAGAAGGATAAGCCTGTCTATGACATTCCGGACAAGTTACACCAAACTTCAGATATCGATCCAGGTCAAAATTCTCTCTTAAATCAAATATTCTCCCACATTTCACATTGGAACAAACATGCATATAAGGGAATGAGACCACAGGAATATCTCCGCTATAAGAAGTCCGTGGCATATAAAAGCAGTCAACGCCCAGATATGATGCCAATCTGCCATCTATAATTTTCTTTCCTTTTTCCTTCCAATAGTTCAAGTCCAGAACCGTGACGGAATCTTTCACAGCATCCACAATAGAACCTGGACCAAATGTAGTTATCAACTGATTAGGACGAATCTCACCTAATTTATTATTGTCAAACATAGGCTTTTAGTCCTCCGTGTAATAGAACATATTTGCTGCACTCTCAACATCACGCATAGAACGAAGAGTCGGCTTTTCAAGATCAGTACAAACTTCGCCATAAGTGTTCATTAGACGATTATACATTTTAGTTGTATAAACATAGTATCTAAGTTCCTTGGATTGAGTTGCCAGCAATTTCCAATTGCTTATAAAATCATCAATCTCATGTTCGGCATCTGCCTTAGCAGAAGGCTTGATGATGTTCAATCGATTCATGATAAGAGCCTTCACTTCATTAAGCTGCTCATCTGTTAGCTTATCAATAGCTGCTGCTCCATCATTGCTTGCAAATTCCGGATAATGCAAACGAATTGCAGAAATAACCAGCGCATGCAGTACGCGATCTCTTGCACGTGCAGAAAACGGTGTCGCTGTTGTGCCTTCAACAAAACGATATAGCTGAGCATGATAACCGGTAAAATTCTCATAATGCGACAAGTCGCGGGGGCGATAAGGGTTATATAGAGTAACTACTAGGCCTGGATAAGAACGCCCGATACGGCTAGTTGCCTGAATGTATTCGGAGTTCTGTTTCGGCTGACCAGTTACCACCATGAGACCAAGCCGATCCACATCCATACCAACAGCAATCATATTAGTTGCAATTGCCGTATCTAGGCAATTTCTATCTGTATATGGAGTTTCCAACTGACTTAGTTTCTTCGGAATGTCATAAGAAGACATGCGAGAAGTAATTTCAACCTTATGATTAAGGAAACGCTGCCTACTCATTCCATATTTTTTCTTAATACGCTGAATTCTGTCAGGAATATCATCCTGTAGCAATCGAACGGCACCGCCGAGTTCTCGAATACTGTTATAATACCCAACAAGGGTATAGTAAGGGTCAATAACATCCTTGTACTCATCATCCAGCGAAAGATTATAAGCACTTTGAAGGATAATCGAATATACACGCAGCAAAGCTGTCTTTACAGACTGGCCTGGTGCGCAGACACCAACGTATCTTCTAAACGGATCTTGTTCGACCGGTACCTCACGAATATAGAAACTGTCACCGATTTCAAAACCATTTGGTGGAAATTGCGCAGTTACTTTTCTACCATATAAGCATTTTGTCTGCTCAGCAGCATTTTTGATAGTTGCCGTAGAAACAACATACTTTGGCTTGATTTTCTTACCTCCAATCGTGTAGGAACACAGATCTTCAATAACTGTTTCATATGCACCGTATACGGTTCCCAGAGGTCCTGTGATAAGATGCAGCTCATCTTGGATAATCAGCTCCGGCGGAAGGAATGGTTTAATCGATCTAAGCGTAGCTGTGGGTAACTCTTCTGTACGAGTATGCCGAGCATGGTCTGCTCCAATAGCAACATAGCCATCACGACTGCAAATTCTATCAACGCGACCAAACAGAGCATTTGTATTCACATCCCACGGAAGGCGGGCAAACTTATCAACTGTTGACAGAATAATGGTCGGGCACTTAGCATAAATTTCTTCATCTACCAAATAAACCGGGATTTTCATCTTATTGCTGGGTTTATACCTATAGAACATGCATTTATCATCCGAACAATAGATGCTAACCGATTTTGTAGGAATATCTATATAAAAATTTTCCTCTGTAAGTGGCTTCCCGCAGAATGGACATGTAAGCAGCTGTTTGTAGATAGAGTTTTTCTTGCTTCTTGCTATTCTTGTTTTAGCTAGATCCTCCGGATCTTCTTCCAATTCTTTAAAGGTGTTCGGAGTCACAGTACCACCAACCCAGAAACCAATACTGATGGGTTCTTTTCCGTATTTCGGATATTCTTTTTGTCGGATGAGTTCCGCAGCCAGAATCATCTTGGTGATACGATCTCTCTGTTGCGTAGTAAGTAGGCGCAAAGTATAACGCAAGATTGCAGTTACACCGCCGTCACGATTGTATTCATCGTTCTCGTCAACACGCAGCCTTCTATTTGCAATAACAAATGCCATAAGACCCAGATATGCCTCAGTTTTACCTCCACCAGTCGGAAAGTATAGAAGATCCACGACTTCGCGGTTATCATGTTCCGGATCTACAATACCTTTCAGATTCATGAGAATAAAAGCAATCTGGAAAGGTCTCCATCCAAAATTATTGGAAGGATTACGAGGATCCACAAAATCCCTAAAGGCACATTCGATACCGGCTCCATGCTTCTTAGAGAAATTCATAATATTTCTCTGAAGAATCATAGAACGATTCATAAAGCAAAAGGCATCAAACGAAATATCATCCTCTACAAGTAGCTGAATGCCCGCGCGGATTCTCCCAAGAGCTTCTATACATTTTTTTATTACTGCATCGCCAATCTCTTTCTTGAACTTAACATCATCCATTTTTGAATCATGAACCAGTTTTTCCTGGATCCAATCCTCATAAGAATCTGCCAAGACATTCAGCCGGGCAATGATGTCATCTTTTTTCTTTGCAACAGAGAGTGTTCTCATAGAAAAGTAGAACGGATCAAAACCTTCTAAGGCAGCGCTAACGCCCGGAAATTCGTACTCTGGAATAAATGTCGATACAATTTCAGAAGCACGTCCATTTTTATTGGCTTTCCAAGTTGCTGCGCAACCACGTCCCCTTCCTAAAATAGGTCGCTGGGCAAAGTAAAATTCATCGACGGCAAGGATTTTTCTGCATATGTGTTCTGCCACGAAGATATCCATTTTGTCCTGGGAATAGGCACGCACGTTGACTTGGAACATCATTCCAGCAATATCACTCTCAGGATTTTTGCGCTTGTTGATAACATATGCTGTTACCAAGGTATACCCCTGCTTGAGGCCGATTTTAGAAATATATAAAATAACATTTGAATCACAAACCAAAGGGTATTCTTTGTTCTTACTAAACTCTTGCAGATCAATAACAACTGTCTCTTTCTGCGGATGACGTGTATACGTGCTTACATCAACTTTTTTTCCCTCTTTGTTAGTGGTTTTATCAGAAGCTTTGGTATAATCGCCCCAAGTCACATCCACATTGAAAGATTTTGTACTACTTTCTAAGTAAAAGCTGATGCCAATGGAAGACGGTGTTTTAAATCGATTTGTAAAGACCGGCTCATTATCATCGTCTTCGCCCGCAGTATAATCTGCATCCCCTTCGAAAGAAACATCTCCATCGACTTCCTGCTCATTCGTATCATTTTCACTGGTTTGTGGCGCAAGCATACCCACGGTATATTCAAAGCGCGGGTTTTGATTCAATATTTCATTTTCACTACTCGGTCCCAACAAGTCTTTCTTTAACATTTCTATGACTTCTTGGCGAACCTCAGCAAACTTAAATCTATCTGCCATGTGGTGCCTCCTATTAAAATTTTAGGACAATGTTAATCAGAAGCAATGGATTGATTTCCTGAGACTGATTAAATCGATCAATTTCAGCCTGCGCCTCGTCTTGAATCTCTTTTCTGCGCTTAGGCAGGTCGTGTTGCAGCTTATCCATTTTTTTCTTCGCTTCAGCCGCTTTTTTTCGGATATCCTTTTTTTCCAGCGTGTCAGTAGCCGCCATTTCAGCAAGTATGTACTCCTCAACTTCTTTTTGAGCATCAGTAAGCTGAACATGAAGCTGTTCTTGTTGGACATTGACCCAGTTTTCAATCTTCTTCTTGTTATAGGCGATAGTAGGAGCTACAGTTTTATCATGCTGATCCTGAACCTCTGAAATTAAGCGGGCATAAATCCGGTGAAAATAAGATTGTTCTTCTTCTGTCGGTTTAAAATAGCGAACATCCAAATCATTAGCCTCCTCCAATGCGGAGACAATCTCATCTTCAGTAAAATTGATATACTCACCATTTTCATCACAAAGTAGTAAAACTGGGAAGAGGAGTTTTGTATTGTCCATGAATGCTCCAAGAAACAAAACGCCATGTGAACCAAATATCTTTTCACCCCAGTTGTCGATTTTCCAGTAATGTAGCTTGTGATCCACTTCTGGTTCTTCAAACTGGTTCCAATATTCAACATCACGTAGATATTTATCTATATCAGCCTTGGTCTTTTCCAACGCTTGCCCCTTCGCCGCTCTACTTTCTGTAAGCAGAATTGAGCGAAGTTCTGCTGCATGAGCATTCTTCCTTGCATCTAGCTGCCTGTTCAAAGCTGCAAATGCTTTCCTTACTGCAGTGATATTCTTACAATTCTGGTAAATATCCAGAATACGCTTTTCAAAACTCACACCAGATTCAAGTGCGCCTAGCGCAACATCCGATGCACCAAACACGCCCTCAAACAGTTCAAATTTCTTAGAAAGTATATCATATACTCTGCGATCTGCTTCATTATCCGTATTCAACAGATTGATTGCCACGACATCGTGAGTTTGTCCATAGCGATGACAACGGCCAATTCTCTGCTCAATTTTCTGCGGATTCCAAGGCAGGTCATAGTTGATGATTGTGTTGCAAAACTGTAGATTTAGACCTTCTGAACCAGCATCTGTAACAATCAAAATCTTGGCATGACTCTTGAAATAATCGACAATTGCGTGCTTATATTCCACACTTCTGCCATAGTTTGTTTTACCAAAATTCTTGACCTGCCATGCTCGAAAGATTTCCTTCGTCATGGCATCATCAAAGTCACCATTAAAGAGAAGGATATCTTCCTCGCTATAACCAGATTTTCTTAGTTCCGCGGCTATATATTTTTGTGTTCGCTTAGACTCTGTAAAGACAACAGCCTTCTGATTCAATCCCTCAGAAATCTGGTGGTCAAATGCGGATTTCAATGCTTCCCTCAACGCAATAATCTTTGCATTCGTCTTTATAGCCCTTGCCATTTCAAGAATATGCCTTACAATCTTAAGTTCAGCTTGAATCCCCTGTTTCTTCTCTGCTGTTTCTTCATCATCGTATTCGTTGAAGCCATCCTCGTCGATTTCATCTTCTACAAACCCCCAGAATAAATCGAAGCCCTCTTGGGCATAAGCAGATTTAGTGCCTTCATAGAGTTTTTCAAGACGTTTTTCTAATACTTCAAAGGTCTCTATCAAAGCAAAGCTGGAAGATGCAAGCAACTTTCGAATAACAAGAATAATCAGCCCACGATTCGCATTTGGAATAGAATACAGCGGATCACGACGCAGAAAATCATTGGTCACATCATAGAGTTCTTTTTCTTCTGCGCTCAAATGGAAATCGACCGTAATACAGGTTCTCTTGCTGAAGGCCATGTATTTTCCGACATCGCGTCGAAGGGTGCGATATAACACCGGAAGAAGTTCTTGCTTCAATTCCTCATAATCACAGCCATCCACAAATCGACGGTTGAAAACCTTTTCTGACCCGAAAATACGAGGATCGATAAAAGAAACCAGTCCATGAAGATCTGTAAGGGAATTCTGTAGCGGCGTAGCAGTTAAAAGAATTTTAGGAATCCCATGTGTCAAATCATAAAGATTTTTTGCCCGCTTTGTGCCATGAAAAACATTCCGCAGATTATGAGCCTCATCAATAATCAAGAAGTCCCATTTGACATGAGGAAAGCGCTTAATTAGTTTCGATGAATAATCATAGGAAGCAATGACAATACTAACCTCATCTGCGTTTTCGAGGTGAGTTCGTACATTGGCAAGGTCATGCTCAACCGTGTACCGATCCAGAATAACAGCTTGGCGACCAAACTTCTCCAAAAGCTCTACTTCCCATTGTTTTCTCAAAGTAGCAGGAAGAGAAATCAGTACTTTTTTTGCTCCGTTGTCCAGAACATAATTAAGCACCAACCCAGCTTCGATTGTTTTACCCAGACCAACCTCATCTGCCAGAATGATGCCGCCTGTCTTTAATGCTTGAATGGCCGCACAAAAGGCATTGACCTGATGGGGATTTGGCTCAATATCTGCATTCAACAGACATTTAAATGGTGCCTTGGCCAATTGTTGCTTCTTATACCAGCTATATTGTTCAAGTAGGAGATTGCTTTCCATCGATACCCTCCTTACTTAATTCATTGGCGATTCCTTCTGCGATGCCTTTAGCCATTAACGTAGGAACGGCATTGCCTATCTGTACAAATTGAGCTGTTCTCGGGCCTTCAAAGAAATAATCATCCGGAAACGATTGGATGCGAGCGGCCTCCCGGACAGTAATGGAACGGTGTTGCTCAATATCCGGATGAATAAAGTAATGTCCATCTTTTGAGATATGAGCCAACATGGTGTGGCAGTACGCCTCGTCGCCCTCTACAACTTTAAATCGATCCAGAAACGATTTCCGGTTTTTATGTGTCTTCAGTTCATCCGGCAGATCATTATAGTTCAGACGTTTGTGTCCATCATTCCAGAGTTCAATTGTACGCCGATAAATCTCAATATCCCTGTCTTTATTGGGTCTTGCGCAATGATGAGTCAGAATGTCAGAATCCTTGCGGATTCCAGTGCTTCTTAAATAATCGCTGAAATTATCTGATCTGTATTCACCCGATTTTCCTCCTGGCTGCAACGCTGGCAGATCACTGAGAATATCATTAACCATAGCATCCGCAATTGTCTGCTCAAACTGCGGATAAGAAAGCCCGCTATTCTTCAACCACCCGACGATGATCATTCTTCTTCGATTTTGCAGCACACCAAAATTCTTTGAATTTTGCTCACGGCATTCAATCTCATAGCCAACGGAACGCAGTGCCTCTTGGACTTTCAGCCAGGTTGCACCACCGTTTGCTGACTTGATTCCCATAACATTCTCAAAAACGAACATCTTTGGCTGATATTTCTGAAGGAATCTCGCATACAGCTTATAGAGATCATTTCTAGGATCCGCTGACATCGGCGTTTCCATATGCTTGCTTTGCGCCCTTCCCACTAAAGAATATGCTTGGCAAGGCGGCCCACCAATAATGACATCTACTTGCTTGATACCTCTTTGCGTAAGGATCCTATCTATATTTTCAAATAGCCTTGGAAGAGTTTCATTTGACATCGTTTCGCAAAATACGGATTGTAGCTGCTCCTCGGGAATATGTTGCAGAAATTCGTCGCGGGTGATTTTTCCGCTAATATAATCCTTATAGATATCAAGCTTCCCTTGTGCTTTGAGATAATAGTATCCCGTTCGTGTTTCCAATGTTTGAGCAGCATATGGGTTCATCTCCACATGCGCTACAGGTGAAAAGCCCGCTTGGATGAAGCCCTCGGACAATCCACCGGCTCCTGCAAACAAATCTATAAAATTGTAAGAGCCTGTTGTGGCGTTGATACATTCCATGATGAACCCCTACCTGTATAATAAATTATTTAGTCTTCAAACACACCGTCTGTGTCAAAAATATGGTCTAATTCATCCGTATTGATTGCGGCAAGCACCTTATTGCGGATACTGCCTTTTGCAAGATCCAGCCGCTTAAAGCGATTTTTTCCTGCTGCGTCTTTTCCAATACGTATCAGCTGCACTCTGCCAATTCTTGGTTCATTTGCAGCATAGTTTGCAAGTCCCTTAGCTTTGCCCAAGTTATCCTTGAAATCCGGATTGTGCGGCTCCAAAATATCAACGATATACTTGAGAATTGGGTCTCGGCGAACAATGATGAAATCCGGATAAAGCTCTTTGCATTTTCCGTCCATTTCATAAGGCATACGCAGTGACCAAGACTGTCGAGACGGATTCCTCAGCCAGCAAACATAGTCCTTGCGTTTTTGCTCTTCTGCCAAAACAGCCTGTTCCCAGCCATTCAACTTGATTTTTGCTATTCCATCTGCATTTGCAAAAAGATGATCCGTGTACTTTATTCCATCTGCTTCGACCTTGGCACTGATTGTCTCCGGAAGAGTAAAGTTGTGCTTACTGATTTCATCACCATTAGCAACAATATCGCTATACTGTTTTTGACATTTTTCCGGTTTAGTCACAATATATTTACGATACTGGTCGTTCAATTCATGGAACTTCTTCTCAGCGTATTTATTTAATTCCGCAATACACTCGCTGTCGAATGCGAACAGAATACAATCCACCTTAAAGGCGTTCGGATTGTCGAAGTCGATATATTTACGCCCATATGCCAAGTGGAAACCGCATCCACCCATTTTTGCGTCTGCTACTCTTAGCTGACGATCAAGGTCAGACTCGGATGCAGTAAACATATCTATCTGGTTATCGCTTTGTATTTTCTCACCGAAAACATCGAATATCTGAACAGACAGTTTCATCTCCATGACTTGCTTTGTAAGCTCGTCATATTTTCCAGCATCATGCAGACCGTTCACATAGTTGCGGATAAGTTCAGCAACATCGTTTTTCACATCCTCAGCCGCCGTAATACAGATGTTGAACTGCGATAACAGCCCTGCCAAGCTCATCAAAGACTTCAAATAGCTGTTGATTTTTACCGCACGGACGATATAAGTCAGATAGCCCTGTTCATTGATAAACTTTGTGATTCCTTCACGATCTATTGTTGGAAGCATCGACATATGCGATACAGCCGGTGTCAGCACTGGCTGCTCTTTATTCACAGATTGGTTGCCTCCATTGGTTTCCTCAGTTTCTCGACCTGTATGCACATCATTTCCGGGCACTGTATCCAGCGGAATCGTCTGGTGTTGTCCTTCTGCGGGAATTTCTGAATCTGCTCCACCTTGATTCGCTGCCACAGCTCCAGAATTTGACATATCTCCAACTGCTGTGGAAGGTGCCGCAGCAGGCTCTTCTTGGAAGCCATTCGGGTAATCAAAGATACTCAGCTGACCAACCGTCTGTTTTTGCGTTTTCTTTCGCTTGTTGTGAACAGACCATGTATCATAGGTCTGATCTTCCAAAGACTCCCCATCGACAACTGTCGGGATTTCTCCGCCTTCGGTTGCCTGCAATTCATCAATGACCTTTTGAACGGTATCCTGGTTGAAATACGGAAGGAACAGACGCACATCATTTAAGGAGTCATCCACGAGAACATGACACTGAAGTGGTGTTCGAACCATACGTCCAAGCAGCTGCGCAATATAGGTTGCGTCTTCCGCACGCCGGAAGGACATCATAGTTTCTGCACGAGGGCAGTCCCAGCCAGTGGACAGATTCTCTTTGAAAAGGACAACACGAATGCGGCGATCTTCTGCGATCTCGGATGGCTCGATATGCGGCACGGTCAATCCATGAATCGACAATGTGCCCGTAGAGCCGAAGGTATGCACAACTTCATTTTCCTTGAAGCTATCGCCCATACGCTCTTCGATTTTCGCAATTACATCGTCCAGATCGGTGTCAGATACTTTCGTACAGGAACCAGCGCAGACTTGGATAACAAACACCGGATTTACATTGGTGTAGTGCTGTTCATAGGTATACTGATACCAGTGCTTGCACTTATCCTGCCATTCGTCTGTTGCAGCTTGGAGAACAGCCATGTCACCGTGTTTGATTGGATCTTCCGGATAAGTGATTACAATACGATCTTTGAGCAATCCGGATTGGCGAACTTGGGCCGGGGAAATAACAACCTTATGCAATGTAGAGTTTGTTGCCTGCCCGACAAGGGAATTAAAACGTTCAGCAGTTGCACTCATTCCGATGACGACCGGAATGGGCGACAGATTCTGCTCGCTGCTGCCCTTGATAAATCGCTGCATGATAGTGGTTGCCGTTCCCGCCTGGCGTCCCTGCATACCGCGGTGCGCCTCATCAATAATGAAATACAGCCGGTCAGCTTTTTCTCTTGCTGTATTTTCAATGGTCTCCCAAATCGTATACTGTCGCGTATCCGAATGACGGCTCAGATTACCGGCCTTGCCAAGCTTCTGCGTATTGAGGAAATAGATATGACCGTCCTCCAGAATCTCTCGGTCGAAAGATTCATCTGAAATCACTACACACTGATCCATGCGGACCTTATCCGCCTTCAGCTCGATTTTCTGCTTGGACTGCTCATTCAGCTGCGGAGAATCCGAAAGCCATACAAAAATAGCCTCCGGCTGTTCAGTAAACTGCTCTGAGCCGTAAAAAATATCTTCAATCAGGGCAGACATGATAATTGTTTTGCCGGAACCCGTTGGTGCTTGAAGCGAAACCACCTGAGGGATCTTCAGCATGCGATAGTTATTCAGCGCCATCGCCACGCGGAGGCGCATTTCATTGACCGCCTGTTTTTGAAATGGGAATAATTCACAAATCATTCTTAGTTTCTCCCTCTGTTTACACGAAAGTGATCCAAGTAATCCCGGTAAAGCTGATATGCCTCTGTGACATTCAGATTTTTTACCATAGATTGATAATTCACTTCATAATCGGTTGCCAAGAATACGGTTTGGATTTCTGGATGCTCCGCAAGCTTTTCTGCGAAATCGGCAAATGTATTCTCGTTGATCAAAACTGCAAATTGATTCTCCGGCAAAATCAGCATATCAGGAATTTGCTCTCCAGACAACTCCGGGCATTTTCCTTTTGCGCCAGTCTTCAACCACAATGTAGGCAGCATTTCCGAAAAACGCATACCGAGAGAAACCGCCGTCGGATCCAGGAAGCCAAGTTTAAAGAACGCAGCATTTGCTTTGAAACCGTCCGCCATATGAAGTGCTGGCTCACTTCCGAGATAATCACCCTTGAGCGGATTACCGTTTACATCGTGTCCTTCAATGGAGCAGACTGTGCGCGGCCATGTAACATAGTGGGCGATGCCGAGCTTTTCCCATTCCGCATCTCCTGGCTGATAGCCTTGAGCTAAGAGCGTACCTGCTTCTTCCGCAGAAACTTCATTATTTGTCACCATGATACAGCGTCTGTGCCCGCCATCTTCAGCATTGAGTAAGTTCACTGCATGCATAGTCGTGCCCGATCCTGAGAAAAAGTCAAGTATAAGCGCATTTGTTTTCTGTGCAACGAAAAAGCGAATAGCATCATGCACTGCATATAACGATTTAGGAAAAGGAAATTGTCTGCCGGGAAGTATTTTTGTCAACAGATCCGTTCCTTGCCTCGTTGCATCATGTGACTTGATACGCCATTGTGTTCCCGGCATAATATCACGCACTTCATTTGAAGAGATAATAGATCCATCATCAGCGTATCCATCGATTTTGTATGTTCCATCTTCTACTTTTTTTATCTCACCGCTTGTCAGAAAAGTAATGGGCACACCATTTTTTGTCGGCCTACCAAATTTGATATATCCTTTGGATTTATATTCCAAGAACTTATCACGATTTATATTCCAATAATGTTCCCTCCCTTGTGTATCAACAGGGAAAACTGCAAAAGTTCCTTCCGGAGGAATAACAGTAGCTCTGTCTGTTTCTAATGGCAATGGTTCACCAACGCTATGGTATTTGCCTTCAGTGGTAAAAAATACAGGATAGAAATTCCCAGGACTTCTTTCACGAAAACCAGCGCTTCCGCTTCTAATCAAATACTTCCATGTTAAATGCGTTGCCCTTTCGTCATCTGGATTCATACGCCATTCATCAGATAGTGGCAATCTTTGTATTGTTGCTTCTCCAAATACAAGAATAAAAATATATTCATCTAACCTTGTAAACTGTTGCTTACGCGAAGAACCCTTAAAACTAATTACACTGCTGATCATCTGCATTATCGCTTCTGGAAACATTTCTTCCAACAAGCAACCAAGATGCAGATATTCCTTTTCATCAATTGTTACAATTAGTACAGAATCTTTGGGATTGAGCAGTTTTTTTGCGAGCCTCAGGCGCCGCTGCATGAAGGAGAGCCACTTGCTGTGACGGTAAGCATCATTGCCGTCCACATAATCGTTGTTATATTTCCAGTCTTTTGCGCCAGTGTTGTAAGGAGGATCGATATAGATGCAGTCCACCTTACCTGCGTACAAATATTCCAGGAGTTGCAAGGCGTGATAGTTGTCCGCTTCAATCAGCGTGTGCCAAAGATCACTATCCGGCGCATTGCAAACTGAATCCATTGGCTTCAAATAGGGATAAATGGATTCTCCAAATTCCGCGACACGAACGATATCTTTCTGTTCAAAAGTGACAGCTTCATCTTTCTGTTCTGGTTTAACACAAACAACAGTATCGCCTTCTGCTCTCAGCACAACATAGATGGATTTGTCATCCTTGCTATCACGGCGCATAACATTACAGCCTCTTTTAATGGGCATATCATAGAGAGGCGTGCTTTCCGGCATATGTTCTTCAAAGACCAAGCCGAATTTCTTCTGCTTGGCCATTTTACTAACTTCTTCCTGAATTCTATTTCGAAGAGTCTCATCTTGGATCTGGCTAATTAAATCATTGATTGCAGCCATTGGTACGACCCCTTTCTTAGTTTTCTTTTGTCTTCACGTAGCGACCACTCTTGATTCTTGCGTCAGCTGGCTTTTCCGCATCCGCCGGAATCGCCCAGTATGAACCGATTTTCGTTGCTCCGGAAATTCGTCCGGCGTTGCAAAGATCACTGATCCAACTTGCCGAAAGGTTCCTTTTTTCCGCTGTCTGTCTGATTGATAAATAGCCCATACAATTCTCCGATCTAATCCGAGCAAATTCTACATGTAATCACGATAATTGTACTCCAAACCTCTCGGAAAGTCAAGATGTTCTGTCCTCATTCAGCTCTGACGAGTAAACTTATCGTTTTTTTCTTTTCTGAATTCCAATCAAAAAAGTCAAAACTTTTGTTCTACCAATTCTCTTTTAAGGCGCAGACTTTCTTTGTGTTACTTGTCTGTTCCTATTCTGATTGATATTCATCTCAACCACCTCCCCTCAACCAATCAGTCTACTCAAACCGGATTTGACATTGCTCTTGTATTTCTTCTTTATACTCTTTTAGATCAACCATCTTGAAGTTCTCCAACATTCTTCGATGCTTTTGTTCTCTACTTTGTTGAATCCCTTCCCAGATCTTTTTCCATCCCTCTATTATCTGCGCAACCATATGGCCGATTTGTATCAGATAATAGTGGTTCTTCGTTGCCTGATAGTTGTGACTGTAGCGATGTTCTAAGTTATATCCCTGCCTTTTCTGGATGTTAAATCCTTCATTTTCTATTTTCCACCTTCTCCTTCCGTATTCGACTACTTCTACTGCCTGACCTTTTTTTATTGGCAAATCAGTTATAAAATAAAACTTTTTCTCTGCTGCCTTTCCCTTTTGCTCTTTTTCTTTCGGGGCTTCTTCCTCTTCACGATATTCCACAAAGTTTACTGAATATCCTCTATAATCAATCTCTGTCTCATGATTCCAACTGATCTTTTTTCCATTTCGAACTTCACTTTCCTCATTCTCTTTATACTTTTTCAGGCTTTCATACTCTTCATATATTGATGGAACGCTTCCTTAAAGCGCAGCAGATACGTCCAACCCTTCTCTTTACACTCTTTCAGAATTGTTTCACTTGCATACAGGCTGTCTGCACTGATACAAATCGGCAGCATTGGAAACTCTTCTTTTAGCCTTTTCATCAATCGCTTCGCCGCCGTCAGCTCAAAATCCTGTTTTTCTTCTTCCAATTTCTCATTACATAAGTAACCGATATTTTGAATTACTTTGTCGTAATTGAATTCTTCACTTGATTTCTCATGCTGCTGATATAAAATACAGATGAAGGGATTCTTGTCAGCAGGATTGCTTTTCCTGAATACGTAATATAGCTCACATTTCTTGGATCGTTTACTCTAGCTAATGCAGGTAACAATCCTGAAAAAAAGTGGTTAATGACTTTGGAGAGAGTAACTGCAAGTTTCAACTCTTTAATGTGTTTACAGGTTTCTTTGTGAGTAGTTTTTTTCTTGTTTTCTTGGTAAAAATCTCCTTCCTTGTTGGGTTTGCGAAAAAGTAGTTTGTTTTCTCACCTCTATTATCGCTCAAACTCCCAAAAAGTGGGAGGTTTTTTTATATTATTTTTTACTCGTCAAAGCTGATTATCATCAAACTATATTTGTAAAATCAATTCAAATTTTTTCCACCTTGCTTTTTCCTCCCTTAAATGTTACACTATTCATTATTATGACCTTAAAAACTAATGAGAAAGGATTCTCCTATGACCCTTATTACCACCCTTGAGGGCTTTGTACTAAGCATCTCTGCTTTTTTCTCAAATGCCCTTCAAGCTTTCACTACTTTTATACAAAAAACGACTGGCATCTTGCCGGCTAATCTACACCATATCTTACGCTGGACTGGTATATTCCTGCTTGCGTTTTTTCTTTTTTTGATTTTAAAGCGTCTTTATCATCTATGGCTTCCTGGTCATTTTGCCCGCCGTTATGGTATTAGCCGTCTGCCGAAGCATACTATTATTAAGCGTCGTTTTCGTCTGCCGCTTACGCGAAATTCTTATGTTCTTCGCTTTCCGTCCTGGCGCTATGCCAATCAGGATAAGACACGTGATCAGAGGCGTAAGGGCAATAAAATCAATTGGAAAAACAGCTGTCTTATGATTGACTCTTATAAGATTTTCATGAAAAACCCTATGCAGATGGTTCGTCTTGTGCGTCATTTGCGCGAGGAAGGCTATGAGATTGCGCCTTGTGCTATTGAGATTGAAAAGAAAAGGCTGCTGCGTAAGAGTGATGACACTTACAGAAGTGGCTCTTCCCACGAGCTTCACAGCCGCTTTCAGGATGATCCGTTTGCGTTTGAGGAATATTGTGCCGCTCTTTTTCGCGCAATGGGCAAACGGGCACGTACAACGCCTCGCACTAATGACGGCGGCTATGATGTTATTGTAAGCGATGATAATGGTCTAAATGGCATTGTTGAATGTAAGTGCTATGCGCCTGACTCTAAGGTCGGACGTCCGCTGCTTCAAAAGCTTGTAGGCGCCTGCATGGCTTATCCGATACGCCTTGACTATCTTATTTTTGTAACGACTAGTGATTTTTCTGAGGAGGCGCGGACATTTGCTCATGATTTTCAAAAGCGTGAAAAGATAAATTTTTCACTTATCAATGGTCAGACTTTATCAAGTCTTTCTGAAAAATATTTATCTGAGTCTTCTTCTAAGAAAAAGATGAAGCGCCCTATTGATGACTGGAAGCAGTGGCAATTGACTACGGCTGACCTAAAAGATTATGTTCCGGCCGATTTGTATGATCGCCTGTAAAAAAACAGCCCGGCTTTTGACCGGACTGTTTTTTATTTGTTTGCTTCTGATTGCTGTCTTATTTTTGCATATTCTAGCAGCGGCATCTGTTCTTCTAGTGTACCTTCTACGATAAGATCAAGGTAACGATAATTTTTTACGCCGTCGTCTCGGCCGCATGTAATGATATAACATTTATCGCTTCCTATACTAAAGTTGTCTACGTAGTTTCTTGTGGCTTCGTCTCTTGATACGGCAAATACGTTTGTTACACGGTATGTATAGCGTCCTGATTCTGCCGTTAGATAAAAGGCATCGCCAACTTCTACTTCCTTTAGGCGGTTAAATGACAGATCTTGTGCCGTATGGTTATGACCATAGATGCACATATGAGTCTCGCCTAGTGTATAATCTGGTCGTGCTGCTGTTACCATCCAGATATCTAGGTCGTAGTTTATCTCTTCCCACGTTCCTGTGTAGACACCTCTTCTTATGCCTGCCGTCGGAACCTCAAGCACACACTGAATCGTGCCTTTTGCGTAGTCTGGCGTATAGACAATGCCGTCTCTCATATAATAATTGGCATCCTCATAGTCAAGATCTGAAAAATCGTATGTTGGTGCTGATTCATCCTCTCCGGTACTTTCATTGCTCTCTTCTATATCATCCCAGCCTTTTGCATTTTCCTGCTGCTTACGTCTTGCCATGCGTTCTGCCTTTTCCTTTGCTTCTTCCTGAACCTTTTTTTCGTATGCCTCTGGATCTGTAAGCTTTAAAATCAGATCATCTATATACGTATCGGCAAGATCGCGTTCCTCTGCCTGGCGCTCGTAGGCATCCCGATTTTTAAAGAACATCAGATACACACCTGCTACAATCAAACCAATTGATGCTGTAAATAAAAGTGCAAACAGAAATTTCATGCCTGCCGTCATTGTTTTCTTTCTTTTTTTCTTCACAAAGACTGCTCCTTTCCCTGTTTTTTTCAGCTTATCATCTTTTTTTGTTCTGCACAACCCTTTTTCCTGATTCTTCTGCTCCCGTCAAAAATCGTAAGAAATTCGTCAGCTTAAAAAAAGAGACAGACATATTTCATGCCTGCCTCTTTTATATTAAATAGTTGTGGTTGTTACTTATTAGAAAGATACTCGTGAATACCCTTTGCACCTGCTTTTCCAGCTTCCATTGCAAGGATTACGGTAGCTGCGCCTGTTACGGCATCTCCACCTGCGAATACACCATTCTTGGAAGTCTGGCCGTTTGTTTCTTCTGCTACAATACACTTCCACTTATTTATCTCAAGTCCCTCAGTTGTGGAGGAGATCAGTGGGTTCGGTGAAGTACCAAGTGCCATGATAACGGTATCTACGTCAAGTGTGAACTCTGAATCCGGGATTACAACAGGACGACGTCTTCCAGATGCATCTGGCTCACCTAATTCCATACGAACACACTTCATGCCCTTTACCCAGCCCTTCTCGTCTTCAAGGATCTCAGTCGGGTTTGTCAGAAGATGGAAAATGATTCCCTCTTCTTTTGCATGATGTACTTCCTCTACTCTTGCAGGAAGCTCTGCCTCACTACGGCGATATACGATATATGTGGTTGCACCAAGACGAAGTGCTGTTCTTGCTGCGTCCATTGCAACGTTTCCGCCGCCGACAACTGCTACCTTTGTTCCTCTAAAGATCGGGGTATCATAGTCATCACGGAATGCCTTCATTAAGTTGTTTCTTGTTAAGAACTCATTTGCAGAGAATACACCAACTGCGTTCTCACCTGGAATACCCATAAACTTTGGAAGACCTGCTCCAGAACCGATAAATACAGCCTCAAAGCCTTCCTCTTCCATCAGCTGGTCAATGGTAACAGACTTTCCGATAACAACGTTGCACTCGATCTTAACGCCAAGCTTACGGACATTGTCGATCTCTTTTTGTACAACCTCATCCTTCGGAAGACGAAACTCCGGAATACCATATGTTAATACACCGCCTGGCTCGTGAAGTGCCTCGAAGATAGTAACTTCGTATCCAAGCTTTGCTAAATCACCTGCGCATGTAAGACCTGCCGGGCCGGAACCGATGATAGCAACCTTCTTGCCGTTTGTAGTCTCTGGCTTCTTCGGAACATAGCCATGCTCTCTGGAGTAATCAGCAACGAAACGCTCCAGCTTTCCGATAGAAATAGGATCACCCTTGATACCACGAATACACTTGCCTTCGCACTGTGTCTCCTGCGGACATACACGTCCACAGATTGCCGGAAGTGCAGATGATTCTGCGATGATATCAGCAGCTTCTGTGATCTTTCCTTCCTTTACAGCCTTTACAAATGCCGGAATATTGATAGATACTGGACATCCCTGAATACACTTTGCATTCTTACAATTAATGCAGCGTGATGCCTCTTCCATTGCCTCTTCCATGTTATATCCAAGACAGACTTCGTCAAAATTAGTAGCTCTTACCTTTGGATCCTGCTCTCTGACTGGAACTCTGTTTAAAACGCTCATATTCAACCTCATTTCTGCGTATTTTGCGTATTTTTACTTTTCTATATCTTGTTTTATCAGCCTTCGCAGTGTCCGCAGCCGCCGTGATGGGTTTCGCCCTCAAGCTCCTTTAACATTGCTCTGCCTTCTGCTGTCTTATAGGTCTGCTGACGCATCATTGCCTCGTCCCAGTTTACCAAATGGCCATCAAACTCTGGTCCATCTACGCAGGCAAACTTGATTTCTCCGCCTACAGATACACGACATCCGCCGCACATACCTGTTCCGTCTACCATGATCGGGTTTAAGCTTACGATTGTTGGAATACCAAGCTCCTTTGTCAGCTTGCATACGAATTTCATCATGATCATCGGTCCGATTGCAACACATACATCATACTGCTTGCCCTGATCATGCAGTTCCTGAATCACCTGAGTAACCATTCCCTTACGCTCATAGCTGCCGTCATCTGTTGTGATATAAACATTTCCAACAGCTTTCATCTCTTCTTCAAGAAGGATTAAGGACTGTGTCTTTGCACCGACAATTACATCTGCCTGAATGCCATGCTCATGCAGCCACTTTACCTGTGGGTAAACAGGTGCTGCACCAACACCACCGGCAACGAATAAGAACTTCTTGTTCTTTAAAGCTTCTGGATCTTCCTTTGTGAACTCAGATGCCACACCAAGCGGTCCTACAAAATCTGTAAAGCTGTCTCCTTCGACAAGCTTTGACATTTTCTCGGTTGATGCACCGACGATCTGGAACACGATGGTGATAGTTCCCTTTTCTCTGTCATAATCGCAGATTGTAAGCGGAATACGCTCACCTTCCTTGTCTACCTTTGCAATAATGAACTGTCCCGGAAGGCAGTTTGCTGCCACTCTCGGTGCCACAACATCCATCAGATAGATCTTATCTGCCAGCTTTTTTGCCTTTGTGATCTGATACATAATAACCTCCATTTGTTGATATATTCACTGCACTAAAGTGTATTCTACTATAATCAGAGCAAAACTTCAATACCATTCCTTGGGAATCGTCAAAAAAATCACAAAGGGGCATCAATCAATACTCATTTCCCAGATCTTTGATCCACGTGATTGACAGCCCCATCCATGACTGTACTTTTGGAAGCTCGCCGTCTTTGTCACATTTTGTTTCTTCGTTTGCGAGGGAGAGGCCATGCCAGCCGTGCGCATACATATGAAATTCTACAGGTACTTTTGCTTTTCTAAGGGCTGCTGTGTAGAGGAAGGAGTTTTCTACTGGTACTGCCTGATCTTCGTTTGTGTGCCAGATGAATGTTGGCGGATTTTGTGCTCCTGCCTGTTTTTCAAGTGAAGTAAGTTCCAGATATTTTTCCTGATCCAGTCCTCTGCACAGCTCGTTGAAGGAGCCTCTGTGGGCGAACTCGCCTGATGTAATGACTGGATAGCAAAGGATATTTCCATTTGGACGAATGTCTTCTGCTAAAAGACCTAATGGTTCGTAGACAAAGCTTTGATTCCAGAAGCATCCTAAGCTGGCTGCTAGGTGGCCTCCTGCTGAGAAGCCTGCGACTAAAATCTTTTCTGGATCTATATTCCACTCTGCGGCATGACTTCTTACTATGCTTACTGATTTTGCTAACTCTAACAGTGCGCATGGAAATACAGAAGGTGCACAATTATAATATAAAACAAATGCCTGCATTCCGGCTGCTAAGTACTGCATTGCTATGGATTCTGACTCTCTTGATGAGGTGTAGCGATAACCGCCGCCTGGACAGATAACAACTGCCGGACGCGGTACTGGCATGTTCTGAGGCTGCTGCAAATAACATACAAGCTGTGCTGCTGATTCTGGCTTTTCTGCACCTGCCTTTTCATATGGGATCTCTAAATTCAGCTTTATCAGTTCCATCTTATTTTGTCTCCTTATTCTCTTCGTCAATATCAATGCGTCGTCCTGCCGGAACTAGAAAACGGCTCTCAAAAATACCTGCTGCATTTGCGCGCAGCTTATATGGCTCTTGTCTTTGCACATGAATTATAAACTCTGCATGTGGATCTAATGCTGTCAATGTCAGCTTTAATGCTGCATCCTCCTGTGAGGAATTGCAGTAATCAGCGTGAATTAGTCCATCTGACTGCTTCTTTACCGCGTAGTAACGTCCTTTTTCAAGGATATCTCCCGGTTCGCCCTGCATCATATTCAGGACAATTGATTTTTCCTTCATAAATCGATTCCATCTCTTTCCACTATATTTAACTATTAACCCCTGGAAATTTTAGTAATGCAAAAGAGGGATCACCTGACGGCAACCCCTCTTACTTACCATACACGTAAACATCATTGTCATCGACAACTATCAGTGACAATTAGTTGTACTTACGCTTTCTAGCCGCTTCAGACTTCTTCTTACGTCTTACGCTTGGCTTCTCATAATGCTCTCTCTTACGGATTTCCTGCTGGATACCTGCCTTAGCGCAGTTTCTCTTGAATCTGCGTAATGCACTGTCCAGGCTCTCGTTCTCTTTAACGATTACATTAGACATAGACTCTCACTCAACCTCCCTCCAGTTGTGTATTGTGCAAATACAACTGTTTGGGTATTTTTAGCACATGTTTTATTATAACAGATTTTTTTCTTTTGTCAATCAGATTTTTTCTTTTTTTATCAAACTTTTAATGCCATATCGCCTTCTCTGATCCAGCCTTTTTTGCGCATGAACTCAGATACGACAAGTGTCAGAAGCGCCGGAAGGACGAAGTGCATAATGGCAATCTGAAGAAGTGCCATCCATGTTGACATGCCTGCCTCGGTCATTGCACCGAATGCTGCAATCTGTCCGACAAAACCGGCTGATCCCATACCTGAACCAACTGGTGTACTTACCATATGAAGTACAGCAGATGCAACTGGTCCTAAAATGGCACTTGATACAATAGCTGGAATCCATATGATTGGACGGCGTACGATATTTGGAATCTGAAGCATAGAAGTTCCAACACCCTGTGCAATCAGACCTCCTACCTTGTTCTCGCGGTAGCTGGCAACTGCAAATCCAACCATCTGACAGCAGCATCCGATAGTTGCGGCACCTGCTGCAAGTCCGGTAAGACCCATGGAAATTCCAATTGCAGCGGAGCTAATCGGAAGTGTTAAAATCATACCCATTAAGACAGAAACGATGATTCCGCCAAATATTGGAGACTGCTCTACGTTTACATTAACAAGTCCGCCAAGCCACTTCATAAAGTCAGTGATGTACGGTCCTACAAATAAACCAATCGCAGCACCTGCGCAAATAGAAATAAGCGGTGTTACAAGAATATCAACCTTTGTCTTTCCTGCAACAAGATGGCCAACCTCAATTGCTACGTAAGCAGCTACGAATGCGCCAAGCGGCTCACCTGGGGCGCCAAGTGTGATTGCCTCTGGTGCAGCCGGGAATGCTCCGATCATACCAGCAACAGCAGCTGATACAGTTACAAGCGGTCCCTCTTTGAATTTACAAGCTACGCCAACACCGATGCCGGCACCTGTGAGTGTCTTTGCTACATTGCTGATAGCCTTTAAATAGCTGCCAACCGGTCCGCCAATCAGTGTTCCGATCTGTGCAATGATAGTTCCGATAATCAGAGTGGAAAATAAGCCCAGTGCCATTCCGCTCAGTCCGTCAATAAAAATGCGGTTTAATATTTTCTTTGTTTTTTCCATGCAAACAACCTTGCCTTTCCCCTCCCGTTTTCCACGGGTGTATTTTATCTGACTGACGAAACAGTGAAGTGTAAATGCATGTCTTGTCCACTGTCTTGTCCACTGTCCTGTCAGTTGACTTGTCAAACAGGTGCAAGTGTATCACATTCTGACAAAGAAATCAAGTGTCTTTTTTTAAATTGTTTCCTGTAAGTAACCTAGAAGCCGCAGTTTTTGCTCGATACGGTCAATAATTTCCTCACGGTCTGCTTCTACAGTATGATAATGCTTTCCGTTTGTGAGGATGCTTAACGGGCGTGCCGTGCTTTTTGAGATTTTGTCAAGAAAATCCTGAACGTCACATCTGTTTTCAAGAATCAAATCTACTGTTATCTGTCCGTAGATCTCATGCTCGACTACAACGTCCCTTAAGCGGCCACCATTGTCTACAATGGCAAATAGTTCTTCTGCCATCTGCTCATCCGTATGGCATACAAAAAAGGTACGGCGAACTACTTTTTTCTCGTCTGCCCTGTCATATAGATATCCCTTATTCGTCGAGAGAATATTTCGGTTTGATGCTCGAAGCAGTGCAATGTCCTGCACGATCACCTGACGGCTTACCTTCATCTGTTTGGCAAGCTCTGTTCCTGAAATCGGCTTTTTTGTCTGCGTCAAAAGCTGAATAATATATTCTCTTCTCTCTTCTCCTTCTGTCATAATCTCTCCTTTATAAAAGGGGACTGCCAAATAGCAGCCCCCTTATTTTTTTACAGCATTATTTGTTTAACTGATCCTTAAGAACCTCTGCTGCTTTTTTAAGTGCAGCCTGGATTCCGTCTGGATTCTTTCCGCCGGCCTGAGCCATATTTGGACGGCCGCCGCCGCCACCGCCTACAAGTGCAGCAATTCCCTTGATAAGATTTCCTGCATGTGCGCCGGCCTTTATAGCCTCGTCTGTTGCAGTTGCCATAAGGTTTACCTTGCCGTCTGCTGCAGATGCGATTACTACAACACCGTTTCCAAGCTTCTCCTTGAACTGATCGCCTAAGTTGCGAAGCTCATTCATTCCAGTATCCTTAAGTGCTACAGCCAGAAGCTTAACACCATTAATCTCTACTACCTGATCCATTACGTTGCCGACAGCATCCTTTGCCATCTGGTTCTTTAATTTCTCATTCTCAGACTGAAGTGCCTTGATCTCGCCCTGCATAGTCTCGATACGCTCTGTCAGCTTGTCCGGAGTAGTCTTTGCTGCTGCGCTTGCCTCTGCAAGATCAGCTGAAAGCTTCTCGTAGTAGTGAATAAGACCCTCAGATGTAAGTGCCTCAATACGGCGAACACCTGCTGCAATACCAGACTCAGAAATGATCTTGAAGCAATTTATTGCTGCGGTATTTGATACATGTGTACCACCGCAAAGCTCTAATGAGAAGTCTCCCATGCAAACGACACGTACTGTAGAACCATACTTCTCACCAAACAGTGCCATTGCGCCCATCTTCTTTGCCTCATCGATTGTTGTTTCCTTTGTAACAACTGGAAGTGCTGCTGCGATCTGATCATTTACGATCTCCTCTACCTTTGCAAGCTCTTCCTTTGTCATTGCCTGGAAATGAGTGAAGTCAAAACGCAGACGATCCTTTGATACATAGGAACCTGCCTGCTCAACATGGCTTCCAAGTACCATACGCAGTGCCTTCTGAAGAACATGTGTTGCGCTGTGGTTCTTGCTTGTCAGCTGACGGTTCTTCTCATCTACCTTTAATGTAACAGTCTCGCCCTGTGTAAGCATACCCTTTGTCATGGTTCCTACATGGCCGATCTTGCCGCCCTGAAGATGAATGGTATCCTTTACAGTGAAGCTTCCACTCTCTGTCTCGATAACACCGATATCACCCTGCTGACCACCCATGGTGCCATAGAATGGTGTCTCCTCGGTAATGATTGTTCCGTTCTGACCATCTGTAAGTGCCTCTACGATCTCATCCTCTGTTGTTAAAACAAGGATCTTTGAGTCGCTTACAAGCTTGTCATATCCAACGAACTTACTTGTAACAGACGGATCGATGGACTGGTATACAGTTACATCTGCTCCCATGTAGTTTGTTGTCTTACGAGCCTTTCTTGCAGCCTGTCTCTGTGCTTCCATGTTCTCCTTGAAGCCTTCTTCATCTACATCAAAGCCCTTCTCCTCAAGGATCTCCTTTGTAAGATCAAGCGGGAAGCCGTAGGTATCATACAGCTTGAATGCATCAGCACCATCAAGTGTAGTCTTTCCTTCTTCCTTCATTGCTGCCTCAAGATCCTCTAAGATTGTCAGACCCTGATCAATTGTCCTGTTGAATTTATTTTCTTCCTCAGAGATTACCTTTAAGATCATCTCTTTCTTTTCTTCTAACTCCGGATAACCATCCTTAGAAGTTGCGATTACGACCTTAGCTAACTCGCTTAAGAACAGACCATCAATTCCAAGGATTCTTCCATGACGTGCAGCACGGCGAAGCAGACGGCGAAGAACGTAGCCTCTGCCCTCGTTAGACGGCATGATACCATCGGAGATCATAAATGTTACGGAACGGATGTGATCGGTGATGATACGAATGGAAACATCCTTCTTTTCATCCTCATGATAAACAGCATGTGCAACCTCACCAACATGGTCGGTCAGTGCGCGAAGTGTATCTACATCGAAAATAGAATCTACGTCCTGAACAGCAACTGCCAGTCTCTCAAGACCCATACCTGTATCAATGTTTTTCTGAATCAGATCTGTGTAATGACCATGTCCATCGTTATTAAACTGTGAGAATACGTTGTTCCATACTTCCATGTAACGGTCACAGTCACAGCCTACAGTACAGCCCGGCTTACCGCAGCCATACTTCTCGCCTCTGTCGTAGTAGATCTCAGAACATGGGCCGCAAGGACCTGAACCGTGCTCCCAGAAGTTGTCTTCCTTTCCAAAACGGAAGATTCTCTCAGCCGGAATGCCCTGCTGCTTATTCCAGAGCTCAAATGCCTCATCATCATCCTCATATACGGACGGATACAGACGGTCTGGATCAAGACCAACAACCTGAGTTAAAAACTCCCAGCTCCATGCAATAGCTTCCTTCTTGAAGTAATCGCCAAATGAGAAGTTTCCAAGCATCTCAAAGAAAGTACCGTGACGTGCAGTCTTTCCAATGTTTTCGATATCACCTGTTCTGATACACTTCTGACAGGTGGTCACTCTGCGTCTCGGTGGGATTTCCTGTCCGGTAAAATATGGCTTTAACGGTGCCATACCGGAGTTAATAATTAAAAGGCTGTTGTCGTTGTGCGGCACCAGTGAAAAACTCTTCATCTTCAGATGTCCTTTGCTCTCCATAAAATCAAGGAACATCCGGCGTAATTCATTTACTCCATACTTTTCCACAATCGTTTCCTCCAAACTAATCTGCACCTGCGGCCGTTTTTGCAGACCACAGGCAATTTTATCGCATTTATTATAGTATAAATAGAAAAATACTGCAAGGTGTTTTTATTCTAAGCTCCACACTCCTGTATCTAAGAAGCGCTTTGCTGTTTCGTCCGCCTTTGTGATGACATTCTCGTCGTAGCCAAGAACACCTAAAAGCTTGATTGCGTTTCTTGATACGGCACGTCCCTCGTACAGACGGTAATTGAAGATGACGTCATTATCCTTGACATCTTCTTTGAAATGATAATTGCTGTACAAATGCTCTAACATATGAGTAAGCTCAATATCATGTGTTGCTGCAAAGCACATAACACCGCTGTCGGCAAAGCTCTGTAAGATACGGCTTGATGCCGCGATACGCTCTACTGTATTAGTTCCGCGAAGAACCTCATCTACAAAGCAAAGAACTGGTGTCTTGTCCTGATTTACAGCATCAAGAATACGCTTTAAGGACTTGATCTCGACAATGAAGTAGCTCTCACTGCCCTGAATATTGTCCTTTAATGCCATTGATGAGTAAATTCTAAAGAAGCATGAACGATACTCCTTTGCAAGAGCCATACCACATGTCTGTGATAAAAGTGCGTTGATTGCAACAGTCTTTAAGAAGGTTGACTTACCAGATGCATTTGAACCTGTAAGAAGCACTGGATGATGCTCGTAAATACTATTTGCAACTGGCTCTGAAAGCAGAGGGTGATACATATCCTTTGCCTCAACAAAGCCCTCTTTTGACTCCTCTAATTCACTCTCGCAGTAAAATGGCATAAGCTCGCGGAATGAGGCAATGGAGATATAGGCATCGAGACGGCCAATCTCGTCCATTAAAATAAGCATCTCTTTTTTGTGCTTCTGAACCTTTGCCAAAAGACGATTAAACATGATCAAGTCAATTCTAAAGAACATGTTTAAATAGTCCATCATCATAGAGCCCATATTTCCGCTGAACTTGTCAGTGGAACCAAGAAACTTTGCATTTCCCTTTACAGATGAAAGGACATTTACAGCCTGCTTTAAGTTCTCTGTGTAATCTTTAAGCTCTGGCACATTCAGCTTTAACAGTCCCTGTGCACAGGACACTAAATGTACAATGGCACCAACAGACACATAATATGGTTCAATCTCTGTTTTCTTTTTGTAGTAGGTGTAGATATTGTAGATCAGCACACCTATTGCAACAAGAATACCGCTTGCTGGCTGTGCGATAATCGCAAATATTACTACAACATACAAAAACAGATGCATGTAGTTGTCAAGGTTGCTGTCAGGAAGAAGCTTTGTGATGTTGTTGACATAATCAATCAACGCAAACTTCTTTGAATGACCTACCTTGGAAAGCTCCATCTGGTAAGCTATTCTTGTCTTTTCGTTTCGCTGAAAGAAGCTTATGATGCGGTTTCTCTCCTCAAGCTCCTTCTTGCTTGTCAGCGGTGTACGCAGCAGCTTGTAAAGATAGTCGTCTCCGCTGCTGCTGCGGCACTGATTCATCATACAGAACACAGAGTCCATATCTAAGTCGTTCCATGTGATATCATCAATCGTAAACTCTTCCTTTTTTGTTGCCTGAAAATATTTGGCAATGTGCTCAAGCTCACCGTAATCATACTCTCTCTTTGGCAGATTTCCCCATGAGTTGATGATCGAGCTCATAAAACGCTTGTTGCGGCGGCTGTTGCTGGTGACAACCTGATAGACCAGCACACCGACAACAATAACGGCAAGCCCGATATACAATAGTGTCGTTGTGTCCATAAAATTCCTTACCTTTCTGTCGGCTCATTATAAGGAGCCTTATCTTTAGTAATATACCTTTTTTTGCGCGTATCGTCAAGGCATCGTTAGATAATTATGCACACAATACCGCCATTACTGTCGTTTATAATCTTTTTAAGCGCATCCTGAAGCTTTTGCTGGCAGCTGTCTGTCATTTGGTTTATTTTAGCGTTCATGCCGTCTTCGACGATCTGCTCAATTGATTTTCCGAAGATGTTTGTGTTCCAGATTCCATCCTGCTCTTTTTGTGCCGCAGATTCTATGTAATCGACTAGATCTTTTGCCTGTTGTTCACTTCCGACTATAGGTGCAATCTCTGTCTCTACCATGCTTTGTATCATATGAATTGACGGAGCCGTTGCCTTCATTCTGACGCCATATCTGCTTCCGTGACGCACGACTATTGGCTCTGAGATATTTATCTGTTTTCTCTCTGGCGTGACAACACCGTATCCCTTTTGAGCAACTGATTCCATTGCTGACTGTACCTTCTGATACTGAGAGCGAAGTCTGGCATACTCGGCAAGAGCATCAAAGAGCTGCTTTTGTGATGTAAGCGAAAAGCCAGCACATTCACTGGCCAGTGAGAAATAAAGCTCTTCCTTTAAGCTTATCTCATAGACGATCTTTCCCTGTGCAAGATTTGTCTCTTCTAACACAAAGCGGCTAATCTGCTGCGGAAGGCTTTCTTTTTCTGGTACCTTTGCATCGCGCATACAGCTGATCTGATTCATGACTTTTTGCGCAAATTCGATGACTGCTTTTTTGACAGGACTAGAAAGCTCAAGCACATCAAACCAGCCCGGCGTTTCAAAATCAACCTGACACACTGGAAATTCAAACAAGATTTTTTTCATCAGCTGACTTATATCCTCAAGATCCATCGATGCACAGTCCATTGGCACGACTGTAACCTTATACATTTCCTGCAGCTTTTTTGTAAGCTGCTTTACAGCCAGTGTATAAGGTGTCTTTGTGTTTAAGACAACTACAAATGGCTTTTGATGCTTTTTAAGTTCTTCTATTGTTTTCTTCTCCGCTTCCTCATAGGCTGCTCTCTCGATTCCTGTCACACTGCCATCTGTCGTCACAACAATACCTACTGTGCTGTGTTCTTCAATTACCTTTCGCGTGCCAAGCTCTGCCGCCTGTGAAAATGGAATATCATAATCAAACCATGGTGTATGTACAAGACGCTCTTTTTCTTCTTCTGTGGCACCAAACGCGCCAGGAATCAGAAAGCCAACACAGTCAATGAGACGAATTTTCATCTCTGTCTTATCCTCTAAGAAGATTTTTGCCGCCTCTGTCGGAATAAATTTAGGCTCTGTTGTCATAATGTTCTTGCCTGATGCTGCCTGCGGAAGCTCATCTTTAGAGCGCGTTTTCGCCGGACCATCCTCCATATGTGGGATGACCATCTCCTCCATAAAACGGCGAATAAAGGTGGACTTGCCGGTACGCACCGGGCCTACAACCCCTAAGTAGATCTCTCCGTTTGTTCGCTGTCTGATATCATTATAAATGTGAAATTCCTTCATACACGCCTCCTGACAATCATCCCCGGACAGTCCGGGCTGTTACTGTCAGTCTATGCGCATATGAAGGAATTTATTCGTTAGGAATTTATTCGTTAGGATACTATTGTTACTTATTTTCCCACAGCAAATTTTCACTCTCAATTGTTCTATCTCGCAGCATCAGATCCTTTAATGCTTCTGCTGCTGTTTTTCCACCGAACAAAACCTGATTAGTTTCCTGCACGAGCGGCATGGAAACATTATATTTTTTGCTGAGTGCAAGGGCTGCCTTCGCAGAGTACACACCTTCTACCACCATCTGGACTTCGTCCATGGCTTCCTGCATTGTCTTTCCCTGTCCGATCAGGATGCCGGCTCTTCTGTTTCTGCTATGCATGCTTGTGCATGTGACAATCAGATCTCCGATTCCTGAAAGTCCGGAAAATGTCTCTGGCTTTCCGCCCATTGCTACACCAAGTCTTGTGATCTCTGCGATTCCTCTTGTCATAAGAGCTGCCTTTGTGTTATCACCGCAGCCAAGACCATCGCTGACGCCTGCTGCAAGGGCAATGACATTTTTAAGTGCACCGCCAAGCTCAATACCTAAGATATCAGGGCTTGTATATACACGAAAGACAGATGACATAAACAAGTTTTGGATGTGCTCAGCTGTCTGTCTGTCCTTTGCTCCGACAACAACTGTTGTCGGAATGCCGCGGCTGACTTCCTCTGCATGGCTTGGGCCAGAAAGAACTGCAACATTTGCCATAGGAAGCTCTTCTTCAATCTGTTGGGACATTGTCATTAATGTTTTTTCCTCAATGCCCTTTGCTACACTGACAATCAGCTGTCCCTCCTTTACGAAAGGATTCATCTGTTTTGCTACTCCTCTGGTAAATACCGAAGGAACTGACAAAACAAGCATCTCCTTATCAGTACAAGCCTCCTGTAAGTCTGCTGTAAATACAATGCTTCTCGGAATTTCAACTCCCGGAAGATTTTTGCATTTATAGCTTTCCCTTAGTGCCTCAATTTCCTTCGGCAGCGCAGACCACGCCGTTACTTCATGGCCATTCTGCGCCAGCACCATGCCAAGGGCAATGCCCCATGTTCCCGTTCCTATAATGCTGACTTTTGCCATAACACAAACCTTCCTTATATTTATTTCTTAGCACCTATTTTATTTTCAGTGCCGTTTAACAGACGCTTGATATTTGCTCTGTGGCGAATATATGCCTGAATTGTAATTAGAGCAAGCAATATAATAAACTCTGCCATATTTGCCGGCTCTACACTAAGCATACCGTTTACGCCGAAAATCACACCCATCACGAAGCAGATTGAAACAACTGTCAGTGAGCCTAATGATACGTAGCGTGTCGTTCCAACAATTACACTGAATGCTGCCAGACACACAGCGGCGATACGAAGATCAAATGCTAAAATAAAGCCTGATGTACTTGAGATTCCTTTTCCGCCCTTAAAATTTAAATAGCATGGATAATTGTGTCCCAAAATAACACCAAACGCCAGATACAGCATATAGATATCTTCCATATGCTGCTGTCCGCTTGAAACAGCCCATGCCTTTACGATCAAACATGGAATAAAACATTTGCACAAATCAACAGCAAAGACGATAAGACCAGCCTTTTTGCCAAGTACTCGAAGTGAATTTGTCGCGCCGGAGTTTCCACTTCCCGCCTTGCGGATATCAATTCCCTTCATTCTTCCATAAAGATAACCTGTCTGGATCATTCCCAGACAATATCCGATCACCAGCAATAATACGCGTATCATTACTTATCTTCCTTTCTCTCGCGGATAATAAAGCGAAGCGGCGTTCCTCTAAAGCCAAATGCATTGCGGATCTGGTTCTCGATATATCGTGTGTAGGAATAGTGCATAAGTTTCTTATCATTTACAAAGACAACAAATGTCGGCGGCTTTACCGAAATCTGAGTCATGTAGAAGACTTTTAAGCGGCGTCCTTTATCTGACGGCGGCTGCTGCATAGCTACAGCCTCTGCTAAGATTTCATTTAACACACCAGTTGCAATACGCATAGACTGATTTTCGATGATCATATCAATCAGCTCAAAGAGCTTGTCTAATCTCTGACCTGTCTTTGCAGAAATGAAGACAAATTCTGCATATGGCATATATGCAAGTGTCTGCTTGATCTTTTCTGTCATCTTGTAGATTGTCTTATCATCCTTTTCAACAGCATCCCACTTGTTTACTGCAATGATTACACCTTTACCGCGCTCGTGTGCGATACCTGCAATCTTTGCATCCTGCTCTGCAACGCCCTCTGCCGCATCAATTACCATAACGACGACATCGGCACGCTCTACTGCTGTAACAGTACGAATGATACTATAGCGCTCAAGATCCTCGTGAATCTTGCTCTTGCGGCGAAGACCTGCTGTATCAATAAGGATATACTCGCGGCCATTTCTCTTAAGAGGCGTATCAATGGCATCACGTGTTGTTCCTGCAATATCAGATACAATCACACGCTTCTCGCCTACAAGACGGTTTACGATAGATGATTTTCCAACATTCGGGCGGCCTACGATAGCGATGCGCGGACGATCATCATCATCTGACTCGCTGCCATCCTTCTTGAAATGATTGCTG
>OGZQ01000291.1_pt1 | contig 40943 bp, 30 predicted proteins | sample 1576841 | NCBI WGS metagenome assembly OGZQ01 (sample SAMEA3541527, study PRJEB24748) | human gut metagenome | biome: human gut; feature: human-associated habitat; material: faeces | place: China | collected 2012
CGCGAGTTTTGTTGCTCCGGAACAGATGTGTCTGCCAAAGTCCTTGCGATGTACGCAGACACTAGAACTTCGTCAATGGAACCCCAGTGGCTTGCCGCTGGGTTAAGTCAGCATAAGATTCCGGGAGATATTCTGTTTAATGTGACTGCCGATGGAAAGATTCAAATTACAGAAGGCCAGGATTGGAAATATGAGAATGGCAAGAATGTAATTGAAGAAGTAGTGGACGACGCAGGCAATGTGATTTATCTTATTCGCGATGTCAGAAATCCTGAAGAGGAAGAAGAAACAGAACCTGATGGACCGACAGATCCTCATCAGTCTGAGACAACAACACCAGAGGAGACAACTACTTCTGAGGAAGAAACAACACCAGAGGAAACAACGACTTCTGAGGAAGAAACAACACCAGAGGAAACAACGACTTCTGAGGAAGAGACAACTCCAGAAGAAATGACTGTTTCTGAGGAAGAGACAACAACATTGCCTTCACCAGATGATGAAGAATCTACACCAGAAGTTACCACTCCAGCAGCCAATACAACAACAACTGCTGCGGAAACAACGGTTAGTGAAACGCCGACAACAACGCCTTCATCTGAAAGAGTAATTCTTGGTATTGAAGACATGAGCAGAACCATTGGTATGGCACTAGCTGGATTCGGAGCAATTATGCTTACAGCACTGATCTGGCTGTATCTGCGCAGCAAAAAGGCATAACAAATCACGCAGTAAAGAAAGTTTGCTAATAAGCAGGACACCGCCTCGGCAATGACAAATGCAGGGGCGGTGCCCTTCGTTTGTAACACAATTGACATATATTTGCATTTGTTTTATCATGGTATTGCATGTGAAAAGTCGCATGCAGAAAGGAAATGTATCAATGAGTGAGAATGTAAATGTATGTGAGTATATAGAATCAAAATGTGTTCATGTTGAGGCAGATTGCTTTGACCTTGAACAGATCATGGAGAGTGGACAATGCTTCAGAATTTATAAACTTTCTTTGCAGGAGCAGGAAAAGCTTTGCAAAAGCAAGGGTTTGGAGAATTGTGAAAGCATGGCATGGTATCGAGTCATGGCTGCAGATAAAAAAGTTTTTGTTTGCCAGAATGGTGTCCATCTGATATTTTTTTGCAGCAAAGAGGAATACAAGCAGTTCTGGTGTCATTACTTTGATTTGGATTTTGATTACCGCAGTTATGAAAAGGCAATTGATGCGGATGACAATTATCTAAAGTCTGCATTTGCATATGGAAAAGGTATCCGTATTTTGAACCAGGATCCATGGGAAATGCTCATCACCTTTATAATTTCACAAAGAAAAAATATTCCAGCAATACGTCAGGCAGTGGAAAGCTTGTCGACGACATGCGGAACATGTATAGATAAGGAAAATGAGTTTTTTGCATTTCCAACGCCGACGCAGCTAGCAGGATTAAGCTTGTCTGATCTGCAGGATCTTTCTTTGGGATATCGGGCAAAATATGTGTATGAAGCTGCCCAAAAGGTAGCATCCGGGGAATTAGACATAAAAAAATGGGCTATGCTTGGTGATGACGACTTGCATAAAGCACTTCTTTCATGTTATGGCGTTGGTGAAAAGGTTGCAAATTGTGTGGCGTTGTTTGGATATCATCGTATAGGTGCATTTCCAGTAGATGTATGGATTGATCGAATCCAGAAAACATATTATAACGGAAGCTTCCCAGTAGAAAAATACGAAGGATTTGCCGGTGTCATGCAGCAATATATGTTTTATTACGAAAGAAAAATGGCCACAGATCATTCAAAAAAAGCACGTAAACAGTCGGAAAAATAGAATAATTCATATTTATTTCACACAAAATTTAGCACTCTCACCTTGACAGTGCTAATGAAAAGGGGTATGATACGAATAGGCTAAAATATGCCGAAAGCTTTGGAAATCCAAGGCAGAATGTGAGGTGCTTATGGAAGTAGATGACAGGCCGAACAGGCCAAAAAAACCGATGCTGACCTATTGGGTCATTGCCATCATTGTGTTTTTGATTTTAAATACATTTGTATTTCCGAATCTGTTTAGACGACAGGTAGAGCAGACGGATTACAGCACATTTCTCCAAATGATCGAGGAAAAGAACATTGGAGAAGTCAGTGTAGAAGATACGCAGATTACCTTCTCAGACAAGAGTGGTGGGCATATTTACAAGACAGGAACAATGAACGATCCTGATCTTGTAAATCGTCTTGAGGAAGCTGGTGCTGTATTTAGTAAGCCAATTGTTCAGCAGATGGGCATGCTTGAATATATGCTGTTAAGCTATATTCTTCCAATTGCGCTTTTTGCTCTTTTGGGATGGTTTCTTTCCAGAAAAATGATGAGCAAGATGGGCGATGGAGAGAGCATGATGACCTTTGGCATGGGCGGAGGTTCAAAGAGCAATGCCAAAGTTTATGTAAAATCCGTTGATGGTATTAAATTTAAAGATGTTGCCGGAGAGGAGGAAGCCAAAGAACTTCTTCAGGAGATCGTTGATTTCCTTCATAATCCGGAAAAGTATCGCGAGATCGGTGCGAAAATGCCAAAAGGTGCGCTTCTTGTAGGCCCTCCTGGAACTGGTAAGACAATGCTTGCCAAAGCAGTAGCTGGTGAAGCAGATGTTCCGTTCTTCTCCATTTCAGGTTCCGAATTTGTTGAGATGTTCGTTGGTATGGGTGCCGCAAAAGTAAGAGATCTGTTTAAACAGGCCAATGAAAAGGCTCCATGTATTGTTTTTATCGACGAGATTGATGCAGTTGGAAAGAAAAGAGAGAGTGGTCAAATCGGCGGCAATGATGAGCGTGAGCAGACGTTAAATCAGCTGCTGTCAGAGATGGATGGTTTTGATGGTTCTAAGGGCGTTGTCATTTTGGCAGCGACAAACCGTCCGGAGTCTCTAGACCCTGCACTTCTTCGTCCAGGCCGTTTTGACCGCCGTATTCCGGTTGAACTGCCTGATCTTAAGGGTCGTGAGGATATTTTGAAGGTACATGCGGCAAAGATTAAGATTGCAGACAATGTTGACTTTAACGCAATTGCGCGAACAGCAGCAGGTGCATCTGGTGCTGAGCTTGCCAACATCGTTAATGAGGCAGCACTTCGTGCCGTCCGTGATGGAAGAAAATTTGCAACACAGACTGATTTAATGGAAAGTGTTGAAGTAGTTATTGCTGGTTATCAGAAAAAGAACCGTATTCTTTCAACGAAAGAAAAACTGATTGTTTCGTATCACGAGGTCGGACATGCGCTTGTAGCAGCGCTGCAGACAAATTCCGCACCAGTGCAGAAGATTACGATCATCCCGCGTACATCAGGTGCGCTTGGCTTCACAATGCAGGTTGATGAAGGCGAAAAGTATTTGATGACAAAGGAAGAACTTGAAAATAAGATTGCAACCTTTACCGGAGGACGTGTGGCAGAAGAGCTTGTGTTTGGAGATGTGACAACAGGTGCATCAAACGATATTGAACAGGCAACGAAGCTTGCACGTGCGATTATCACCAGATATGGTATGAGTGAGTTCGGTATGGTAGCAATGGAAAGTTTAAATAATGTTTACTTAGGTGGAGACACCAGTATGAGCTGTTCACAGGAGACGGCTGCGAAGATCGATGATCTCGTAGTAGCTCTTGTGCAGAAGCAGTATGAAAAGGCGAAAAATCTTTTAAATAGTCATATGGACAAGCTTCATGAGATTTCAAAGTTCCTTTATGAGCATGAGACAATTACAGGTGAGGAATTTATGGAAATCTTAAATCGTCCACAGGTTGTGGCAAATGATTAAGCACAGAAATTGTCACAAAATAAAGGAGTTTGACTGGGATTGCAAAAGAGGTTAAATTCACCACCATATTTTTGATCAAAAAAATACAAAAAGTTAATAAAATGCTAATTTTATTCATTGTAATTATTCAGAAAATGCGGTAATATAATCTCGTTGCCTTAGAAAAAAAGTATTGCCCACATGGCAGGATTCATTCTGGGAGCACAGGAGCAGCTGTAAAAACAGAAGATACGGTTGTCTAAATTAAGGTACAGAAAGGGAATATCGCGATGTTAGAATTAACAAACACAGAACAAGTGATTATGAAATGTATCTGGGAAATTGGGGACAATGTAGCTGTAGCAGACTTATTAGAGCGTCTGAAGACAGAGTATGGTAAAGAGTATGCTAGAACAACAATCAGCGTAGTTATGTCCTACCTGCGTGACAAAGGCTATGTAACATATGAGAAGAGAAGTCATGCATATGTTTATAAACCATTAATCTCAGAACAAGATTATCAGAAAGAATTGATGAAGCGCTATCAGAAGACCAGTTTTAGTGGTTCTGCAGTAGAGTTCATCAGAGCTTATCTTGACAGTCAGGAGCTGACAGCCGAAGATCTTGAGGCTATTCGTGAACTGGTTGAAAAGAAGCAGCAGGAAGTAAAGTAAAATACAAAATAAGTAATAAGAAAGGGAATCACCGCAAGGTGGTTCCTTTTTATGTGGCGAGATTATCCAAAGTGTGGTAAACTGGTATGGTAGAAAAAGACCAGATACACTCGTGATATAGATCTGGATAAAAAATAGACAAAGCAGTACAGACAAGGGAGGACATGCAATATGGCGAATCAAATCAACAAGATTATTTCGACAAAGGCAAATACATTGTATGCGATGAAAAACCTGATCAAAAAGGCAAGCATAGAGGAAATGTATATCCTTAGAGTAGAAGACTTTTGGCGCAACAAAAATCAAGTCTGCACAGAGATTATGGAAAAATTTGGTGGCTGCAGAATCGTTGTGCGAAGCTCCTCTACGCAGGAAGACTGTATGAAGTCCTCCAATGCAGGACATTATAAAAGTATTCTTGATGTAGATTCAGCGAGTCGTGCGCAGATCGTAGAATCAATCGAGGCTGTAATTCAGTCATATGAAAAAGATATAAAGGGTATTTCAAATGAGCAGGTACTGATCCAGCGCCAGGCAATGGACGTGTGTGTCAGCGGTGTTGTCTTTTCACGTGACTTAAAAGGAAAGCGACCATATTATCTTGTTAATTACGATGACTTGGGGTCAACAGACAGTGTAACAAGCGGTCGTGGCGGCAAAACGCTTTGGATTGCGAGAAATGTTTCACTTTATCAGCTTGAGGAGCGCTGGCGCAATTTGATTACAGCAGTAACAGAAGTAGAGAGCATCATAGAGGATATCCCGCTTGATATTGAATTTGCCATAGACAGCCATAATCAGGTGATTCTATTTCAGGTTCGTCCGCTTGCAGCAGGCTATCGTGAAGGACGTTATATTGATGATTATTCTTTCTTTGCAAGAAAGGGTCAGATTCGCCGGGAGTATGAGGAGCACCTTGATGCAATTACAGGAAAGCCGATGAAGCTTTCTGATATGGCTTTTTGGAATCCATCTGAGATCATTGGAAGCAATCCAAGGGCGTTAGATTATTCACTGTACCGCGAGATCATAACGCATCATGCATGGAATGAAGGAATCCGTACATTAGGCTATCGTGCATTTAATGAGGATCTTATGTATCAGGTTGGAAATAAGCCATATATTAACCTGACATATTCCTATTATTCACTGATTCCAGCAAGTATTCCAGAACCGCTCGCACTTCGTCTTGTTCAGTATTATCAGACAAGGCTTGAGGAAGACCTTTCTGCACACGATAAAATTGAGTTTGAGATCATTTTCAGCAGCTATGATTTTATGACGGAAGAAAATTCAAAGAGATTGCTTCGTTATGGTTTTACCGAGGAAGAACGTAAACTTCTTGTGCGCGAAGTAAAAAAGCTTACGATTGATGCTGTAATGAATCAGGAAAAGATTTTAAAAGAAGATCTTGAAGCACTAAAGCGTCTTGAAAATTGCCGTGAGGAAATTGAAAAGCTGTTGTACCAAGATGTGTCAATTGACAGAATCATCGACAGTATTTTGACTTTGTTAAAAGAAATTCGCACAAATGGTACTCCACAATTTGCCCGCCAGGCAAGACTTGCCTTTATCGCAAGAGCATTTCTTCGCACGCTTGTAGATGCTGGCTATTATACAAGTGAAAATGTGGATACTTTCATGCAGGGAATTTCTACAGTATCATCAGAATTTAACGATGATTTTGAGCGCTTTTCTGAGGGCCTTATAAGCCGCGAGGAGTTTAACTTTAAGTATGGACATCTTCGAAGCGGCACATATGATATTCGTTCAGACCGCTACGATGCGATGAATTTTCGCCCTGCGCCATCGCGTATTAAAAAAGATAAGGTAAAGATTCAAAAAGATCTTGATATCAGTATTTTGACGCAGGCTCTGGAAGATACACAGCTTGATGTGTCTGCAGAGCGTATGGCAAAATTTTGGATCAGCGCAATTGAACAGCGAGAGTATTTTAAATTTGAATTTACAAAATCGCTTAGTATGGTATTAGAACTGATTCGTAAGCTTGGCTCAATTTTGGAGATTCGTACTATGGATCTGTCTTGGTTGTGTGTAGATGACTTTAAGCTATATGAGTCAGGCTGTGATCCGGAAAATTTAAAAAAGCTTTGGATGAAGCTAATCACAAAGCGGCGCCGTTTAAATCATGACAGCCGATTAATTCTTCTACCAGAAGTTATTTTGTCAGGTGCCAGCGTAGATGTGATTCCTGTGTATGAGGCACGTCCTAATTTCATCACGGCAAAGACAGTCGAGGGCGAGGTGGTGTTGCTTGATGAGGAGCCAGATGCTGATATCACTGGAAAAATTGTTGTAGTGCCAAAGGCTGACCCAGGCTACGAATGGATTTTTACAAAAAATATCAAAGGATTTATCACAAAGTACGGTGGTGCAGCTTCTCATATGGCAATTCGATGCGCAGAATTTAATATTCCGGCAGCAATCGGCTGCGGCGAGAAAATTTACGATACGGTATCACAGCTTGACTATTTGGAAATGGACTGCAGAAATGGTCTGATCAAGGAAGGCATTCAATATACAAATCTCCATGCACTTATCACGCAGAGAGAGGGTGTCAACGATTACGGAGATCCAACTGATATATTAGAGGCTGGATATGTTGAATTTTATGAGTCTATTGGTTTTATTCCGCGTCCTGTTGCAAACCATACTAAAAACTTCGAGCGTCTGTTTGATGAAAAAATAGATCTTTTGATTGTAGTTGGCGGCGGTGCACTTGGACCGCAGTGGTATGACCGTAAACATGAGGAAACGGTACAGCCATACCGTGATAAGATGGAAGAAAAGCTTATTCACTACTGTGTTAATCATGGAATACCGATTATAGGTACATGCCGAGGCATGCAGTATGTGAATGTTCTATTCGGCGGAAAACTAGCATATCATCCTGATCTGCCGTGTCCTAGAGAGCGCGGTGAGGATCATAAGGTACGTTTGCTAAAAGAAAATCGAAGCATTTACGTTAACAATTATCACAAGGATGTCATTTTTGAGGATGCACTTGCAGACTGCTTTGAGCCGCTTGCAATAGATGAAGATAATCACACCATCGAGGCATATCAGTCTGAACAGATGAAGATTTTAGGTGTTCAGTGGCATCCAGAGCGAAAATTTGGCCATGCAGATGGAATTGATGAGACGCGCCGTCTGGTAAGAGATTTTATCTCGAAATTTATTCATTAAGCTAGAGGATATATACCATTTATTAACTAAGAAAAGAGGAAATAAGAGAATATGTACGATATGATTATAGTAGGGGCTGGAACAGCGGGTCTGACAGCAGGAATTTATGCACTCAGATCTGGCGTTAAGCCGCTTATTCTGGAGTGTGAGGCTATGGGCGGACAGATTACATTGTCTCCGTGTGTGGAAAATTATCCAGGTATTGCAAAGATTAGCGGAATGGAGTTTGCAGATGGCCTGATGGCACAGTTGACAAATCTTGGCGGTGAGGTTACTTATGGCAGGGTAATTTCGGCACGAAAAATAGATAATGGCTTTGAAGTTTGCACTGAGGATGGTGAGACATATGAGGGCAAAAATCTTATTATTGCGTCAGGTGCGGCACATCGTCATCTAGGAATCGAGCGAGAGCAGGAGCTGATTGGAAGAGGAGTTTCTTACTGTGCTGTATGTGACGGACCATTTTTTAAGGAGAAAACAGCGGCTGTTGTAGGAGGAGGAAGCGCAGCTCTTCAGGATGCGCTGTATCTGGCAGGCATTTGCAGCAAGGTGTATTTGATTCACAGAAGAGATACATTCCGCGCTGAGAAGAGTCTTATTGATCAGGTAATGGTGGCAGAGAATATTGAGTGTGTGATGGAAAGTCGTGTGACTGCACTTATTGGTGAAAAGAAGCTGACAGAACTTGAAGTTACAAATCTTTCAGGTGAAAAGAAGACACTTGTGGCAGATGGCTTATTTGTTGCAATAGGAATGGAGCCTCACAATGAAGTATTTAGAGATCTCGTAGATCTTGACGAGGCTGGATATGTAATTGCCGGTGAAAATTGTAAAACAAGGACACCGGGAGTTTACGCTGCAGGAGACTGCCGTACTAAGACGGTGCGTCAGCTGACAACAGCAGCAGCCGACGGAACAGTATGCGGACTTGTTTGTAAAGCAGTATAAAAATAAAACCTTCAAATACATTCGATAAAAAATGTATTTGAAGGTTTTTTTGTTTGTATTATGATTCCTCAGAGATATTATTCTCGGCAGCTTTTTGTGCCTGAGCAGCACGATGCTTTTCAAGAATACGGTTGATTCTGTCAGTCGGATTTAATAGACCATGAATTGATACATTGTGATTTAAGTTATCAATCAAAAGTGCAATATACTTGCTCAGATCAACATTTACATAGTACGGACGAGATAGCAGCTCTGGTCTCTGGTAAACAAGGTTAGTGGTCAGGATATGATCAATGATACCCTGTTCATAAGCAGCATCAAACTTTGCCAGTCCATTTGTAAACAGACCAAAAGTAGCAGCAGCGTAAACCTTGCGTGCCTTACGGCGTTTTAATTCGCGTGCAACATCAAGAATGCTGTCACCAGAAGAAATCATGTCGTCGATAATGATGACATCCTTTCCTTCTACGTTGGTACCTAAAAACTCGTGAGCAACGATAGGGTTCTTTCCGTCTACAATGCGGGTGTAATCGCGGCGCTTGTAGAACATACCCATATCAACACCAAGATAGTTAGTCAGCTGGATTGCACGGCCCATGCCGCCCTCATCTGGGCTGATGACCATAAGATGCTCATTGTCAACCTGCAGATCTGGCTCTGCACGAAGCAGTGCTTTGATAAATTGGTATACACACGGAACGCTCTCAAATCCATCACGTGGAATTGCGTTCTGAACACGTGCATCATGAGCATCAAAAGTAATGATGTTGGATACACCCATTTTTGTAAGTTCCTGAAGAGCCATAGCGCAGTCAAGAGACTCGCGGGAAGTACGCTTGTGCTGGCGGCTTTCATACAGGAATGGCATGATTACATTGATACGGCGTGCCTTGCCTTCAACAGCAGCAATGATACGCTTTAAATCCTGGTAATGATCGTCTGGAGACATGTGATTCACATATCCGCACAGAGAATACGTTTGGCTATAGTTACAAACATCCACCATAAGATACAGATCGCAGCCGCGGACTGATTCCTCGATAACGCCCTTTGCTTCACCGGAACCGAAGCGAGGATTCTTTGCTTTGACAATGTAGCTGTCCTTGCTGTATTCAGAGAAGTGAAGTGCAGTAGATTGTGCATGACTTCTCTCAGCGCGCCACTCAGTCAGGTATTGATTAACCTTCTGTCCAAGGCTTGCGCAGCTTTCAAGTGGGATAAGACCCAGTGTGCCCACTGGTATCGTGTTCAGATTCTTTTCGTTTGGCATGATGACCTCCATGATTATAATATGCAGCTTACCTGCGTCCAAAAGTACGAACCTTAACTAATCATAACATGAAGATGTCGAAGATTCAAGCCTTACGTCGAAATGGATAAAAAGAAATTTACGTAAAAAGAAAGAAAAATTTGTGCAACATGACCCCAGAGAATCAAAGTCATAAGCGAATTAGCAGGGGTCATGTTATTTTTTAGAAAAAAAATATATCTACGAATTTCTTAAATCTTCTCCAAAAACAGGGATAGGCGTATATTGCCCCATAAGTCGTGAGGAGATTCGCTCAGTGTAGGTACTTTGAAGCTCTTCTGGGCTTAGATTTGTTGAGATAATAGTTGTTTTCCTTGACAGATCACGCGAATTGATCACATGAAACAGCTGACTGATTACAAAAGGAGTCAGATTTTCAGTTCCAAGATCATCAATAATCAACAGGCTGCATGTGAGTGCATATGAATCATTTTCTGATGAATCATCGTTGTTAGAATGAAAACGCTGCATAGCTGATTCAAAAAATTCAGGAGCAGTCATATATAAGACAGAAAAGCCTTTGTCAAGAACAACCTTTGCAATACAGTTACAAAGAAATGTCTTGCCAACGCCTGGATTTCCAAAGATTAAAAGACTAGGGTTTCCATCCTTGAACTGATAAGCATATTTTTCATAAATAAGTTTGAGACGCTGCATATGGGCGCGATTACTCATTCCGCCAAGAAGAGGATTTGGTGCATCTGAATAGCGATTTATATCAAATGTATCGAAATTCTCACGTTCCAAACGGTCTCTAATGCCAGACTGTTCATATAGTAAGCTGATGCCAGCCTGCTCAAAACAATGGCATTTGCGGTTCCCGTCAAGATAGCCAGTATCCTTACAGTCTGGGCAGCTATACTTTGGCTGAAGATCATCAAGTGTATAGTGAAGAGAAGAAAGAAGCGCACCGCGCTCGCGTCTAAGTGCATCAATCTGCATTTGCGCGTTTAGCGCCTGCACTTTATTGCCGGTGATTTTAGCCTTTGCAAGAGCAGCGCTAGATGTTGGAAGAAGCTTTGAAATCTCAAGAAGTCTTGGGCATTGCGCATAGATATGGCGCAGACGTTCTTCCATCTCATGCTGGTGTTGGAAACGGATGCGGCTGTAGCGGCGCATCAGTTCATTATATTGTGAATTGGTCAGAGCCATAAAAAGTCAATCCTTTCTGCGATAATCATTCATTTGAATCCTGACTATACTGCTTTAAAATCTTTTCCATGTAATTATTATTTTTGCGCTCAGTAAAATTACGAAACTGCTGTGTACCCTTTGCAACAGAAGAAGCACGGCTTGAACTGGTGCGCTTTGCAGCATCACTTTTTACCTTTTGATCACGCTGATTTTCAGCAGCCTCTGCGTCAGCAAGTGACTTCACATTTTTTTCTTTCCAGCGTTTTAAGATGCTTTCTGTAAAATTAACATTTGGACGCTGACATTTTTTCATCGTGATATTGCAGGCATAAACATAGACATCTGTAGGGAAACTGTAATCCTTAATCCATTTATTGATATATTCAAGCTGAGCCGGAGCAGGAGTCTGATTGTATAATCCATATGCCTTCATGATAGCATAGACAGTATCATTATGAAGCAGATTGTAATGACGAATAGCATCAAGTGTATGAAGACCCTTTTGATGCCAGGACTGGGCAACAGAATCAATAAATTTCATATTAAGCTTGCCCTTGCAGTGATTAGCGCAGTAATCAACAAGATAATCAATGACATCTGGTGAGCGGTTAAACTGAAGATACCAATAGCCAAATGATTCTGTGTCTGCATAATTAAGCGGACGCGAAAAATACTGCTGCCATGCCGACATATACATGTTAAACTCTGGATCGTTCTCAAGAAGAATCAGCTCCTCTTGGGAAAGATGAAGTGACTGTATAGAAGGGGTCGCATTTGCAGCAGAATGTGTAGTAGTTTGTGTGGAAGCCATTGAGCCAGAAGCATTTGCAATGGTTGTATTTGCAGGAGAAACTAAAGCAGGAGTGGGCGTAGGAATTACAGATTGTACGCTTGGAGCAGGTGCAGCTGTCTGTGTAGGTGCAGTCTGTGCAGAAGCATCTGTCTCTGCCTGAATAGATGGATCTGTAAATGCAACTCCTGACAATTCGTGACCCGATGTAAAGCTAAGGCGCATCAAACCAACAGATTCCCAATAACTAAGAGAACGAAGTACCTCGCGCTCTGAAATATCAAGCCTGTCACTAATTGAAGCACTGCTTAAACCAGTGGCTGATGTCGAGACAGCGCGAAGCAAATATAGGTAAACCTTTACATCCGTACCGGAGGCGGCAGGAAGAAAACGGTCTATAAAATAGCCGGGAACAACAAGGGTATCTATGCTGAGCCGGTTCTCCAGTAAAAGAAAGGACATAAAAAACCTCCAAAATCCAAGTATCATCTTTGTAAAGTATAGCACAAGTTATTTCTTTTGAAAAGCGATAAAAAATCCCCAATTATTTCCCTTAGGATCAGGGCAAGCAATTGGGGATTTTGCGAATACCTTATTTAGAAATTAAGTCTTCTCCGATTTTTACAACATCACCGGCGCCCATAGTGATCACCAGATCACCAGAGGCTGCATGCTGCAAAATAAATTTTTCAATTTCTTCAAAGGTTTCAAAATAATGAGCACTTGTACCGGCCTGCTCTAACAAAACGCGGATATTGTCGGAGCTTATGCCAAGATCATCAGTTTCTCTTGCCGGATAAATTTTTGCAAGAACGACCTCATCTGCTAAGGACAGAGCTTTTGCAAAATCAGTAAGCAAGGCTTTTGTTCTTGTATAGGTGTGCGGCTGGAAGATGCACCAGATCTTTTTGTGAGGATACTTCTTTGCAGCAGTAAGTGTCGCTGTGATTTCCTGCGGATGATGTGCGTAATCGTCAATAATAGTAATTCCATTTACGACACCCTTCTTTTCAAAGCGTCTCTGTGTGCCATGGAAATTCAAAAGACCGGAAACAATGGCATCTATTGAAATATTCAGCTTTTTGCAAAGGGCAACGGCAGCAAGTGCATTGTAAACATTATGCTCTCCAGGAACACTTAACTGAATGTGACCAAGTGTAGTGTTGCTTGCATCTGTGACGTCAAAGGAAGCTTGAGCAAATTCATTATAGGAGATATTAGAAGCACGATAATCGCAGGATTCTCCGTGTCCAACAGTGATAATCTCGCAGTCAAGTCCATTGATCAACTCAGAAAGATTATGAATATCACCGTTAATTACAAGTATTCCATCCTTTGGAAGCTTTTCCATAAATAAGCGGAAAGAATGACGGATATCGTCAATGTCCTTAAAGAAGTCAAGATGGTCTGCTTCAATATTCAGGATAACTTCCATAGTAGGATAGAAGGATAAAAAGCTGTTTGTGTATTCGCAGGCCTCAGTGACAAAAAGATTTGAGCCACCTACGCGAATATTTCCTCCGATTGTTGGAAGAATGCCTCCGACAGAGATTGTCGGATCAGTATCAGCAGCCAAAAGAATTTCAGTAACCATAGAGGTCGTAGTTGTCTTTCCATGAGTTCCAGCAATGTTGATTGCCGTTTTATAGTTTCTCATCAGCTGTCCAAGAAGCTCAGCTCTTGTTAACAGCGGGATATTGCGCTTTGTTGCGTCAACAATCTCTGGATGTTCAGGATGGATCGCTGCTGTGTAGACAACGACATCTGTTCCCTGCGGAATGTGAGAGATGGACTGATCATAAAAGATAACAGCGCCAAGTGAGGACAGATGGTCAGTCAGAGGTGATTCCTTAGAATCAGAGCCGCTGACGGTAAAGCCCTCCTTCATTAAAACCTCAGCAAGTCCGCTCATGCTGATGCCGCCGATTCCAATAAAATAGATGTGGCATGGATTTTTAAAATTAATATGGTACATGGTACTTCCTCCGAATAATCAAGTTAAATAAGCAAAGTCAATACTGAAAAACAGATGTTTCTTAACACAAATTCTGCTTGATTTAAGTATACTCGATTTTGGAGGAATGTAAAGCGTAAATGTTATTATGCTGTGCGAATGAATGCCTATTCACAAAACCGCAATATTTACAGCATGCCCGAAGGTGAATGGATTTCATGAGCCGGACACTTGAAGCAGGTCTTTCAAAGTAATGTATAATAAGAAAGAACCTAACAGGAGCCTGCGGAGTTTGGTCCGGCGACGAAACCATTGCACCGAAGGGCATTCGTAACCCGACGCGTGAACTGTAACAAATAAATAAAAATGCATAAAAAATTTTTCTGTAAATTGTTCACTTTTTGAAAGAGATGTGCTATAATAACGACAAGTACTAAAAGATTACAGTTCCCCAAACGCCTATTCACAAGACTGCACTTATGTGCCTTCACTGTTAGACAGTTCTATTTCACTTGATGACAGGCGCTTGGTGAACTGATAACACAACAATTAAAGAACAAAGGGGTGATTTTGTGGTTAGAAAGGAAATGATCGCCATGTTATTGGCGGGCGGACAGGGAAGCCGTCTTGGAGTTTTGACTTCAGAAGTAGCGAAGCCAGCTGTATCCTTCGGCGGGAAATACAGCATTATTGACTTCCCATTAAGTAACTGCATTAATTCAGGGGTGGATACAGTAGGTGTGTTAACACAGTATCAGCCACTTCGTTTGAATACCCATATCGGCATAGGTATTCCGTGGGATCTCGACCGTAATTATGGCGGAGTGACAGTACTATCTCCATATGAAGCAAACGAGAACAGTGATTGGTATACTGGTACTGCAAATGCAATTTATCAGAACATTCGCTATATCGACAGCTTTAATCCAGAGTATGTATTGATTTTAGGCGGTGATCACATTTATAAAATGGATTATCAAGTGATGCTTGATTATCATAAGGCAAACAATGCAGACGTTACGATGGCTGCTATGCCTGTTCCGATTGAGGAGGCAAGCCGTTTTGGCGTGCTGATCACAGATGATACAGGCCGTATCACTGATTTCGAAGAGAAGCCTGCACATCCAAGAAGCAATTTAGCTTCCATGGGTATTTACATATTTACATGGTCTGTGCTTCGTGAGGCATTGATCACAAATAAAGATATTCCAAATTGCGACTTTGGTATGCATGTCATTCCATATTGTCATAAGCGTGGTGACAGAGTATTCTGCTATGAATTTAATGGATATTGGAAGGATGTTGGAACACTTCATTCCTACTGGGAAGCAAATATGGAGCTGATTGATATCGTTCCTGTATTTAATCTGTATGAAGAGTTCTGGAAGATATATACTAAATCTGATAATCAGCCGCCGCAGTATATTGCAGATACCGCACAGATTGAGCGCTGTATCATAGGTGATGGCTCTGAAATCTATGGAAAAGTACGAAACTGCGTTATTGGACCAGAAGTTATTGTTGAAGAAGGTGCAGAAGTTTATGATTCCATTTTGATGCAGGGTGCTGTAATCAAGAAGGGAACAAAGATTTACAAGTCAATCATCGCACAGGATGCAGTTGTTGGAGAAAATTGTACGATTGGTGTCGGTGAGTATGCAGACAGCCAGTATAATAAGAAGGTTTACTGCTGTGATCTTGTAACCGTTGCAGAAGGCTCCGAAATTCCGGATGGCGTTACAATTGGAAAGAACGTAGCAATTGCCGGAAAGACCGCTATTGAAGATTATCCGGATGGAAATCTTGTAAGCGGTGGATACATCATCAAGGGAGGCGAGGAAGAATGAAAGCGATTGGTATAATTTTAGCCGGTGGAAACAACAAGAGAATGAAGGAGCTGTCATATAACCGTGCGATCGCTGCTATGCCAATGGTAGGAACCTATCGCAGCATTGATTTCGCGCTGAGCAACATGTCAAACTCCCGTATTCAGAAAGTAGCAGTTTTAACACAGTATAACACCGTATCCTTGAATGAGCATTTAAACTCTTCAAAGTGGTGGGATTTTGGAAGAAAGCAGGGCGGTTTATATGTATTCACCCCTACTATAACCGCTGAAAATAGTAACTGGTATCGGGGTACAGCCGATGCCCTGTATCAGAACCTGCATTTCCTCAAAAGAAGCCATGAACCATACGTGGTTCTGGCTTCTGGCGATGGAATTTATAAGCTGGATTATAATAAGATTCTGGAGTACCACATTCAGAAGCGTGCTGATATCACTGTTGTCTGCAAGGAAATGCCAGAGGGAGAGGATTTAAGCCGCTTTGGACAAGTGAAGGCAGATGATGACGGAAGAATCCGAGGCTACGAGGAAAAGCCAATGGTTGAGACTTCCAGAAATGTTTCATGTGGTATCTATGTAATCAGAAGACGTCTTTTGATTGAATTAATTGAGCGTGCAGCAGAGGAAGATAGATATGATCTGGTCAAGGATATTCTGATCCGTTATAAGGATATCAAGAGAATTTATGCATACCAGCTTGAAACATATTGGAATAACATCTCCTCAGTTGAGGCTTACTACAGAACAAATATGGATTTCTTAAAGAGAGATGTCCGCAGTTATTTCTTCAAGGAAGGCAACAGTGTATTCACAAAGGTAGATGATCTGCCGCCGGCAAAATATAATCCGGGTGCTAATATTTCAAACAGCCTGATCGCATGTGGAAGTATTGTAAACGGTACAGTTGAAAACTCTGTTGTATTCAAGAAGGCATATATTGGAAACAATTGTGTTATCAAAAATTCTATTATCATGAACGATGTTTATATCGGAGATAATGCAGTCATTGAAAATTGCATCGTTGAGAGCAGAGGAACCATCGAGGCAAATGCATGTTATAAAGCAGAGCCAGGTGATATTCGCATCGTTGTAGAAAAGAAAGACCGCTTCATCATTTGATAATACCAGGGGATCAAAGTCACAAGCGAATCATGCTTGCATGAGAAAGCTTGTGACCTTGATCCCCGACAAAAACATGAGGATGAAGCGAAGCAAATCCGAATGTTTTTAGAATTTATAAAAGAAGAATAAAAAATTAGCTGCACAAAGGCGTGCAGAGGACGGAAAGGCAATACTGGGATGGAAATTACAGATGTGAGAGTGCGCAAAGTTGCACTGGATGGTAAGATGAGAGCAATCGTCTCTATTACGCTAGACAATGAATTTGTGGTTCACGATATCAAGGTGATCGAAGGAGAAAAGGGAGTATTTGTTGCGATGCCAAGCCGTAAATCGGCGACAGGAGAATACCGAGATATCGCACATCCCATTAACTCAGAGACAAGAGATTATGTGCAGAAGATTATTCTCGAGAAATACGAGGAGGCTTTGCAGGAAGCATAAACTTTGATTTCATAACAATTCGACAAAGATATATGAATACTTATAAAAGAAAGACTGCCTTCGGGCAGTCTTTCTTTCTCTTGCAATTGTCGTCTTCATTCGGTATAATGTGGCTGAGGGAAAATGTAACGTAATTATTTTTGGAAAGGCGAGGTTTTAAAGTATGAAAAGGAGAAAAACAGCAGCGGGACTATTGGCGGCATCACTGCTAGTAGGAGTAGCGCCGGTGGTGACAAATGCGGAGCCAGTGAGAATTGTATCAACAAGCATAACAGAACAGTCTTCGTCAGGCTATCGTGTAAATGTAACATTTTCGGCAGATGCAGGTGTGAGCCGTGTTATGATGCCGACATGGACAGATGCAAACGGACAGGATGACATTGTGTGGCATCAGGCAAGTGTTAGTGGTAATACTGCATCATTCTATGTTCCAGTCAGTGCCCATAAAGGAGAAAGCGGTGCATATATTACGCATATTTATGTATATGATAGACAGGGACAGTTTGCGCTAAAGGGCGAAAATGTAACAGTTCCAGCATCTACATCTGCGTCATCAAGCCTTTCAATTGGTGACGTTTCTATTACGGAACTTAGTGCATCAGGCTACCGAGTTACGGCAAAAATAAATGCACCGTCAGGAGTAAGCAAAGTGCTGATGCCAACATGGACAAACGCAAATGGACAGGATGATCTAGTGTGGCATCAGGCAAGTGTAAGCGGCGATACAGCTACATTTTATGTGCCGTCAAGTGCCCATAAGGGAGAGAGCGGAGCATACACGACTCATATTTACCTATATGATAAAGCAGGAAAATTAGCACCATTAAAGGGTGTCAATGTAACTGTTCCATCAGGTGCAAATCCTGGAGGCAATTCAGGAAATAATAATGGCAGCGGTACAGGTGTGCTGTCGATGGCGATTCCATATGTAACAGAATTATCATCAAATGGTTTCCGTGTGACAATTCAATTTAATGCACCTGCAGGCTATAAAAAGGTTTCAACTGCAGTGTGGACAGCAGCAAATGGACAGGATGATCTGGTATGGCATAACATGACCGTATCTGGAAACACAGCGACATGCTATGTTCCAGTAAGTGAGCATAAAAACGAGCACGGTTCATACATTGTGAATGCGTATGTATTTGAGACTGATACAAAATATGTACTTCAGGGAATGACCGTTCCAGTGCCGTAAACAAAGAAAATGGAGGAACAAATGGCAAAGAAAAGACGCAGCTGGGAAGACTATCAGAAAAAGAAAATAAAAAGAGGCCAATCAGGTGCGCCTATTGTCATACTTTTGGTGCTGCTTGTAATTGCATGTGCAGGTCTTGGTGTAGTGGCATGGGTATGCCTGCGCCCAGTGACGCTTCCACATGTGCAGCCAGATCAGGCATCATCGACGAAAGCACCTGTGGAATATGAAACATGGAAGGCAACAGAGGCGGCTGCGGATGGTGCTCTTGTACAAAGCAGTGATCCAGTCGTACAGGCTGCTAATTTAAAGGCAATGCAGTACGATTATGACGGTGCAATTGCACAGATTCAGTCAATACCTGGCTATGCAGATAATGAAACATATGTTAGCTGCATTCAAAGCTATGAGAGTTTGAAATCACAGGCTGTACAGTGGACAGATTATGATAAGATTACACATATCTTTTTCCATAGTCTTATTGTTGACAGCGAGCTTGCATTTGAAAGCTATAAGAGCAGTGATTATGATCAGGTAATGACAACCATCGAAGAATTTAAGGATATAATGCAGTCTATGTATGACAAGGGTTATGTTTTGATAAGCCTTCATAAGATTGCAAAGATGGAAACGCAGCCAGACGGCACCGTGCAGATGGTGCAGCAGCCAATTTATCTTCCGAGAGGAAAAAAGCCATTTGTACTTTCCGAAGACGATGTATGCTATTATGAGTATATGACAGGAACTGGATTTGCGACAAAGCTTTGTCTTGATGAAAACGGTAAGGTTGTAAATGAGTATGTTGAGCGTGATGGAAGTGTATCATATGGTTCTTATGACGTTTTGACTGTTTTAGAGGATTTTATTGAAACACATCCTGATTTTTCTTATCAGGGTTCAAAGGGTATTCTGGCATTTACGGGATATGATGGTATTTTAGGCTATCGCACAAGTGATTTCTGGTACAATGAAAATTGTGACTATTACGTTTCTACACCTGCAAACGATAAAGAAAAGCGCGAAGATCATACGTCACCAAATGAAAATATTGAGCAGGACAAGCAGACAGCACGAGAAGTTGCACAGGCAATTCGCGATCTGGGCTGGGAGCTTGCCAGCCACAGCTGGGGTCATCTGAATATGACAAGTACAAGCTATGAACATCTTGTATGGGACACAGATATGTGGGAGCGCGAAGTAGAATCTATAATCGGAGATACAGATATTATTTTATATCCGTTAGGAGCAGATGTAGGAGACTGGAGACCATCACAGTATACATTTGAAAATGAAAAATTCAAAAAGCTCTGGGATGTAGGCTTTAGATATTTCTGCAACGTAGACAGTACTCAGTACTGGCTGCAGTATGGCTCAAATTACATGCGTCAGGGCCGCCGCAACATGGATGGCCAGATGATGTTTAAGCAGATGGTTTATCCAGAGAAGGTACTCACAAGTGATCTGTTTGACGTATATGATGTCTTTGACAGACGCAGACCGCTTCCTGTAAATGGAATAACAATGCCAGAAGATTTTGATCTGCAGGCACTTGCCGATTCGCTTGGAATGAGTGACCGCATAATAAACTGAGCGCCATCGGGGACAGGGACGACGCGGCAATTGCTTTTTTAATGCCACCGTCCCTGTCCCCAGTGGCAGAAGGAGGAAAAAACATGTATATCATAGCAGGTCTGGGAAACCCAACCGCACAATATAGAGGAACAAGACACAACGTTGGCTTTGAGGTTATTGATTACCTTGCTGACAAATACAATATTGATGTAACAACAAAAAAATTTAAGGGCTTAATTGGAACAGGCGCGATTGAGGGACAAAAGGTTGTTCTAGTAAAGCCTCAGACCTTCATGAATTTAAGCGGAGAGTGTATTCAGGAGGTCATGAATTACTACAAAACAGATATCTCTGATTTAATTGTAGTATATGATGATATTAACCTAGAGCCAGGACAGCTTCGCGTGCGAGGAAAAGGAAGTGCAGGCGGTCATAATGGTATGAAAAATATCATTCTGCACTGCAATTCACAGGATTTTCCAAGAGTGCGTGTCGGAATCGGAGCAAAGCCGCCAAAGATGGATTTAGCAGACTTTGTACTCAGCCATTTCCAGGGCGAAGAAAAAAAGGCAATGGAAGACGGCTATAAAGAAGCTGCCGATGCAGTTTGCTCCTTAATGAACAACGGACTAGAGGCAACCATGAATCATTATAACCAGAAGAAAACAAAATAATGATAAGGAGGGTCAATTGTGGGTATTTTTGCAAATCCGCTGACGGATCTGCTGGAATATGAAGACTTTTCAAGAGATTTTTTGAAGGGAACAGATCCAGTGGGCATGACAGGCTGTATTGACTCCGAGAAGGTGCATTTTATGAGCACCTTTCTTGGAGAGAAAAAAGTGCAGCTTGTTGTGACGTACAATGAACAGCGGGCAAGGGAAATTGAAGAAGATTATAAATTATTTTGCAGTCAGGTCTATGTGATTCCACCGCGTGACCTGATCTTTTTTAGCGCAGATCTGCAGGGAAATGCCATCATTGCAGAGCGCATGAAGGCATTTGCAGCACTTTATCAAAACGAGGCGAAGGTTATCATCACGACAATGGATGCGCTCATGAGCGAGGCAGTGCCGTTTGAACAGCTGATGAGTCATGTGATAAAGCTAAAAGAAGGTGATGAGCTTGATCTTGAAAAGCTAAAGCATGACCTGACTGTGATGGGATATGAGCGTGTAGGACGTGTGGAGGAGCCAGGACAGTTTACTGTTCACGGAGGTATTGCTGATGTATATCCATTGACAATGGAGGTTCCGGTTAGAATCGAGCTTTGGGGAGATGAAATAGATACGATTCGCTGCTTTGAACCGCAGAGCCAGCGCTCAATGGATCAGATCGAGTCCGTATCTGTTTTTCCAGCGGCAGAGGTGATCGCAGATGATACGGCAAGACGGCGTGCTGTTGGAATGATTAAAAATGAGCTTGAGAGTCAGTTAGCTGTCTTTAAAAAAGCAAAGGAGCCAGACAAGGCGAAGCGTCTTCGTGAGGAGACAAACCGCATATTAGAGGCACTTGGCGAAGATGTTGTATTAGAGGCACCAGACAGCTATATAAGCTATTTTTATCCGCGCACTGTTCAACTTTCTGAATATTTTGATGAGAAGAACACGTTAGTTTTCCTTGATGAGCCGATGCGTCTTAAAGAGCGCGGTGATGGTGTGCAGGCTGAGTTTGAGGAAAGCATGAAAAATCGTCTGGAGCAGGGCTTTCTTTTGCCAGGTCAGACAGCGCTTTTAACACCGGCAAAACATGTTCTTGCTGCTTTTGAGCGCGGTCAGGTTGCAGCATTGTCTTCACTTGACAGCCGCCTGGCTGACTTTACGGTGGTAAACAGCTACGCAGTAAATGTTCAGAACATGAACACCTACCGTGAAGGTTTTGAACTTTTGATAAAGGATCTGACACACTGGAAGAAAGAAAAGTACCGAATTGTTCTTTTGTGTCCGTCAAGAACTCGCGCAAACCGCATTGTCAATCAGCTTATAGAGTATGATCTTTTGGCATATTACAGCGAGGACGAGGATAAAAAGATAAATCCAGGTGAGATCATGGTTACTTATGGAAATCTTCACCGTGGCTTTTTATATCCGATGCTAAAATTTGCTGTTATCACAGAGAGCGATATATTTGGTGTTAAGAAAAAAGAAAAAAAGAGCCACTATCAGGGTCAGCGAATAAGTGATTTTGCGCAGCTAAAGCCTGGTGATTATGTGGTGCATGAAAATTATGGACTGGGGATTTATCGCGGAACAGAGCGACAGATTGTGGATAAGGTAACAAAAGATTATATTAAGATAGAATATGGTGATGGAGGAAAGCTGTATTTTCCTGTCACACAGCTTCATATGATCCAAAAGTATGCTGATTCAGAGTCAAAGCAGCCAAAGCTTAACAAATTGAACGGCCAGGAGTGGACAAAAACAAAAAGCCGTGTTCAAAAAGCAGTCAACAACATTGCAAAGGAGCTTGTGGAGCTTTATGCAGTGCGCCAGAGTGGTCACGGCTATCAGTATGGAGCAGACACTGTATGGCAGAAAGAATTTGAAGAGCTTGTACCATTTGATGAGACAGCAGATCAGCTTGCAGCAATTGATGCGACAAAAGCTGATATGGAAAGCACGAAAATCATGGACCGCTTAGTGTGCGGTGATGTAGGCTACGGAAAAACAGAGATTGCCATCAGAGCTGCCTTTAAGGCTGTGCAGGACAGTAAGCAGGTCGTATTTCTTGTGCCGACAACTATTCTTGCTCAACAGCATTACAATACATTTGTTGAGCGAATGAAGGACTATCCAATTCGAATTGAACTTTTATCACGCTTTCGCACGTCAGCGCAGATCAAGGCATCACTTGAGCGCTTAAAAAAGGGTCTTGCCGATATTGTAATAGGAACGCATCGTGTGCTGTCAAAGGATGTTGTATTTAAAGATCTAGGCCTTTTGATTATTGATGAGGAACAGCGCTTTGGTGTCACACACAAGGAAAAGATTAAGCAGCTTAAAAAAGACGTTGACGTGCTGACACTAACGGCAACACCGATTCCGAGAACACTTCATATGAGTATGATAGGCGTGCGCGATATGAGTGTGTTGGAGGAAGCACCGTATGAGAGAAGACCGATTCAGACATATGTAATGGAAATGAATTGGGAGATGGTTCGCGAAGCAATAAACAGAGAGCTTGCCAGAGACGGACAAGTTTATTATGTGTATAATCGTGTCAAGGATATTGATCAGATTACGGCACAGATAGCAAAGCTTGTGCCAGATGCAAATGTTGCCTTTGCACATGGTCAAATGTCAGAGCGTCAGCTAGAACAAATCATGATGGACTTTGTTAACGGTGATATAGACGTGCTTGTTTCCACAACTATTATAGAGACAGGCTTAAACATTCCAAACGTAAATACTATTATCATCCACGATTCTGATCGCTACGGACTTGCGCAGCTGTATCAGCTAAGAGGACGTGTAGGCCGTTCAAACCGCACTGCCTATGCTTTTATCATGTATCAGCGAAACAAGATTTTAAAAGAAGAGGCTGAAAAGCGTCTTCAGGCAATTCGTGAGTATACTGATCTTGGTTCAGGTATTAAGATAGCCATGCGTGATCTGGAAATTCGAGGCGCTGGAAATCTGCTTGGCAGTGAGCAGCACGGTCATATGGAAGCAGTTGGCTATGATCTGTACTGCAAGATGTTAAATATGGCTGTCAAAAAAGAAAAGGGTGAGCTTGAGATGGAGGAAACCTTTGAAACAACGGTGGACATTCCAATCAGCGCTTACATTCCAGACAGCTATATACGAAACGAAGAAGACAGGATGGAAATTTACAAGCGTATTGCAGCAGTCGAGACAGAGGAAGAGTCAATGGATATGATCGACGAGCTTATCGACCGTTTTGGAAGTGTTCCAAAACCAGTCACCAACTTGCTTGAGGTGTCAATCCTTCGTGCGGATGCGCATTCTCTCTATATTAAAGAAATCAAGTCCTCGTCAACAGAGATTCGCCTGTTCATGCATCCAAGAGCAAAATTTGACACGATGCGTGTGCCGGATCTTATACAGTCTTACCGAGGTGCACTTCGTCTGCTTGACAAAGACAATCCTTATTTCTTATTGAGGGCAGGAGATGGCGCAGTCAAAGAAAAAACGCTGACATTGAAAACATTGAAAAAACTGTTAAGCGATATAAAAACGTTGATTGTTTCATAAAATCATGCTAAAATGAAAAGCAAAGTTCACGAGGCGCCCGATAAAGAAGATGCACTTCGGAGCGTTGATAGAGAATATAGAAATAGAGTGAGGTAAATTTATGAACCGAATTATGAAGTATGCAGCAGCAGCCCTCGCAGCAGCTACTGCCGTTAGTACATTAGGCGGATGCGAACAGTTAGAGAAAAAGGCACCAGAGGATACAGTTGCTGTTTCATTTGGCGATACAAATATCATGCTGGATGAGGTTACTTATATGATACGTTCCATGGAGTATACCTATGAATCATATTTTGGATCAAACATCTGTGGCAACGATATGGGCGATGGTTCAGGCATGACAGTCGGTGATTACATCAAGCAGATGTCTCTGTCACAGCTTCGCCAGACACTTGTATTAAATGAGTATGCAAAGAAAAATGGCATTGAGTTAAGTGATGATCAAAAAGCAAAGGTAGATGAGGCAATTGAAAAGCTTCAGACAGAATCAGAGGATTATCTGGAAGCAGTCGGCGCAACAGATGAGCTGATTGAAAAGACATATACAGAGAATGCAATTGCCAATCTTGTTTATATGGATCTTGTTGCTGATGTTGATACAACAGTTGGTGATGATGAGTTCCTTCGCAAAAAGATCGCATATGTAAAGCTGACGCCAAGTGAACTGACAGAGACGACAGCAGCCGATGAGGCAACTACAGAAGTGTCAAGTGATGAAGACAGCAGCGAAGAGGCATCTTCTATAGAGAATACAGAAGCAGAATCAGAAAGTGCATCCAAGGATGTAACGACTTCCACAGAAGAAGCAAGCAGTGAAAACGCATCCACTGATGCAGCATCAACTGAGGCAGTATCAACTGAGGAAGCATCAAGCGAGAATGTTTCGGAAATTTCCTCTGAGGCATCCACTGAAGATTCAACTGAGGTAGAAACACTTTCAGAAGAAGAGCAGGAACGTCAGGATGCGATGAACGATGCAGCAGACAAGATCCTTAAGGAATTTGAGGAAGGAAATGATGCAGCAGACTTTATCAGTGATTATCAAAATGACAGTCACTTTACTGCAACAAATTCTGAGATTTCCATTAGTGAGGATGGAACTGCTGTATATAATGCAGCTGCATGGGCACTGGCAACAGACGAATGCACTGTATATAGAAGCGATGACGGCAGCATCTACATCATCCGCTGTCTTGATGATAACGATGAGGAAGCACGTCAGAGTGCCATCGATTCAGAGATCGAAAGCAGAAAGACAGCATTGTTCTCAGAGAAATATGCCGAGATTCAGGACGATTCTTCCAAGTTTAAGGTAGATGAGGATGTGATTGACACAATCCGCTTTACAACTCCGGTTTACGTAGCACCAAGCGAGGAAGAAACATCAGAAAGTGAAACTAGTGGTGAGGAAACCTCAGAAAGTGAAACTGGCGAGGAAGAATCAACAAAAGAAGAAAAATCAAGTGAGTCTGATGAGTCAGATGAAGCGGTAAGTGAAGCTTCTTCGGAGGAAGAGAGTAAATAATTAAGAGCCGCCTAATATCGGGAAAGGCACAGTAAAGTGTCATTTTCCCGATTGCAGGTGGCTTTTTTGGCGAAAAACGCGCTCTCTTTCTTAATCGTTATCCCGATTTAACTTGACATCTCGTAATAATTTTGTTATAATGCCCCTCGAAGTGTAATAATTTTGTAATATTTAGTAATAGTTCACTCGTGAATTGTTACTGTGAAACTAGCGAGGGAGTGCAAGCTTACTCGCTCGCAGATAAGAATGTAAAGAGGTTTTATAAAGAAAGGCTTGGTATATATGAAGATCAAAGGAAACAGATTTGTTACGTCAATATTAGCAGCGTCTATGCTGTCTGGTACATTTTTTGTTCCGGCATCCGCAGGTGAGCTTGAGGGTGAGAGCGCAATCGCAGGCATGGCTGTTACATTGAATAACTACTACGCAGGAGAGGAAACTCCGGATGAGGCAATCTTAGATTATCTTGTTCCTAAGGCTCAGGCAACATCTGAGGCTGAGAGTGAGACAGAAACCGAAGAGCCAAAAACCGTTATGGCCGCTACTGTTGCTGTCACTTCAGATGCTTCTAATGTAGGACTGGTAAGCGCAGCAGGTTACTTAAACGTGCGTGAACAGCCATCCACAGGCAGTGTAACAGTCGGAAGACTTTTCAGTAACTGCCAGGTTAACATCAAAAGTTCCGTAAACAACAGCGAAGGCAGCTGGTATCGTATCACTTGCGGCGATGTAGAAGGTTATGTAAGCGCAGCCTACGTATTAGTTGGCACAGCAGCCAAGACTGCTGAGGACAATATCCAGAACCGCTATGCAGTTGTTACAGCAGATCAGTTAAATGTTCGCGACAGTGCATCTGACAGCGCAAATGTTGTTGGAACTGTATACAAGGATGAAGAGTACGCAATCATCGAGGATCAGGGTGATTTCGTAAAGATACATATTGCAAATGATGAGGTTGGATATGTTTCAAAGTCCGGCATCACCATTAAGACTCAGTTCGCTCAGGCTCAGAAGGTAGACAATGAATTTGTATCTCAGGAGCTTGAGAACTTCATGATCGATATCAACTACTCCAGAAACGTATACGAGCAGGCAATGGCAGAGGGAACAGGCGAAGGCTACTATCGTGCATATGCAGCTATCGTTTATGCAGCAGAGCTTCTTGGTTACTACAGCGAATTTGCAGCAGATTCTGGATTAGAAGATCTGGCAGCAACCTCAAAGCAGGAGCAGGAAAGCGCACTTGCACTTGCAGATGCAGCATATAAGTTAGCATCAGATTCCGGTTACTTTACTCAGGTTGCAGAATCAGTAGCATCAAGCGAGGCAGCAGCAGAATCCTCAGCAGCAGAGTCTGTACAGGAAACTCAGGCACAGCCATCAACAGATGCATCTTCTGAAGGAAATGTAACAAATGGTACGGGCGAAACTGCAGCACCAAGCAGCTCAGCATCTGATGAAACCATAAGCGTAGAAGTTCCGACTGTAGCATCTGTAACAGGTATTGAGGCTTGTTATCAGGGCGGTACAAAGTATGTGGGTGATGTTGTCTACACCGCAGAATTGTTTGTAAGAGTAAGCTACAGCGATGGAACTGTAAAGGATATTTACGACGGATGGTATTCACCACAGGTAGGTATGACCTTAAAGCAGGAGGGCTATAATGTTGTAACCATGTATTATGGTGACTTTAGCTCCAACCTTGAAGTATATGCAAACCCGGCACCGACTCAGGCAACCCAGCCGGCAGCACCAGAGACACAGCCAGCAGCTCCAGCGCCAGCCCCAGAGACTCAGCCAGCGGCACCAGAGACACAGCCGGCAGCTCCAGAAACCCAGCCAGCAGCTCCAGCACCGGCACCAGAAACCCAGCCAGCAGCTCCAGCACCGGCACCAGCTCCAAGCGGTAATGGACAGTCTATCGTAGACTATGCAATGCAGTGGGTAGGACAGTGTAATTATGTATGGGGCGGTACAAACCTGACACCAGGAGGCGGTGTTGACTGTTCTGGATTTACTATGAACGTATACGCAGCATTCGGTATCAGTCTTCCTCACTACTCCGGCTCACAGATCAACTATGGACAGGCTGTATCATACGAGCAGCTGCAGCCAGGTGATCTTATCTGCTTCTCAGGCCATGTAGGAATCTATATCGGCGGCGGCATGATGGTTCATGCAGCAAGTGCAGAGAGAGGTATCGTAGTAGATAATGTATTCTATAACAAGCAGCCGATCGGATATCGTCGTCTTGTATAAATAGTTAAAATCAAAGGCCGTCTGTCAGAGTTGACAGGCGGTCTTATTTTCGTGTATTATAACCGTAAGAAATTAAGACATTAACAGTTAACGTTAACTGGGAAAGAAGGTAATATTGCATGAGACGTGATAAAGTCAATTACTATCTGGATCTGGCAGAGATCGTATCTCAACGAGGAACCTGTCTTAGACGCCGCTACGGTGCTGTTATCGTAAAAAATGATGAGGTGGTATCGACAGGCTATGTCGGTTCTCCGCGAGGACGCAAAAATTGTACTGATTTAGGGTTTTGTATTCGCCAGAAACTTCAGATTCCAAGGGGTGAGCGCTATGAATTGTGCAGAAGCGTTCACGCTGAGGCAAATGCCATAATCAGTGCATCAAGAGATCAGATGATCGGAAGCTCTTTATATTTGACAGGAGTAGAAGCAGATACAGGTGAATATGTAAAAAATTCCAACAGCTGCTCCATGTGTAAGCGAATGATCATAAATGCAGGTATCGAGACTGTATATGTGCGCGATGATAAAGATAATTACCGAGTCGTAAAGGTAGCAGACTGGATTGAAAAGGATGAATCACTAGAGGGCACATTCGGGTACTAAGCAAAACATGAAATTTGGCTAATTTCATCTTGATTTTCGACAGGCGGTCATATATAATTAGGGGTGGTGTCCATGCGGCAGATTTGTTCGTGTGCGTTTGGCAGAAAAGAATGCAAGAAGCGTAAAGGCACCATGAAACCTAGGCTGGCGAAGCAAATGGTAAAAGGGCTTCGTCTGTGTGAGAATGTCACAACAACAGGAAGGAAAAGACAAATGATACATCAGCAATACGAAGTAGATGACCATCTTCATGAAGAATGCGGCGTGTTCGGCATTTACGACATGGATGGCAATGACGTAGCGTCGACTATTTATTATGGTCTTTTTGCTCTGCAGCACAGAGGTCAGGAGAGTTGCGGTATCGCGGTAAGCGACACTAGCGGTCCCAAAGGACTAGTACTGAGTCATAAAGGAATGGGTCTGTGCAACGAGGTGTTTACCCCGGAAGACTTAGAGTCAATGAAAGGAAACATCGGTGTAGGCCACACCAGATACTCGACGGCAGGTAGTTCTACGAGAGAGAATGCACAGCCGCTTGTATTAAACTACATCAAAGGAACACTAGGCCTGGCACATAATGGCAACCTGATCAATACGCCGCAGCTGCGTCAGGAGCTTGCAAGAACAGGTGCAATCTTTCAGACGACAATCGATTCTGAGATTATCGCGTACATGATTGCAAGAGCCAGAGTTGAACAGCCGACCGTACAGGCAGCTGTCGCAGAGGCGATGAAAAAAATCAAGGGAGCGTATTCACTTGTTGTCATGAGTCCGAGAAAGCTCATTGGAGCAAGAGATCCATATGGCTTTAGACCGCTGTGTATCGGAAAGCGTGGCAATGCCTATATACTGGCATCAGAAAGCTGTGCACTTGACACTATCGGTGCTGAATTTGTCCGTGACGTAGATCCGGGCGAGATTGTCACCATCACACAAAAAGGAATTGAATCAAACCGAAGCATGTGTATCCCAAAGGAGCAGCATGCAAGATGTATTTTTGAATATATTTATTTTGCCAGACCAGATGCCTATATTGATGGCGTAAGTGTATATGAGAGCCGTCTGATTGCAGGACGTTCTCTTGCAAAGCATCACCCAGTTGATGCTGATCTTGTTGTCGGTGTTCCGGAGTCTGGTAATGTCGCAGCTATGGGTTATGCGATGGAGAGCGGCATTCCGTATGGCATGGCATTTGTAAAGAATAGCTATGTCGGCAGAACCTTTATCAAGCCAAAGCAAAGCAGCCGCGAGTCAAGTGTTCGCATTAAGCTGAACGTACTTACAGAGGCTGTAAAGGGAAAGCGTGTCATCATGATTGATGACTCAATCGTGCGTGGAACCACAAGTGACCGTATTGTAGGTATGCTTCGTGAGGCAGGCGCAAAGGAAGTTCATGTAAGAATCTCCTCACCGCCGTTCTTGCATCCGTGTTACTTTGGAACTGATATTCCATCTGAGGATCAGCTGATTGCACACAACAGAAGTGTAGATGAAATCTGTAAGATTATCGGAGCTGATTCCCTCGCATACTTAGACGAGGAATGTCTGTATGAAATGTCAAAGGGACTTGGCATTTGTACTGGATGCTTCAATGGCAAATATCCGCTAGATCCGCCAACAGAGGACATCCGCGGCGACTATCAAAAGTAAAAAGATATAGAAGAAAGGTTGGTTTACTATGGCAACAGATCGTTATACAAGCCCACTTTCCGAGCGCTATGCCAGCAAGGAAATGCAATATATTTTTTCACAGGATAAGAAGTTTACCACATGGAGAAAGCTGTGGATCGCACTTGCAGAGAGCGAGAAGGAGCTGGGATTAAATATTACAGACGAGCAGATCGCTGAGCTTAAAGAGCATCAGAATGATATCAATTATGATGTTGCAAAGGCGAGAGAGAAGGAAGTTCGTCACGATGTTATGTCTCACGTTTATGCATATGGTGTACAATGTCCAAAGGCAAAGGGTATCATCCATCTGGGTGCAACCAGCTGCTATGTAGGTGACAACACTGATATGATCATCATGCGTGAGGGACTGCAGCTTGTAAAGAAGAAGTTAGTCAATGTCATTGCTGAGCTGGCAAAGTTTGCAGACCGCTACAAGGCGCTGCCGACACTGGCATTTACTCATTTCCAGCCGGCACAGCCAACCACAGTCGGAAAGCGTGCAACGCTTTGGATGATGGAGCTTGTGCAGGATTATGAGGATATCTGCTATGTAATCGATTCCTTAAAGCTTCTTGGCTCTAAGGGAACAACAGGTACACAGGCATCCTTCATGGAGCTGTTTGACGGTGACCATGCAAAAATCAGAAAACTGGATCAGATGATCGCAGATAAGATGGGCTTTGCTGGTGTATATCCTGTTTCTGGACAGACCTACTCCCGTAAGGTAGACAGCCGTGTATTAAATGTACTGGCTGGTATTGCAATGAGTGCACATAAGTTTACAAACGATGTGCGTCTTCTGCAGCACTTAAAGGAGGTAGAGGAACCATTTGAGAAGCATCAGATCGGTTCTTCTGCAATGGCATATAAGAGAAATCCAATGAGAAGTGAGCGTATTGCTTCTTTGGCAGACTATGTGATCTCAGATGCTATGAATCCGATGCTTGTCGCTTCAACTCAGTGGTTTGAGCGTACACTTGACGATTCTGCAAACAAGAGAATCAGTATTCCAGAGGGCTTTTTGGCAGTTGACGGTATTCTGGATCTTTATCTGAATATCGTAGACGGAATGGTTGTTTATGAGAAGGTAATTCACAAGCATCTGATGGCAGAGCTTCCATTTATGGCAACAGAGAATATCATGATGGATGCAGTAAAGGAAGGCGGAGACCGTCAGGAGCTGCATGAGAAGATCCGCCAGCTGTCCATGGAGGCTGGACGTAATGTCAAGGTAAACGGTCTTGACAACAACCTGCTTGACTTGATTGCAGCAGATGATACATTCCACCTGACAAAAGAGCAGCTGCAGCAGTGCATGAATCCAGAGCGTTACACAGGACGTTCTAAGGAGCAGGTAGAGGATTTCCTCGCAGAAGTAATAAATCCAATCCTTGCTAAGAACAAGGAAGACCTTGGTATGACAGCAGAGATTAACGTATAAGAAAGGTAAGGTAACTGATATGGCAAGAGCAATTGTAGGCGCCAATTGGGGCGACGAGGGCAAAGGTAAAATTACTGATATGTTAGCACAGGAGTCTGACATTGTAATCCGTTTCCAGGGCGGAAGCAACGCTGGACATACAATTATCAACAATTATGGAAGATTTGCAATGCATCTTCTTCCATCCGGTGTGTTCTCACAGCACACTGTAAACATCATTGGAAATGGTGTTGCACTGAACATTCCGTATTTTGTAAAGGAGTTGAACAGCTTAACTGAGCAGGGCGTTCCGAAGCCAAACATTATGGTTTCTGATCGTGCACAGATCCTGATGCCATATCATGTAGCACTGGATACCTACGAGGAAGAGCGTCTGGCAGGAAAGTCCTTTGGTTCCACACGTTCAGGTATCGCTCCGTTCTACTCTGATAAGTATGCAAAGATTGGCTTCCAGGTAAGTGAGCTGTTCGGAGATATGGACGAGTTAAAGGAAAAGTGCGAGCGCATCTGCACCTTAAAGAATGTTATGCTTGTTCATCTGTACCACAAGGATCCATTAAATGCAGATGAGATTTTCAATACACTTATGGAATACAAGGAGATGATCGCTCCTTACGTAGCAGATACAGGACTTTACCTGCATCAGGCAATCAAGGAAGGAAAGAAGATTCTGTTAGAGGGACAGCTTGGTACCTTAAAGGATCCAGATCATGGTATCTACCCGATGGTAACTTCTTCCTCTCCATTAGCAGCATACGGTGCAATCGGCGCAGGTATCCCGCCATATGAGATCAATGAGATCACAACAGTTGCAAAGGCATATTCTAGTGCAGTAGGCGCAGGTGCATTTGTCAGCGAGATCTTCGGTGAGGAGGCTGATGAGCTTCGTAAGCGCGGTGGTGATAAGGGTGAGTTTGGTGCTACAACAGGCCGTCCGAGACGTGTTGGCTGGTTTGATGCAGTTGCAACAAGATATGGCTGCCGTATGCAGGGAGCAACAAACGTTGCACTGACCGTACTTGACCCGTTAGGCTACTTAAAGGAGATTCCGATGTGCGTAGGCTATGAGATTGACGGCGTTGTAACAAAGGATTTCCCAACCACTCAGAAGCTTGAGAAGGCAAAGCCGGTATACAAGGTACTGCCAGGCTGGAACTGCGATATCCGCGGAATCCGCAATTACGAGGATCTGCCAGAGGCTTGCCGCAACTATATCGACACCATCGAGCAGGAGATTCAGGTTCCGATCACACTCGTATCAAACGGACCGGGAAGAGAAGAGATCATCCACAGAGAGTCAAAGTTACAGTAATATTTACAAATAAAAAGAGCAGGCAGGGCATCCCCTGTCTGTTCTTTTTTGAGACGAAAAATATAGTGGACTTTCTAATGTTTATGTGTTAAAATGAAGCCGTGAAAAGTGCCACAAACCGCCTAAAACAGCGGAAAATGACACTTTTATAAAATTAAGTTCTGGGTAAAACAGCTTTGGAAAGTCAGACAGGAAATTCTCAGATCAGACAAGGAGCTAAAGAATAAATGGCAGGAACATTACAAATCAAACACGGGGCAAAGATGCGTGTGGCATATGACGCACCAGTCGGTCAGGAACCAAAATTTAATATGGTATGCACATTTAATAAGGCGATTGACGAGTCAGCGTTTCTTGTATCAGTTCCAATGGTTGGAGGAAAGGCGCTGATTCCAGAAGATACTCAGAAGATGCTGTTCCAATATGGAGAAGGCGATGATGCACAGATCATTGCAGGCTATGTAGATGATACGGTAAAAGAGGGTATACGCCGTTATTGGAAGGTTCGCCGTGTCACAGAGCAGCGACAGTTAATCAAACGTATTGATGTCCGTATGAAGATTGAACTTCCAGTTCAATTCATGCAGGATACATGGGCACTCAACTCAGACGGTGAAATAGATAAGGAGCAGGGACAGACAATGGATATCTCCAACAATGGTCTTGCTGTTTACATGAACCATTGGTTTGATGTTGGAGAAAGCTGTATCTTCACGTTGCCACGAATAGGAACAGTATCAGCCGGACAGAAATCACATGATGTGGTCGGAGTTGTCTGTTGGATGCGTGAACTGCCAAAAGGCGGTGCTTTTCGTTTTGTAGCAGGTATTCAGCTGCGCTTTGCAGATCTTGAAGAGCGCAAACAGATGCAGGAATATGTGGCTTATGTAAAGAAAAGGTATAAGCTGTAAATGTCATGAAACTAAGAAAAAATAAAAAACAAAAGACGGATCAAATTATACGTATCGAAGAGCTTGAAGCTTTAATGCAAAAATATGGTGACGATTTAAAGCCAGAAGATATGGAAGATATCGTCAGCATGTATATGCCTCATAGAAAGCGCCGAAAACTTGGAGCTGCCCTGCTTCGTCTTGACAAGCTGCAGTTACTTCTATTAACGTTAATGCTAGTTGTCTGCATCCTCTTTATTACTGCATTCATGCAGGAGAAGATGGGAAACTTCACTATTAACCTGAACCGACTGGAGCTGTACAGAAAGGGTGTCAGTATAGCAGATACTGGAGACTTCAAGGGTGCGACAGCACGACTTACTGCAAGCACAGTAAAAGATGCGACAAACATCTCAATTGACGATATTCCTGAAGATGTGGATGACATAGAGGGCGGTCATAATGGAAAAAACTATATGGCGTACACCTATTATCTTAGAAATGCAGGAAAGGAAGATCTAGGCTATGTTGCATCCATTACACTTGACTCATGCTCAAAAGGTGCAGAAGAAGCAGTCCGAGTAGCAGTCTGGAGAAATGGAGAACGCACTGTTTATGCAGAACCGTCTGCAAATGGAGAGCCAGAAGAAGGATGCGTAAATTTTGAGTCCGACACGATTGTGTGCAGCTATGAAGAAACAAATTTCCTTGTCGGAAACGTAGATAAATACACAATTGTAATATGGATGGAAGGCGACGATCCAGAATGCGTAGACCGCATTATCGGAGGAAGCGTCGAGCTTAGCATGAATATAGACTCAGACTACGACGATCAGTCAAGTTTGTTATGGAAATTTGTTACCGATATTAAAGATACACTGTTTGACGACAAGCCAATTGATGCCGCCGGAAACGAAGCACCAAACGACAGTTATTACAGTGACAGGGTAATCACCTGGGAAAATAGAAGAAATCAGTAAGATATAAGCGGTGCCACAACCACCGATTATATATAAGGGGGAGATTCCACAAGGGAATTTTCCATCGGCTGAATAATAAAAAAGATCGAATAAAAGATAAATTTGTATTGAGATCATATCCTCACCTAAAACGGCAGAGGAGATAACTCAATTAACCTGGCCCGGTGAGAGCTTGATCTGAGTACAAAAGCCTTGTCCGATAAAAAGAAATATACGTTTCAGCCGTAAAGGATTGGAGGAAATTATAATGAAGAAAGAAAATTTAGGAAGCGTAAAAGCTCTTAAAAAACAGCTTGGCGCAGCGGTTGCCATGGTATGCGTTGCCGCTGTAGCGCTCGGATCAAGTACGTATGCGTGGTTTGTAACAAATAATAATGTAACTGCAACGACAAGTACTATCAGTGCTCAGTCAAATGCAGCATTTATGACCATTGAAGAAGGTTTAACAGGAGCTAGTACTTCTGATGCCAAAACAGCATCTCAGAAAGATTTAGGTAATGTAGCACTGTTCCCAGCACGTGTTAAAGCTGATGCAACAGCTACATTTGAAACAGCTTATGGTACTAGTGTTGATGATGGAACAATTGTACAGGATACATTAGCGGATGTTGGTACTCCGGATGTTGCAGTTACTAATGAATTTGCGAAACTCAACGATTTCAATATTAGTTCTAAAGGTACTAAATTAAAAGATATGAAGATTGCCTCTGTACAAATTGGTACAGGCAGTGATGATGCTGTGTCTACTAATAGTGAAATTAATTCTGCTGTTCGTGTATTAGTAGTTACTGAGTCCAATTGGGAAGTTTGGAATCCGACTACAGGTAAGTGTATTCAGAGCAAAGCAAATACAACAAATAGTTCAACTGGTTACGAGGCGTCTGTTTTAGCAACAGAAATTACACCTGGAACAGATACTCCAGTACATGTTTATATTTATTATGATGGTGATGATGAGCATATCAAAACAAATAATCTTGATAAGTTAACATCTTCAAGCAATGTTGTTATTACATTCACAGCCACAGCACCATCTAAGACAACAAAATAAATATTTTCAATGTTCTCCACGGTTGTGGCGTGGAGGGCATATCAAAAAGCAGAAATATTTCTGTTTTTTGATATGCCTTAGAAGGGAAGAAATAGTATGAAGAATATTGAATATATAAAAAAATTAAAAAAAGAATTGTTTGCGGCTGGATTAAGTGTGATATTAGCTGCAGTTGCACTAGGTTCATCTACTTACGCTTGGTATGTTGCTAATACTTCCGTTAAAGGAACAACAAGTACAATAAGTGCCAAGGCAAACGGAATAGTTCTTCAAATTGTTGCGGGGAATAAACCCGAGCACGGCTCAAATACATCGACCATCGCATCTAATGAAGGTCATGAAATTAGTCCAGCATCAACAAATAATATATCCAAGTGGTATGTGCCTGCCACTTGGGAAGGAATGAATGTTAATACATATTCTTCTCCTGAAATTGATGCAGATGGAAAATACACTGTTCAGAAGAAAAATTTTTATGCGTATACAGTATCTGAATATACATTGTATACAGTAAATAGTACTGGATTAGCAGATGTTTATTTAGATAACAGTACAATAAATGGACCGGTAACAGTTACTGCGTCAGATGGAGCTTCACAGGAATGGTTTGATAAAATAAAAGGAAGTATTCGAGTTGGTATTGCAATCAATGATAAATTAAAAGTTGTATATGCTCCAGTGGTACCGTCAGCAGCAGATGGTGGAAATGACGTAAATCAAACGATCGGTTGGAGTTGTGTAAATGAATCGATGACAGGAACAACGACTCCTACATATATGCATATAGCAGAAAACAATTTAATTGATCAAGAAAATGGAAATTGGGGTGCAACAAAAACTGGAGATTCCTATGTAAAGCCAAGTGGCACAGCAAAAAAAATTGCTGAAAAAGTAGGATACAGTGGTGTCCCGATGAAAATCTATATATGGATGGAAGGAACTGATTCAGATTGTGTTAATATGAATAATTTGAAAACAGGAATAGAAAACCCAACTTTTAATGTAACTGTAAGTTTGGTTGGTATTGCAGTAAATTAAATATGTTTTTCGTGAAAGGTCATGGCTCAAGCCATGGCTTTTCTTTTACCTCATATTCCCCATATTGTCTACTATCCCCAATCTCCTCCACGCATTTTCGTTACATCTGATGAATTGCTATTTCCACGACTTCTGGTATAGTCATGTAACTGAAAAGAAAACTTCATAAGGGAGAAATGCAATATGCGAAAAAAACAGGATATCATGTGGGAGCAAAGTACATTATGGGAATCGGTGGAGAAATGGGTGACTAAGTATTTGAATAGTTACCACACCCTTTTTTATTGACGGACATACAAAAATAAGGATATAATTCTTACTAGAAGATTGACGAGGAGAAGTTGTATGAGTCAGGATATTATTAATAATCGTTTTTTGGAAAAAGGCCGCGGGGACGGTTCTTTTTGGCCTAGCGAGTGTCCCCGGTGGCACGAATGTCGGCAAAAAAATAGATGACAAAGAGTCTTTACGATGGTATACTAAAGTCAAAGAGAACCTTGAAAATATGTCCAAATTATGAACATGCATAAAAATGAGCTGTTGTCAAAATATTCTGACAAATACCTGCAAAAAGAGGCTCTGGAAACCGCATAAAACCTAGGTTTCTGAAGGGGTACTGTAGAAATGAGGTACTAGCCCGAGAGGGCATTGACACGCTCATTTGATAACTCGTGTCTTGATACCCATAAAATTGTAGAAATGAGGTACTAGCCCGAGAGGGCATTGACACAGCATCTTTTAATACCTTGATGAGATAGTCACATTGGTGTAGAAATGAGGTACTAGCCCGAGAGGGCATTGACACGTAACCACACAATCTTTCACACTGAATCGTGGATGCGTAGAAATGAGGTACTAGCCCGAGAGGGCATTGACACAGGTTCTCGCATTCTGACCATAAAGAAAATACATCAATTGTAGAAATGAGGTACTAGCCCGAGAGGGCATTGACACCTTAATGACATCATCAATAACCTCAATTGCTTCAGGGTAGAAATGAGCTACCAGCCCGAGAGGGCATTGACACTTTTAATATTTTCCGAATCTCTGACACTGAAGGTTCGTTGTAGAAATGAGCTACCAGCCCGTGAGGGCATTGACACAAAGCTTGATTCGGATACTGTACAAAGGTTCCTGCAGGGTAGAAATGAGCTACCAGCCCGAGAGGGCATTGACACCTTGCCTGTACCCATGTCGCACAGAGGCAACCAGAGTGACAGGAACGGTGGCCATTTAATTGGATACTGTGGCTTAATTAGTGTCCCGGTGGTTTAATAAGTATCTGTAGTTACAAAACGAGAAGATTAGAGAAAGTTACAATTCATGGATAAGCCAATATCGCGGCTAAGTTCGAAGGTGAATGGATTTCACGAGCCGGACACTTGAAGCAGGTCTTTCAAAATAATGTATAATAAGAAAGAACATAACAGGAACCTGCGGTTTTGCGAATGGGTGTCCAGTGAGCTGTAACGAAACTGGTCCGGCTACGAAACCATTACACCGAAGGGCTTTCGTAGCATGACGCATGAACTGTAACAGAGAAAGAGCCAGTGTCCATGTCGCAGTGGAAACTTCTTGATATGCGTGTTGATGTATGTTAATATAAAAATACAATAGGAGATGAAAGTCTTTCGTGAGTCATTGAAGATGGAGGTGATTGCCAGTGGAAAGGCAGACTGATCTTGCAGAAGCGATAGACGTGGTTGCTGATAAGGCTCAATATGACCGATGTGCCAAAAAGCTGCTTGCATTTAAGGCGATTGATGCATGGATTTTGAAAACCTGCGTGAAAGAATTTTTTCCTTATAGTGTAGAGTATATTACTGACCATTGTTTGTCTGGGGAAGTTGAGATTTCAGAACATGCGGTTCATCAGGATCAATTAAACAGAAGCAAGAGGGTAAATGGTGATGAACAGGTATCGAAAATGAATTCAGAGTCCAGTTCTGTTAACGAGGGAACTGTATATTATGATGTTCGTTTCACTGCTATTGCACCGACAAATGGAGAAATAATTAAATTAATTATCAATTTGGAAATCCAAACGAATGATAAGCCTGGGTATGAACTTGTAACCCGTGGTATATACTATTGTGCGAGAATGATTTCAGAACAGCATGATTCTGTATTTATAGGTGAACATTATGAGAAAATTCAAAAAGTTTATTCGATTTGGATTTGCCCGTCAACTCCTGAGTGCAGAAAAAATCAAATGACTCGCTACCACATGACGAAGGATCAAGTAATTGGTAATACATATGTGAAGGAAGAAGCGTATGATTTAATGGAGATAATCATTCTTAGTCTGGGAGAACCAGAGAATGATGCAGACTGCAGTATATTGAATCTATTAAATACGCTTTTTTCTCCATCGGTATTGCCAGATGAAAAGAAAAGTGTGTTGAGTGAAAAGTACAATATTGCAATGACTGCAGAATTAGAAAGTGAGGTGCAGCGTATGTGTAACTTGAGTACAGCTATTGAGAACCAAGGTATTAAAAAAGGTCTTGAAGAAGGCCGTGCAGAAGGTGTTGATCTGATGGCAAAATTGATAAAAATTCTTCTTGCTGAGAAAAAGTACAGCGATGTAGAAAAGGCCTCTGATGACGCAGAATATCGCGACAAGCTTCTGAAAGAATACAAGCTAGTTGGATAATTGATATACCCCAAAAAATAACTGTTGACTTGTAGTCAGCCTGCGAGAGCTTATGTTTGACGGCATAAGATTCTGCAGGCTGATTTTTTCCACGGTGACAGGAACGGTGGCCATTTAATTGGATACGGTGGTTTAATTAGTGTCCCGGTGGTTCAATAAGTATCGGTAGCCACAAAACGAGAAGATTAGAGAAAGAGCTAGTGCCTATATCAGTGAAACTCATGCAGTTTGGTTTGTTTTTGAATTTAGAGTAAAAAATATAGGAAGGCTTCTTGCTATGCAGTGAGCTTTGTGGTAACATGAAAATATAATATGTTAGAGGTTTCTGTAACGAAAGGCGGTGACGAGGTGGCTGAAAAAGACATAGCAGAAAAAACGCTGGAAGGCTATAATGATGTGTTTGCTGACATAGCAAATGTGCTGCTTTTCAACGGAAGAAGACTGATAAAACCAGATGACTTGGAAGATCGGACACCGAATTCTTCTTATAAAGTGGATGGGAAAATTCATGGTCAGGAACGAGATGTTGCAAAGGCGTGGAGAAACGGAACCATCCGTTTGGCATGCATTGGAACAGAAAACCAGACAAGAGTGGATAAACTGATGCCTTTGAGAATTATCGGATATGATGGCGCAGAGTATCGTTCACAGTATGATTCAAAGGAACCGAAGTATCCGGTTGTCACGTTTGTCCTGTATTTTGGAACGAATCCCAAGTGGAATGATGAAATTTCACTGAGAGATTGTCTGGAGATTCCAGAAGAGCTGAAAGAATATGTAAACGATTATAAGGTGAAGATATTTTCGGTTGCGTATCTTCCAAAAGAGAAGGTAGAGCAGTTTACGAGTGACTTCCGTATTGTTGCAGATTATTTTGTTCAACAGAGATTGACGAATGATTACGTGCCAAATCCGCAGACAATCGATCATGTTAAGGAAACATTGGAACTTCTAAGTGTAATGGGTGATGACCACAGATTTATTGATGCGTATAATGAAAATAAAGAAAAGAGCGCGGAAGGAGGTATCCACACTATGAGCGATGCATTAAATACGATTATTGGAAGAGAGACAGAGAAAGCTAAAATTCTTACTCTTATTGATTTGGTTGAAGATGGATCTCTTAGTATTGAAAAGGCAGCTGAGAAAGCTGGAATGACAGTAAAACAGCTAAAAGAACTGATGGATAAAGCTCCATTGCAAACAGTCTGAGAGTTTGAATGAAAGGACTCCCCGCACCTCTCAACGATGTGTGGTATGCTCCCCGTCAAGAGGACAATAAAAAATAATAAATTTTTGTATCGTCAGCCATGCTATGGCT